>OFGR01001610.1_pt1 | contig 17504 bp, 14 predicted proteins | sample 1521811 | NCBI WGS metagenome assembly OFGR01 (sample SAMEA3504098, study PRJEB24116) | mouse gut metagenome | biome: mouse gut; feature: mouse-associated habitat; material: faeces | place: Denmark | collected 2011
AGGAGCAGAAGAGGGAGGGAAAAGAGGCTGGCAGGGGAAAGAGGAAGGAAAAGGCGACCATATCCGGTAGAGGGATTCTCCCTTCTTAAAAGGGAATGAGCGAGGTTCTTCTACAGAGACCGCAACCCACCGATAAGAAAGGAGCCCGGCGGAGAGCCTCTCATGAGAATCCTCGGCCAAGGGCTTGCGTTTCTGCGTGGTTCCCTTATTCCAGAGAGGGAGCCCACAACCTTTTTACAAGCGGATGCATCAATGGTTATTGCAGTCCTGACGGTTGAATACCACCTGCACGGCAACGACTCTCTGAAAGGAAAGCGCCGTGTCGCCAACAGCCTGAAACAAAAGGTGCGCAACACGTTCAATGTCGCGGTCGCGGAATACGGTACGGAAGACTCTCTGACCCGGCTCCGGCTTATGGTTATTTCCCTCAGCAACAGCCAGCAGCATCTTCAATCGCGGATGGACAAATGCCTTGCCATGATGGAGGCGGTCTGTTCCGAAGAAATGGTCTATAGCGACCTCGAATTCATCAACGGGGATTGACAGTGTACGAGCAAGACTTGCAGGCGGCCCACGTCATCGAGCCCGCCGAGGAAATGGCGGCGCTTATCCAGCAGTTTGATAATATTGTGATTGTGGCACACGGCAGCCCGGATGGGGACGCCATCGGAGCCACGGGCGCGATGGGCTATCTGGTCAGGGCCCTCGGCAAGCGCTTCATCCTCTACAACGCGACCGGCATCCCCGACTACCTGAGCTGGGTCCCTCTGCCCGGCAAACTGGTCAGCAAACCTTCGGCCATCCCCTTCAAGCCGGGCCTCGTCGTGGTGCTCGACTGTGGCGACGCATGGCGTATGGGCAAAGACCTTCTTGCGGTTTTTCCTTCCTATCCTTCGGTCAACATTGATCATCATTTGGGCAATCCCCACTTCGCCACCTTGGGGAACTGGGTTGAGCCCGGCATGGCGGCCACGGGCCAGATGGTGGCGGCCATAGCCGATGCCGCAGGCGTGCCGCTTTCAGGCGAGTTGGCTCAATGCGTCTACCTTTCACTCGTCTCGGATACGGGCTCCTTCACGCACGGCAACACCAGCGCCGCCGTCTTCGCTCTGGCCGCCCGTCTGGTCGCCGGGGGCCTCGACGCCGCCGCCATGCGCGAAAAGCTCGACAATCAGTGGACCATGCCCAAAACCCGCCTCTGGGGGAAGCTCATGCAGACGCTCACCCTCGAATGCGAAGGCCGCATCGCCCTCTGCCCGGTGACATCCGAGGAAATAACCTCCTTCGGGGCCGTGCGCGAGGATTTGGAAGGCTTTGTGGAGCAGATGCGCCGCATCAAGGGCGTGCGGGTGGCCGTGCTTATCCGACAGGACCCCGGTCGCCGCTGCAAGCTGAGCCTGCGCTCCTCGGGAAAAGACGACGTGCGCTCCGTAGCCGCCGTTTTCGGAGGCGGAGGCCACCTCAACGCGGCAGGGGCCACCATAGACGAAGCGGACCTCTCCGCAGTCATCCGGCAGACCATCACGGCCATACAGGAAGTAACGCTGGCGGAATAAAAAACCTCCGCCATATCCTGTTTTAAACCCCAGTCATTTCGGCAAAAAAGTCCATCAAGCTGCGCTTCATAAAAAAGCGTTGCCCATAAGAAAAGGGGAGAAGGCATATACCTTCTCCCCTTTATCTTTCAAACGTGAACCTCGGAAGGCTCACCCCGCAACTAGAACTTGTAGTTCAGGCTCATAGCGGCCTTGAAGTTGTTCTCGTTGTAGGTGTCGTTGCCCCAGATGCTTTCGTCGTAGTCGAGGTTGATGTAACCGAGTTCGACGCAGAGGCTGAGGTCCTTGTATATCTGGTACTGGGAGTCGATGTTGACTTCCCACATGCCGTCCTTCGTGGTCAGGTACAGGTCGTTGCCCACGTCGGTCATACCGCCGACCCAACCACCAGTGACCATGGCGGTGTTGTTGGTACCCTGAATGTAGCCGAAGCGGACCACATGGGTGAGGTCTTCGATGAAGGAGATGTCCTTCAACTCGGCCAAGATACCCCACGTACCGGCGAGGCTGGTACCGTTGAAGGTAGCGGAACGGTTGTAGGTACCGCCATCGAAGCCGTAGCTGGTCAGGGCCACATCGGAGTCGATGACCGGCATACGTTCGGAGCCGTCCATAGCGTTGTCATCATCGCCGGAAGCGTACCAGCCGATGAGTCCGGGGGTCATGAAGTCGAGTTTGTAATCGGCGGACAGAGCGGCATACCAACCAGAACGCTTCAGGTCAAAGTTGCCAATTTCACCCATGTCGACGCTGCCATAAGCAAAGTCAGCCGCGATGCGGAAGGGATCGAACATGGTCAGTTCGCCGGTGATGCCAGCCCACCAGGCGTTGCCGTGATCGTCGTTGCTGCCGACCACGAGATCAGCTCCACCAGCGGGAAGCAGGCCATTGGCCACACCGTTCAGGTTATTAGCACCACCACCAAACTGGGTGTCCTTACCAATGACGCTGTACATGCCGAAGGGAGTCACCTTCACACCGTCGAAGGTCAACGGAACAGTCAACCCCACAACATCCATGGCGTCATGAACGTTATGATCGGAATCATACTGATTGTAAGGACGCAGCCAGAAGAGCGCAGCACCGACATTTTCGGTGAACTGGCCAGACACGGTGATACCAGCGCCGTCAGTGTCCAGAACGGCCATAGGCACAGCAAAGGTAGGCACGCCAAAGGGCTGCAAGCCCACACGAACCTGAGCGGAGGTCTGGGGAATGACCCAGTCAACATAGCTGTAGCGGACCTTCACTTCCTTGCCGTCGTTACCGAGAGCGGCACCGGAAGCTTTTTCACCCCAGTTCTGATGGCCGATTTCGAAGAAGACGACGCCCTTCAGGTTTTCGTCGGCGATCACGTCGATCTGGGTACGCAGACGGGTAGAGGCGCGGAAGTTATCGCCAGCAGCGTCTTGGCTAGCAGCGCGGTCAGCCCAAGAGAGGTTGTTCTGCCAAATGCCTTTAGCCTTGATATCAGCAGCCTGAGAACCAGCAGCCGCGCCGAGCACGAGGCCGGCAGCAAGAAGCAGAGTCACGATGCGCTTCATGTCTATTCCTTCCTTCTTTATGAAAATTCCTTACTTACCGAACACAGGACAATCCTGTGCTCAGGAGTCTTTTCTCATAACTCTAAGCCGAAGGCAAGCTTTTTTGTAAAAAAATTTTGACTCAATGATTCTCAGCCAGCTCTAAATGATTTTTCCGGCCAAATAGCTGTACTCCTCCCTCCGCTTCTTTCAGGGCCATCCGGCCTTCCGGGGCTTGACGTAAGGGCGCAAGTACGCAAAAAAAACAGGACGCAGGGCCCGCGCAGGCCGCCGTTGCCCCGTGAAGACCTCTATAGTAAGGATAAACGCATGGGCTTTTTCTCCAGTATCAAGCGCCTATGGTCGTCCGACAAGAAAGCGGACGCCCCGAAAACCTCTCCGGCGGCGGAAGACGCCCTCAAAGCTCAGGAAAGTGAGGCAAGGGACGACGCCTCCGCTCCGCCTTCCGAGCCGGAAGAAGAAACGCCGCCGCAACAGCATGACGACTCTTCCGAAGCGATTCCTCCTTCCGTAGAGGAGGCCGCTCCTGCCGCTGGGGAGACAACGGCTTCCCAAGATGCCGAGGCACCCTCAGACGCAGCGGCTCCCGAGACGTCAAGCGCGGCGGTTCAAGATACAGAACCCGCCCCTTCTTCCGCCCCCTCCGCGCCGCCCACGGCGACATGGAGCGACCGCCTGTTGCTCACGCTGCGTGAAGCCGAACCGCGGCTTTCCGTCTGGCTTTCCCTCGTCCTCGAAGACCTCGGCCCGGATGCGCGGACGGGTGAGGAGCTTTGGGAGCGCATCCGCTTTCTTCTGAACGCCCTTGGCGCGCCCAAGGACGAAGCCGACGCCTTCGTGTCCGATTTTGCGGCGTGGACCGAGCGCATGGAATACGAGGAAGTGGCGGACTTCCGCTCTGAACTGCAATACCGCCTCGCTCTTGCCCTTGATCTTGAAGACGAGGAGGACGAGCGCAACCGCATTTTCCTGAAGCTCCATCAGGGCCTTGAGCGCACCCGCGAACAACTCGGCAAGGGCCTCGCCACCCTCTTTGCCAGCCACGGCGATCTCTCCGCCGATTTCTGGGATGAGCTTGAAGAACTCTTTATTATGGCGGATATGGGCGTCGAAGCGGCCACGGAACTGTGCAAACGCCTCAAGGCCCGCGCTCGTGCCGCCTCCGCCGCCACGCCGGAAGACCTCCGGCCTCTGCTGGCCGCCGAACTGGAAGACATTTTCCGCGTGCCGCGCCGTGTCGTGGCCGTCAATCCGCCGGAAGTGGTGCTGATCATCGGCGTCAACGGCGTCGGCAAGACCACCACCATCGCCAAGCTCGCCTACCGCGCCCGGATGCAGGGCAAAAAAGTCCTGTTGGCCGCCGCCGATACCTTCCGCGCAGCCGCCGTGGAGCAACTCGGCATCTGGGCGGAACGCACCGGTTCCGGCTTCCATTCCAAGGGGCAAAACGCCGATCCCGCCGCCGTCGCGTGGGAAGCGATGGACCTCGCCATTCGGGACGGCTACGACGTCCTCTTTATTGATACGGCGGGCCGTCTGCACACCAAGAGCAATCTTATGGACGAACTCCATAAAATCCGGGAAGTCATCGCCCGCAAGCACCCCGGCGCGCCGCACCGCAGCATCCTCATCGTCGACGCCACCACCGGGCAAAACGCCTTGCAGCAGACAAAGATATTCAAGGAAGCCGCCGGGATCGACGAGCTTATCCTCACCAAGCTCGACGGAACGGCCAAAGGCGGCGTAGCTGTGGCCGTGTCCATGCAGTACGGCATTCCCATTACCTACGTGGGCCTCGGTGAAAAAATGGAAGACCTGCGCCCCTTCAACGGCGACGATTTCGCCAAGGCGTTGCTGGAGCAATAGAAGGATGGAGAGAATTGGGGAGGGGGGACCCTTCTGGAGAAGGGCCCCCCTCCCCAAACCTGCCAGCGCGGCTCGCGCCCTCCCCTCCTTCCCAAGACTTCCGTAAGGGTCGACGCAGGATAAGGTTGAGCGCTGGTTCCGTTACGGAGGCGCCCGTCCCCCGGCGAGATTGGAAGGAAAAGAAAAAGAGAGCCGTTTCCCTTTAAAAGTGGCCGCTTGCATGGGGCTCCACGGCTGAGGGAAGACGCTTCCCGTCGGAATGCCCCGCCTCCTCATCCCGGCGGCGGCATTGATTCCATACCAAAACGAAACGCTCCCAAGCGAGGCGATATGTACGATACCGAAGCATTAAAGACTCTTGTGGATAAGGCCGCGGGCGGACGCAGCCCCGCTGATCTGCTCATCATCAACGCAAGGGTGGTTGACGTCTTCACCGGGGAAATCCGGGAAACGCCCGTCAGCATCGGCAACGGAAAATTTCTCGGCTTTGCCCACACGGAAGCTCTGCGTACTGTGGACGCTGAGGGCGCGTACCTCCTCCCCGGTCTCATCGACGCCCACATCCACATCGAATCGAGCATGGCCAGCCCTGCCCGTTTCGCCGGACTGGTGCTCCCGCGCGGCACGACCAGCGTGGTGGCGGACCCGCATGAAATCGCCAACGTGCATGGCATGGAAGGCATCCGTTACATGCTTGAAAATGGCCGCCATCTGCCCTTGAACGTCTTCATCACCCTGCCTTCCTGCGTTCCGGCCACGCCTTTTGAGGATGCGGGCGCGACGCTCTCCGCCGAAGAACTGGAAGAGTTCATTGATGATCCCAAAGTAAGCGGCATCGGGGAAATGATGAATTTTCCCGGCGTGGTCACGGGCGATTACGACGTCCTGTCCAAAATCCTGCTGGGCACCAGCCACGGCAAGGTCGTGGACGGCCACGCGCCAGGCCTGCTCGGGCGCGAACTTGACGCCTATCTCGTTTCCGGCATCAGCACGACCCACGAATGCACCACGCTTGAAGAAATGCACGAAAACCTCCGCCGGGGCGTCTACGTGCTCATCCGGGAAGGCTCGGCGGCCAAGAACCTGAAAACCCTCCTGCCCGGCGTGACGCCCGGCAACGCGCGCCGCTGCGCCTTCTGCTGCGACGACCGCCACGCCGAGGACATCGTGCGCGAAGGCCACATGGACAACCACCTGCGGCTGGCCGTGGCGATGGGCATGGACCCCGTGCAGGCCGTAACCATGTGTACTCTCAATGCCGCCGAATGCTTCGGGCTGCGCGGCAAGGGGGCCATCGCCCCCGGCCGGGACGCGGACTGCATTCTCGTGGATGATCTGGAAAACTTCCGCGTGCGTAAGGTCTTCGCCGCCGGACGCCTCGTCGCACAGGACGGTGCCATGCTCCTCCCCCTTGATGACGCGGCGGCGGGCGCGCCCTCCCATTCCGTGCATGTGAAGCCCCTCGCGGACAACGCCTTTGACCTCCCCATCACTTCAGGCAAGGCGCGGGTCATCGGCCTGCAAGCGGCTTCCCTGCTGACGCTCAACCTCGTGCGGGCCGTGCGCACCGATGCGGCGGGCCTCTTCCAATGCGCCCTGAATCCCGGCCTGAACAAGATCGCGGTCATAGAACGCCATAAGGCCACCGGGCTCATGGGCGTGGGCCTCATTGAAGGCTATGGCCTGCAAGATGGGGCCGTAGCCACGACCATTGCCCACGACTCCCACAATATCGTGGTCGCGGGCGACAACGACGCCGACATGCTCCTCGCCGTGCGCGAACTGGCGGCTATGGGCGGCGGCATCGTCTCCGCCCACAAGGGCAGGGTACGGGGGCTGGCGCTGCCCATCGCGGGCCTCATGACCAGCGCCGATCCTCTGGAAGTCAGCGAAAACCTGAAAGAAATGATTCGGGCTGCCCACGAGGAACTCGCCATTCCCGACGCTGTCGAACCGTTCATGAGCCTTAGCTTCATGGCGCTCCCGGTCATCCCCGAACTCAAACTGACCGCCCGGGGGCTTTTCAACGTCAATACCTTTTCCTTCGTCGGCATTGAGGCGGACTAGCCCCCTGCCCCACGGGAATAGCTCCCGGAGAGGGGCGATGCGGCAAGGCAAAGGAGAAATACAGAGGCCCGGAAACGCCTCCCCCGTCCATGCGGCGAGGAGCCAGAGGCGCTTTGCGACGGGTCATCCGCTTTCAGGAGAACAACCATGCCCAGACTCTTGCCCGGCACCTCGCCGGAAACCGATGTGTACGCCCTGACCGACGACGGGCTTTCCCTTGGCCGCCCTGTGCTCGACGTTGCCCGGGCTCTGCTCGGCAGCGGCATCAAGATTCTCCAATACCGGGAAAAGGAAAAAAAGGCCGGGCAGATGCTCGCGGAATGCCTTGAGTTGCGCCGCCTGACCCGCGAAGCAGGAGCCTGCTTCATCGTCAATGATCACGTGGACATCGCCCTGCTCTGTGAGGCGGACGGAGTGCACGTGGGCCAGGACGATCTCCCTGTGGAGGCCGTGCGGCGGCTGGTGGGGCCGGACATGATCATCGGCCAATCCACGCACAGCCCCGAACAGGCCCGGGCAGCCGTCGCCGCAGGCGCGGATTACATCGGCGTCGGCCCCATCTACCCCACGAAAACCAAGAAGGACGTCTGCGCCGCCGTGACCCTCGACTACCTTGACTGGGTGGTAAAGCACATCGATCTGCCCTTTGTAGCCATCGGCGGCATCAAGCGCCACAACATCGCGGATGTCGTCGCGCACGGGGCGCGCTGCTGCGCCCTCGTCTCCGAACTGGTGGGCGCGCCGGATATCGCGGCCCGCGTTGCGGAAGTCCGCCAAGCCATGCGGGGCTGAAACGGCCCTTCCGAGCGGAAAGGCTTGACCTGCGGGCCGGACGGCTCTATGTGATCCACATGAATGGAATCATGAGAACTTCAGGGCGGTTCCTCCTTTCGTTCGCGTTTGTCGCGCTGGCCTGCCCGACCGTGTGGGCCGCGCCGGAATCCGGACAGGACAAGGGCAAAAAGGAAGAGGTGGTCTGGGGCGAGATGCCCGCGGGAGCCAGGACGACGTATATTGGCATCCACGGCGGGACCGTGCCGGTCAGCCTGCTCACCGCCGGGGATGGTTCTCCCATGATCGCTCTGGTGGGCCTGACCGGAAGCGACTTCCTCCATTTCCTGCGATCCAAGGGGAAAATGGCGGAAGAGCCCCCGGCCGAGCCCCCTGCCACGCCCGCCGCCTCCGGCCCCCTTCCGCCCTCCCCTTCTTCCAACGCAACGCTGGCACAGGCCCCCGCCGCCCCTTCCGGTGAGGCCCAAACCGAAGACCTGCCCGCCACGCCGCCTCCCGTCCCTTCCGAAAGCAACGCCACCCTCCTGCTGGCCGGATCGCCTTCCGGCGACATCCCGGTCATTTATGCCACGGGACGCGCCTTTGAGCGCATGAGCCTCGTTCCCGCCAACTGGGCTCCCTTCGGCCTGACCGAAAAGGCCCTTTCCGTGGAGGGCGAAGTAAAGGTGCTCACCCCGCCCAAAAAACTCCCCAAAAAATACCAGAAAAAGAAACGCCGCGGCTGAAAGGCCACCAGCCCGCTGCGGCGGAAGAATCGCCCGGAGTCTTCCCTTTCGGGAACGTCTGCCCTTCCTTGATTTCGCTTGGAATCTATTGACACTATTCTATATACCCTCATTTTTTCAGGTAGGTTGGAAACAATCATTTCCCTTGGCGGAGTACAAGGAAACACACCGAAAAGACGGGGCCTTATGTAGTGTCAACACGCTCCAAAGGCCGAAGACGTTGGGGAAGGAAAAACGAGAAAGGGGCCTTGTGGCCTATGACGGAAAGCGGGGATGAGAGCGCGCCGAAAAGTCCCGCCCGCCGCTGGCTGTCTTCCTCTTGTCGGGGCCGGGAAGGGCCGGACGGCTTCGCTATTCTCGCAAGGCGGCGGATATGCAAACAGGCGGGAACCTTCTTCCTGCCTGTTTATTCGGGCGGCAAAACGCCGTGCATCCGCAGATAGGCGGCGTAGCACCGGGCCACGGGCGAATCGGGGCGCATATCCTCAAGATGGCCGCCGAGGTCGCCGGGACGCGGCGGCGCGGGCCGGACGCGCTCGGCGGGCTGGATGTCCGGCGGGCGGTCGAGCGGCCTGTCGCCCATGACGAGGCGCAACTCCACCTTGGCGAAGGCGGGGGCATCCATGAAGGCGTTGACCCGCTCCAGTATCTCCGGGGTCATGAAGGAGAGTTCCTGAAGGGCGAGGTTGTCCTCCCCGCCCACGATGAGAATATCGTTGCGCGCCCCGAGCGGCCACGCCAGCGGCGCGATCTCCGGCCCCATGACCATTTCCCAGTTCTGCCAGAGCCGCACCTGCATGAGCTTTTCGCCGTTCCCCAGCGCAGACAATACGGATTCCAGCTTCCCGCGCACGGGAAGCATATCGTTCGTCCGCTTGTCCTTGTCACGGCCCTGCGGTATGCGGTAGGTATAGCTCATGGTTTCCCGCCTGTTCTCATAAAAGGAAAAGTTTTCGGGCGGGACGTTGCCGCCCTTCCTCGGGAACTCTGCGGAGAGGATTGGCCACAACCTTTCACAGCCGACAGCCTTTACCCCCACAATCAAAGACGCCATAGCGCTCTTGAACAGAAGCGCGCCCTTGCTTCACGCACTATCCCTTGCAGCCATGTGGAAAAAGCCGCCCGAACAGGAAACGCCGTCGGCTACGGGCCCCGGTGAGGGGCTCCTCGTCCTTACACGGATGGAGCGCCTCGGCCATAAAAAAGGAAAGAACGTGGCCCGCTCCCAGAGCCATCCTCCGGCGAAGGAGAGGAAGCGGAAGGGCCACCGCTCCTTGCGGGCCACGCGGCGGGCAAGGCGGCCCCTTCGGAAGGGCCGCCCGTTCACTCTAGCGTTCCTCGCCCACGATTTCGGTCCCGACGCCCTGATCGGTGAGCAGTTCCAGAAGCACGCAGTTTTCCACGCGCCCGTCCACGATGACCACCTTTTCGACGCCCTGTTCCAACGCATCGACGCAACAGTTGAGCTTGGGGATCATGCCGCCGCTGACCGTGCCGCTCTCGAAAAGGCCGGGCACGTCTTCCACGCGGATGGACGGGATAAGCGCGCCCTCGGTGTCGAGCACCCCGGCCACGTCCGTCAGCATGAGCAGACGGCGGGCGCGCAGGGCACCGGCCACGGCCCCGGCCACGGCGTCGGCGTTGATGTTGTAGGTATGCCCTTCCTCGTCAACGCCCACCGGCGCGATGACCGGGACAAAGCCGTCCTTCATCAGCGAAAAGAGGAGCGACGTCTCCACGCGGGTCACGCGGCCCACGTTGCCGAGATCGATGATTTCCGGGGGCTGGTTTTCTCGGGCAACGACCATCGCCTTCTTTTCGGCGTGCAAAAGCATCCCGTCCTTGCCCGAAAGACCCACGGCCCGCGCCCCGGACTGGTTGATGAGGTTGACGATGCTCTTGTTCACCGAGCCCACCAGCACCATTTCCACCACGTTCATGGTGGCGTCGTCGGTAACGCGAAGCCCTTCCCGGAACTCCGAACGGATTTCCAGCTTTTCCAACATGCTGCCGATCTGCGGGCCGCCGCCGTGCACGACCACGGGGTGGATGCCCACCAGTTTGAGCAGGGCGATGTTGCGGGCGAAAGCCGCCTTGAGCGCCTCGTCCTTCATGGCGTGGCCGCCGTACTTGACGACCACGGTTTCGCCGTGGAACTTGCGCAGATAGGGCAAGCTTTCGATAAGAACCTGAGATTGCAGCTTCGCGTCCATGCGACAGACTCCCCCGCTTACAGGATGAACCGGCTCAGTTCGGCGTCGGCGCGCACGTCGGCAAGCTGCGCGGCCACATGGTCGCGGTCCACAACCAGCGTGCTGCCCCGTTTTTCCGAGGCGTCGAACGAAATGTCGGCAAGAATTTTTTCCATAATGGTGTGCAGCCGCCGCGCCCCGATGTTTTCCGTGCGGCTGTTCACGTCCTCGGCAAAGGCCGCGATCTCGCGCAGCCCGTCGTCGGTGAACTCCACGCGCACGCCTTCGGTCTCCAGCATGGCCTCATACTGCCGGGTCAGGGCGTTGTGCGGCTCGGTGAGGATGCGGTAAAATTCCTCCTTGCCGAGCGGCTCCAGTTCCGCGCGCAGGGGAAAGCGCCCCTGCAATTCGGGGAAGAGATCGGAGGGCTTGGAGAGATGGAACGCGCCCGCAGCGATGAAGAGGATATGGTCGGTGTTCACAAGGCCGTACTTGGTGTTGACCGCGCTCCCTTCCACAATGGGCAGAAGGTCGCGCTGCACGCCCTCGCGGGAGATGTCGGCGGAACGCTGCTGTGAGCCGCTGGCGAGCTTGTCGATTTCGTCGATGAAGACGATGCCCATCTGTTCCACGCGCTCGCGGGCGAGATCGGTGATCTTGTCCTCGTCCACCAGCTTGGCGGACTCGTCCTCGATAAGGTGCCGCCACGCCGCGCCGACCTTCATCTTGCGGCGGTGGCTTTTCTGCGGAAAGAGCTTGCTGAACGCACCCTTCATCTGATCCCCGAACTGCTCCATGCCGGGCACGCCCATGATCCCGATGGGCTGGCTCTGCTCCTTCACCTCAACTTCGACTTCCCGGTCGTCGAGGAACCCCTGCCGGAAAAGCTCGCGCAGCTTTTCGCGGGTGTTCTCGCGGCCCTCGCCGGACGGCAGCAGCAGATCGAGGAGCCGCTCTTCAGCGGCGGCCTCGGCGCGGCCCTTGACCTTTTCGGCCTCCTCCGCGCGGACCAGATTGATTCCGATTTCCATGAGGTCGCGGATCATGGATTCCACGTCGCGGCCCACATAGCCCACCTCGGTGTACTTGGTGGCCTCCACCTTGATGAAGGGAGCCGAGCACAGCTTGGCGAGGCGGCGGGCGATCTCGGTCTTGCCCACGCCCGTGGGCCCCATCATGATGATGTTGCGCGGCGCGACCTCGTTGCGCAGTTCGGGCGCGAGGCGCTGACGCCGCCAGCGGTTGCGCACCGCCACGGCCACCATGCGCTTGGCCTGTTCCTGCCCGATGATGTATTTGTCCAGTTCCGCGACGATCTCGCGGGGGGTCAATTCGCTCATGTGCGTTCCTTTTGCGAAGCCTCCCGGCGGGCGGCGCGGATGCTTCCCGCAATCGCGGGGCATCGGCGGTCTCAACGGCCTGCGGCGAGGAGCGGGCCCTTCCCACAACGTCCGCCGAGGGCGACGCCCTGCGGGAAATCAAGGGAAGGGAAACGGGCTGCCGGGAGAGGCCGCCTGCTTCACACGGGCTTCCTCCGTCCCTGCGGCTCGCGCTACGCGCCGAGATAGGCTTCCTGAATGCTCGGGTTGGCCAGAAGATGCTCGGCGGTGTCCTCCATGACGACGCGGCCAAGCTCCAGCACGTACCCCCGCGTCGCCAGCTTGAGGGCGGCACGGGCGTTCTGTTCCACAATAAGAATGGTCACGCCGGACTGGTTGATGGCACGGATCGTCTCGAAGATGGACTTCACGAGCAAAGGGGCGAGGCCGAGCGAAGGCTCGTCGAGCAGGAGCAGGCGGGGCTGCCCCATGAGCGCCCGCCCGATGGCCAGCATCTGCTGCTCGCCGCCGGACAAGGTGCCCGCAAGCTGATCCTTGCGCTCGTGCAGGCGGGGGAAGAGATCAAAAATCCATTCCAGCGTCTGCTCGGCCTTTTCCTTGTCCGCCACGGTGAACGCGCCCAGACGCAGATTCTCCAGCACGGAAAGCACGCCGAAAACCCGGCGGCCCTCCGGAGACTGCGTAAGGCCACGCCGCACCACCTCGTGGCTGGGCAGGGTATGCAAATCCTCGCCCAGAAAACGAACCGCGCCGCCGGAAGCCCGCACTAGCCCGCTGATGGTCAACAGGGTGGTGGTCTTTCCGGCGCCATTCGCACCAAGAATACTCACGATTTCGCCTTCGTCAACGCGAAGGCTGACCCCGTGCAGGACTTCTTCCGTGCCGTAGCCGGCCTGAAGATTTTCGACTTCGAGAAACATCCGAACTCCCGGATCGTCATGTACTGACGAAGCAATCCCTCACGCGCTCCCGGGCCAAGGCTGCCGGAAGGGAAGGGGAAGAAGGGGAGAGGGCCTTCTCAAAAGCCCCCGCCCCGATTTCATTCTCAATCATCCTGCCCGAGGTAGGCTTCGATGACCTTCGGATCGCGGCGCACCACCTCGGGGGAGCCGCTGGCGATGAGGGAACCGTACTCAAGGACGAGGAGCTTTTCGCAGACCTTCATGACCAGCCCCATATCGTGCTCGATGAGCAGCACCGTGACGCCCCGCTGCCGGATGGCGTAGATGAGTTCGATGAGCACGGCCGTCTCGGGATCGTTCATGCTCCCGGCGGGCTCGTCCAGAATGATCAGCTTGGGATCGGACGCCAGCGCCCGGGCGATTTCAAGCAGCCGCTGGTTGCCGTAGGACAGGCTCCCGGCCTCCTCCGCGTAGCTCTCGGCAAGGCCGACGAACTCCAGTTCGTTCATGGCCCGCTCAAGGGCGGCCCGCTCTTCGCGGCGCTGGGCCGGAGTGTGGAACATGGAACTGATGATCCCGCTGTGCATCCGGCAGTGCCGCCCGGCAAGGACGTTCTCCACAAGGGGAAGCGTCGGGAAAAGGCGGATGGACTGGAAAGTCCGGGCGATGCCGAGGCTGACAATGGTATGCGGCTTCATGCCCTTGATGGACTGCCCCGCGAAACGGATGTCCCCGCCGTCCGGGACGTAGTTGCCCGTGATGAGGTTGAAGACCGTGGTCTTGCCCGCCCCGTTGGGACCGATGAGCCCCACGATGCTGCCCTGCTCCACCTCAAAGGAAACCTCGTCCACGGCGGTGAGGCCGCCGAACACCTTGGTCACGTTCTGCAACGAGAGCAGGCTCATGCCGCACCTCCCTTGGGCGTCGTCCGGGGCGCGACCGGCGACGAGAAGTCACGCGAACGCCGCAGGAGACGCCGCACGTCGTAGGCCCGCGCCGCCGGCGGCAACAACCCCTGCGGGCGCACCACCATCATGATCATCATGGCGAGGCCGAAAACCAGCATGCGCGCGCTGGCGAAATCGCGGAAGATTTCCGGCAGGGCGACGATGAGGAAGGTGCCGAGCAGCACCCCGATCTGGCTGCCGCCCGAAAGGATGACAACCACGAAAACGACCACCGATTCCCAGAAATTGAAAGAACTTGGTGAAATGATAGTCATTTTGGCGGCAAAGAGGTTCCCGGCCATACCCGCCCAGAAGGCGCCGATAACGAAGGCCATGAGCTTCAGGTGCGCCACGTCCATGCCGCAGCCCTCGGCGGCGGTGTCGTCTTCCTTGATGCAGTTCAGGGCGCGCCCGAAACGCGAGACGGACAGCCAGTAGAACAGCAGCACCGTCCCCCCGACCATAGCCCAGACCAGATAGTAGAACTGGATCGCCTTGCGGATTTTGATGCCGAAGATTTCCGGGCGGCCAATGCCGAAAATGCCGTTGGCCCCGCCCGTCAGCCCGAAGACGTCGTTGATGAGCGCGATGCGCACGATCTCCACGATGCCGATGGTGACGATGAGCAGATAGTCACCGCGCAGGTGGATGATGGGCCGCGCCACCACAAGCGCGAAGAGCGCCGCCGCCGCGCCCGCCACGGGCACGAGCAGCAGGATGGGAATCTGATACTGCGTGTTCAGGATGGCGGTGACGTAGGCGCCCACGGCGTAAAAGGCCGCGTGGCCCATGTGGAAGATGCCCGCCTGCCCGAGGATGACGTTCAGGGAAAGCGCGAGCAGGGCATAGAGCCCCACGTTCACCGCCACCTCGATCCAGTAGGTGTTCAGGCCGAGGGGCAGAAGGGCCATGAGCAGGACCATCAGGACAGGGTAATAACGTTTGAGCGCGCTCATAGCTTGTCCGCCACCCTTTCACCGAGCAGGCCGGTGGGTCGGATGATGAGAATAAGGATAAGGACGAGGAAGGCTATGGCGTCCTTCCACGCCATGGCGAGGTAGGATGCGCCGAGCGCCTCGATCACGCCGAGCAGAAGCCCGCCGATCATCGCCCCGGGGATGTTGCCGATGCCGCCGAGGATGGCCGCCGTAAAGGCCTTCAGGCCGTAGCTCCAGCCCATCATGAAGTCGATCTGGCCGTAATAGACGCCCACCATGACCCCGGCCACGCCGCCGAGCCCCGCGCCGATAAGGAAAACCAGCGAGATGACGCGGTCCACGTTGATCCCCATGAGCCGGGCCGCGCCCTGATCGATGGCTACGGCGCGGATGGCCGTCCCCATGCGGGTGCGGTTGATGAAGGTGTAGAGCGCGAGCATGAGCATGAGCGAGCTGACAATGACGATGATGCGCATCACCGGCACGTTCAGCCCGAAAATGTTGAAGACCAGCGAGGGGATGAGGTTTTCGGGATAGACGTAGACCCGCGCGCCGTAGATGAGCATGACCGCGTTCTGAAAGACGATGGACGCGCCGAGCGCGGAAACGACGGCGGCCAGCCGGTTGGCCTTGCGCAGAGGCCGGTAGGCAACCCGCTCCAGCACCACGCCGAAGAGAGCCACAAGGCCGAAGACGATGATCACCACCAGCCCCACCGCCAGCACGGGGTTGAGGCTCCCGGAGAGCCCGCCGGAGAGGAGCAGGGTGAGCCCGAGATAGGCTCCGATGGTGAAGAGATCGCCGTGCGCGAAGTTGATCAGCTTCAAGACCCCATACACCATCGTGTACCCCAGGGCGACGAGGGCGTAGATGCCGCCCACGGCGAGGCCGTTGAGGAGCTGCTGTAGAAATTCGTTCATAGCGTGAGGATTTTTGGGTGAAAAGGTTGCGGCGGCCGGAGGCGCGTCCCCCGCTTCCGGCGCATCGCTGCCCCGGCCCGCCGGGCGGAAAAGCCGCGGATACGGCGACCGGCGCAAGCGCCCGCCGCCGTATCCGAAAAAAGCCCCGCCGCCCCGCAGGACGGCGGCACGGCATTTACTTTTGCAGGACGAAGCCGCCGTCGGCGTTCACTTCATAGACCTTGTAGAGGTCTCCGATACGGTCGCCCTTCTCGTTGAAGGCGAGCTTCCCGGTCATGCCGGGATAGTCCTTCAAATCCTTCTTGAGGTATTCGGCCACGGCCTCGGGCTCGGGCTTCACCCCGGCCTCCAGAGCGGCCACGATGACCTTGAAGGAGTCCCCGGCCAGCACGGACCAGACGGAACTCGGCAGGCTCTTGTACTCGGCCTGATAGCGCGAGAAGAAGTCCTTGGCCTCGGGGGTATCGAAGTCATGGGCGGAAGGCGGGCTGATGAAGAAATAGCCGGCGGCGGCGTCCTTGCCCGCGATCTTCACGAGATCGGTGTTGTTGGCAGCATCGCCGCCCATCATGGGCACGTCCCAGCGCATTTCCTTTTTCTGGCGCAGGAGCATCCCGGCTTCGGGGTAGTAGCCGGTGAAGAAGATCAAATCGGGCTCGGCGGCCTTAAGCTTGGTGAGGATGGCGGTGTAGTCGCGCTCGCTCGGGGTCAGCGCGTCGTAGAAGACCACCGGAACGCCCGCGGCCTTGAGGCCCTTCTGCGCTTCCTCGGCCAGCCCCTTGGCATAGGAGGAGTTGTCGTGCAGGATGGCGACCTTCTTGAAGCCCTTGGCCGCGATGACCTCGCTCGCCACGCGGCCCTGTTCGTCGTCGCGCGGGCAGGTGCGGAAGAAGAGGGGCAGCCCCTTTTCCGTCAGGCGCACGCTGGTGGAGCCCGTAGCGATCTGGATGATCTCGGCCTCGTCGATGATGTTTTGCGAGGCTTCGGTCACGGCCGAGCCATAGGTGCCGATCACGGCCATGACCCCGGCGGAGGCCAGCTTCTGGGCGGCAAGGGAGGCCGTGCGCGGATCGCCCGCGTCGTCCTCGACCACCAGCTCAATGTTCCGGCCATTGACGCCGCCCGCCTTGTTCACTTCCGAAACCAGCAGGCTGACGATCTGCTGCATGTCCTGCCCTTCGCTGGCCCATTTGCCCGTCAGCGGGCACATGAGACCGATGCGGATGGCATCCGCGGCAAGGGCGGAAGAGGCCGCCAGCACAGAGACGGCGGCGGCAAGCATCAGTTTTTTCACAAAATTTTTCATGCCTTCCCCTGAAAGATGGAACGTTGTTCGGATGATGCGAGAGGACGGGACGGCCGGGACCCCGTTTTTCACAAAACGGCAGGCCGCTGTCCCGCATGGTGCCAAGCGTCTACTCTACAACAAAATAAGGGAAAACGGAACCCGCCCAGCGCCGCCGATCCGGACCCGCCGCCCGGATATCCCCGCAGGACAGGGCTCCCCGGGCGGCGGCCCTCGCGCCTCGCGCGCCCAACTACGCGCGAGTACAAAAATTCGTCCCTTGATTTGTGGAAAATGAGACTATATGTTTAGTGCAATGTACGATTTCCCTTTCGAGGTGCCCAGTGCTGATTCGTTGTCCCGAGTGCCGGTTTGAGCGCACGATAGACGCCGCCGCCATCCCCGCCAACGCGATGATGGCGACCTGCCC
>OFGR01001612.1_pt1 | contig 17463 bp, 28 predicted proteins | sample 1521811 | NCBI WGS metagenome assembly OFGR01 (sample SAMEA3504098, study PRJEB24116) | mouse gut metagenome | biome: mouse gut; feature: mouse-associated habitat; material: faeces | place: Denmark | collected 2011
CGCCAACTGCGCCTCCAGCGCCGCCCAAAGCGGCTTGGCTGGGAGCAGTTGGAGCGCCTCGACCAGATGCCAGCCGATCTGACGCAGGCGGCAGAGGGTCAGAAAAACCGTAAACTGTTCAGAAGCTGTCCCGGGGGCCTCCCGCCAGTCCTTCCTGTAGAGCCGCGCCGCAGCCTGCCCCGCCCCCAGACAGTCATATGCCCGGCAGCCTTTCCATCCCTTGCTGGAAAGCTGGTCATGCACCCTGCACCGGAAGTCCGGCTCCAGATTGCGGCAGGGAGTCTCCGCAGGCTTGTCCATCGGGAAACCGTCAGTCTTGAAGAAGCAGAGCGCAGTACAGCAGTAGCCGTAACAGTCCGCGCAGGAGATCCGGAACGCCTGCATCTGTTCGGGATGCGGTTTCTCCCGCCGCAGCATCGGTCTTGCCATCTCGAAACCTCCTTTCGCCGGCTTCCAGTATAGCACACTTTGCGGCATATTGACACTACACCGTCAATAAAACATTATGGATATTTTTAAAAATATCTGACAAAAATATTGCGCAAAAAGCAGCCAAATGTCAACATTAAATTACAAAAAACCATAGAAATTTCCCCAATTTGTGAAAACAGGGTTCCCGTGTAGCGCGAAGGCCCTGTTTTTTCTTGTTTTTCAGACCAAAAAGGCATACCAAACCAAACCGGTCGTTTTTCTCATTTCCGGTCGTGTCGATTTCTCTGTGCAATTTTGCGGCGGCTATGTCGTGCACTGCTCAAAAAGCATTTGCGGCGTTTTCCAACCCAATATCCGACGTGGATAGTTCGCCAACCATTCGGCTACTTCCGACACTTCCGCTGCCGTAACTTTGTCAAAGTTCGTCCCTTTTGGAAAAAATCTCCGGATGATACGATTCATGTTCTCATTGCTCCCACGTTCATATGCGGAATAGGGGTGACAATAATAAACCTTTGTGCGGGGTTTTCTAGCTCGCTTTGACCGCTCCATTCCCGCGCAATCCTGAAATTCACTTCCATTGTCAACCGTGATCGACTGAAACACCTTTCGGAATCCTGCCCCCATCCATCTTTCTATACGGTCCAATACCCGTACAACACTTTCCATTGTATGATCCGGAACCAATGCAATCATCGGGTATCGGGTCAGCCGTTCCGTCAGAACCACCAGCGCGGCCTTGCTCCCCTTACAACCTAAAACACTATCCATTTCCCAATTCCCGAAAGTGTCGCGGTTGCCTACCTCCTGCGGCCGCTGTTCGATTGTATCGCCTTTTGCAGGGCGTGCCCGTTTCTGGCGGCTCTTGTCCTCTGGATTTCTGTGTTCCCCTTTATACAAAAGGTGTTCCGCCGTCACGTTCAAGAATACGTCACCCCTGTAAATCCAGTTGTAAAGGGTTGTTTCACAGATATGGGTATCAAACCGCTTTCCGTCAATCACAATTTGTGCCAGTGCCGCCCCGGGTGAGCGCTTCTTTTCAATAATCTGCTTTTCGATGTACTCTGCAAATGCAAAGTCTTTCCCCAACTTTATATCCGGCCCCTTTGCCCGTAAATGTTCCTGGTACCTGCGCTCTGCAATGTCCGCACAATACCGCCAGACAGTTTCAAGGCTGCTTGTAAGCTGTTCACACATTCCCCGCGCTATCTCATTATAAACAGTTTTCAGACAAACACCCAACGCTTCTGCAATCTTCGGTTTTGGTGTCTTGATTTTTAGCATACGTTCAAGAGAAAGCCGGTCTTCCCATTGCAAGTGCCGATACCCTTTATAATTCATGTCTATAACCATTCCTTTCCGCCGCGCTCTAAAACAAAAATTGCAAAAACCGCAGAGAGTTTTTTTAGCTCTCTGCGGTTTTCCTTACTTGCTGGAAGAATCGTCACTACTTGACGCTGTACGATCGGGAATCGTTACATAGGTTACCATATCATCTGGGTTAATTGTCTCAAGAGGGTCTTTCCACTCTACATCTTCTGCTATGTCAAACCACTCGACAGACCCATCTAAATCCATAGGCGTGCCATCTGCATTGACACCCAAATTATACTCCTTATCAGAAATAGACGTATGCCGAATCATATAGTTTGTAAGCGGCAACCCAACAAAAGCGAAAGTCACAAGGAATAGGAGACAAAGCACAGCATCAACGATCATTGCTAGCCGCCTTTCTCCCTTCAACATGCAACGAAAAACAATCCGGACAATTCCAAAAATTAAGATCAAAACCAAAGTAGGAAGAATGATCTTTAAAAAATTGGGAAGGAGGATTTCTTTCAACATATCGTCAACAACATCCGGGTTTATAGTTGGCAAATCCGTCATACACCACACCTCAAACTGTCATAAATTTTGCAGGTACTCCCTAAAAAGATCATTGGAGAACCTGAACTCCCAAAATCTTCCGAGGATAGTTGTTAATCCAATCCTCGATCTGCTGAACCTCCTTTGCGCCATAATTCTCAATTTGCAAACTGCGCTTAGATTGCATTCGGAGATACCGGTCAGCTTTTGTGCCATAGGCTCCACGGAAAGTAAATAGCTTTCGCAGGTTACAAACAGTTACAAATCACTCACAGAGTACACCATAACCCAATGTATAGGCCGATTTGTAACCATTTGTAACCTACGGTCTATTGACTGTCCGCTGCGCCTATGCCCTCCTTGCAAGCAAGGAGGGGGCAAGCCCCCACACCCCCCGCAAAGCGGAGCACTCCCAGCCATGCCGGTAACCTGGCGGGAAACCTATTTGCCATCCTGCATGTCCTGCTGAATTAAGTCTAACAGATAGGCACGTACACTGAGACCCTTCTCTTGAGCGCGTTTTTTAATCTGGTCAGCCTGCTCGAATTTTACTCGAAAACGAATTTCCTGCAAATTTTCTTTGATATATTTTGCTGTAGCACGCTTTTGCGCTTCCGACGCTGGCATAAGCGATCACCGCCTTTCACAGCAATTATAACACAGAATCGACAAAAAACGCAATGCAAAAAACCTACATATAAAGCGCTCTATATTTATGCAATATGCGAATTGATATAAGGTGCTCAATATAGTATAATAGAAGCAGATAAAGAAACCGCCCTCCAAAAAGAAAGGCGGTGAGAATATGCAAAGTAAACGGCTTCGTGATCTGTTACAGTTTGTTGTAACGCATCCCGGCAACCGCTACTTCTGCAAGTACCATAGTGGCATATGGTATTTGCGGATAGGCGGATAAAGCCTAGTCGATAACCTTTAGCAAAAAGGCGGTTTCTTTATCCTCTATTAAAATAACATACTCAACAAAATTTGTCAATCACCTGTCCTATCGGGTATACGGGGAGAAAGGAAACGCCATGACAGAATTTACAAAGGAGTCATTCAGGGCGCTTACCTTCCGAACAGATCATTCAATCAAAGCGATTTCAAAAGATTGGGCAAGTGAGATTCGCGAAGGGATTTCATGGGTGATCGTCTGGAAATCTGGTAGGAATTGGAATGCTCAGGGGCTATGGCTAAACCCGGAAACCGAAACATTGGAGCTGGAAGATCTAAAGTTGGCCCAAGCAATACTGGAAGAGGACCCGATGGCCATCATGATAAATGGCTACTACTGCGGAGGATTCGATGAACATATGACTATAAAAGAGATTGCAACAGCGATCCGCTGGCACTACGAAAATGGATACAATAGGCTGGATAACTCAACAGCATATACCCAAGTCCAACGTAAAGCCCAAAACACATTAGCTCTGACAACCAAGAAGTGAAGGGAGGGAAAAAAGATAGAGCAGCCTGTTTATAGTAAAATCTATCCGACAGATCAGAGAGATTACCGGTACAATTACACTACCCAAAAGCTCCAGCGTATTGAAAAGCGCATCTTGAAAAATTTGGTGAAGAATGGGAGCTTTCAAAAGCAAATCCTGTCTGGTAAAAAAGCGAAAAGAGAGCCGCTCATATGAGCGGCTCTCTTCTATTTCATCCATTCAAAGTTTCCCTGCTGGTCTTTGTCGTAAAGCAGTATCCAGTATTCAGGCATCTTGTCCCAAAGCTGGTGGCGCACATCAAATTCCGCTGTTACTTCGGTTTCTACGGCCCAGCTGGTCACGCCGTTAATTTGTTTTTGCCGGATGCGTTTTTCCAGTCGTTCAAGCCGTTGTGTTGAGTAATTATACCGGTACGCGCAGCGTCCGGTGAGATAGAGTTTGCTGTAAAACGGTGTTTCCATATTACGACCTCCTTATTGCTCCCCTCGGTCTTTACGCGGGGAAAATGGGATTTTTGCCATGCGTTCAATTTTTTCAAACGTGTCGTAGCAAGCGCGCAGGCCGTCAGATTGGACAAAGCTGGACTTGCGCAGGGGCTTAACCTTTTTCTTTAAGACGGCAGGATTTTCGATCACCGTCGCATATTGCAGCGCGTCATACTCTCGATTACGGGTCAAGCGACCTGCCCACGTCGAGCAGCTAACCACCGTTGCGGCCTGCTCTCGGAGCGGCTTGGCCACTCTGGTAAAAAACTGCGCAGTCGCAACGATCTTTACACGCTGTTTGCGCTGCTGGGAAACTTCGGAAAGCAGGGATTCCGGAACGTCGTTCCAGCTTTTGGCGGAATACTCGGAGTGGATTTCATCAATCGCAAAGATAATACCGTCTGTGCCGTTGCGAAGCGTCAGCATGTCCCGCCAGTCGGTCATGATGTGATCCGACCGGTAATACGCAAAGTTGGTCACAATGATGCACTTGGGGTATCGTTCTTTCATTAACTCCAAGTAACGCACCATTGAGATTGTTTTTCCCGCGCCCTGCCGGCCAACGTAAAAAGTAAAACCATACTCGTTAAATTCCCCTCGGTGTAGGTCGCGCTCAAGAAAATCCACCAGCAACCAGCGGAACAGATCAAGCCACTTGTTACGTATGTACGGCTGTCGCAGATCATCCGGCACGAGCTTTAAGGGATTGAATTTGTACCGGACAAAGAAATAGACCAATGCACCGAAGATCAGGAGCAGGGCGCCGCCGAAAACACACTTGAACAGCAGCCCAAAGAATGCACCGATTGGAGCAAACATCTTGCCGAAAATGGCACCAAAATCTATCATTATGACACCCCCGGAATTTTACGTAATAGCCACATAAAGATTGACCATATAAATTTGAGATTGTAGACAACAAGAACGATCAATAAGCACTTGCTTACTACTGGGAAGGACACAAACATATTCAGCAGCCGGACAACATAGAAGAGCGGAGACATGGAAACGTTCAGGCCGCTAAAGGATGGGAATTTTGGAAGCAGATTGATTAAAAAATGAGCCATCGAAAAAAAGAGGTTGCAGAAAAACTCAACGATCATGCTATCCCTCCTCAGTAAAAAAAGTGCGCAGCTTATGATAGCAGACGATCGCGGTTAAAAGGCAGACTGCGGCGGTTAAAACATCCCGGATCAGCTTCAAATAGGGCTGTGCAGGGGCCATAAAAGCTACCCTTGTACCGCGATAACCGGAAAACAGAAAGTTGTTGGGGATGGTAAGGCTAAGGGAAACAGGAGGGGGATTGCTTAATGTTTTGAAAAAGCTGTCTATCATCTGGTACAACTCGCCCAATCCCGCAAACCTGCTGTTGATATGCCTGTTTAGCCGGGAGAGCTGATTGTTAAAGTAGTTGCCATCCGGGACGAATATGTCCCGAATGAAGCCACCAACATCCGAAAACCATGAAAGAACACCCCGACCAGAACCGTCAGCGGCAAAAGTCGGGACGGATGCGAAGGCCAGAACCAGAACAGCAAGCAAAACAACGAATATCTTTTTGCGCATTATTGTCACCTCCTGCGGCGGCGTGATCTCCTGCCGCTACGCTCATCGTATTCGCGAGCAAGCTCATCGTAAATGGCTCGTCGCTCATGGTACCGTTCAGGAGACGTTGTTCTATACATCGCGTCTACATCGTCAGCAATATGGCGGTCGTCCAGTTTACGTGCTCTAACGGCCAGCGGATAACGTGCCCGGAATCGTTCCTCGGCTTCGTAACTGGATTCACGATTTGCAACCTTGCTTTCAGCTGCAAGGTCCTCGTTGCGGCGCGTAAACTCAATTCCAGCAGTAGCAGATACTTCCTTGCGATACAAGGATTCTTCCAAAGCTCGTTCCGGATGCCGTTCGCGCATTTCTTGTTCGGTCTGATAAGACAGTTCGCGACGGCGGACAGATTCCGACAAATCGCGGCCCGGATGGCGTTCCCGGAGCTCGCGCTCTGCATCAAATCCAGTCTCACGATTGACAATCCTACTTTCCGTCGCAAGCTCTCGATTGCGGCGCGCAAACTCAATGCCAGCAGTTGCAGATATTTCCCTGCGATGGATAGATTCTTCCAAGGCTCGCTCGGGATGCCTCTTTCGAATTTCCTGCTCCGCTTGAAAAGATAGTTCACGCTGGTAAATTTTTTCATTCAGATCGGCCAGAGGGTTCCGAAGCCGGAAACGCGCCTTTGCCAGCATGTTAATTTCCATGTCCGCGACTTTATCATCAACAATGCTGTCAAGATGCCGTTTTCGATCTTCGGCCTTTATCCGGCGCTGAAACTCCCGTTTCCAGACGCCATTATAAAGGTTCAGCTTGTCCAAGAAAAGCCGAATGAAAATTCCCGAAATCAAGGAAACAGAAGCTAAAGCACCATAAATCCGTAATCCTGTATTGGAAATGGCTCCAATAGACAGCTTCAAACTTTTCGGGAGAGCTTCCAGCATATCCAAAGTGAAAACTGTACGAGGCATATCATAAGTTGGCGGAGGCCAGGGGATGTCAATTTCCGCAAAACAGGGGACAGCGCAAAATACAACGCAGAACAAAACCGTTATAAAAACAGCTGTCTTTTTCACCTGCATCCCTCCTATTTGCCGTACTGATGAATAATCTCCAAAGCTGCATACACCGCTGAAACAAGCATAAAAGTATAGATGCAAATATTGAAGATAGGCCCCACATTCGTCCTGATAGTAAGCACCATTTCACTGATAGCATCCATGGAAATGACTACAAATTCTTCGTAAATAGCGCATCACCCCCAATCATAATTGAACGGGTCTATCCACTCCACACCTTCCGCTATATCGAACCATGTAAGCGGGTCTTTCCATTCCACACCGTCCGCAATATCAAACCATGTAAGAGGGTCTTTCCATTCTACCCCCTCCGCAATATCAAACCATGTAAGAGGGTCCTTCCATTCTACGCCCGCAGCGACATCCGGAAACTTGCCGGAAGAACTCGAAGAACCGGAAGAATCTTTGCGGTACAGGACATGAACCGTTAAATCCCTTTCAGGCATGATTCCGGAAACTACCACCCTATCGGCTGTGTAGTTTTTGATTGTCGGGGATGTGATCTCATAGCTGCTCCCGGCTGTGAGTGAGCGCGTAATCGGCTGTGCGGCCTGCGAGCCGTTTTCGTAACGATAGTTGACCGTCAGGGTGTAGGTCTGCGGTTCGGGTGGCGGGACTGCCGTATAGGTGACTGTAACGGTCAAATCTTCCGCAGGCATCGTGCCGGATACGACCGGCTTGTCGGCTGTGTACCCCTCGATTGCGGGAGATATAATTTCGTAGCTGCTTCCGGCTGTGAGCGAGCGCGTGAACGGTTGTGCGGCCTGCGAGCCGTTTTCATAACGATAGTTGACCGTCAGGGTGTAGGTCTGCGGTTCGGGTGGCGGGTCTGCCGTATAAGTGACTGTTACCGTCAAGTCCTCTTCGGGCATCGTGCCGGATACAACCGGCCTATCTGCGGTGTAGCCCTCGATTATCGGGGATGTAATCTCGTAGCTGCTTCCGGTTGTGAGTGAGCGCGTAACCGGCTGTGCGGCCTGTGAGCCGTTTTCGTAACGATAGTTGACCGTCAGGGTGTAGGTCTGTGGCTCGGGCGGCGGGTCTGCCGTATAGGTAACTGTTACTGTCAAATCCTCTTCGGGCATAGTCCCGGATACGACCGGCTTATCTGCCGTAAAGTCCTCGATTATCGGGGATGTGATCTCATAGCTATCCCCGGCTATGAGCGAGCGCATGACTGGCTGTGCAGCTTGTGTACCGTCCTCATACTGGTATACAATTTTCAATAAAGGAACCACAGAAAAATCCGTAGATTCTATTGAAAAAGAGTGTCCTAAATCATCGGTAAAAAATAACGCATCAAGATCGGAAAATATAGGATAGTTATAAGTAATGTTAGAAGCAGAAAATAAGTCTGAACAGTTATCCAAATAAGTTTGTCCGGTAGGCATACCATACAAAGTTTGAATGCCCCACTTCCCATAAGGTCGACAAACACCATCGGAATCCAGTCGGAAAGAGCAACTTAAAAGCTGTGATGGCCTGACCTGCACTTTTTTATTCGTAGAACTGAAGTCAATGCCAGAGGAAAAACCACTTACAGGGGTTACATTAATGGAGAAAAAGTAAAAGAGTTCACCCGATGGATCACGAGACGCATAATCTGAAAAAGTAAAATAAATACGATAACTATTGTTATTCAAATATGAGCTTAAAAAAGAATCCCAGAGCGTACGATAATCGTGCCCAAAATCTTCCCATGGGACATCCGAAGTATCGATAAATGCGGAATAACAATTTCCTACATCAGGAACAGGGCTAAAAACATTAGAAAAAGCCTCATAGCCGCTATGATTAGATAGACTAACTTGCTGCACCATAGCAAAAGCATGCATGGAAATTCCCAACATGCAAATCAGAGCGCAAAGAAGCGAAACGACCCACTTCCACTTTTTCATGAAAATCAACCTCCTTAATTCCAACCTTCCGCGATCTTTGGAATCCAAACGCTTCCGATTTCCGGCTGCATAGGGAAGTAGTCCGGAATACGTACATCTGATATATCAATACCAGCCATCGGGTCATAACTATAGTCACTGTCAGCAGGCGTAAAATCGTAGTCAAACGGGTCGAATACGTGCCAATCATCGTAAATGCCGTTGTCGTCCTTGGGCGGAATCTCCCAGCTGCCGGAGGAACCGCCGCCGCCCCCACTGGGACCGCCGCCGCTTCCTCCCGGCTTCAGGTTGTCATCCGGCCAACCATCCCCATCGGTATCTACGTTAGTATCTGGTTTTCCATCCCCGTCTGCATCAATGTCAAGGTCAGGTTTTCCATCGCCATCCGCATCAATGTTCAGGTCGGGCTTTTTGTCGCCATTCGTGTCAATGTTCACATCTGGTTTCTTGTCGCCGTTGGTGTCGATGTTAATATCTGGTTTCCCGTCCCCGTTGGTATCAATGTTAATATCTGACTTACCATCCCCATTGGTGTCAATATTGATATCCGGTTTTCCATCTCCATTGGTGTCAACATTCAGATCGGGTTTTCCGTCTCCGTCTGTGTCAATGTTCAAATCAGGCTTTCGGTCACCGTCGGTGTCAATGTTAATATCCGGTTTCCCGTCCCCATCGGTATCAATATTGATGTCCGGTTTCCCATCTCCATCCGTATCAATGTTTATATCAGGGTCCGGCTTTTCAGGGTCAGGGTCCGGTTTATCCGGATCAGGATTATCCGGGTCGGGTTCCTCTGGATCAGGCTTTTGTTCGGTGGGCGGCATTGTTCCCGTCCGAATAGGGAGCCACCAGTCATAATACCGGTTGATCGTCTGTCCGTTAATCTGCCACTCGTGATCTTCCGGATAGACATAAAACCTACCGGACCCTCCGGAGGATGTCAAAGTATCTCTATGAGGGTATTGACCCAGAGAACCGGCCAAGGGCGAAGCGTCGATTACATACGAAAAGCTCAACTGTGTAAGATTTTCGTAAATCTTGTTGTTGCAGAGCAGTTTGTTATTGGCAGCATCATACTGCAAAAAGATATACTTTGTGCCGTTGGGCATCGGCTGAAAGTGCATCGGATGTGCCGTTCGTGGATCGCCATAATCAAACTCGGCCAACAGAGTTTTAGCAGACAAACTCTTTGGGAATTTGTAGATATAAACGTAGAATTTTTGGTCATAGGTGTTTTCTTGGCGAAGCAATACCATGTAAGGCGAATCGGTTAGGTTGTCGATGAAAGTTTTCTGAATCTCTGCGTTCGTGGTTTCGAAAGTTACCTTGGTGTTGCCTTTGAGATTAACAAAGGAGGGCACCTCTGGAACAAAAGGTTTCGCTGCAGCAGTGCCCGCTTCCGCCGCGAAGGACGGGAGCGAGCAGGCAAACAGAACAGATAATGCAGCGAGGAATGCAAACGTCTTTTTCATGAAGCACCTCGTTAACCGGCCAGCCAATGAATAATTTTCAGCAGGATGAAAATACCGCTTAAAATTAAAAATATCCAGAGAGCAATATTGAATGCTGGCCCAATCCATTGTTTAACCAGATCAATCCCTCCCTCCAATACGCCCACATTCCAAGGAACATATCCTGATCTGTCGGCAACTCGAGGAGCGATTTTGGATTCAATGTGCATGGACATGAGCATGATAGACGGATTAAGCATCTTTAACACTCCTATCTGATTTTGATTTGAAATGAATATAAACGATCTCGAACAAGACCGCGCCATACTTATAACCAAAGGCGCAGATCAGGCCGAGCAGGAAAAACAAAGCTGCAAGCATCCCAAACTGGCCTGCGATACGCTCCAAGACCGCTTGTGATGCAGTAAGGCAACCACACATCCGGAAAACACCTCCTAAAAAATTGGCGGTGACCTGAAAGGCCACCGCCGCCGCAGCGCATCACAGGCGCATGAACCGGGAAACCAGACCCGGAATAATCCGGATACCGAGAAATACCGCCATAAGGGCAAGTCCAACAGGGAGTACGACCGATACATTGGCAATCACGCCCTGAACCAGCGGCTCAAGCATCTCCTCTGTAATGGCAATGGTCGGCAGATCCATAGTACAAACCTCCTTAAAATATTATTTGTCACCGCAGTGGCGGGAACAGTCAGAATCGGGAAAACCTGGAAATCAGGCTTGGGATAATCTTAATCCCGAAGAATATTGCTGCCAGCCCCAAAACAACCGGCAGCAAAACGCCGATATTAGCGACGATGCCATCCAGAAGCGGGGCCATGTCCTCCGGCGTGATGATCGCGGGAGGGACACCGGAATCTACAAAGACCTGCGCATACTGCATTATGTTTCACCCCCTTCGTAAGCTTCTTTCAAAATGGCATCCCAGTCCGGTTCTGGCTCTAATGGGCATTGATACCATTTTTCCAAAGGGCTACAGGTGCATCCAAAATCCGAATCATACCAGCCACATAAAATGCAGGGTTCATCAAGGAAAGAAAATGACATGCTTATAACCCTCCTTCGATAAAAGTATGGTAGAACCAGCGCACAAACCAGATTAGAAAAAGCAGACTTGCAGTTACCGGGAATACCCCGTACAGAAAAATGTCCGAGTTGTGCCGCAGGGCGGAGAGATCGTCAGCCTGCTGATCGGTCAGGGTTACGATCTGGGCATTCCCCGAATCTTTCAGGGTTTCATGCATCCATTCCCAATCTGGTTCAGCTTCAATCGTTGCAGCAGGTTCAACCTTGATGAATTCCGCCGCCGAAGCGGGAACCGGGGAAACCTGCAGGAACAGTGCGAGGAATACCAGAAGAAATGCGCCGGTTAGAAATACCCTTTGTGGGGTCAGGTTGTTATGAATCATGCGGGAAGCCCTCTTCTTCATCGGCTGTCTCATCCCAATCCAAATCAAATGTCTTGTACTTGACCCGCATCCCTGCGGCGGGAATCTCGTATTCCTGCCCGTCGAAGGATGCATAGTCGATATTTAGAAATTCGGCTGGTACCTCTCGTTTCAGCGTCCTGCCGCCCGAAAGATAGAACTTGCCGAAAATTTTTGCATTGCCTTTGGTGATGTACTTGGTTACATACTTGACGATTGCAGAGCGTCCGTCCAGCTTTATGACGGTACTAAAGCCGTACTTCCAGCCCAATAGGTTATAGATGGTTTGTCCGTTTTTGGTCTTTTTGCCGCTGTCCGATAGTTTAAGTGTGTTCGCGTTGGCGAGCATGTGAAAATGGATTGCGCATTCGGTTTGTCCGGGTTCCGGCTTGTGGTATTCGGGAAACAGGATGTAGTCCATCTGGTGCCGCTGTACCATGTTGGAGAGCCAGACCCGTAATTTTTTGTAAATCTTTTCGGGGTCGTACCGGTCGATTTTAGTTTTGTCCAGTGTCAGGGTGATGAAGTATTGGAACTCGTTGCAAAGCCCGATTTCAAACGCTTTGTCGATCGCCCGTTTCATGTTGTCATAGCGTATCCGTTTTTCTTCGGGTTCTTTCATCATGGTAATCGGGACAAACTTGTTTTCAAACGGCGACCAGATGGTCTTTCCTTCCACAAATTTATATGCCATTTCGCCTGTCTCCGGGTCGTATTCTTTCAATGATTCCTGATGCTTTGGCTCGGTTCCCTGCTTTTCTGCTTTCAAAGGGTTGAAAATTGGTTTTGAAAAGCAGGTGATCTTGATTTGATTGTTAGGGAAGTACCGGACTTTGCAGTTGTATTTAACTTCATAGTCCAGAACGGGGGCCGCTATGCAATCACTGAAAAGTGATGACATTATGAGGTAACAATCAAGTAGCGCCCCCTACGGGGGCGGCCTCCCGGACAATGGAAGCCGCCCGCCGCAGGCAGGGGCTTAATCCATAATCCTTGCAGTGAACCGACCGTCACGGTTCACCACGAGGTCGAGGTGGACAACTTCACCCGTGGTGCGTTCTTTGCTGGAGTAGATGCTTCCGACAGCACCGGTACTGTCAGCGCAGAATACCTTCCACATAGTTTTGTCGGGTTCGCCGTCTTTGCCCTTGAATACGGTTCTCTGGACGCTAAGAATGGTTGTTTCGATCATGTTAGAATTCCTCCTGTTTTCATTTTGTTGGGGTTTTGAGATTCTTCTGGGCTTGTTTGGCAAACAGATCACCCGCTTTCACAAACCAGTTTCCGGGGTGGTAAGACCATTTCCCGGAATTATCCTGACAGAAGAAATATGGGGTACCATCCCGATAAACAATTCGCCCATCATAGATTTCACCTGCTGTGAGCCTGCCGCGCTTGTTGCGTGAACAGACATAGCCAATCATGGTTTATCACCTCCGGCATGGTTCGTTTGATAAAACTGCCCGGCGCGGACATCGGCTAAAACTCTGGGCTATATGTAATATTCATGCGCCGGGCTGTATTCCAAATTCTTTTACAGAAAGAGGAAACGGTTTAATAGGGGATACCATCCGCATCAATGGCAGGGTCACACCTATATTCAGGACAGTTACAGCGGCGCCGGAAACAAGAAGGGCACTCGTTGCGGCGTATGCAGTCCTTACGTGCAAAGCCGAAGCGGTTATATGCTTTAGACAGGTTGGTTAAAATCAGGGTTTCCAAATCACAGTTGTTTTCAGTCGCGAGATTATCCAATTCAAATGCGACTGATTCTGTGAGGGTCAGAGTTCGTTTTACCATTTCCTACAACTCCTTTTCTATTGACGGTAGATAGAAAAATTAGGCTACACAGGTCGTTTGACCTTGTGTAACCTAATTGTAATGCTTGCATTTGCGCCCGGTTTTGCAAATGCATCTTGACAAAAGGCGGACAGATCGAGTATAATGGCGATATGTTAATTTTGTTGTTGGGACTTTGGCACGTCGCAGGCGAGCAGGGGGAGATCGGATGAATGCAGTTTCCCATCCGGAAGCTGTGCTGTTCCGGGCAGAAAGCGATGAGCAGCTCGTGGCGCGTGCGAAAGACGGCGATGATGAGGCGCTGACAGCTTTGATCCAGCGGTACGCGCCTTTTGTCCGGATGAGGGCAGGCGCCTACGGCGTGAAGGAACTGGATGCGGATGACCTGTATCAGGAGGGAATGATTGCTCTGCTGACCGCAGTGCGCAATTACTGTGCAGGTTTGAACAGCAGTTTCCGGACGTTTGCGTCGGTCTGTATCAACAACAAGTTAAACAGTGCATTGCGTGCGCATATGCGGGAGAAAAATGCCCCGATGCGCGGATATCTTTCACTCAGCGAGCCGGAGGTTCCAGAGGAGGCGCTCACCGCGCATACGCTGGATCCGGAACAGCTTGTGATCCAGAGTGAGGAGACCGATGCACGCAACAGGCGGATCGAAACTCTTTTGTCCTTGTTTGAACGGCAGGTTTTAAAACTGTATCTCAGCTCATATTCTTATGAAGAGATGTCGAAACAACTCGGTTCATCCACCAAAGCTGTTGACAATGCCTTGCAAAGAGTGCGGCGAAAGCTGCGGACAGTATTTACCCTTGAGTGATGTGCCCGCGTATCCCCTATTTTGTGACAGTCCCGTAGAGGGATTGCATATATACCCTTTGGCACCTATTGGCAGAGCTTGAAATCAATCTCGGTCTACGCAGTTCCAGCGGGTAAATCCAATTTTTAAGCGAGGTTATCAAAATGTACACAGACAAAACACTAACATGCAAAGAGTGCGGAGCCGAGTTCGTTTTTACTGCTGGCGAGCAGGAGTTTTATGCTGAAAGAGGCTTTGTGAACGAGCCGCAGAGATGCAAAGCTTGCCGCGATGCGCGCAAGAACAATGCAAGACCCCAGAGAGAGATGTTTACCGCTGTCTGCGCGAGCTGTGGAGCCGAGGCGAAAGTCCCCTTCCAGCCCCGTGAGGACCGCCCGGTCTATTGCTCTGACTGCTTCGCCAAGATGAAAGACGCGCAGTAATTTCCGTAAAATGAAACGGTATCCTCTCGGGTGATCTGCCCAGAGCGGATATGCGTAAAATAAGCGGTACATGGATGACATTCATGTACCGCTTTCTTCGTATCCGGGTTCTGCTTTCCCGCTTTTACACGCCCGCTGGCTTTTACAAATATAAAAATCAGGACCGGGATTGCCTGAGGAATCGGGAGTGTCACGCTGCCCCGCTTTCAAACAGGCCCCGCCCCCAGAGGTGAACGATATGAAAAAACTCGGTTTTGGCACGATGCGGCTGCCCTTGACAGATCCCAACAACGCTGGGAGCGTCGATCTCGAACTGTTCAAGGAGATGGTGGACACCTATCTTTCCAACGGATTCTCCTATTTTGACACAGCCTGGCCTTACTGTAGGGAACAGAGCGAGTGCGCAGTCCGGACAGCGCTCGTGGAACGCTACCCGCGTGACCGCTATCAGTTGACAGATAAGCTGCCGGCTTATGTCCTGCACTCTTTTGATGACAGAGATCGGATTTTTCAGGAACAGCTTCGAAAAACCGGGGTGCGCTATTTTGATTACTATTTTTTGCACAATATCAACGCCTCCACCCTCCCGGACTTCGAGCGCTTTGACTGTTTCGGCTGGATCAAGCGGAAAAAAGCCCAGGGGGATACCAGGCATATCGGTTTTTCCTATCACGATGGGCCGGAGCTGCTCGACAAACTGTTGACAGAGCATCCAGAATTTGAGGTCGTACAGCTACAGCTCAACTACCTTGACTGGGAGAGCCTTGGCATACAGTCAAAAAAATGCTACGAGGTTTGTGTAAAGCATGGAAAGCCGGTTTTTGCGATGGAGCCGGTCAAGGGCGGCACACTGGCAGAGGTGCCGCAAGCGGTCGAAGAGCTGTTCCAGGGATATGCTCCGGGCCGCTCGGCAGCGTCGTGGGCCATTCGGTTTGCCGCAAGCCATGAGCAGGTTCAGCTTGTTCTGTCGGGGATGAGCAATCTCCAGCAGCTTTTGGATAACATCAGCTATATGTCGGCGTTTCAGCCGCTGGACGAGACCGGGATGGCTTTGGTAAAACAGGCCGCGGAGCAGATCAACAAACAGGTGGAAATCCCCTGTACGGCCTGCGCCTACTGCACAGAAGAGTGTCCAAAACGGATAGCAATTCCTCAATATTTCTCTCTGTATAATGCGGAGGCGCAGGAACGGAAAACGAAAACCTTTACCGTACAAGCAGCATATTACGAAAATCTGGCCTTGGCCTTTGGAAAAGCCAGTGATTGCATCAAATGTGGAAAGTGTGAGAAGCATTGCCCGCAGCATCTCCCAGTCAGGAATTATCTGGAGGATGTTGCGGCGAAATTTGAAAGATAGCCGCGCATATTCCAAAAAACGCACCATGCAGGAACCGATGCCCTGTATCGTGCGTTTTGGTGGTGCGGTCGTTGCTGGAGGCATTCTTACAGGCCCGTTTTAATCCCCTTCCCGCACCAGATAGAGGTTGTGATCCTGGTCGAAGAACGAGAACATCCGCCCGTAGGGGAACTCTTCCAGCTTGCCGACCTCGATCCCGTTCTTTTTCATCTTGCGGTGGAGCCGGTCGAGGTTGTGCGCGCAGAGGATCACCGAGGGATGCCCCACAGGTACCTCCGGGTTCTGGGCCTGCATGACGGCTTTTGGGTAGAGCACAAAGCTGATGCGGGAATCGGGTGCGGCAACCTCCAGCCAGTTCAATCCAGGGCCGGCCGCCTGTTCGTATGCGACCCGGTACCCCATCCGGTCGACCCAGAAATGTTTTGCCTGCTGCTGGTCCTCGACATAGATGGTCACTTTTGAAAGTTTAGGTATCATATGCATCCTCCTGACTTTGATTGAAAATATCTTCTGATATCGTGAACACACGCCAAAACAACGGGTTGTTTTGGCGTGTCGGGCCAAAGCCCGCAAGCACGCTTTGCGTGCCTGATGGCTATGTAATAGGAGCAGTACGGCCCCAGTAGCTTTCTGTGGCGGCCCCGCTGGATCATACTGCCTCTTTTTAACTACTTTTAGTATAGTCTGCCCTGTCTATTCCAAAATTACTTGAAAACAGGAAAAAGATTGTCCCCGGATCACCCGGCTGCATGGGAAAAGGCTCACTTTTAGACATAATACAGAATATGTGCAAAATCGTCTGCGGAGAAGTGCGCGGCCCAGAAAAAACCTGGGGACAAGGTGTTCCGGGAAGAAAAAGGTTGACCTTTCCAGGCGGATAAATTATACTGGAAGAAAGGCCGGTATGCAGATTTCGGCAGCCGGGCCGTTCAACGAGACGATGCGAGGGAGGGCCTGCCATGAAAAAATTTGTGATTACGATTGCGCGTGAATATGGAAGCGGCGGAAAGCAGATCGGGAGACTGCTGGCGAAAGAGCTGGGGGTCGGTTACTACGACCGGGAGCTGCTCCGGATGGCCTCGGATGACAGCGGGATCAACGAATCCCTCTTCGCCAATGCGGATGAAAAATTCAAGCGTACCCTGCTCTTCAAAACCGCGCGGGGCGCCTATACCGGTGAACTGATCCCGCCGGATAAGGGGGAGTTCACCTCCAACGAAAACCTGTTCAATTTTCAGGCGAGGGTGATCCGGCGGCTGGCCGAGAGCGAATCCTGTATCATTATCGGACGGTGTGCCGACTATATCCTGCGGGATATGGAGCATGTCGTGCGGATCTATGTGCATGCGCCGTTCGAACACTGCGTCAATGAGTCGATGCGGATTCATCCGCAGATGACCCGC
>OFGR01001613.1_pt1 | contig 17445 bp, 18 predicted proteins | sample 1521811 | NCBI WGS metagenome assembly OFGR01 (sample SAMEA3504098, study PRJEB24116) | mouse gut metagenome | biome: mouse gut; feature: mouse-associated habitat; material: faeces | place: Denmark | collected 2011
TTCGTGGCAAAGCAGGAGACCGCTGCACCCCGCTATAGTGACCTGCACGCCCTGGATTACGGCACCCTCTTCCCGGACTTAAACCTGCCCTTCCATCTAAAAATCAATCCCGCTGAGCTGGCAGACACTCCCCTCAACCAGCTCCGGGCTTTGGATTTTGTCATCTTGGAACTTGGGTTGTATCTGGACACCCATCCCTATGATGCAGAGGCCTTTGGCCTCTTCCAGAACTACGTCGCGCTGGAAAAAACCGCCCGGGAAAACTACGTAGCCCAGTTCGGCCCCCTACAGCAGCAGGATGCGGCCCAGGACGGCGGCTATACCTGGGTGAAAGGTCCCTGGCCCTGGCAGTATTCAGAGGAGGTGTGAGCCATGTTCATGTATCAGAAAAAGCTACAGTACCCCGTGCGGATCAAGAATACCAACCCCGCCCTGGCAGCCCAGATCATCTCCCAATACGGTGGCCCGGATGGGGAACTGGGGGCTTCCCTGCGCTATCTCTCCCAGCGGTACTCCATGCCCTACGCGGAGCTGAAGGGGCTGCTGACGGACATCGGTACCGAGGAGCTGGGGCATCTGGAGATGATCGGCGCTATCGTCCATCAGCTGACCAGGAACCTGACTGACGAGCAGATCCGCACAGCAGGCTTTGACGCCTATTTTGTAGACCACACCACCGGCGTCTACCCCACCGCCGCCTCCGGCGCGCCCTGGAGCGCCGCCACCATGCAGGTGACTGGGGATATGATCGCTGATCTTACCGAGGACCTGGCGGCGGAGCAGAAAGCTCGCGTAACCTACGACAATATCCTGCGCCTGAGCGATGACCCGGACGTCAACGATGCCATCAGGTTCCTGCGGGAACGGGAGATCGTCCATTTCCAGCGGTTCGGCGAAGCGAATCATACTGATTTAAGTAGATTTTATCCCCTGCAAGCGGCGGCCTGCAGGGGATATTTGCGTCATAATGCTGCATTTAAAACGTAGGCATGACTGCAAATCCAGTGACGCCTATTCCCCAAATACATCGCTATGTGTCCCATTGCGAACCAGCGTCAAAACCAGCACATCATCGTCAATGCGATACACCAGCAGCCAGTCCGGGAGGATGTGACACTCCCGATGCCCTGCCCAGTTTCCGGACAAATTGTGATCTTTGTTCTTCTCCGGCAGTTTCTCTCCCCTAGACAACGCACGGATAATATCATCCAGCAAAGAGGTGTCCAGATGACGTTTTGCCGCTAGCTTATAATCCTTTTTGAATTGAGAAGTCCAGACGATTTCCCGCTTCATCGTTTCAACTCCCGCAACGCTTCTTCCACATCACTATAGTGGGGTACAGTAGGATCGTGCGCAATCCTCTCCGCCTCCAGCATAGCCGCAATCGTTTCCTTATTAGGCCGCTCCTGCCGAACCTCAAAGGGCAGGCCACCTACGCGAATGGCTTGACGGAGGAAAATATTGATGGCAGTGGTCAGGGTCATTCCCAGGTCATTAAAAAGCTCCTCGCACTGCTGCTTGACCTCGCTGTCCATACGGACGCTGAAATTGGTTGTATCTGCCATAGCAAAGGCTCCTTTCCATTTTCTATGTCTATTATACTCCTATTGCAATGCAAAATCAATCTGATAGCCACATTTTTTAAAAACAACCACCGAAGCTATTTAGCCCCGGCGGTCTGTTCCACATTTTGAAGCACCCTTGGCACCTCTACGCTCAGGCGCAGACAGTGCCCTCTTTATAGCACTCATGGATATATTGCCTCGACTGATAGTAGAAATCCGTGTTGTAATTTGAGATGGCATCGCTGATCCACGAGGTGTAGACCTCCACCAGACGGTCAATGATATGCTCCTCGTCATCGCCGGAAATGTCCTCAATCAACCGCTCGTAGACCTCGCCAATCGTCCAGTAGTCTGGCACATCATAGCGGCAGGAGGCTACGTTATCGAAGGCGCCTTTCGGGATACTCAGGTTCGTAATAAAGTCATCCGCTGTTTTTTCAATCGGCTCACAGTGAAAAACGTCTGCGTAACGGTAGATACGCCTGATGGTTTTCTCTCCCATAACGCGAACCAGCTCGGAGCGATTCAATTTTTTCTGCCGTCCGATATACTCAATCAGACTGCATGTATAAAACAATGCGCTGTTATTCTTCATCCCGGACTTCACTTCCCTTCACAAATGACAGTGTGGTTAAGGCTCTGGCAGCTTGATACGGAACATCCGACAATAGTCTTTCTGGGCTTCGATCTCACACTCTGCGATCAGTTTAACAAAGGCTTCGTCAGATGGTTGCTCCCGTCGCTGGGCTCGTTGCAATGCTACGATATAGTCATGCCGCAGCACCGGAGGGATAGACACGATACAATAGCCCAGGTTTATCAGAATCAGGTTCATCAGCAGGCGGGCTGTTCTTCCGTTGTCATCCTGGAAGGGGTGAACATCCACCAATCGGCGGTGTGCATAGGCGGCAAGCTCCACCGGGTGAAGCTTCCTCTGCTGCTCGGCCAGTTCGGTCACAAGAGCTGCCATGCACTTGGGTACCTCCTCCGCAATGGGTGGAACATATTCGGTTCCCGTGATGAACACTTGGCCCTTTCGGTACTCCCCTGCCGTCTCCGGGTCGGTGCCATTGTAAAACAGGTAGTGCAGATGCCGGATGACATCCTCTGAAATCGAAAAGCTGTCACTTCTGGCTATCATCAGCATATAATCGTAGGCTCTGGCGTGGCCTGTCGCCTCGTAACAATCCCGGATGGACTTGCCCCCCACTGTAATGCCATCCTCCAGCAACACCTTTGTCTCAGAGAGGGTCAGGGAGTTCCCTTCCAGCGCATTGGAGCTATAGGTCATTCCGATGCGGTAGTAAGCGTCCAGTTCCTTTACCTCCGCTTCGGAAAGCGGACGGTACGCACAGATCACAGCCGCATAATTATCAATTCTCTTAAGCAGGTCATTGATTGCCATATCTGCCCTCCCTCATTTTGATGTATTGATTTTACCACAAAACGATGAAGTTATCAACAGTCAGCATACAGCAAACCGCCAGGGCGTGTAGCCCCGGCGGTCTGCTATATGTTCCAAAGCACCTTCGTACTGCCGTCCTCACTGATAACGATCTTATGTATCATAATCATGGCGACAGCCTTTTTACGCTTGTAATCAGCGGTTTTCCAGGACTTCGCCAGATTGACAACCACATCGGTTTCGTCCTCCCTGCTCTTTAAGTCCTCTATCCGCTCATATAAAGCCAGCCGATCCCTTTTGAGTTGGGTGGCCTTCTGATTCGCCAGAGCCAAAAGATCATCATTGAACCCGCCTGCCAGCATGGTATCCAGAAGCTGCTTCTCTGACTTCTCGATAGCTTTGATCTTCAGCTTCAGTTCGTTGACCTCTGCCGTGTCACCCTTCCTAGTGGTGCGGTTCATCTCCTTCAGGTCTGCCAGCTTTTCGGAAATACACTCGTAAACCATGTTCTCCAAGTCCTCGGCATAGATCGTTACCTTTGGCCCGGTACAGGTTTTCTTATGCGACCTGCCCGTACAGTTGAAGTACCGCCGCATCTCGCCGCTCTTGTTGACCTTCCCCTTGATGGTGGTCATGGTGTGGCCGCACTTCTCACAGACCACCTTCCCGGCCAGCCAACTGGTAGGGTTGCTGACGCTGTTCCCAATTTGACGGTTCTTCTCCAGCTTCCGCTGGCATCTGAGCCAGATGTCAGAATCAACAATACCGGGGTGGGTTAAGAGCACCAGCTTCATATCCGACCAATCCGAGCTGCTGGGGTCATGCTTGGTGTGACCGTAGAGCTGCGCCCCATTCTCCCCGGTAAACATAGATACGTCTGTAACCATCTGAACGCCGTGGCGGTCATAGTAGTCGTACACATCGGAATCGGCCTTGACATAGATGGGATTCTTTAACAGCGTGGACAGCTTCGCCGTTGTCCAACTGCTGCCATTCAAGGGCTGCTTCCCCTCGGCTACTAGAATATCCAGGAGCCGCCGCAGGGACACGCTCTCCTGAGCGTAGACCTCAAAGATGTAGCGTACCTGCTCTACCTCAGCGAGGATTGGATTCAGCTTTTTAGTCTTGACATTATGAATGACTGTCGGAACCAACTCGAAGCCATAGGGCTGGCGGCCGCCCATATAGAACCCCATTTCACTGCGGTGGGCGTATGCCTGGGTGACACGGTTGATAATGGATGTCCGCTCAAACTCGGCGAACACCATCAGGAGCTTGACGATCATTTCCCCATAAGGCGAGGATGTGTCAAAGGATTCCTGAGAGGACACAAACTCAACCTTGTGCTCCTTGAACTCCTGCAAAATGTTCACGAAGTCCGACAGAGAACGGCTGATACGATCCAGCTTGTAAACGATGACCTTTTTGACCTTCCCCTGCCGCACCAGTTTCATCATCTTCTGGAAGCCGTCCCGGTTGACATTGCCGCCGGAGAAGCCGTTGTCCACAAAGGTTATGATCTTTTCGTCCCGCTCATCGGGCTTAATAACAGACCTGCAATACTCAAGCTGGGTTTCGCAGCTAATGCTGTTCTCCCGCTCCACCGACTTACGGGCATACAGAATGATCGCCATTTGACACACCCCCTTCCCTCATGGTAAAATGTATGTACTCCCTATGCGGGAATACGCTTTTCCGTTCTGGTCAAAGCCAGAAACAGCTCTTCTTTAAGCCGCTCCCGATTGGCTGGGTCCTCTTCATGGACAGTAAAATGCTCTACACGGTGTTTCCGGTCTTTGATGTCCGTGTATTCATCTTTTAGATTAGCCATTGCAATACCTCCTAGATGGCCCCACACAGGGGCGTAGTATTAGCATCAACGTCGATCCCATCCGTTACGATAATATGCGTGAAGTCACAGCATATTTCGTGGTTGAGCAGATTTAGGACGCCCTCCCGGGTATAGGGAAAGAAGCAGCTAATCAGGCTTGGCGGTGTGATTTTGATGCCCTGCCGCTGGTACTGCCTGTCATAGTAGCAGCACTGCCTGACCACACCGTTCCCGTCCTTGTAGTAAGCCAGCTCCACATACACCGATCTGTGGAGTTTGGTTTTGAGCCTTGTCCGCAGACGCATGGGAAGGCCATGATAATTGCCACCATCCCCGACCATAATCAGGAAACGGTATTTCCTGTTGGAGCTGCTGGCTCTGAAGTCTATGTACTCGTCCAGAGAAAGATTAGTCTGCTCCGTCTCCACGAACTCCACGCCATAAAACTTTTTGTCCAGCTCTGCTTCGATTACCGCCAGCAGGTTCTCGGCGGGGAATTGAAGCGTCCGCAGCTTTTTAGGCTTGGAACTGTAGCGCGCCGCACCTGTCCTGCCCTGGCTTCGGTCGGTGTAGAAACAATCTGTAATGGTGCAGATGGGGCCGTTGACTGACAAAGATAGGAACAACGTCCGCCCATGGCGGGTCTTGAAAATTGTCCTGTAACTGGATGCGTTGCTGGACGTTTCCAGTTTCAGGATGCTTTTTTGCATGGTGTTCACCTCCTTGGAGAGAGAATATATAATGCAGTGTAGGGTACATACGTTCTCGTTGTTATAAATCCCGTTCCATGCTTCGAGTGTGATTTTGCCCCATGCGCTGCCGAAAGCGTTGCCGATCTTGCCGCTGGCGTTCAGCTATGATCCTGCGGTTGTCGTTGCCGCGATCAGTCAGTACGCCACGTTCTTCCATGGCCCTTACCTTTGCCCCCAAATGCTTGGTGGGTTCACGGTCGATACCCTGCCTTGCGTAACTCAGACAAGTGACCTCTTTGTCGATACCGTACTGTCGGAACTGTGCGTTGCAGGCTTTTGCCCAACCAGCACGCCATTCCTGGACCCGCTCAGAATCATCCCAATTATGGGTCTTGATGCTCCTACCGAGCTTGTATCGCCCTTTAACTGGATCAAAAATTCTTTCCCCATTTTTGTCGAGAAGATAATTTCTGTGCTGCTTGCTCATCCATCTGCCAGCGCAGTCTAAGGGCCTGGTTGTAAGTAAAATGTGAGCGTGAGGGTTTCCATCACCCTTGTCGTGAATGGAAATGTCGGCGCACATTCCGCTTTTCACAAAGTATTCCTGCACATACTGCCGAACCATAGCAATATGGTTTTTGGCATCAAGCTCCTTCGGCAAGGCGACGATGATTGCCCGCGCTAATCTCGCATTGCGGCTCTTCTCTATTTTTTCAACATTGCTCCAAAGAATCTCCGAACTGTAAAACTCGTTTGGTGCATGACCCGGCAGCATAACTTCGTGATGAACCAGGTCTGAGCGTCCGGCATAGCTGTATGTCTCCCCGGTACGTTCATCGAGCAGTTTGCTTCGGGAACAATACGCCGCCATCTGTACCGATGATCTGCCCTTTCCCCGGCTTATAGTGCCAACGTGAAACGATATGACCTCCATAAATATCCTTCCTTTCAAGTGTTGCCTACGTCTGGTATGTAAGTGCGCATACACAGGTTCCAATCATTACCACCATTATGAGACTGCATTACTGTTTCCCGATCAGAGAATCTTCAATCTCTTGGTAACATTGCTGACATCTCGCCAATGCTTCTATGAAGTTATCCAGGCACTCAAAATTGAGACGGTCTTCCTCGACTGACCTGCCCGGTGCGATTTCTAGAGCAATGGGAAAATGCTTGCAGAACAGTTCCCCGATAATAAACAAACGGCGGCTATCTGACTTCTTCTTTGCTTCCCTTGCCTGATTCTCGACCAAAATGTTCCTCTGTTCGAGTTGTTCCTCTCTCTTCCTAGCTCGTGCAAGTCGTTCTTCAACACTGATTCTCATTCTGTGTACCTCCTAAAATATTCCGCAATGGTTTTACCGAATGTGGGAATTGGCTGGTCTGTCACTGTGGCTGGCAGCTTGATTGTACTGAGGAATCCGTATGGCGTATGCAGCCATATGTCTTGATTAGTGCTGAACTCATGTGGGTGGATCAAGGGTTCACGAATTTCTTGGACTTGCGCTCCCCAAGATGATTGTTCCATGATGGAATTAAAACTCTGAGACACGCTGATCTTTGCAGTCGCAATGGTGCCGATCATTCGGCTTAGGTACTCTTGTGTCTCTGGTTCTGTGACTTGCAGAATTGCCTTGTATTGACAATTATCCACCAAGATTTTACGAATGTCAGAACCATAGACTGCATCAAGCTGTGCTATACTTTGAATTACGAGATACAGAGTGACCTTCTTAGAGCGCAACGTTGTCATAGCTTCGGTGATTACCTCCATCCGCCCTAACAACGGGAACTCGTCTAACAGTAACAAGATTGGCTTCGTTTCTGCTCCCTGGGGACTATGTTCGTCGGGACGGCGTTCGATCTGCCGGATTAGCTGCGTAATCATCAACCGAATCACACCACTCCACTGTTCCAATCGAGACTGATCCAGGCACAGAAATACGTTAGGAGCATCTTCGTTCATTACAATATCTTTCCATGAAAAAGATACCGTATTTTCATCCTTTGACAACGCATACTGAATGTCGGGATCAGTAGCAAAGATCATGGTGTACTGCTTAACATCCGTGCCAATAGCGGCCTGATGCTCTGGTTTCAAGGAAGAAATATCACTGACGAACGTCTTAGCGAGAGATACATTACCTGCCATGATCTTCTTGCATAAGTCGGCCACAGATGTAGTCTGCACCAACAAAATGGTATCAATGAAGTCGTACCCTTTTTCAAAATAGTAGATAATCGCACCCGATAGAAAATCTCGTGCCATATTGATCCAGTACGGCTCCCTCACATCTAACGGCATAGGGATAATGGCGTTAGCGATCTCTAGAACATACTGGACTAAATGTGGATCATTTCTCTCCAACAACGCATACACATCATAGTGAACTCCGCCGTTGGTCGGGTCGAATACGATGTGCGACCTTCTTGCAAGCCCCCTATGCTGCAAAATCTCATAGCAACTCGACATTTCACCCTTTATGTCAAGAACCACAGCAGGATCGTCCATCGTCCTAAGTGTTGACTTAGCAAGAAAGTGACTTTTGCCAGAACCGTTGATTCCCACAACCAGAATATTTCCATCATCGGTTGAGCGTTTCCCCACATAGTACCCCTTGCCATTGCCTGTATCCAATCCTAGAAACACGCCAGAATCTGCAACATCCAAAATCATATCATCTGGAATATTTCTGCCTGGCTCAATTTTGGGCCTGTCGATCTGTGAGATCATTGGATATGCTGACATAATGCCGCTATACAACATCATTTCCGCCTTTTTCTTCTTTCCCATGGTAGTCGCCTCCTGCGAACATTGCACCCGGAGCAACAGTGATAATCCTGTGTTTTCATTCGCCGTTTCGCTTGGGTACAATTCGGATTATTTGAATCAGTGTGCCTCCTGCAACGTACCAACTGCGCCCGAATTTTTTCTCCATCCGGCATAACTTAAAAGATTTCACGTTGTCCGAACCCTTTTCGTCTGGCGAAAAAATTCAGGCACATCCGGCACGTTCCAAAGTGGAAAAATAACAGTGTTTCTGTAACTATGAGAAACGATTATTGCGGTCAGCCGAATGCCCGACCACAATAATCGCCTCGCCTAAGTTATTTAGATACTGATGTTAGCTGATCCAAACCCTCTTTGCACATCTCTTCCAACTCGGAAATCCATGATTCACGGGTATCTGAATCAGAATCTTTGATAGAGATGATCGCTCTGCTCAAAGCCTCTCTCAGCCTCTCCAGATTCGACTCCACACTGTCCCTTGGAGTTTCCTCACCTTGATTTGATGACGCGGCCTCCTCGTGATCTGTTGCTGCCAGCTTGCCCTTCAAATAGCGTGTGACGACAAATTCCAGTTCCCGCTTGGTCATATTTTGAACCATCTTCGGCCTATCTCCAACTGGAAAAAATGTATGCAGGAAATGGGCAATGTCATTTTTCCCAATCCTCGTGAGTATGTAGGCTTTTGAGGATGTCAGTCCCAGTTGCGACACCAAGGTCGTGTCGTCGAACATCTCCGCAACTCGAATCAGACGTTGCGCGTGCCTGACCGAGAAAGGCACATTCGCTTTTAGCCATTTGATCCAGTCGCCGTGGCCCTTATAGACATCTCTAGCTTGGATGAGTAGCCCGCCGATTTCCAGGTACGATTGCTCGTAGCGTTCTTGCAGCTTCTCGATTTCCTGCTTGAACGTGTTGAGCTGATGCTCCCAGGAATCATCGGTGTTGTCATCAGGCGTTTGGCTGACATCAGATGCAGCAGAATCGCCGAGCAGGTCACTGTCCCCAACACGGGGAGGACTCTTCACTGTTTCCTCCACTTTGGTACAGAAATTCCCTTTTTCCATTTCCATGGCTAAGGTCTCCTTTCGTTTTCAGTTTTCAAGGTACAAAAATCGGTCTTCTTGGGTTCTGCGTGCAGTCAGCATACAACAAAAAGAGCGCTCCGTCACAAAACGGAGCACTCCAAAATTTCCACCATTTTCTTTTATCCCAAAACAGGGTCAAATCGTATCAATTTACACGTCTTTTCCACATAATCAAACGCCAATTCCAAAAAGAATCCTGCATCTCTCATAGTAGTTCCCTTGGCTTCACACATTATCTGGCAGGATGAGTCATGGCCTCGAATTGCGTCTTGGATGTTCACTAGGATCGCATCACAGATGCCCTCGCAATCCTCTGAATCTAAAAAGGCATACCGAATTTTGCACTCATGATCTTCATACCTAAACCCTATACTTTGTAAATAGTTAAGCACACGAATGACTGACCGAATCTGATTGCTGACCTCAAAGAAGCCAGGGTCAATTTGGTCCAAATAAAAATCATGTGCGGCTACCATTCCATCCAAAGTGGATTGGTTTAATATTTGCTTCCTGATTTCATCGCAGGCTTGTTCTATTTGCCGTAACTTCGACCGGACAGCATATTTACCGACATTTGCATACCAACGGTCAGTAACTTTCCGAACCCAATAGACCTGTAGTGCATCAGGTACACTTTTATCATTTTTTAAGGCTGCCTGGACACGCATCATATGTTTAGCCCTATCTTGGTAGTCGTGATAAGTATAGTCAAACGCTTCACTCTGATCGTCCAATATCAATGCCTGCAAGAAGGAGACAATTTGAAGTTCGTTTGAGATTTCTTGTATAGGAATTACGCAATTCGCTCGATTACAAAAATTCAGAAACTTTTGAAATTTGTGTGCGAATGTGCGTATGCGTCGAACGTCCTCCTTGGTTGTCTTTTTCCCAAGGTAGACATAGTAGGATAACCTCAGAGCATTGTCTTTGATGTGTTCCTCAACATTATTAAAATCTAAAGGCTTATGGATGAGAGATCTCATTTCCTCAACAAGCTCAGGAGGAACATCGTAGCTATTGCTGCTTTGAATTTTGTTTACAAAAGCGATGTCAAGTAAGTTGCCCAAATATTCCCTCTGGGATACGGTTAAATATAGTCTTTCAACTGGGTATTGACAGGTGTTCTCCCGACTACCTTCATTACTTATAAAAATAGGTATCGGCGAATGAAGCAACTCTACTGAGGTGTAGTCAAATCCATAGTCATGTAAAAAGTCCAGAAGGAGCCGTGCGTTGTTTAGGGTGCTATCCCATTCAGTGGATATGGCCGCTATGGTTGAATAAACACGGCCTTTTTCGCCTAAAGGAAGCTCTTTTCCCAAGGCTTCCTTTACAGTTCTCACAATTTTTCCATTATGTGTCTGCCACCCTAAAAATGTATTATCTATGTTCTCCATTGAGGGCTTGTCAAGTAGCATAAGTACGTTGATGTTGGGATAGTATCTGTGCTCTAGTATATAGAAAAAGTATAGGATTTTACTGCGTTCACGCTTTTCGCGATCATCATCTCTAATTAGTTGATTCAGGTCAATCCAAAGATATTTTTCTATTCTTTCAATCAGGCCGCTTTTTCTTTCTAACTCATCAAGAACATTCGCTTCCGTTATTCCTTCTTTATCAAGAGAAAGACTGTACCAGATTTCGGTAGCCACTGCATCATCGGTACACTCACTATCTTCGATTTCGTTTGGATTTCCCATATCGTATATACTATCAAAAGAACAATTAGTGCGCATAAACCGATCAATGAATTCTTCCAGAGACATAGCTCCACCAGGAACCCCATCTAACCTCTTATCCTTGATTTCTATATATTTTGCTTCTCTTTTATAGTTTTTTGCACTGAGGTCAACACCCTTAGAATCCAAATATTTTCTAACATGGGCAATCTGCTCTGCTACATATTCTTCATTTTGCCATGCTGTTTGTAGAAAAAAATCAGATTGTTGAAAGTTGTTATTTCCCATTAAATCATAACCTCAAAATGCAATTTTGCAAAACAACATTTGTGTGAGAATGGTTGGAAGCACTTGATATGCGACCCGGTGTCGCCTTTCCTATAGCGAAATATGTTTCAACCAAGAGGGGCTGCACCACACGCAGCCCCTCTTATCTCATACGTCTAATCCTAATTTCTCTGCAATCTCTTCCGGTGTAAGTCCAGCTTCCTTCGCCGCTGCCATCACCGTTTTCATGTTGACGGGATGCAAGAGTTTCTTCTTCTGAGCTTCCAGCGATTCAATCTCAGCTTTTTTCTTAGCAATCTTCTCGTCAATTACAGCGATACGTTCCTCTGCGGTCTTTCCAGCCATGTTGTGTGCCCTCCTACTGTAAAAAGATGCGTTTATTTTACAGCAAAAAAAGAAGCCTTGTCAACTATGATTTGAATTAAAATGGGAATATCTTAGTCCTTGCATAGCAAACACACAAACTTATTGCCACGGATAAGAATGCTTCACAGTTTCTGCGCTCATTCTGCTGCTGTCGGGCAGCTCCACGGGCTTCATTGGGTTCCTGACAGAATCAAACAACTGTCGAACCATATCCTGATTTTCTTTCAGAATGATTCCGAAAGATATATTCTTCCATCCCCACTCAGAGTTGTAGCTGAGAAGCAGGCCGTGGTCGTAGTTGTGTACCGGGTCTTTTTTTAAAGACAAAAAGTGAAATTCCTGTAGTTGAATAAAGAATGATCCTGCTTTTTCTTTGGCAAAGAGATACGCTACTCCCTCTTTGGATGGAGTACCAACATACACATACAATCCCAACTGCTGGTTCTCTTCTGTTAGCAACATAATGGGCTTAGTAGCGTTGACTGGATAAAGGCAGCAAAGGCAAGTCCCAATTTCTTCATCCTTGGCCGCCGACAGGTATTTCTTCTTCTCCATATCAACAATGAAGTTCATTTTGATCCCTTCTTGCGCATAATCACTGATGTACTCAATATTGTAAATCATTTTCTTCTGGGCCTCTGTTTGGGGACCGTGCCGCAGGTCAATAAAATAGTTGCTCCTGTTGGAAAGATCACCAACGGAAGCAATTTGATTGTATAAGCTGTCAGTCTCTACATTAAAAATATTTGCGCATTGGAGATATGAGCGCAGAGGATCAAGTGTCATTTCTACCTTTGCTTTATTCTCCGTAATTTGCATTTGTTTTTCGTAACTTACTGTCTTACGGGCATAATTTTTGAACTGCATATAATCGTCCTCCTATATATTTTTCCAGTAAAAACCGATGTTTCCGATGACTGTCTCGTGTTCCGTTACCCAGCAGCGGTCATCGTGATCTAACTGAAACTGTATGATGTCGTCGTTTTCTTCACATGGAAAGAGAACCAACGGCCTGTTGTTTTGTGCCGCATCATAGTCCACCACTAAGCCAGATTTGAAAGTATCATCTGAACTGATGAAGGATAGCATATGGAACTCGTTAAGTGGTATACAAACTCTATTTTCCCATAAGAAATATACTGTATTTGGTGCAATTAAAAATCCTGCAATATGTAGGTGGGTTCCTTTTCTCCTTCGGAGCAGAATCCTATCATCTGCACCCAATATGGTAAAGTCAACGATCATGTCCTCTATAAGATACTGCCCTTTAGCCAGCATACGACCTTTGTCCAAATCAAGAAAGTAATACCCATCATCCCCATTTCGGATACTGTTTTTGACCTCCCGAATTATACTATCGGCATCAGAACATCTCTGGGAACGTAACTCTCTAGCAATTTGATATTGCAGCGTATTCGTATCCGTGATAGCCGCTCTTGAAAGCCCTTGTCTACCATAAGGATACCCCACTCCAAGGGATACGATCTGTTGCAAAAGTTTTCGTTCCTCCAAAACGCTTGCCGAATCTCCAGTATAGCTTACCTCTCCGAACACTTTTCGCTCCCTCCTATTGCTTCGTGCCTAATATGTACTCGTACAGACATTCTAGTTGCTTGACCTCATGACGCTTGCTGATAGTCACTGGCGACAAACATAACTTAGCAAAGGCGTCCATGACCTTCTCTACGTCTCGACAGTTCATAGCCTTCTGAGCAAGGTGCAGGGACTTCTTCTCTGGAATCAGCGCCAAAAGCCGCAGCATTTTTCTTCGCATGACACTATCTTTGACCTCGCTGCGGACGATCTTGACAGCGGCATCCATCTTGTAGAAATCCCCAAAGGGAACCACCCGTGCGAACGTATCCACGAAAGCATCGGTGCTGTTCTTCATTATCTCTACGATTTGGCCAGGCGTATCTGTGGTATCTGTATACTCTCGAATAGCCTTTGGCCTTGTCAGCCGTACCTCCGCTCGAAGCATACCCTTGGTCTGTTCACTTGCTGATTGTAGCTGCTTCCGTCCTGCATCTGCATTCCGTAGTTGACCCGTGACAGCAGCTTCTAAATCATAGAGCAGGAAGTCGGTGTCGTTGCTATTGCCACTCAAACAGAAGCTGGCCTTATCATCGAAGCACTCATACTCAACCGGGGAAAATCCTTTGACCTTTCCGATTCTCTGTAAGACTTTCAGATAGTCGGAGACGTTTATGCGACTGCCGACGTTGATGTCCACAGTAAGGGTCACGCCGGATAAGGTGAAGTCATCCAGTGTATACCTGTGATTGAAGTATTCAGAGATACGCTTATCCAACTTACGGAGCAACTTGTCGGTGTCAGTGGGGTCATCCACGACTACGCCAGTGTTGACAAGAACCCGAACTTTCTTCTTGTAGCGACTGTCCCGGTAAATGACGGTAAGCCCCTTTGCCGCCAGGGATGTGTCAAGATACTCGTCATCAAGCTCCTTCAGATAGCCGATCTTGTTGTCGAACATCCTCTGGAAATGGTCTGTGTCCAGTATCATGGACAGCTCAAATGTTGAATTTAGAAACATAATAATCCACCTTTTTACAAAGATATTTTACCGAGAAGTTGTGGATGATTACAGTTTCTATGCTGTGAAAGCCATGGTACATGGCGGTATGGAACGGTATACCACCGCCACTGTCTGCCAGTGGCCTGTTATAACTTGACAACGTCTAACATGACATGATTTATAGAGATGCCGGCCCTAAGTTGATTCCACATTTTCAGCGGTATCATACTCGGATTCCTTTAGCTCAGCCTGTTTTAGAGGAAAGTCAGAGAACAGATTGACAGTACAATCACAGCGTAACAATCTAGCCCTACCTACAGCTTGCTCCAGCTCTGATTCAATCATATAGAACTGGATTGCTCTTAGGGTTTCATCGGTGTAGGTCATAAACCGAAACCGGAACCCGTTATGGACAACGACAGTGCCAGGCTTCAAATCATCATCGACATCATATCCCAGCGAGTAGGCAAACAGCTTATATATCCACTCTGGCTGATGTGGTGTTCCAATAACATCTATATTCTTACCCTTCAACGTGTCACATCCTGCACAGTTCCCGAAGTGTAGCTCTCCCTCATAGTATTTGTGAAACTCCTTGAAAGAGATTGTATAATCAAAACCTGTCCACTTCTTGATGCGTTTGATAATAGATGGGTCTTTGCGAATCGAGCTACGGCCCATAGGCTTGTCTCCATATTGATGAAGGCCTGTGATTGTAGCTTCTTTACAGTCATAGAACCGTACATTCTCTTCACCGAAGTAGTATTTGCAAATATCTTCATCCGCTGTGGCTGAGAGCATGATATACTTATCACCAGGAAACTTAACAGGTTTGATAAAGGTGATGCTATCCTCCGTCAAGTCACTCTCCTGCTTTGAAGCGGCACGGTAGCAGAAATGTGTAGCAGAGCATAGTGCCGGTATATTGAGGGCCATCTTTATATCGGCGTATGCTCTGTGCCAGTCAACTTCATCTAAAATAAAGAACTCTGAATCCTTGATCTTCTTTAGAACCCTCTTGATTTTAGCTGCCAGCGGATCGCTGGCGGCTAACTTCTTTCGTACTTTCTTCAACATTGACAGAGAGACTGTCTCTCTGTTAGGAATGACAGTGCTGTAGATAATATCTTCATCTACTATGACGAGATCGTACTTGCTCACATCCATGTTGGTCAGGCGGCGATGAGTGGTGATAGCGTGGCCCTCTGAGTTAATGAACTCTGAAAGCTCACGTTTATACTTTTTGAATATTTTTGCACACTCTACATCGTCTTCAGCAATCGCTTTCTCTATCCGAGGCATCGGCGACTTGCCTACATCGTATAGTGCCTGTATCTCGCACCAAACAACAGTAGGTATCTCATCTTGCAATTCATGTAATGAGGGTGATGCGACTACCTCTACCTCCATCTTCTTAGCTCGCTCACAGACCTCACGTTTCAGATTGTTAGTCGGCACGGCAACCAAGACTCTGAGCGAGGTATCCCTGAGAAATTCCAGTAATGCTTGTGTCTTGCCGAGGGCGGTTTGACTTTTAATGATATGCCAGCCTGGTTCATCAGACGCTACCGCATCCCGAAACTTCTCGCTGAAATCTTCCCACGCTTCATCTACATCGACTAGGGGTACACCCCAGTTGTTAATCCACTCGATTTGATGATACTTGGGCTTTGCAGTTGACAAGATGTCTGTCCCGTGGTGACAGGTATCACGGTATGGGCAGAAGTAGGCACATGGCCTAGAGCCTTTCCCTTTGATGTAGTAGAAGTAGTAGTCCCAGTTGTCAATCCGCTTTCCCCAGGCATCATCATACGGCTTTGAGCCGAGAACAGCCTTGAACATCTTCTGCCCTGACTTGACCTGAGAGAGATTTGTAGCCAGTCCGAGAAGTTCTTGCTGAGTCAACCTCCTACTTCCTGATTCAAACTCTTGATACAATCTACAAGATGAACTGAATGATTTGAGCACATCAGATCCACGAGGACTGATGGTAGATGATCTCTCATGATCTGCTGCTCTTTCCTCAGAAGTGCTTCCACTCTCGAAGTTGATCCTGCACTCATGATGTGATAAGATCTCGTCAGATCTCTCTTCTATAATACACTTTGACGAGTTCTTATCATCAATCTTCTCTATGTGATACTCAGTGTGAACCTCAGCAATAGAAACATCAGGAAGACTTCTATCGTCTAATCGAACGCCTGTTGCTCGGGAGAACTCGGCAATCTTCCTCTTGTAGTTGGTGGGTCCGAACCTGTCCTTCAAATAAAGGCACATGTTCATGAATAGCCACTCAGCATTGATAGTCGGTATGGCCTCATTAGAGTACAACAACTTGTCTCCACCTTGGTACAGATTAAGGACACTGCAATCTTTGGCGGCTTCCGGGAATACCACCATCAACGCTCTCTGCATGGCCTCGGCTTCTTTCAAATCTGAGAGAGGAGTTTCATTCAAGAACACGATGGAGAACTGTTCGCGCTCTGGATCAGTCCAATAGAAAGGATCGGTGCTGTAGGCGAACAATATAGGAAGACCATAGTACCTTGCTCTACCTTTTATTTTATTAAAGGATATCTTCTCAGTGTTTGCATTGTCAAAGGTAAGTACGAATAGTTGAGCTTGTTCAAAAGTCTCACGGCTCTTTATACTATCCTTGAATGTAGACGGACAGAATACGCAGCCTCGCTTTCCGACCGCTCTCATAAGTGCAGCACAGTTATCACCGTTGACGACTATGGATTTGTCAGCGATAAAGCTATCTATAGCCTTCATTTCTGCCTCTACTAGCCTGTCTTTGAAAGTCTTTGCGTAAATGCTGATCTTGAATTTACTCATGTCTTCAACTCCTTTGGGGTTTGGATTACACCCCTGTAGGAGTTGATTACAAAAAATAATCATGAAGTGCAAGGGATGAGCATGTGCCCATCCCTTGCCCCGTGCGTTCTCTCTTAATCTGATTTCACAGTGTAGAGCTATCGGTAGTTTGCTTCACTCTGCGATAAAACGAAGACTTGCTCATCTTCAATGTCCGCATAGCTTCCGTTGCTGTAATCTCCCCTCTGCGCCATTGTGCGACCACTCTATCGAAGTCGGGCGACTGCTTGGCCTTCCTCCCAGTGTATCGGCCCTGCTCCTTGGCAATGGCAATTCCCTCTCGCTGACGTTGGAGGATATATTCCCGTTCCAGCTCTGCTACAGCCCCGA
>OFGR01001614.1_pt1 | contig 17444 bp, 11 predicted proteins | sample 1521811 | NCBI WGS metagenome assembly OFGR01 (sample SAMEA3504098, study PRJEB24116) | mouse gut metagenome | biome: mouse gut; feature: mouse-associated habitat; material: faeces | place: Denmark | collected 2011
TGCAACGCGCCCCTGCGCCCCCTGCCCCGCCTCAAGGAGGGGATGCGCCTCTCCCGTCGGGCGGCGGACCTCATCCGCGAAAGCGATGACCCCGGCGCGGGCCGCCTCGCGCTCATGGACGTGTCGGACGGGCTGGCCCGCGATCTGCCCCGGCTCGTCGGCCCGGGCAAGGGCGCGGACATCCGGCTTCCCCTGCCGCATCCCGACATCCTGCGCTTCATGCGCGAGCGCGGCGAGGCCGATCCGCTGGCCGCCGGAAAACGGCACGCTTTCCTCGGGGGCGAGGACTACGCCCTCATCGGCACCTGCGCGCCCGAGGCCGCCTCGCTGGTCATGGTCGCCAACGCTGAAACCACGCTCCTCGGCACCGTCACGGACGACGGCGTGATCCGCGTGGACGGCGCGCCCGCCTCGGGCGGCTTCGATCACTTCGCGCAATAGCCAGCGCGGGCGAAGGAAGAACCTTTCCGGGAAAAGACGCCGTACCGCCGCAAGGCCCGAAGAAACGCCGAAACACGCACCCCGCCCTGCGGGGCCGCCTCCGTCTCCGGACTTTCCGCAAAGGGAACGGCGGGGAGGCCTCTCATGGGCGGAGAAGCGCCGTCCGGGTGGACACGCGGCCCGCTTTGTAGGAAAATCACTCCTTCCTTTTCGAATCTACGTCCTTTTCATTCCCCTATAAGGATAGGCCATGAGCACCCTGATTCTCCTGAACAACGCGGAGCTTCCCGACGGCGCGGCTTCCGACGCGCTGGTGGCGGTATGGGACAAGGGCAGCGTCCCGGACGGGCGGATTTCCATCCCCGTCGAGCTGAACGAACGGCTGCTGCCCATCCGCGACGAGCTGGCCGCGTGGACCTACGAAACCGGCTGCGTGCGTGTGCAGGGCAAGCTTCTGGAAGAGCATTTGCGGGCCGGGGACAACCTGTCCATGTGGTGGTGCTCCACACTGGTGGAAAAGCACCCCAAAGTGACGCACAACCTTTTCCCGGCCCTGAAACTCCGGGCGCTTGAAAAGCTCATGGAAGAAAGGGGCGTCACCCGTCTGGAAGTCTGCAAGCCCGCCGGGACCGATCCGTGGATGGAGGACGTGCTTTCCCGCTTCTGCAAGGAGACGGGGCGTTCCTTCGTCCTCCACGTCCTCCCGGACGGTGAACCCCAGCCCTCCGGCCTCAAGAACCGCCTCAAGGCCCTCTATTACCGCCTTCCGGCCCCGGCCAAGGCCCTGCTGCGTTTTCCGGCATGGCTGTGGATCGTGCGCCGACGCCTGCCGCGCACGCACGTCCCCCGCCCCGTCCTGCCGGAAGGGACGAAGCCCGCGAGCATCGTTACCTATTTCCCCAACATCGACATGGCCGCGGCCAAAAACGGCCGTTTCCGCTCGCGCTACTGGGAAAAGCTCCACGACGCCCTCGCGCCCGCCGAGGGGGAGGCTCACCGGGTCAACTGGGTCTTCATCTATTTCCCGGCCCCGCAATGCTCCTTCCCGGAGGCCGTGAAGCTGCGCGACCGTTTCCGCGAGAACGGACGGGACGGCGCGTCCTTCCATTTCCTTGAAGAATTTCTTACCGCCGGGGACATCTGGAAAAGCCTCGTCCGCTTCGGCAAGCTCCTCGTCTCCAGCCGGGCCGTGGAGCCGGAAGTCCGGGAACTGTTCCGCTTCCCGGGCTCGCGGATGGACCTCTGGCCCGTGTTGCGCCGCAACTGGGAGGATTCCACGCGGGGTTGGCGCGCGCTGGAGCGCTGCCTTATGCGCGAAGCCTTCCGGCGCTACGCACAATGGGCCGGGCCGCAGGACTGGACCACCTTTCCGCAGGAAAACTGCCCGTGGGAGAGGATGCTGTGCCAGTCCATGCACGACGCCGAAGCCGGACCGGTCTACGGCGCGCAGCACTCGACGGTGCGTCCCACGGACTTCCGTTATTTCGATGATCCGCGCATGATCGACGATCCGGCCTGCCGCCGCGCCATGCCCGAATTGTGGCTGTGCAACGGGACCGGCGCGCGCGACGCCCTGCTCGTCGGGCACATGCCCGAAGAGCGTGCCGCGCTGGTGGAGGCCCTGCGCTATCTCTATCTCGCGCCCAAGGCCGGGGAAGAAGCCGCGCCGGAGGTCAAATCCACGCGCCTGCTCGTGGTCACCAGCTTCTTCGCGGACGAAACCGACGCCCATCTGGCGACGCTGGCCGCCTCGGCCAAGGCCGGGCTGCTGGACGGCTGGGAGGTCATCGTCAAGCCGCATCCTTACCTCCCCGTGGACGGGCGGCTGAAAAACCTCTACGGCAACGCCGAGCCCCCCAAAATCGTGGACGGGGCCATCGGCAACTTCCTGACGCCGGGGACGGCGGTCTGGGCTTCCAACTCCACCACCGTGGCGCTCGAAGCCGCCTTCCGCAGGCTCCCCGTGCTGGTGCAGGCCGCCGAGGACGACGTGGACCTCTGCCCCTTGCAGGGGCTGCCCGGCGTCGTCACCGTGCGCACGCCCGAGGACGTGGCCGCCGCCCTTGCCGCGCCCAAGGCCCCGGATTTGCCCCCGGACTACCTCGCCCTCGATCCGTCGCTTCCCCGCTGGCGGGAACGGCTGGGACTGTAGGCACGCGCGGACAAGGGAAACCACCCGGAGGGCAGAGTCCTTCGGATTTTCCGGCGCCTTTCCCGAGCCGCGCACGACGCCGGGATGAGGGGCGGACGCCCGCCTTTCCCCCGCACGCGGAGGGGTCCCATGCCATCATTCCCGCGACCATTATGGGCAAGTTTCCCCGCACACGGAGGAATCCCGGAAACCGAAATCATGGACGCCAGCGGTCTGTGTGCGTTTCCCGGCACGTGGAGGAACCCCATAACGGCGCGCGGCCATCGCCACAACGCTGCTCACTTTTCCCCGCACGTAGAGGAGCCCCGTTCCTTGCCGAACGAGGCTCCTTTTCTTTGCCGGAGGAAGAGGTCGCGTCACACCCGGCGCAGCGCCATGCTCTCAAAGGGGCAAATCTGCGCGCACAGCCCGCAACCGTCGCAGCGGGCGGTATCTACCACGGGAAAGCCTTCGGCGTCGGCGGCTATGGCCTGATAGCCACCATCCCGGCAGGAAACCACGCACTTCCCGCAGCGGCGGCAGCTCACCCGCTCGACCTCGGCAACGACCTTTACGCCGCGATCAAGGCTGCCGTGTGCGGCAAAGAAGGGCAGCGAGCGCCCCACCAGCTCGGCGGGCGAGGCCATGCCCTTGCGTTCGAGGTAACCCGCAAGGCCGGAGCACAAATCAGCGATGATGCCGTAGCCGTTTTCCATGACCGCGGAACAGACCTGCACGGTGCTCGCACCGAGAAGCATAAATTCCACGGCGTCCCGCCACTCGTAGATGCCGCCGATGCCGGAGACGGGCAGATCAGTGGTCCGGGCTATCTGTGCCACGCAACGCAGCGCCAACGGCTTGATCATCCGACCCGACAGCCCCCCGAAGGCGCTGCAACCGTTGACGTTCAGCAGCGGACGGAAGGTTTCCACGTCCACTCCGGGAATGGAGCTGACCGTATTGATGGCCGAAATGCCGTCCGCGCCCCCGTTCCGGCAGGTCAGGGCCCCCGCGACCACATCACTTACGGGCGGAAGCTTCACATAAACGGGCAGGCTGGTGCTCGCCCGCACCCACCCGAGTACCTCGGCCATGAGATCGGGGTGCGTGCCAATCTCGGCCAGTCCGCCCAACTCCGCACCGCCGTGCGGGCAGGAAAAATTCAGTTCCAGCGCGTCCGCCCCGGCCTGCGCGCACAGCGCGGGAACCTCCCGCCACTGCTTCTCGATGGGAGCCCCCCCGTAAAGAAGGCTCGCGATCAGCACCCGGTCGGGATACTTGCGCTTGATGGCCGCTATCGCCTCCAGCCAGTCGTCCACGGTCTTCCGGGTTCCCAGCTCGATATTCGTAAACCCCATGAGCCTGCCCCGCGACCGCACGCCCTGAATGCGCGGGCTGACGTCACGCAAGCCGTCCGGCTCCTCCTGCGCGAGCGTCTTGATGACCGCGCCGCCCCATCCCGCGTCAAAAGCCCTCTCGATCATCTCGCGGGAAGCGGTAGGAGGCGCCGAAGCCAATACGAAAGGATTGGGATAGCGCACGCCCGCCACAGTCATGGACAGCGTCGTCTGCATACATCGCTCCTTGTACGTGGTTCCAGACTTCGAATCATTCCATTGGATCATGCTTTCTGCATAATGCGCGCCATCATGAACAATATCCCGTTCCAGAAAGTCCCCGTTCCCTCGAAAGGCACGGCTCTGTGAGAACGGAAGCGCCTCCACCGCCCGAAAAAAACGCGGTTCGTCCTGAAACGCACCACAAACCCGCCCTTTTTCCGCCATCGGCAGCCATCCGCATCCCCGCTTTTCCGCAAGTCTCCGCCCGTGGGCAATGCCTGAAAAAAGGCCGACGAAAGCCGGAGGCAGCCCTCCCCTCTCCCTTCGGTACGCCTGACGACAACAATGTTGCCGCCCACAGCCGCCCTCCCTCCAACGCCGGTGGCGGCGTCATCGCCGGATACCAGCCGCTGCACAGCCCTCAAAACGAGGTATTCCCCCGGCGACACAGGTCGACCAGGGGAATGCCGGTTGAAGGGGAGGAGAATATGGCGTTCCCGGTTGGGTCGGGAGCGTCAGGCGTGGGCGCTTAGAAGGGCCAGATCATGGGGATGATCACTACACAGAGAACGAGGCTGATAAGCTGGAGCATCCAGCCCGCCTTGATATAGTCCACGAAGGTGTAACGGCCCGGGGTCATGACGATGGTGTTCGGAGGCGTGGCAATGGGGGTCAGGAAGCAGGCCGAGGCGGACATGGCGATGCCCATCATGAGCGGCAGGGGCGAAACGCCGCCGCCCACGGCGATGGGAAGGGCCAGCGGTGCCATGAGCGCCGCGGTCGCGGTGTTGGACATGAAGTTGGTGATGAGCATGGTCAGGGCGCAGGAGACGAACATCAGCATGTAGGGCCCGGAGACATGGGAAACCACGGTATGGGCCACGAGCGCGGCCGCGCCGGACTTCTGCATGGCGGCGGACATGGACAACATGCCCGCGAAAAGGAAGATGGTCACCCAGTCGACGCAGGCGAAGGCTTCCTTCATGCTCATGCAGCGGGTGATGACGACAAGGCAGGCGCCGAGCACGGCGGCGGTGGTCAGAGGCAGGATGCCCGTCACCATCGCCACGACCACGAAGGCGAAAATACCGATGGACCAGGGCATCTTGTTGGTGCGGCGTTCCTTGAGCTCGGAGCCGAAGAGGTGATCTTCCCCGGCGCGATCCTTGGGCAGAAAACGATGGCCGATAAGGGCGTAGTAGAGGATGCCCGCCGCAAAGAGGATGAGGCCGAACTTGCCGAATTCGAAGAAGCCGAAGGGCTGGATGCCGACCTGCTCCATGACCGAGTTGACGATGCCGTTGGGCGGCGTGCCGACGAGGGTCGCCGTGCCGCCGAGCGAGGAGGCGAAGGCCACAGGGATGAGGATTTTGCTCGGGGCGATCTTGGCCGAGGCGCACATACCCATGATCATGGGCACGGCTACGCAGGTCGTACCGGTGTTCGAGAGCACGGTGGACAGGCCGCCCACGGCGATCATCGAGAAGAGCAGCAGCAAAAGCTCATTGCCTTTGGAGAGCTTCAGCGCGGTATTGCCCACGATGTCCGCGAAACCGGTCACGAAGGTGGATTCGCCCACGATGAACATGGCCATGAACAGGATAACGGTGTTGTCGCCGAAGTAGCTGAACGCCACTTTCGAGGTCAGCACGCCCGTGGCGGAAAGGGCGACGGGCACGAGCAGGGCGGTAACCGGCAGCGGCACCACCTCGGTAAAGAACATGATTGCGGCCACCACCAGAATGCCGAGGGTGATGTAGGCTTTGGTGGGATCGCCGGGAACGGCGGCGCCGGGCGTTCCGGGGTTGGCGGCGAGGCTTTCAAAACCACCCATGAGATAAACCACACATGCGATGAGCCCGCACGCAAAAACACTCCATGCAAACCGTTTCATACAGACACCTCTTCCCTGCTTGCCAAATGAGCAAAAAAAGTTAGTGTATGATGGTCATCACACAGTGGATGACCCCCCTGACGGGACTCCCAAGATATGGCCGAGGTTCCTCCAAACACGCGGCCTTTCCCGAAAGGCGCCCGCCCGCACCGCTGCAACGGAAACGGGCGGGCTTTCTTTTACTTATAGTAGGAAGCGACGAACGGCCGGATACGGTCGTGCGAAGCCTGAACCCGGAGCTGCAACTCGCGGGCGTAGGCGTCAAGGTCGTCGATACGCTTGCGGGCGACGCCCGTCTCCATGGCGGCCTTGGCCACGGCGGGCGTGATGCACGTCAGGATGCGCGGATCGAGCGGCTTGGGGATGATGTAGTCGAAGCCGTAAGAAAGGCTGTCCACATTGTAGGCCGCACAGACCTCGGCGGGGACGGGTTCCTTGGCGAGATCGGCCAGCGCGCGGGCAGCGGCGATCTTCATGGCCTCGTTGATCTCCGTGGCCTCCACATCGAGCGCGCCGCGGAAGATGTAGGGGAAGCCGGACACGTTGTTGATCTGGTTCGGGTAGTCGGAGCGGCCCGTCCCCATGATGCAGTCGGGCCGGGCGGCCTTGGCGTCCTCATAGGAGATTTCGGGATCGGGGTTGGCCATCGCGAAGAGGATGGGCTTGTCGGCCATGGAGCGGACCATGTCCTGCGAAACCAGATTCTTGGTGGAAAGCCCGAGGAAGAGGTCCGCGCCCTTCATACAGTCGGCCAGCGTGCCGAGGTCTTCCTCCTGCGCGAATTCCATCTTGTAGGGGGCGACACCCGCGCGTTTCTTGTGGATAAGGCCCTTGGAATCGAACATGCGGATGTTTTCCCGTTTGACGCCGAGCGCGCAGTAGAAACGCGAACAGGCCATGCCCGCCGCGCCCGCGCCCACGACCACCACGACCGCGTCCTCAATCCTGCGGCCCGTCAGCTCGCAGGCGTTGAGCAGCGCCGCGCCGGAAATGATGGCCGTGCCGTGCTGGTCGTCGTGGAAAACCGGGATGTTCATTTCCTTTTTCAGCGTCTCCTCGATGACGAAGCACTCGGGGGCCTTGATGTCCTCAAGGTTGATGCCGCCGAAGGTGGGCTCCATGGTCTTCACCGCCGCGATGAATTCCTCGGGGCTGCCCGTCTTCAGACAGAGATCAAAAACATCCACGTCCGCGAAATTCTTGAAGAGGACGCCCTTGCCCTCCATGACCGGCTTGGCCGCGTAGGGTCCGATGTTGCCGAGGCCGAGGACGGCGGTGCCGTCGGAAATGACGGCCACGAGGTTGGCGCGGCCCGTGTATTCGGACACCAGCGTCTGATCCTCCGCGATGGCCTTGCACGCCTCGGCCACGCCCGGCGAATAGGCGAGGGAGAGGTCTTTCTGGCTTTCGCAGCGCTTGGTCAGCACCACTTCCGTTTTCCCGTGACGGGGCGTTCTATGATATTCGAGGGCTTCTTCCCGCGTAAACAAGGCCATGTCGCATCATCCTTCTGAAAAAAGTTTGTATCATCACCTGTTGCCATCACCGGGGAACCATCCGGCCAAAGGCCCGAACCCTGCGCCTCCATCCCTCCGGCCTTCCGCAAGCGCTTCATGGCGATTCCGTACCTGTGGGAGAAACGGCGACGCCATTTCTCCCACATCGAGGGGGTTTGGGGGGCATCATGCCCCCCAAGCGGGTCAAGGGCGGCAAGCCCTTGCCGCCGGAGGCATCATCCCCTAGCTGTGGCAGTGCGAGCCGCAGCCCTTGAACTTTTCGTAGAGCGCCTTGGGCAGAATGCCCTTGACCGACTTGAGGGCCAGCATCCGGCGCATGATGCCGAGCTGATCCTGCAAGGGAATCTTCTTCGGGCAGACGTCTTCACAGCCGAGCAGCCCCATGCAGCCGAAAACGCCCTGATCGTTGCCGATCACGTCATAATACTCGTCTTCGGAACGATTGTCGCGCGGATCGATGTAGAAACGGGCCAGACGGTTGATGGTGGCCGCGCCGAGGAAGTCCTTGCGCATCCGGGCCGTGCCGCAGGCGGCGATGCAGCAGCCGCATTCGATGCAGCGGTCAAGCTCGAAAATCTGCTCGGCCAGCTCGTTTTCCATACGCTCCTCTTCGGCGGTCGGATCGAAGGCCTTGTCCTGCGAGTGCACCCACGCCTCGATTTTGCGGCCCACGTCGCGGAACCAGACGCCGGTGTCGACGGACAGGTCCCCGATCAGCCGGAAGATCGGCAGCGGATGCAGGACGATGTGATCGGGCAGGTCCTTCGTCTGCGTGTGGCAGGCGAGGCCGGGGCGACCGTTGATGACCATGCCGCAGGAACCGCAGATGCCGGCGCGACAGCAGAAGTCGAACTGGAGGCTCGGGTCCTGCTGCTCGCGGATGATGTTCAGCGCGATAAAGAGGGTCATCGAGCTGTATTCCTCCACGTAGAAGGACTGCATGTGCGGCACGGAGGCGGGATCAAGCGGATTGTACCGGAACACCTCAATATGCAATTTGCGACTCATTCTAACTCCCAATCAATGGAAAAAGATGTGTTGCCTTCTCCTTCCCCTTTTCCGGCAAGCGGAGACGCTCCGGGCGGGGAGAGGCCGGGGAGGAAAGCCTCCGTTGCGGGACGGCTTCCTCTTCCCCGGAATACGCCCTTACTTGCCGATGACTTCTTCCGCCTCTTCCTTGGTCTTGATCTTGTCGGCGGGAATCTCGGCGGGAATGATCTTGCCGCCGCCGTAGCCGCGTTCGCCCGGAGGCAGTTCAAACCACGGAGAGGCATCTTCGTAGGTGAGGGTGGGCAGGGAGTCGCCTTCCTTCCAGGTGGCGAGCGTCCGATTCAACCATTTGGCGTCGTTACGCTCGGGGTAATCTTCGCGGGTATGCGCGCCGCGGGATTCGGTGCGCTGGAGCGCGCCATAGGCGGTGCACAGGGCCAGCTTGAGCATGCCGGGCACGCGCAGGGCCATGGACAGCTCGGGCGTGAAGCCCTTCACGTTCCCGTGCAGGCCGATGTGCTTCGCGCGTTCGGAGAGTTCCAGCAACGCGTCGACGCCCTTCTGAAGGTCGCCTGCGTTACGGAAAATCCCCACGTCGTCCATCATGATGTCCTGCATGGCATTGCGGATTTCAAAGCAGTTTTCCTTGCCGTTGCGCCCGCTGACGATGTCGTCGATGGTCTTGGCAACGAGCTTGTGGGCGTCGTTGACGGCTTCCGTCTTGAACGAGCTTTCGGTGCCCTTGAGGTACTCGACGAGCTTGCTGCCGATGTAGCGGCCCGCGACCACGGTTTCGGCGAGCGAGTTGCCGCCAAGACGGTTGAAGCCGTGCAGGTCCCAGCAGGCCGCTTCACCCGCGGCGAACAGGCCCTTCAGACCGTAGGCGTGGCCGTCCTTGTTCGTGCGCACGCCGCCCATCGAATAGTGGTGGGTGGGACGCACGGGGATGAGCTGATGAATCGGGTTCACGCCGAGGAAGTGCGTGCAGATATCATAGATTTCACGCAGTTTCGTCGTGATGTGCTTTTCACCCAGATGCCGGATGTCCAACCACAGGTGGTCACCGTAGGGGCTCTTCACGCCGAAGCCCTTGCGCATGTGCTCGGTCATGCGACGGGATACCACGTCGCGGGAGGCAAGCTCGGCCTTTTCGGGCTCATAGTCGGGCATGAAACGGTATTCGTTCACGTCAAGGAGCGTCCCGCCGTCGCCGCGGCAACCTTCGGTCATCAGAATGTCCGTAGGCACGCTGCCGGTGGGGTGGAACTGGATGGCTTCCATGTTGCCGAGAGACACCACGCCCGTGTTGAGGGCGCATATCTGACCGCCGCCGTCGCAGATGACGGCGTTGGTGGTGGCGCGGTAAATGCGGCCATAGCCGCCCGTGGCGATGAGGGTCGCCTTGGCGACGTAGGCGACAAGCTCGCCGTCGCGCAGGGAACGGACAATCGCGCCCATGCAGCGCTCGCCGTCGTGGATCAGGGCTTCGGCCTGCATACGGTCATGGATTTCCACGCCGTACTGGAGGCATTTGCTGTCGAGGGTGTTGAGCACGGAACGGCCCGTACCGTCAGCCGTGTAGCAGGTGCGCCATTTCGCCGTGCCGCCGAAGGCGCGGGCGTGGATAAGGCCGTGCTTGGCGGCGTCCTCTTCGGCCTCGAAGGGCTTGCCGCCCTTATAATAGATGTGCTTGCCCGCGACGACGCGGTTCCACGGCACGCCCCAATGGGCCATTTCGCGCATGACGATGGGGGCGGTGTCGGCGAAGATGCGCGCCACTTCCTGATCGCAGCCCCAGTCCGAACCCTTCACGGTATCGGCAAAATGGATGTCGGGGCTGTCGCCCTTGGCCATCACCGCGTTGCCGAGGCCGGCCTGCATGCCGCCCTGCGCCGCAGAAGAGTGCGAACGGCGGGGAGGAACGACGGAAAGACAGATCGTGTGGAAGCCTTCCATAGCCGCGGCCAGCGCCACGCGCTCCCCGGCAAGCCCCGCACCAATACACAACACATCGGAATAAATCGTTCTCATATGACGCCCTCCCTTAGATAGCCAGCGTGGCGAAGCTGTAGTGGGTTGCCAGACTCAGCAGGGCCAGACCGATCACCAGATAGAGGGCGTACTTGCGCCACTGAAGACGGTTTTCGCGGGTCAGGATGCCGAACTTCACGCCGATGCGGTAGAGCCCGATGGCGATATGCAGGTCCACGGCGGCGAAAAGGAGCAGATAGAAGGGCACCATGCCGCCCTGAATGGCGGCGGCGCTTTTCTGCGCGGAAATAGGCAGGTTGGAGAGGATGTTGATCACGTGGGCGCTGGCCAGCACGAGAATGATGATCGCGGTGACCACCTGCACGAGCCACAGCCACGTGTCGAGGTGGTGCATCATGCGGGCCTGACGCCAGAATTCGCGCAATTCAACCGGGCTGAACGGCATTTTGCGGGCGGCGAGGATAAAGTGCAGCACGATGACGAGCAAAAGGATGGGGCCGCCTATCTGGGCAAGATAGGAGGTTTCAAGGAATCCGGCGATGCCGTTCATCAAATTCGGGCTGAGAATGACGCTCGAAACGAGCAACATGTGCATGAACACGAAGAGGCACAGCAAGACACCGGTGAGCATTTGCACAACATCGGTATATCCCGAAATATTGCTGCGCAATTTGACATGAGACGTAATGTTCGCTTGATCCATTTTTTGATCTCCTCCTCAATGATAAAAAAAAGAACCTGCCCTCTCTGTTTCTAAACCTTCCCAACTCCTTATTCCGACCGATGCTTTTATGCCCCACGCATTATCAGTCGTGTTTGAGGTTTTATGAACTTCCCTAGACTTCAGGTCAGTTTAAAGGATACTTTTTCATTTCTGTCAACCAAGCGTTATTTGTTCAATCGAACAGTTATGGCACTTTGTTCATAAAAGAATTTCTACGTTTATCACCGCTTACACCAAAACACCTTATTGGGAGCTACTTTTATTACAAACAAGTCATGATAATACATGACGTTTTTTGGAAATATTTTCTTCAAAAAAAGCCTTGCGCCCATCGCTCACGATCCGGGCCTCCCGAACGGACGGCCTCAACAATGCGTCACTCTTGATTTTCATTTCCCCGTTTCCCTCCCTTGACTGGGCGGATGATCACCCCTTTTTGCAAAGCGACCCGGCATCCCTTTCAGGGCGCAAGGCCGCCGGCATAAAAAAAGCCCCCCTCTCCGCAGAAAGGGGGGCTTGAAGAGGCGTCACCGCCTATTTCGCGCGCCAGGCGCCATGCTTATTACAGAAAGCGCGGGCAAAGACGACCTTGTCCGCCGGGACGGGGAATTCGGCTACGGGCGTGTCCCCGGCCTTGAAATACTTGCGCAGAACGGTGTCGTCCGCCGTGCGGATTTCGGCCCATTCGATGAGGTGATCGGCTTCCATGCCGTGCAGCTTGGAGCCCACGCTCACCTTGCAGCCGTTTTCGGTGGCTTCCACCACGGGCATGTGGGATTCGCGGGTGCCGACGGGCTCACGGTCGTCAAGCAGTTCCATCGTCTTGCCGCAGCAGATCATGGCGCTGACGCCGTCATGGACGATTTCGGTCACGGTGCCGCAGACGGGGCATTTGTAAAGCTGGTAACGGTACGTCATTGTTTCTTTCCTCCGAAAAAAAAGATAAGACGGTGAAAAAGCGAACCTTCATCGCGTGATTAACGTTATTAATTTCTACTACTATTTATAAAGTCTGTCCAGCAAAAAATGGAGAGCAAGAAGAAAGAAAAAGGGAAAAAGAAAGAGGGGAAGAGAGAAAAAGGAGGGGAGAGGCACATCCCCTCGCCCTCCGGCGCTTTCGCAGCGTGTCTGCGGGAAATACGACGAGGAAAACACACCGAAGGAAGGAAGGAAGGAAGGAAGGAAGGAAGGAAGGAGACCTCCCCGCCTCACCACGAAGAGGGCGGGACGGCGCGCAGAGAAACCGTCATAGACAAACCGCCATTCAGAAAAGGCCACAGGCAAAGAATACCGCCTTCAAGGATGCTGCCTTCAAGGAAAGCGCCAAAAAAAGAAAAACCCCGCCTTTTCAAGCGGGGGTGTGTTCACTCGTCACGCGCCAGCAGCAGCCAGACCTCTCCGGGGCCGTTCAGGTGTCCGGCGATGTACGCGGCCCGCGCGCCCTTGCCGCAGAAGAGATCGACCCGGCGTCCCTTGATCGCCTCCCCGGTATCCTGCGCGAGGCCAAGGCCGCACAGGGGCCGCGTCTTCAGCGGCTGGCCCGAGGCGGCGGGAGAAGCCGGATCGGGGAGGGGGACGTCAAAGGCGATGACCGCGCCGAGGGGGAAGGTCCGGCGATCCACGGCCAGCGTCACCATCGGGCTCAAGGGCGTGCCCATGCTGCCCACCGGCCCGGAGGCGACGCCGCCCGCGGGCGTTTCCGGCCCCTTGCGGAAAAAGATGTAGCGCTCGTTGCGCCGCAGCACGTCGTCGCGCAAAGCCGGATGCTCCCGCAGCCAGCGGCGGATGGACTGCATGCTCACCTCTCCCGGCGGGATGGCCCCCTGATCCTCCAGATAACGGCCAATGCTCACATAGGGCCTGCCGTTGGAGCCCGCGAAGCGTACGGCCATCTCCCGCCCGTCCTCGAAGCGCAGCCGCCCGGAACCCTGCACATGCAGAAAAAAGGCGTCCACGGGATCGGAAAGCCACGCCAGCTCAAGGCCCTTGCCGCGCAGGACGCCCGGCTTGCCGTCCAGCCCGTCGATGTCCGCCCTTGTATAATAAGGTATGGGCTCGCCCTTGCTCAAACGATAGGCGATGCGCTGGCCGATAAGTTCGGTCTGGAAGCGGCCCAGATTCAACTGTCGCAAATCCGGCGGCAGGCGGTAGAGCGGCGTCTCGTAGCCGGGCCGCCGCGTGCGGCTTGCCTTGACGACGGGCTCATAGTATCCCGAAAACGCCGCGCCTTCCCGCAGCCTGATCCAACGGAACTTCTCCGCCAGCAGGCCCGGTTCGGCGTCCAGACGAGGGAGCAGACTTTCCAGCCGTTCCAGCGTCCGCGCCACATCCCCCCACGTCACCGCAAGGTCGCCGTGGGCCACGGCCACCTGTCCGGCTTCGCGCCCGGCGATGTGGGCGCGGCTGGCCCGCAGAGCCGGGGCAAGTTCCGTCCACGAGCGCAGCCCCTGCCCCGCCCGATCCAAACCGGCGGCCAGGGCCGCAGCCCGCTCTTCGCTTTCCGGCACGAGCGTCTCGACCGGAACCTTGCGCTCCACAGGGGGCGAAGGAAGCGGCGCGGCGCACCCCGCCAAAAGGCTGAGGACCAAAGCCGCTGCCGGGCCCCAGCGCCCCGCACCGCGTTTTTGAGGAATTTTCAGCAAAGGATGCCGTTCATGCACGACTTTCCCACTCCCGATGTTTGGCTGGCCCACCGCGTCTCTTATGGGGAGACCGATACGATGGGCTACCTTTATTACGCGGAATATCTGCATCTTTTCGAGCGTTCCCGCAGCGAGTACATCCGCCGCATGGGAATGAGCTATGCGGAGGTCGAACGGCTCGGCATCATGCTCCCGGTCCGGGAAGCCCAATGCCGTTACCGCAAGCCCGCCCGCTATGACGATCTCGTCTACGTCCGCGCCGGGATAGCCGAAGTCGGACGCGCTTCGCTTACCTTTGTGTACAATGTGACTGACGCGGAACGCAAGACCCTCCTCGCCGAAGGCATGACCCAGCACGCCTGCGCCAACCGGGAAGGCCGCCCCGTGCGCCCGCCGGAATGGTTCCTGCGCCTCCTGCGCGGCGAAGGTGCGCCGCAGCCGGAATAACGCCCCGCACGGACGCACCCCCGCACCCTCCAAAACATCGAAGCCTCGCCCCTCCCAATCCATAAAGAGGGGCTCCTTTGCCGCGCAACATGCCGCGCGGCACGCTTCCCGCCCCACTAGCCCGCAGGTACGCCTCAGAAGTGAGGAACCCGATAGGCCGTCGTGAGCCGCCCCCGCGCCTGCAAGACGCCTTTTCGGGACATACGGGCACTTCATAAAAGGGGTACGCCCTCCGTGCCTACGAGGGCGCCGTCCCGAATGCGCCCCTAAAACTCCCTCTCCCTCCTGCCCGCCCAGGCCCGGGCCGCCGAAGTGCCACCCCCCGCCGATCCGCCTGCTGTTTCAGACACGGAAGACCCGGGCCCCCTCGCCCGCCAATCTAGGTCGGGGCAGGGAGCCCAGGAGGAAAAGCCAGGAGACGATAATAGAACGTATTAAAAGGGGAATTCCAGCCCCAACTCTTCTTTTGCATCCTTTTCAAGGGAAATCCGGTCCCGGTCGTTTCCGGTCACTCTATAAAGAGCGTAGGCGTCCCGATAATACTCCTTGCACCTCTCAAGGTCCCCTTTATGAAAATAGCATCCGCCAATGATATCCAGAAGTCCGGGCAGGGACTGATAGTGAGCATATTCCACGCAGGTCTTCCGGCCCATATCCGCAACTTCTATCGCCTCATCATAGCGGCCCAGCCTATACAGCACCAAAGCATAGTTACAGGAGATCAGCGAAAATTTTCCGGCATATCGGGACATTTCTGAATAGTGCTTTTTCACATACTTAAGCAATTGACTGTAAATGTCAATTGCTTTTTTGTGCTGCCCCATTCCCTCATATGCCACTGCGATCTGATTGAGCAGCGCTGTCTCTTCGTATGTATACAGGCCCAGGTTGATCTCCTCCAGATCGCACTGCGGCGCTGTTTTATACAGGGCTTCTTTCGACATCTCCAGCCGCTCTTCGGGACTGTAGGGGCCGTCCGGCCTGCCGAGGGCGGCTCGCTCACCGAGGATGCACTGCTCAATGATCTTATCGCCCTCTTCAGCGAGTTGTTCCAACTTATCCAGCTTTTTCAGCCCCGCCGCCCGGATGGCGGGCTGGTCCTCCGGCGCGGCCCGCTGAAGCCGGACGATATCCGCACGGATCTCGTCCTCCAGCGTCTTGATCGCTAGTTCGTTTTTACTCAGCAGGGCAAAGTACCGGTCATCCGGCAGGCCCAGGCGCTGAAGGAACGCGCGGATGCGGTGGTAGGCCGGCATCTGCTTGCCGTTTTCCATCCGGGAGACGGTGATGGATTCACAGATACCCTCGCACAGCTTTTCTTGCGTCACTCCCTGCTTTATCCGCTCTTGTTTGATATATTCGCCAAGCAATATTTCGTACATAAAAATCCCTCCCGTGCAGGTTTGAACACTAAGGCGATTATGCCATATTTATGGGGCTGTGTCAAGTTTCAGGGTATCGTTTTGTGTTATTTCTGCCTGTCAAAAAACCCCCGATTTATCCAAGGAAAAGGGAGAAAAAACGGGAAAATAGCAAGGGAAAGCCGGTACAGGAAAGAATGACAGGCCCCCCAGAGGGCCAGTTTTTTGAGGTTCATCGCAGCAAATTTAAGCCTCACCCAGGAGGAGACCCGGGCCAGACCTCGGCGGTGTGTAAAACGCATCCCATGCTTGTCTTTGGCATCGGCGAAGACCCGTTCAATGGTCTCCTTGCGCAGAGCATAGATCTCCTGGCCGCGCTCACTCTTGCGCAGCTGCTCCGCCAGGTCCAGATACTCCTGCCAGATGTGGGTGGTCAGTACGCGCTGGCCCTTTGCGTTGGCGCCGCAGGCCTCCCGGCAGGGGCAGTTCCGGCAGTCCTTCGGCGTGCTGCGATAGAAGCGTTTGCCATCCTTGCTGGTGGTCGTGTGCCGCAGCCGGCAGCCCTGCGGGCAGATAAAGCAGTCCTGTCCTTCGTCATAGGTAAACTCCCAGGGCTTGTAAACGTCTTTCCTTCCTTTGTACCGGGTATAGGGGACCAGGGGGATCTTGCCGTCATCCAGAATTTTCTTCACGATCCAAGGGGTCTTGTAAGCGGCGTCCATGGTGATGTATTCTGACTGTGGAAATCTTGCCGTCACCTGGTCGTACAGCGCGTCCCAGGCCACGCTGTCGTGGATATTTCCCGCCGTGACCTCCACACCTAAAACATACCCGTTCTTGTCGCAGGCCGTGTGTGCCTCGTAGGCAAACTGCCGCTCATGCGACCCCTTCACGAACATCCCGCAGTCCGGATCCGTGGTCGATACCGTCTTTTCTACCGTCCCGCCTCCGGACGGGCCGTCGTCTTCATCCGCTTCTTCTATAGGCGGCTTCCCCAGCTTTTCCCGCTCCTCGTTCACTTCCTCCAGCAGCTGCCGGGCGTACACCTTCGCCGTCTTCGCCACCTGCTCCTTCTGGAACTTCTTCTTGTTCGCGGATGCCTTCAGGTGCGTTCCGTCGATAAATACCATACTGGGCTCTACGGCCTTGTTGTTCAGCGCCTTGTTCAAAATGTGCGTGAAGATCTCCTCGCTCAGCTCCAGCGGAAACCGCCGGCAGAACGCATAGCTTACCGTTGCGAAGTGCGGGATCTTTTCCAGCAAGTTGTATCCCAGAAACCATCGGTACGCCACGTTCACCTCAATATCCCGGTGCGTCTGCCGCAGCGACGGCAGGCCGCACAGATGCTCCAGCAACGCCATTTTGATCAGCACCACCGGATCGATCCCGGGCCGCCCGTTATCTTCACAGTAGTATGGCCTCAGCCGTTCATAGGCGATGGCAGTATCGAAGAAGTTCACACCCAGCTTGATGCCCAGGCCCATGATGGCCATGAGCTTGGCGGCAGCGGCGGACTTGCCGCCTATCTTGAACCGGAGCGGCCTTTATACTGCACAGAACAGATCCCTCAGCCTCTCCGCCAAGCGGCTCCGTCCTTGGTATCGGTGACCTCGACGCCCATCGCCTTGAGCGCGTCGCGGATACGGTCGGCCCCGGCGAAATCCTTCGCCTTTTTGGCCTGGGCCCGCTGGAGGACCAGAGCGTCCACCTCCGGGTCGCCCTCGCCGGTGATGACGATGCCGCCGG
>OFGR01001616.1_pt1 | contig 17391 bp, 17 predicted proteins | sample 1521811 | NCBI WGS metagenome assembly OFGR01 (sample SAMEA3504098, study PRJEB24116) | mouse gut metagenome | biome: mouse gut; feature: mouse-associated habitat; material: faeces | place: Denmark | collected 2011
AGAGCAGAGGACTGAAAATCCTCGTGTCACTGGTTCGATTCCGGTTCTGGGCATTTGAGCGTATTTTAATAATATTTTTTAGATACACGGTAATATATCGTGTTTTTTTAATAAAAAGTATCATGAAGTTTTTTGCAGATTGAGCGCCAGCGCGCTCAATTTTTTATTGATAAAAAAATGTGGCAGTGTGAACAATTTACATAGAAGGATTGCTTTTTATTTTGTTAAGTTATAGTAACAAAAAAATAATAAATGAACTTTTTAAAAAGCAAGATATATGATAAAATGTAAAAGTATGAAACCATAAAAATTGGTTAAATATAAATTTTGTATGTAAATATAGGATGTAAGTTCAGAGTTTTTTGTGTCGAAGATTCCAAGAAGATTTTCTGCGCATTTATGGGAGAAAAATAATGTATGAGTATGAATTAAGAAAGTTTGCAAATGATATTCTTGAGTCAGATAATTTCAGGAGTACTAGAGCATATGTGCAGCATGGAAGTATGTCTGTGCAGGAACATTGTATTAACGTTGCAAAAGCGAGTTTGTATATTAGAGATAGACTTAAGATAAAATGTAATACAAAGGACTTAGTGAGAGGTGCGTTGTTGCACGATTATTTTTTGTATGATTGGCATAAGAGCGATAGGATTAATCCACATAGGCTGCATGGTTTTTATCATCCATCAACAGCGTTGCAGAATGCAAAAAAAGAGTACCATTTAACAGCAAGGCAGACAGATATTATCATTAAACATATGTGGCCGCTTACAGTCGTACCACCTATGTGCAGGGAAGCATGGATAGTAACTTCCGCGGATAAATATTGTTCCCTGCTTGAGACACTTTGTATACAAAAGGGGAGAATTCACGATAAAAGATTAAAAAGAAGACAGAAAGGAGCATTGTATGAGAAAAACAAAAATTATCTGCACAATTGGACCAGTATCCCAGAGTGAGGAAAAATTAAAGGAATTGCTTCTTGCAGGAATGAATGTAGCAAGATTTAATTTTTCGCATGGAGATCATGCAGAACATGAACTCAAACTTGGAAGAGCACGCAAAGCAGCGCAGGAGCTTGGAATGCCGCTTGCAACAATGCAGGATACCAAAGGACCAGAAATAAGGTTGAGAGATTTTGAAGGAGGGAAGGCATTTCTTGAGCCAGGTGCTACGTTTAGGCTTACAACAGAAGAGATTATGGGTACAGCAAAGAGGGCATCGATTACCTACAAAAATCTGAAAAATGATGTAGAAGTAGGGAAAAGTATTCTAATTGATGATGGCTTGATAGAATTAACGATTAAGGCAATAGAAGATACAGATATTGTCTGCGAAGTTGTAAATGGAGGCTATGTTTCAAATCACAAGGGAATTAATGTTCCGGGTGCAATTCTTTCTATGCCATATATCAGTGATGTTGACAGAGATGATATTATCTTTGGCACAAAAATGGGATATGATTATATTGCTGCATCGTTTGTAAGGTGTGCAGATGATGTCTTGGCTGTGAGAAAAATTATCCAGGACCATAATGGAAAAATGAAGATTATATCCAAAATTGAAAATATGCAGGGAATTGATAATTTGGATGAAATTTTGGAAGTTTCCGATGGAATTATGGTAGCAAGAGGTGATATGGGAGTTGAAATTCCGATGGAGGAAGTTCCCGTACTGCAAAAGAAGATGATTAGCAAAGCTCTTAAGCTTGGCAAAATCGTTATTACAGCGACACAGATGCTTGATTCAATGATTTCAAATCCAAGACCTACAAGAGCAGAGACAACAGATGTGGCAAATGCAATTTATGATGGAACAACTGCCATAATGCTGAGTGGAGAGAGTGCCGCAGGTGCATATCCAATCGAGGCAGTCAAAACAATGAGCAGAATTGCAGAGCGTGCAGAACAGGATATCCGTTATGATGCAAGGCTTAGAGAGAGAGGACATAATTGGGTAAACAATGAGGACGTAACAACCGCAATATGCCATGCATGTTGTACAACTGCGATGGATTTAAAAGCCAAAGCAATTATTACCGTTACAATGTCTGGATTTACAGCAAGTATGATTTCAAAATACCAGCCAGGATGTCCGGTGATAGGATGTGTGGTGAATGAGTCCGTATATCGCCAGCTTTCTCTGTTGTTTGGAGTTATGCCATTGCTGATTCAAAAGGAAGATGATACCGAAAAGTTATTTAGTGCGGCTGTGAAGGCAAGTATTGATGCAGGAATTATTGCACCTGGGGATAAGGTTGTAATTACTGCTGGAGTGCCTCTTGGAATTGCAGGAACCACCAATATGATACGTGTGGTAGAGGTATAGAGAAAACGAATGGGAAGAATTTTTTGCATCATTGGTAAAAGTTCATCAGGAAAAGACACATTATATAAAAGATTGCTCAAGAACAAGTCGCTTCAGCTTAAAAGAATTGTTCCATATACGACGCGCCCGATACGTGCGGGAGAGCAAGAGGGCGTGGAGTATTATTTTACCACTGTTGAGGTGCTGCAAGAGCTAAAAGCAGAAAAGAAAATAATAGAATGCCGTTCATATGATACGGTTTATGGCATGTGGCATTATTTTATGGCAAAAGATTCTCAGATAACTTTAGAAAAATATGATTATTTGGTGATAGGAACACTAGAATCTTATATCAATATAAGGGATTACTTTGGGGAATCCAAAGTAGTTCCTATTTATATTGATTTGGAGGATGGTGAACGCTTGATGCGTGCGATCAAACGTGAAAAAAAGCAGGTATTGCCCCAATATGAAGAACTTTGCAGGCGATTTCTTGCAGATGCAAAGGATTTTTCAAAAGAAAACCTTGACAAAGCGGGCATAACAAGGTATTTTGATAATCATAATTTGAAAGACTGTCTGAATGAAATATCAGATTATATTATTGCACAAAGTCACAGTAAGATGGAGATATACAATGAAACAAACGGATTTTGATTTTAAAAGGATAGCACAGGGATATAAGGAGCGCCCATTTCTGCACAAACAGGTGATAGGGCAGTTTCAAAATGATATCACCGAGCAGATATTTTCCCATGGATTAGATATTGGGTGTGGCGCTGGTTTATCCGCAAAGGCACTCCGTCAGATTTGCAATCATGTCACAGGCGCTGATATTTCTTCGGAAATGATTGAGGTCGCCAAAGAGGTATGTGAGTATGCACAGGGATATGAGTTTATTGTTAGTAGTGCAGAAAAGATACCAGCAATCAAAGAAGGATATGATATTGCAACAGCCGCTGGTGTCATTCAGTGGGTAGAACAAGAACCATTTTTACAAAACTTAAAAAATATAGTAAATCCGGGCGGTTATGTTGTGATTTATGATTTTTGTATCTCAGATCAAATGAAAGCGAATGAAGCGTATACATCTTGGTGGCATGATGCCTATTTAAAAGCATTTCCCAAACCATTTCGAAATGAGGAAATTTGGACAGATAAAGATGTAAGAAAATATGGATTTTCTATACTAAAGCAAGTACAGTATGAAATGGAATATGAATTTGATAGGAATGCATTTATCAAATTTATGATGATTCAGTCTAATGTGAATGCAAAAATTGAGGGAGAAGGAAGAGGAGAAAAACAAGTAAGAGAATGGTTTGAAACAACGCTTATCCCGATTTTTGGCAATGAAAAGAAAATTCTAATCTTTAAGGGATATAGCTGGTATCTGCAAAATATGGCGGATAGATAATGCTGTTTTAGAGGGGGATATCAATGGATTTTAAGGTAAATGAGATACAGCAGCCAGTACCAGTGCAGCAGACGCAGTCTGTGCAGCAGACAGATGATTCTTTTCGGTTTATGCTGGCAAGCAACATTGAAGAAGCAGGACTTGCAGAGCGACTCAATCTATTAATGGAAGAAATCGTGATGCAGGGAGATAAGATTGTCAAGCGCATGGATGTGCGTGACATGAAGCGATATCGCACACTCATCAAGGAATTCATGAATGAGATTGTCAATCGTTCACATAAATTTTCCCGTGAAAATTTTTTGGACAGACGCGGTCGACACAGAGTTTATGGAATTATTCGGCTTGTAGATGAAAAGCTTGATGAATTAGCACAGGAGCTTGTCAGTGAGGAATGCGATAAGATTTCTATTCTTGCCAAGGTGGATGAGATTCGCGGACTTTTGCTTGATATTTTTGCGTAGATCAGAAAGGACATAGGCAGATAATATAATGGATAGCACGACATGGAATGATATTGTGGGGCAGGACATGCTCATAGAGAATCTGCAAAGCGCCATCAAATATAATAAAATATCACATGCCTATCTGATAGAAGGAGAAAGATTATCAGGAAAGCGCATGATTGCAGATATTTTTGCGCGAGCGCTGCAATGCGAATGTGATAGAGAGGATACCCAACAGCAGACATCACTTTTTTCACTGGGAATGTTTGAGGATAACGAACAAACAGATAAAGCAGATACTGGCGAACAAATAAAGCCATGCAATCAATGCAGATCTTGCAGACAAGCACAAAACGGCAATCATCCCGATATTATTTATGTGGAACATGAAAAACCTAATGTGATTTCGGTTGATAATATTCGACGGGTAAATGAGGATATTGCGCTGAAACCCTATAGTGGACCATATAAAATTTATATTATTGATGAGGCGGAAAAAATGAATATGCAGGCGCAGAATGCGCTTTTAAAGACACTTGAAGAACCGCCAGAATATGCGATAATTTTGCTTTTAACAACGCGGACGGAGGCGATGCTACAGACAATTCTTAGCAGATGTATGGTCTTAAACATAAAGCCTGTTGCAGAAGATGCAATAAAAAATTATCTGATGCATAGCATTCAAGTACCAGATTATCGTGCGGCTGTCTGTGCCTCTTTTGCCAGGGGAAATGTAGGGCGTGCGATAGAGCTTGCTTCGAATGAGGCGTTTGACAGGCTGAAATCTTTGGTAATTAGTGCCATGAAGAATATAGCAGATATGGAGATTCACCAGATGTCTGCGGAAATAAAAAAAATTACCGAGGAAAAATTTGACAAGGATGACTATTTGGATTTGTGTTTCATCTGGTTTCGAGATGTGTTATTATATAAGGCATGTGGGCTTTATGGTGATACCAACCGCATTATCTTTAAAGAGGAGAGGCATGATTTGGAAGATGCAGCAAGAAGATGCAGCTATGAAGGTATCGAAAAGGTGATACATTCCATAAGTAGGGCGAGAAGCAGGATTGCAGCAAATGTAAATTTTGACCTTACAATGGAACTGATGTTTCTTGACATTAAGGCAGTATTTTGATAAAAGTGAGGTATATAGATATGGTAAAAGTGATAGGGGTACGATTTCGGACCGCAGGAAAGATTTATTTTTTTGACCCAGTGGATTTTGATATTAAGCGCGGGGAGCATGTAATTGTGGAAACTGCGCGCGGTATTGAATATGGAACCGTTGTAGGAGACCCCAAAGAAATTGAAGAAGAGAAGGTGATACAGCCATTAAAGCCTGTACTTCGTGTGGCGTCAAGCCGCGATATGGAGCAGGAGGCTGCGAATAAGGAGAAGGAAAAAGAAGCATTTAAAATTTGTTTGGAAAAGATTAAAAAACATAATCTTGAGATGAAATTGATTGATGCGGAATATACATTTGATAATAATAAGGTGCTCTTTTATTTTACGGCTGATGGGCGGATTGATTTTCGTGAGCTGGTAAAGGATTTGGCGTCTGTTTTCAAGACAAGAATCGAACTGCGGCAGATTGGCGTGCGTGATGAGACAAAAATATTGGGCGGAATTGGTATTTGCGGCAGACCACTTTGCTGTCATTCGCATTTATCAGAGTTTGTACCAGTTTCTATAAAGATGGCAAAAGAACAGAGTTTATCGCTGAATCCAACAAAGATATCGGGCGTATGCGGACGCTTGATGTGTTGTTTAAAGCATGAGGAAGAGACATATGAGTACTTAAATAAAAAGCTTCCCAATGTAGGAGATTTCGTTACAGCCGATGATGGACTGAAGGGTGAGGTACATAGTGTCAATGTGCTTCGGCAGTTGGTAAAGGTGATTGTGGAAGTTGACGATGAAAAAGAAATCCATGAATACAAAGTGGAGCAGCTTAAATTCAAACGACGTCACAAGAGAGATAAAAATGATGCAATGAGTGATGAGGAGCTTCGGGAACTAAAAGAATTGGAAAAGCTTGAAAAACAGGAGAAACAAGACTCAAAATCAAAGCTTGAGGACAATTAGCATGGCGGTTGAACTAAAGGAAAATGAGCGGATTGATGATTTGCAAAGGAATGGTTATAAGATTATTCAAAATCCCAAAAAATTCTGTTTTGGGATGGATGCAGTATTACTCAGCGGATTTGTAAAAGTAAAACCCGGATCGCGTGTGCTGGATTTGGGGACTGGAACAGGCATCATTCCGATTCTTTTGGAGGCTAAGACGCAGGCGGATCATATCAGTGCGCTTGAGATACAAGAGGAAAGCGCAGATATGGCAAGGCGCAGCGTAGCGCTTAACAATCTTGAACACAAGATTGCGATAATAACAGGTGATATTAAAGAAGCAGATAAGATCTTTGATGCTGCTTCTTTTGATATGATAACATGTAATCCGCCATATATGATTGGGCAGCATGGACTGACAAATCCAGATGAGCCAAAAGCAATTGCACGCCATGAGATTTTGTGTACACTAGAAGATGTTGTTCGAAGTGCAGCGAAGCTTTTGAAGACTGGAGGCAGCTTTTGCATGGTTCATAGACCATTTCGGCTTGTAGAAATTATTACAGTAATGACAAAATATCGTCTGGAACCAAAGCGGATGCAATTGGTATATCCATATGTCGATCACGAACCGAATATGGTGCTGATTGAGGGATGCAGAGGCGGAAAGTCACGCATAAAGGTCGAAAAGCCGCTGATTGTTTTTCAAAAGCCCAATGTTTATACCGATGAAATAAATGATGTATATGGATATTGAATACAGAACTAAGCGCATGTAACAAGTGGGGATAGTGTGAAAAATAAATTTTTCACACGGCAAATTTGTGCTTACGCCCAAATTCGCAGATTTTGGTAAGAATGGAGATTTTTATGCAAAATAGTGCTTTGTAGAAGAGAAGTGAAGAGGTATCAAATGACAGGAACGTTATATTTGTGTGCGACACCAATAGGAAATTTGAAGGATATGACGCCGCGTGTGGTGGAGACAATGCAGATGGTTGACTTGATAGCGGCAGAAGATACCAGAAACAGTATTAAGCTGCTGAATCATTTTGAAATTCATACCCCGATGACAAGTTATCATGAATATAATAAGGTTGAAAAGGCATTCTATTTAATTGAACAGATGCATCAGGGCAAAAATGTGGCACTGATAACAGACGCGGGAACGCCTGCGATATCCGATCCTGGTGAGGTATTGGTGCGAATGTGTCAGGAATCTGGAATTGCCGTGACATCGCTTCCAGGTGCGGCGGCATGTATTACGGCATTGACGTTATCAGGACTTAGTACCAGAAGATTTTGCTTTGAAGGTTTTTTGCCAGCGGATAAAAAAGAGCGTAAATCCATTTTGGAGGATCTCAAAAAAGAATCCAGAACGATTCTTTTGTACGAGGCACCGCATCACTTGGCAAAAACGATAGGAGAGCTGTGCGAAACACTTGGAAATCGCAAGGTGACGCTTTGCAGGGAACTGACAAAAAAGTTTGAGGAAATCAGACCAATGACACTATATGATGCACGAAGCTTCTATGAGCATGAAGAGCCGAGAGGAGAATATGTGCTTGTGGTGGAGGGAAAAAGCCTTGCGGAATTCAAAAAGGAACAGGAAAGAGACTGGCAGAGTATTCCGATAGAGGAACATATGCAGAGGTATGAATCACAGGGGATAGATCATAAGGAAGCCATGAAGAAGGTGGCAAAGGATAGAGGAATTTCAAAGCGGGAAGTGTATCAGGCGCTGCTTGACAACCAATCGTAATAAATATTTATTGTATAAATTCATTGAAATAGAAACTAAAAAATGATATTGTGAAGGATAGGCGCATATTGTATAATAATTCGTAACGGTTTCAGTAATGAAAAACTGCGGATGTTGCAGAGGTAAGAAGTATTGTGTTATAAAAGGAGAGTTTTCAATGGAAAGAGTATTTGAAATCATCGTAGAACAGTTAAATTTAACAGGCATGGAGGTTACAGAGGATTCCTCTTTAAGAGACGACCTTGGTGCGGATTCGATTGATCTGGTGGAACTTGTTATGGCATTTGAGGACGAATATGGTATCGAGGTTCAGTATGAGGAACTTGAAAAAAAGGTTAAAACAGTAGGCGATATCATAGAATTTTTGAAGGAACAAGGAGCTGATATTTAGAGCATTTTTCAAAAATACGTTTGTGCCATATGAAATCGTCGCTGCGATGCGGCGATTTTTTTGTCAATGAAAAAAGCAAAATTGATACATAAGTTTGACAAAAAATGATACACAACCTCTTTATACTAGGAAAGGAACGTTCACTTTCATAGCAGGATTGTTCGCTATGAAAGTAGTACCCCATGCTTACAGAATGTATGTATGGATAGTATTGAGAAATCAGATTTGTTTGAGGGGGAAGTGTGTGATGTTGAAAACAAGAATATCAAAGGCTGCGAGAGGAGCTGAAAATAAATCAGGCATTGTGGAAGGATACCTTTTTAATGGTTACAGCAAAAGGAAATTGTATTGTCTGTCTGAGACATATGAGCAATTAGCAAAGCTTTATCGGGAAATACCAGAAGGAATGGATAGTTGCAATGACAGAAAAGATATGCTGTACTTAAGCCAGTTACGTGAGACAAAGGCGGTATTTGCCAATCACCTAGATGAGATTTCAGGTGCATTTGCAGACGTGGCCGATACGGTTTTGCACGTAAGTATGCCGTTGGAACGGAGAAGAAAGGCACTGATCCAGTATCTAAAAAAACGTGGAATTGTCGTGCGGGAGCTGGTGTTTATAGAAGGCGGCGGGGCTGGAGAGTATGAAAGTACAGCAGATGGACGTCGCAGCAATAAGATTAGCATAGAGGCGAGAGCAGCAGGCAGACAGGGAATGTCAGCAAGTGCGTTGGGAGAATTTTTGTCTGAATTTTTTGATAGAAAACTGGTGTTATCAGAAGAAAGTGCTATGCGGATTGGCCGCAGTTATGATATTTTTATTTTTGAAGATGAGCCAAGATATGCAGTATTGAGTGCTATTTCACGGGCAGTTCGGGAGGATGAAAAAATCTCTGGTGACAATTTCTCTATGGAGGAATATAATCAAAGTCAAGTGATTATGATGATAGCGGATGGCATGGGCAGCGGCGAACAGGCATGCAAAGACAGCCAGGCTGTGATAGAGTTTATGGAAAAGTTCCTTGAAGCAGGGTTTCGCAAGGAAAAAGCATTTACTATGGTAAATGGTGCGATTGCATCTCAGAATGGGTGTAGGAACCTCACAACGTTGGATATTTGTGCGATTAATTTGATCACTGGAGATGCAGAATTTATCAAAGCAGGGGCAGCAGCAAGCTTTATACGGCGTGGCAGAAAAGTGGAGGAAATCTCATCGGATACATTGCCGCTTGGAAGTATGGAGGAATTAAGTCCTGTGACACAAGGGGTAAAGCTTGTAGATGGTGACATGATAATTATGATGTCTGATGGAATAACAGATGTTATTGGAAATGGAGATACAAGCAAACTCAAAGAGATTTTATTGCGAATCAATACAAGAAATCCCAAGGAATTGTCGGATGTACTTCTTCAGTATGCAATCAACTGTCAAGGAGGGCGAATCAGAGATGATATGACAATACTTGTTTGCAGCATTCAGAAACGAGGCGGTTTTTGACAAGCTAGCGTATTTTTCAAACAGTAGCTAAGAGGGACACAAATGATAGAAAAGGTTTGGAAGTATATAGAACAAGAGCATATGATTGAGGAAGGCGATTGTGTGGTGGCTGGCGTGTCAGGAGGCGCAGATTCTGTCTGCCTTCTTCTTGTGCTGTTAGAACTCAGAAAAAAAATAGCGATGGACCTTCGTGCAGTTCATATCAATCATTTGATACGAGAAGATGCTGCAAAGGATGCCGCCTATGTGGAACAACTTTGCTTTGCACATAATATTCCATTTACATTAGTGGAGGAAGATGTGGAGAAGCTGGCGCAGGAATCGCATTGTTCAACGGAGGAAGCTGGAAGAATGGTGCGGTATTGCGCTTTTGAAAAAGAACTTGGAAGCAAAAAGGGAAAAATTGCGGTTGCACACAATAAAAATGATACGTGTGAAACTTTTTTGTTTCATCTTTTTCGCGGAAGTTCTTTAAAGGGGCTGTCAGGAATCAGACCGATAAGAGATCGTATCATCAGGCCGCTGTTGTGCTTGGACAGAAAGGAAATCGAAGCATTTTTAAAGGAAAGGAATGTTGATTACTGTATAGACAGTACGAATTTGGAGGATAATTATACAAGGAATAAAATACGCCATCATATTATGGAAACAGCCGAAAAAGAGATTTGCCCAGAGTCAGTAAATCATATTTATAATGCATGTGAGCGGATAAGTGAAGCATATGATTTGATAGAGGATTTGGCAAGACAAGGTTATATGGACTGTGTAACAGTGGCAAAAACAGAAGAAAAAGAGAAGTACCATATTAATCAGGAGCGTTTTTTGCGTTTGCACCGCACAATACAAGGGTATGTGTTGATGGAAGTACTGTCGAAAGCCGCAGGAAGCAGAAAGGATATAGAATCTATTCATATCAGGCAGGTTGGGGAGCTGATGAACAAGCAATGCGGGAAGATGGTGGAACTACCCTATCATTTGTATGCAAAACGCGACTACGCAGGGATTTATATAGCGCAGAAAGAGATTCAAAAGTCAGATAGTATTGGCCTGGAAGAACAGAGAATCTTGATAACAGATACGATAAAAAATACTGCTATCGGTGAACAGAAATGGATACAGGCAAGGATTCTTCAAAAAAAAGACATTGACTTACAAAATATTCCTCAAAAAAAGTATACGAAATGGATTGATTATGATAAAATAAAAGATAACCTTGTTGTGAGAACCCGCAGGTCGGGAGACTATCTCACAGTAAACACATTGAATCAGCGCAAGACTCTAAAGGCTTATTTTGTAGACAATAAGATACCTCAAGAGGAGCGCAGCCGTATTTTTCTTGTAGCGGAGGGAAACCATATCATATGGATTGTAGGCGGACGCATCAGCAGTTACTACAAGGTTAGTGAAAGTACGGAACATATTTTATGCCTTTCATTTATTGATGAAGCAATAACAAGAGAAAAAGATTGTGAAAACTAAGGAGGAACCGAAATGGCTGAGAAAGTTAGAGTCCTGTTAACGGAGGGAGAGGTGGATACCAGAATTAATCAGATAGGTGAGCAGATTAGCCGCGATTATGAGGGCAGACAGGTTCATCTTGTGTGCGTGCTTAAGGGCGGCAGCTTTTTTATGTGTGAGCTTGCGAAACGCATCACTGTGCCGGTATCACTTGATTTTATGTCTGTGTCAAGCTATGGGGCGAATACCAAATCAAGCGGAGTTGTTAAAATTGTAAAGGATCTTGATGAACCGCTTTCTGGCAAGGATGTCATTGTGGTGGAGGATATTGTAGACTCTGGGCGGACACTGAGTTATCTGCTGGAGCTTTTAGGACAGAGAGGGCCTAAGAGCCTGAAACTCTGTGCACTTCTTGACAAGCCTGAGAGACGGGTGGTTGATGTGAACGTAGATTATACAGGATTTGAGATACCAGATGAGTTTGTGGTAGGCTATGGACTGGATTATGATCAACGCTACAGAAATCTTCCCTATATTGGAGTGATTGAGCTTGGCGAAGGGGAATAAAATACGGTATATCAAGCCGGAAGGAGACAGAAATTGGGAAAAGGTGCAAAAGGAATTAACTTAACATTTATTTTTATTTTGGTGCTGGTACTGGTGTTAGTATGGGCTAGTACCAACAGTGGCAGCAGTGGTTCCTATACAAAAGGCCAGTTCATTGCAGACATGGAAGCGGGATTGGTGGTGGATGTAGAAATTCATCCCAATGTGCAAGTACCTACAGGTATGCTGCGCATCACACTAAAAGACGGCGATCAGAGAAATCTGTATGTATCAGATGTCGTTGAAATGCAGGAGGTTGTGACAAGCTATCGTATCGATCCGATTGTCAAAGATGTGCCGCAGGAAAACTGGTTTATCACAGAGCTGCTTCCACTGCTGATGCTGCTGGTGGTTGTGGTATTTATGTTTAGCATGATGAACGCACAAAATGCTGGAAACAGCGGCGGCGGAAAGATGATGAATTTTGGCAAGAGCAGGGCGCGTCTGACAACGGGCGGTGAGGTGACACTAAAGGACGTGGCAGGTCTGTGTGAAGAGAAAGAGGATTTGGAAGAAATTATTGATTTTCTAAAAGACCCTGCCAAGTATACAAAAGTTGGCGCTAGAATTCCCAAGGGAGTTCTTTTGGAGGGTGCGCCTGGTACTGGTAAGACGCTGCTTGCAAAGGCGATTGCAGGGGAGGCAAACGTACCATTTTTCTCGATATCAGGTTCTGATTTTGTTGAAATGTTTGTCGGTGTGGGTGCATCACGCGTGCGCGATCTTTTTGCAGAGGCAAAGAAGAATGCGCCTTGTATTATTTTCATTGATGAGATTGATGCTGTGGCAAGACGTCGTGGAACAGGTATGGGCGGCGGACATGATGAGCGAGAACAGACACTAAATCAGATGCTTGTTGAGATGGATGGATTTGGGACCAATGAGGGGATTATTGTCATGGCGGCAACAAACCGTGTGGATATTCTTGACCCTGCGATTTTGCGTCCTGGACGTTTTGACAGAAAGATAAGTGTATCGCCTCCTGATGTGAAGGGCAGAGAAGAAATTTTGAATGTACATGCGAAAAACAAGCCTTTGGCAGAAGATGTTGATTTAAAGCAGGTAGCACAGACAACAGCAGGTTTTACAGGGGCAGATTTAGAGAATTTGCTAAATGAATCAGCGATTCAGGCAGCAAAGGAAAATCGTGCTTATATCAGGCAGGAAGATATCAAAAAATCGTTTATTAAGGTTGGAATTGGAGCAGAGAAAAAGAGCCGTATTATCTCAGAGAAAGAGAAGCGTATCACAGCATATCATGAGGCAGGACATGCGATACTGTTCCATATTCTTCCAGAAGTAGGACCAGTCTATACAGTCTCTATCATTCCTACAGGGCTAGGAGCTGCAGGCTATACAATGCCGCTTCCAGAAAAGGACGAGATGTTCAATACTAAGGGCAGAATGCTGCAGGATATTATGGTGTCGCTTGGAGGCCGTATTGCGGAGGAAATTATTTTTGATGATGTGACAACAGGAGCTTCAAGTGATATTAAAAAGGCGACTAAGGTGGCGAGAGCAATGGTTACGCGATATGGTTTTTCGGAGAATATCGGTGTGATTAATTATGATGAAGAAGATAATGAAGTCTTTATCGGACGAGACCTTGCCCATACAAGGAGCCATTCAGAGGCGGTTGCGAGTGAGATTGATATGGAAATCAAAACAATTGTGGATGATTGCTACAAGAAAGCGAAAAAAATTATACTGGATCACGAGAAGGTGCTGCATGCTTGTGCAGAGCTTTTGCTTGAGAAGGAGAAGATTGGCAGGGAGGAATTTGAGGCTTTGTTTGAGTAGATTTTATGGAAAAGTGCAAAAAATTACTGTGGATTCTGTATAGGTGTAAAATTAATGGTTTCTAAGTGTCTGTTATTCTTGATGGTGATGATAGTATATGGCAGAGGTGTTTAGAAATAATGCACTATAAAATAAGGGATATATTGTAAAAATTGTGAAAAACCTGAATAGACATTTAGCACAGTTCTGGTATAATGATTAACTGTACCCCCCAATATATAGTTTTTACTATATCCCATATGAAAAAATACCTTCTCTAAAAAAGACAGTCGTTTTGTACTGTCTTTTTTATATTATAGGAAATTGCGAATATAGAATCCAGATTGATAAAAATTTACAGAAATGCTTTTTTAACAATGACAGTATAAAAGAGATTCTTTTTTCTAATAATAATGAAAGTAAATCAGTAACTGGTTTTGTATCCTGTAATGAAATGGTGAAATGACAAAAACAGTTATTAATACAAATAAATTGTTATCAGAAATGGAGGATCCCTATGATTTTAACAGAAACAGAAATGACAACAGTCAAAGATTTGCAACAGCAGGAGCAGACTTGTATTGAAAAATATCAAAGATATGCAAGTGAAGCAAAAGATACTGTATTGAAGGATTTGTTCAAAACGCTTCAGAAGAAAGAGCAGAAGCATTATGACTCTCTTCAGCAGGTTTTAAATGGTTCGGTGCCATCATGTGACTGCAATGATTCAGATGGCAAAAGTTATAATCCTGTGGCAAGCTATGAGAAAATGGGCGATTCACCGGATAAAAAGACAGACTGCTTCCTGGCAACAGACTGCATCTCATCAGAGAAGCTTGTTTCATCAGAATATAATTCAGATGTGTTTCGGTTTAAGGATTCTGGCATGAGAAAGCTGCTTGCAGATATTCAGATTGAAGAGCAGAACCATGCAGAAATGTTATATAAGTACAAAACAGTAAATGGTATGTCATAAAAGGTTGGTTTGTATTTGTGCCATGCAATGGAATGCATGGCACAAATACAAAAATTTTAAAAATAGTATTTTAAATTGGCGAAAAATGGTATATAATGGAGGAGATATGAATTTCTGGGCAAGAGATGATTATCAAAAAGTATTATTATATGTTGTGGCATCCGTATCAGTTTTGCTAATTCTCAAATACCTTCTTCCATATTTTCTCCCGCTTTTGGTTGCGTTGCTGATTGTAGTACCTCTTCAGCATTTTTGTCAGAGGCGGGAGAAAAAATTGCAGGCTGCAGGAAAACATATGCGTAGAGCCAAGACTGGTCAAAAAGGTTTTATGGCAGGAGGAATTTTGTTTGGGATTATTCTGATAACAGCGTTGATTCTTGTCGGGCTTGGTACCTTTCTTTTGAGTAAGGCAAGAACTATTATACAGGATGCCGATTTTTGGACAAATAGTTTTTCTCAGTTAATTTCAAATGTCTGTGTTGGAATAGAAGACTTTTTTCAGATAGAGGGCGGAACAGTAGAGCAATGGGTATCTCAGAGAATGGAGGAATTCGGGGGATACCTTACCAAGTCAGGAGATGGACTCCTGACAGGAAGCTTGAGATATTTGTCTGTGGCAGGACGTGCAGGGACATTTGTACTTGTAAGTTTTATTTGCGTAGTTCTGTTTGCAAGAGAAATAGAGGGATGGAAACAGGGGCTACTCAATCTGGCGGCAATCGAGCCTGCTATTGATCATATCTTATCAATTATACTGCGTATCGGTAAAAAACTGGGGCGCATGATAAAAACATATCTCAAAACACAGACAATTATCCTTTTGTGTATTAGCATAACAGCAGTTATTGGCCTTCAGATTGGAGGGACAAGAGAGGGCTGGTTTTATGGCATTCTTGCAGGATTTATGGATTTTTTGCCATTTATCGGTACAGGAATTGTCCTGATTCCACTTGGAGTTGTTAGTTTTTTAAAAGGCAGAATCGGCACAGGTGCTATTATTTTTGTAACTTATTTTATTTGCGTAATAATTCGCGAATTTTTGGAACCAAGGCTTCTAGGCAATGGATTGAAATTTTCTCCAGTAGCAATTTTGATTTCTGTCTATGCAGGAGTGATTTATTATGGAATCGGCGGCGTGATCCTTGGGCCTGTAACACTTCTTATCCTTGTGGAGCTTGGAAGAGAAATTTTTATGGCATCTTCAATTTGAGGTGCTCTTCTTTCAAACACGGCAATTATTGTTGAAAGCTCTTCATTTGTAACCATTTTTTTATCTTCAGCATAAAGACCGATAAAAATTTGGAGCATTGCTGTTTTGGCAGCACCCAAAAATAAATGCTTTGAAAAACTATAATCTTCAAAGATATCAAGAAAATTTGTTTGAAGGTAATACTCAAAATACCGATTGAGTAATCTGTCCGAATTGGGAACCTTATTTTGGAAAGTGCGAATCAGTTCAGAGCGTTTTTTCTCAGCTGCTTTGGGGTTTCTTTCATGTAAATTACAGATGTTATTTATATATTTTTTGCAAAGTTTAAATAACAGCAGTGATGATTTTTTGAGCATGGGATGATAAAATCCATTCAAAAATAAATAATTCAATAGCGTGCAGTCAAAAAGTATATATTCTTGCGTCTCTGATAAGTAGTCAAGAGGGCTGGGAAGAGGAAGTTTGGAAAGGCAGGCATTTTGAGCATCACGTCCATAGTGCTGAATTGCAGTGTAGTCAAAATCAAATCCTTGATACAGCAGTTCAATCAGTGCTGTTCTTGATTTTACCAAATAGTTTAAAAAAGCTTCATCATCATTTGTTGTATGAACTGGATAGTGGACTTCACCGGTTGTTTCTTCGAACAGAAATGGCTGGTTTTCTTCCACAGATTTGAGAAAGAGTCTGGCTGCTTCAGGGCAGGCCAGATATAGTGTTTCCTCACAAAAAAAATCCAAATGGTAAAGCTGCCTTGGAAATTGGACACATACAAGCGGCATATAATCTGTTCCATATTTTTTTTGGATGGTACAGAGGTGATCGAGGCCCCAAAAGGGGCATCGTTTCAGTGAATTTCGAAAAGAGACAAGATCTTCTTTTTTTATCATGAGTAATTTGAGCACGGCGCCAAAGAGTCCTTTTTGATGAAGATATTTTAAGTATATTTCATGATTTATCGGGATTTTCCAGCCACGGCAGCAGCTTACGGGACAGTCAGCACCAATACAATGAAATTCTTGATAAATGGAAATTCTTTTTATTAGCATAGGTCCTCCATTTTGAATGAGCGTACTCTCGAAATCTCCTTTGCCGAGAATACAGGATGGTCTGCTACATAGAGCATTGTTTATAGAATAGCTGCATTTTAACAGAATGATTTGGGTTGCGCAAGTTAATTTTATGGAAATTCTGGGATAACGTTGAGGTTGAGGTGCATCAAGCCATCGCGAAGCGATTATGCATGGTTTGATGCCTGTAACAGGAAGCCAAAGGCTGAACTGTTACAAATTCTGTATATTTTTGGGAATATTGCTATTGACTTTAAGCGTATTTAAAAATATAATGAATACATTGTTTTTTGGTGCATGCATGAAAGCATGCGTTTTTTTACTTTATAGGAAATTGCGAATGCAGAACCCATTGAAACAAAAAGCGCAGCTTTTTGCAGATTGAGCGCGCTGGCGCTCAATTT
>OFGR01001622.1_pt1 | contig 17336 bp, 13 predicted proteins | sample 1521811 | NCBI WGS metagenome assembly OFGR01 (sample SAMEA3504098, study PRJEB24116) | mouse gut metagenome | biome: mouse gut; feature: mouse-associated habitat; material: faeces | place: Denmark | collected 2011
GGTTGAAGTCCTTGCCGCTCTGCTTGTCCAAAAACAGATTCACCTCCGATATGCCCAGGGTGGTCAGGGCCGCAAGCTGGCGGTCCTCGTTCTGGTCGCGGGTGGAAACGCGGATATAGGCGTAGGTCATGGGCTGTACCTCCACAATAGATTTTGTCCTGTCTATTGTAGCGGATAGGCCCGATTAGGAAAGTAGCGGCTTTGATTTTCAAAGCCGCTACAAACCACTTTATTACACCCCCGCTAATTCCTGATACATCCGCATCAGTTCTGCCACGCATTTACTCTCGGTCATCTCCCCAACCTTGAATCCATAGCCTATCATCACAGCCCGGTCATTGTTCTGGTGGGCCTTCCGCAGTTCCGGGGGCATGGTGGTTTCATCGTAGAGATCGGCAAGGCTGGCGTCCGGGTAGAGGGCACGGGCGTCAAGAATCGCCTGGGCGGTCTGTTCAATTTTGGCCTTTTGTGCGTCCGTAGGCGTGGGCCAAGGGAAGTTGTTGTAGACGGCTGGTGAGTAGCTATAATCGCTTTTTAGTCTGCCTGCAACTACACGCATCCAGGCCATGTGAACATTTGAAATCATTATGCCGAACATATATAGGTCAGCATTTGGAACTAAATAGAGTTTGTTACTTGCTATGATGTCCGGTGTCATGAATCCGATTGGAACATAACGCCGTCTTTCAGAAGATACTTCCGGGATTGCTAAGTAGTTAGAATCAGGCTGACGAATTTGTGAAAAGAGCATGGGGGTTTCAGCTTGGGCTTGAACTGCAACCGTCTTTGTCTTACGGCGGATTTCCGCAACTCCCTTTAACCGCTCCATTATTTCTGGGATTCCTCTATACTCTGTTGGGGAAATACCTTTTAGCCACAAACAGTATCTTTCTTTGCCATTGATGAACTCATAAGAGCCTATGAACGGTTTGACGTATTTTTCACTCTCAGGGTGTTTCGTCAAGAGATCATCACGTTCTTCTGCTGATAGGACTAAGTAGCCGCCATCCCAGGGCTTATTGCCTTGAACAATAGACGGGTAATTGTGCAAAGCACGCCCCCTGGAATTGATAAATATATCTGGTGCTTCGAGAAGATAGCCATTGATATGGGAAACCTCTTTCCCACGGTCGGATTCAAATAGCTGCTTCGGTTTGTCGGAAGTCCCACAAGTAAAACCAACGATAGACGGTGAAGGACTGCTCATAGGAGTAACTGCGGCCTCCGGCGTCCTTGAAGCTGGCCCGCAGCCTGTACTCACCCGCCTGCTTAAACTGGATTTTGCCGCCGTCTGCGGTCAATTCTCCGGTCACATAGTCGGAAACGGGGACATTCTCGCCGTTCCGGGTCAGGGACCAGCGCAGAGGGTTCTCGCCCAATTTCTCAAAGCCAGTCACCAGAGTGACCACGGAATCAGTGTGGAACATCTTCGGCAGATAGAAGCCGGAGACGCCCACGGGGTAAATCTGGATGGAGGTCGAGGCGGTAGTCACCCGGCCCAGCTCGTCCGTCACGCTGGCGGTGAAGGTGTAAAGGCCGGGTTCGGGGAAGAAGCCGTGTCCGCCCCTGGTAGTCAGATCAAAGGGCGGCACGATCTCTTTGCCGTCCCGCAGCACCGTCCAGACCACTTCATTGCTGCCCAGGTTTTCCGTGGTCAGCTTTACATCCTCCGCAGTATCGGTGTGGCTCATATCGTTGGTGGATACGGTCAGACCGATAACGGGGTAAATCCTGATCGTCTGCTCACAGGAATACTCCCGGCCCAGCACATCCACGGCGGAGGCGGTCAGGGTGTAGGTTCCCACTTCGGGGAAACGGACTTTGCCGCCCAGGTTCCCCAGGTCGCCCAGCATGGAGCCGGTCAGGGAAACCGCCGCGCCGTCCTTTGTCAGCGTCCAGGTCACGTCCTGCCCCTGCAAATCGGAGGTCAGGAGATCCACGGGGGTGCTGCTGTCCGTCCACGCGGCGGCAGGGAGGGTGAAGTCCAGGCCCGCCACGGGGTAGACCATGACGGAAACGGCGGGAGCGGCGAACACGCGCCCGGTGGCGTCGGTCACACTGGCGGCAATGTCGTAGGTCCCCGCGCTGGTGATCTGGATGGTGCCGCCGTTATCGGTCAGGGTGCCAGAGTAAGCGGTGGCGGTGGCAGGGTCATTGGAAGGGCAGACTTTCCAGGCCATGGGCAGAGCGGTGTCCTTTTCCAGCGTGACGCTGATCTGTTCATCCGTATGGGTGGCGGCATCCGCCGTCAGCTCCAGGTGGAGAACGGGATAGACCTGGATGGTCTGCTCATAGGTGAACGCACGGCCCAGGCCGTCCGTCACGGAGGCGGTCAGGACATTGGTGCCAGTCTGCATGAATTTCGCGCTGCCGCCCTCATTGTCCAGACTGCCCTTGATACCAGCAGCGAGGGAAACGGGCTGACCGTTTACGGTCAGGGACCACTCCACCTTGTTCTCGCCCAGGTTGGTGGAGGTCATTTTTACCTTCACCGTCTCGTCTGGGTGGGCGAACTCCGGGAGCTGGAACGACAGGCTCATAGTGTCCCACACGCTGATCGTCTCGCTGGCGCTGAACGTGCGGCCCAGGCCGTCCGTCACACTGGCGGTCACGGTGCAGCTACCGGCAGAGGGGAAAGTGATCTCGCCGCCGCTGTTGGTCAGCTCGTTCTCAACCACAGCGCCGTCCTCGGAGGTCACTTCCCAGGTCACGTCCAGGTCAGTCCCGGAGAGACTGACGGTGGCGGGCTGGTCAACGTGGGCTGTCTCCGGCACATCCAACGTCAGGACGATCACCGGGTAAACTTCCAACGGCAGGGCTGTGGTGTACTCCTTTCCCAGCCCGTCCGTAACGGTGGCGGTCAGCACATAGGACCCGGCCCCGTCAAAGGTCAGCTTGCCGCCGTTATCGTCCAGAGAAACAGAAATACCCTCGCCGTCACGGGTCAAGGCCCATTGGACAGTCGAGGGTGTGCCATGCTCCACGGTCAGGCTGATTGCTGCCGCTTCATCTTCATGGAGCTTATCAGCGTCAGCAGTCAGGGAGAGGGTCAGGTTCGGGATTACCTTAATCGCCACAGGCTCGGAAGAAAATTCCCGGCCCTGGGTATCCACAGCAACAGCGGTGAGGGCATAGTCCCCAGCGCCATCAAAGGTAAGAGCGCCGCCATTGTCCCCCAGGGTGACAGCGGCCTCTTTGCCGTCATGGGTCAGCGCCCAGTGGATGGAATCAGGCTTGCCGCCCTCCACCGTCAGGCCAATCTCCGCAGTTTCATCCTCATGCACCTTGTCCGCGCTGGCGGTCACAGTGGGGACGATCACCGGCAGGATGGTGATGGACTGGCTGGCGGTATACTTCTTCCCAGCAGCGTCCATGAGGGTGGCCGTCAGGGTGTACTTGCCCGGTTCAGTCAGGGAGAGGGTGCCGCCGTCCCTGGTGAAGCCTTCCGGCATGGGGACGCTGTTCCCGTCACGGGTCAATGTCCAGATCACGGAGCCAGTCAGGTCGTTCTTGGTCAGCAGCTTCACATCCTCGGCCCGGTCGGTGTAGCCGTACTCCGGCAGGGAAAAGGCAATGTTCCCGATGGGCAGGACTTCCACGGTTTTCTCGCAGAAGCCGGTGCCGCCGCTGTTCTCCACGGTGCCTTTCAGCGTGTAGCGGCCAGCCTCCATGAAGAAGCAGGTGCCGCCGTCCTTGGTGAAGCCCTCCGGCATGGCGATAGATTTTCCGTCATGGGTCAGCTCCCAGGTGACGGCAGCCGCGCCGGTAAGGGTAGTTTTCACAGAAAGGGAATCCCCCACATACCGATACGCCGGAAGGTCAAAGGCGATAGCGCCGTTATAAGCAGAAACACTATATCAATCTTGCCTTGTTTTGGCCTTATCCTGCCAACCCTTGCGATACTGCTTAGGCGTACAGCCTATTCGCCGGAGAAATGCTTTCCCAAAATAACTGCTGGTTCCAAAACCACAGGCATGGGCAATTTCCGTGATAGACAAATTACCCTCTCTCAAGAGATGGCAAGCCTCCTGCAATCGGTAACTTATGATATAATCTGTCGGCGTCGTATGCAGGCAGTCCCGAAATACCCGGTAACATTCACGTTCGCTGATATATGCTGATCCCGCCAGTTCTTTTATCGTGATAGCGTTTGAATAGTGCTTCCGGATAAAAAGCATCATTGTTTTTATCGCTTCGACATTAGGGAATTGTCTGTTATCTGGATGAGCGTTTAAGCAGAACATTTTGTATAATAAAAGCCATATTTCCAACAAAGCCCTTTCGATTTTGATTTCAAAGCCTATCTCACATTTCTGAAAACAAAAAGCGTCCTGGATCAGCCGCAGCGCACGGGCTTGTTCGGGCACGTCCTGGCGCAACGGCAGTATTTCGAGTTGAGGATTTGCCAAAAGAGGGACAAAGTATGTCTGCTCGATCAAGCTGCCCTGCCGCCCAGCTAAGAATGAGGGGTCAAATATATGGAGGAGCTGTATATTCCGCTGCTCCGAAGTCAACACTCTGGTCTTATGGAGTACGTTGAAATTGACCATCCCTCCAGAACCGGTAGGAAAGGAAATTTTTCCATTTGGAGTTTCGTATTCCAGCGCACCACTTTCGATGTAGAATAGCTCAACTGGTTTATGCCAATGCCAGGGTGCAATAGACGCCTCGTATTTATCTAATTCCGCGCAAGTCGCAATGTAGGGAAACTCTATGGAATAGCCAGGCAGGTATTCTTCTCTTGTTTGGCTGTTAAGTTGGATACCCTGCACAATTTGCATAACTCTCTCCCCAAAAGTAAATGCTTGGCCTGTTATTGCCAAATTCAGCGTATCATTCTGATAGGTAATTATAGCACGCCTTTTTTAAAAGAACAAGGACAGGAATGCAGCTCCCACCCTTGTCTGTCATGGTTAAAGATTATTCTCAAATGCCAACAGTGTTGTGGATAAAGTTTCCCGTTTATAAAGTTATGATAATTCGACAAATTGTGTCTCATGGTGAGATTTAATTCCGGGGGGCTGGCGCACTCAAGCTGGCCTTTTGCGGGGTGCCCCCTTACCCACAAAAACTGCCGCCGGGCGCTGGCTGTCAAGGCTGGGCCGGGCCAACGGCCCGGTCCACAACGCTTGGCCTTGACTGACAGGGACCGGGGGCGTACCCTCTCCGGGAAGGGGGCACGCCGCTTTACAGCGCATCCTTGACCAGCCGCCACGCTTTCTGAACCAAATCCGCCGCCATCAGGATATCGAACTCGGAGATGTATTTCAGCGTATTGGCCCACCGGGCGATTTGATTCACATTGGAGCCAATAGCGGACAGCTCACGCAATAAGGCGGCGTAGGTTTCCGGCGGTCTGGCCTTGATCTCCGTGCCCATAATCGCCTTGCGAAGTATGGCGCTGGAAGATAGGCCGGATATCGCGCATTGCTTCATGAGTTGGGCATATTCTTCATCGCTCAGCCATAGGCCGATGAAATGTTGACGCTTTCTCATGACTTCCTCCCTAATATGTCTCATGACGAGACATATTTTCGGGGGATGGGGGTTTAAGGGGGCGGTGTCCCCTTACAAGTGGTCGTTTGTGTTTAACAAATGACATACTTGCTGGGACAGCGCCGTGGGCGGCGCTGTCTGCGTGCTGTAGGTCGGTAGGAGCTGGCGATAGTGGCGGTGAAGTCGGCTGTCGGTGGTTAGGATTGATGGATGGATTGATATAGCTGAACTCAGTATAGTTCTTATCAATATAATTTCCGTCCCCTTTGGGGAAGTCCAGACGTTTCAAAATGGGCGGGCTACAGGTCGGCTTTTCCGACTTCTGGAGGTCGGATGCTTCGGGGGAAATGCTGTCGCTTCCTGTGTCCTCGCCGCTGTCAGCGTCAGCGGTGGAAATCTTTTTCACATATATTTTGGCGGGTTTACCCTGGCCCTGCTTCACCCGCTCAATCAGGTCATACTGCTCCAGTTCGGCCAGCAGACGGACAGCTTTGTTGTGCCCGCAGGAAAGGGTGGTTTGGATTTCTTCCAGGGTGAAGTAGATGAAGGCGCGGCCCTCCGTGTCCTGCCAGCCGTTTTGATGGGACAGGCCCATACGATCCAGCATAAGGCCGTACAGCAGTTTGGAATCGGTGGAGAGGGTGCAAAACCGCTCGTCCCTTACCAAAATGCGAGGGATGCGGAAGAAGCTGAAATCGGTGGTTTCTCCGTTGTGGAAGTAACTAGGGTTAGAATTGTTTGACATGAAAATCCTCCTTAAAATGTGAAAAGACCGCGACCGTAAATTGCGGCCTTTTCTGATTATAGCATCATAGGGACAGGGGCAATAGTAGTCCACTGTTTCTCTAAAAAATTTGTCGCCTTTAAGGAACCTACATGATATAATAGTCAAAAGAATCTTATTATAAATAGAAGGGTGTCAGGCATGGGAGAATATGTATCTCTTAAAATTGGCGCTTATGATTACCTGTCATGCAAAAATTCGTTTGGTGATTTGCTACTGTTTTTTACTGAGGATGATCTCATTATTGATGTTGAAATGCTCGATGGTGAAGAATATAAAACCTATTGCTTTTCAACGACTGTAGAAAAAGCTAAAAAGTGCTTAGACTGTCTAGGGCACACCTTAAGCAGAGCAAGAGCAGGTTTTGAGTGCGATAAAGCTGATAAAATTGAATTTGCACAATACGAGAATGAAACGTCATATGAAATTGAATTAAGAAAACACTTCACTTTTGAAAATTGGTTGACAGCAGCAAGAAAGTTTGCCTGGCTTCTGTCGAATGATAAGTATGATGAGGAAGCGTACAATTATCCGCTGATTGAAAAAGAACGTACCCAGAACCAAACCATATCAGAAAGGATTGTCTTGGAATCATTGCCATTCGGCGAGGATTTTTTCGGTTTGAATTATTCGAATATTGACGTGTGGAGCATATTTAGAGCAATTCTAGATGCCTTTGATCCTGAAACACAGATAAAATTGGATTATTCAAACCTTTTTTATGGCGGCTGGTGCAATGAAATTCCAGAACCAGAGGATTACTCAGTCCCCCAAACGATAATCTTAACCGAAGGTAAATACGATGCTGAAGTCATATCAAGTTCCATTAAAATACTCTATCCTTATATGGCAAAGTTTTATTCTTTTATTAACTTTTCTGACTATAAAGTACAAGGTAGCACCAATTTCCTAACACATTATTTCAAAGTATTTATTGCCTCTGGCATTCAAAACCGAGTTATTGCATTATACGATAATGATTCTGCTGGCCTTTCTGAACTGGTTGATCTTGAAAAAATGGTGCTTCCTAATAATTTTAGAGTGATGCATCTCCCTGATTTAGAACTTGCTAATGATTATCCGACACTAGGGCCAAGTGGAAAAGAAAACATGAATATCAATGGTAAAGCGTGTTCGATTGAACTGTTTCTCGGTCAAGATGTTTTAAGCGACAATGGGGAGTTTACTCCAATACAGTGGAAAGGCTTTATCGAAAAGGTGCAATCATACCAGGGGGAAATTATGCGCAAAGGATATGTTCAAGAAAAGTTTAGGGAAAAACTCACTAAAACTTTACACGATGATATAATCAATGAGTCTCAATGGATAGAAATGAAAAAACTTCTCACTGCAATATTTAGTGTTTTTGAGGATTAGACAGTAATTTTTATAAATCTCTTGCCGACGGCTTTCAAACCATTGGTATGACTAGGTTTCTTGAAGTCCTATAATTATACTCCGACCACGAGCAGGTTCATCGCATTTGATGAACCTGCTCTCTTTTTCTCCTGTTTTCTCTGCTATGCTCTTGTATTCTCTCTTTTGTGTTGAGCAAATGCTGTAAGAACACTCGCGCTCAATTATAGGCTTATAGGATTTTTTCAATTTTACCGATGAAGTGATAGTGGATTTCGATTTTCTGCCGGTATGGCCGGACGCTCCTATCTGCTGGATAAACTGCAATCCAGTCAATAAACTGTCCGACAATATCCCGCGTTAAAAACCTGATGTCGGCTTGACCTTCGACCTCCCTCTTAAAACGTGCGAGACCATCTTGGAATTTCTGGGCAGCCTCAAATTCTACTTGGATTTTTTGCTGTTCTTCTTTCAGTTGATCACGCTCCTTTTTGAATTGATTACTCAGCAGGACAAATGTTTCGTCATCTATCACCCCCTTCACCTTGTCCTCGTAAGCTGTGGCCAGACATTTTCTGAGTTCGTTCTGGCGCTTATCCATTTGCCATTGCTGCTCCATTAGGCGTTGGATGGTTTCCTGCGATTCTATTGATTTGGCAACAGCAATATTATCCCAGAAGCAATTGCTCTTTGCCGCTTGAATCAGCTTTCGTAGTTCATCAAGAACCTTATCACTAAGAAACTCCAAACGAATATAGTGGGTATTTGGACAAGTACCTCGATTGCCTACATAATTGGAGCAATTATAGTATTTAATGGATGGGTTTGCTTGATTAAAATGATAGTGGAGATTGCTCCCGCAGTCTCCACAGCGAAGAACCCCGGAAAACAGTGATTGCTTTCCGAGGTTCTTTCTCGCTTTATATAGGTTTTGCTTGTGCTGAATGTACTCCCAGAAAGAACGTTCGATGATCGCTTCGTGTATGCCTTGTAGGATAATCATATTCTCAACGGTATTCTCTCGACGTTTTTTATCTTTGTAGGAATTGCTGTAAGTTTTCAGATTTACAACATCGCCGCAGTATTCCCGGCTACGCAGAATCTTAGAAACAGTTGTGGAAGCCCAGCGGTATGGATCAACTGACGTTGGAATCCGCTTGCTCCCATGTTTCAAATGATAGTGGGCTGGGGTTAGGATTCTGTCAGACTCCAGCATCTTTGCGATTTGCTCAGGCCCATAGCCCAGGAAAGCAAGCCGGTATATGTGCTGGACTACCGTTGCTGCCTCATGATCAATTTTCCATAGCTCGCCTTTTTCCTTCGACCTCGTGTAACCATACACAGGCACACCAATCGGTACTCCTGCGGCAGCGCGGGTTTGATACATCAACCGCATCTTCCGACTGATATCCCTCGCGTACCATTCGTCCATGACACTATATAATGGCACAAAATCTGTGGAGTTGGTATCACTGTCAATCCCACCGCTGACCGCTATAAAACGCACATTATGCTGCGGAAAGAATTGTTCACTGATATGGACAAGACCACAAAAATCTACGGAGCTGCTGACGATAGGAAAGCACACTGTCAAAAGGATTTTATGCTTCAGAAGGAGCAGTATGCCAAGGTGGCATCGGTGGTGCTAATTTCAATGTATTAGACCACAAGCTTGGCAACCTACCGTTTATGGGCTGATTTTAATACTCCACGTGTTTCGATAAATTCTGTTTGCAATCAGCGAAATCAAATCAGCCTGTTCCTCAAAAGCAGCAACTTCCCCCTTTGTAGACGGCAAAGAACACCAGGGCTCAATGCACAGATAAAGGGCATCAGTTTTCGGCCAGTGCCACAGCCCCAGATAGTCCATTTGTGGGAACTTGATGGTAATGCTGTGGCCTCCTTCTTTATGCTCCAGCGTAACCTTATGTCCAGCGTTTTTCAGCACAATGGCATCCTGGTCAAAGAGGTCATGGGCCAGAAGCAAACAATTGGCTTTGTCCAACGAGAATGGTGTGTCGGTGCCATCCAAAAAACAATCCTCGGTGAAACCCACCCGCACAGGCTGACAGGAGGGATCGAAGCGCAGCCGGTAGTCCTCGAAACATTTTCCGCTTTGAAACGGAACCCGGAAGCCCGGGTGCGCACCCAGTCCAAAGTACATGATCCGCCCGTCCCGGTTTTCCACTTCATAGGTAATGACCAGCGTATTGCCCCGCAGTTCATAAATCACCCGAAAGGCAAAATGCCTGGGATACGCCGCCAGCGTCTCATCATTGTAGACAAGCTCCAGTACCAGCCGCTCCTCTGCCTTTTCCCTGAGCGTAAAGTCCTGATAGGGCGCGAAGCCGTGGATCTTCATATGGTGGAGCTCACCGTCCAGGTAATAGCTTTCATCGGTAAGCCGGGCCACATAGGGAAACAGATTGGGAGCTTGATCCGGCCAATAGGCCGGGTCCCCCTGCCATAGATATTCCCCGCCGTTTGCGACTTGAATCGACTGAAGCTCGGCGCCGTGTTCCGCAGCCTCAACCCGCAGAAACTCGTTTTTGATGATGTGCGTCATGCCCCGGCCATCCTTTCCAAGACCTCCTCGTAGCTGGGCACGCTGGAGATCCCGCCCGGGCGGGTGGTGGACAGCCCCGCGCTGGCGCAGGCGAACGCGGCCACCGACCGCAGTTCATCCTCGGTCAGTTCCCCCGGGGCTTTGCTGGTCTGCAAAAGCCGCCATACCGCGCTGCCGCCGAAAATATCCCCCGCCCCGGTGGTATCCACCACCCGGAGCCCGGACAGACCGGGCACCATGCCTTTAGCGAGACGGTTTTGGAAGATACAGCCCGCCGCGCCGCAGGTGACAAAAACAAGCTTTACGCCATATTCGTTCAGAATTAGCTCTGCGCCCTCCGCCGGGGATGCACCGAACAGGAATTCCACTTCCTCATCGCTGATTTTCACCACATCGGCCTGCTTCAATCCCCACAGGAGCTGTTCCCTAGCGTCGGCCAGATCGCTCCACAGCGGTTTGCGCAGGTTGGGGTCGTAGGTGATGAGCTTTCCGTGCTCCTTGGCGTAGGCCACCGCCTGCCGGGTGGCGGACCGCGCCGGTTCGTCCGTCAGGGACAGCGTTCCGAAGTGGAACACCTTCGCCTCCTCCACCAGGCTCAGATCCAGCTCGTCGAAGGTGATCTGGCTGTCCGCCCCCGGCTTTCGGGCAAAGGAAAACTCCCGGTCCCCGAGCTCATCCAGCGTCACGAACGCCAGCGTGGTGAACACATCAGGGCTGGCCACAATGCCTCTGGTTTCAATGCCGAGGTTTTGCAGGGTGGCGGTCAGCAGCTTTCCAAAGGCATCCGCGCCCACCTTCCCGGCCAGGGCCGTTTTGGCGCCGAATTTGGCCAGGGCCGCGAGAAAATTCGCGGGCGCGCCCCCAGGATGGGCGGCCATGGTTGGATAGCCAAACTCATCGGCGCTTTGGCTGGTGAAATCAATGAGCAGCTCGCCCCAAGCGACAACGTCTAACATGGCCCGCCTCACTTCGCCGCGGGGTACTCGTTGCACAGCAGCCGGTAGGGAGGCTCGTCCTCCTCGATCTCCGGGAAACGGCCCACGGGCGGGTTGAAGCGGTTGTCCGTGTTGTCGTCGTTGCACTGACTTACCTCGCCCAGCAGCACCGGGCCGCCGCCCTCCTCCACGGTGAAGTCGTGGTACAACCGCTGCTGAATGTGGATGCTCTCGCCGGGGGTGAGGCGGATTTGCGTCCCGGCGGGGACGGTGTAGGTCCGCCCGTCGGTGTGGACGGTGACATCGGAGGCGTAGTCGATCTCCTCATCCGGCAGGGAGTTGTACACCCGGATGAGCACATTCCCGCCGCCCCGGTTGATGATGTCCTCCGTCTTGTACCAGTGGAAGTGGTTGGGTGCGTACTGCCCTTCCTTCAGATACAGCAGCTTCTCCGCGTACACCTTGGGGTACTTGTCCGCCATGGCCCGGTTGCCGTTGCGGATGGTGATGAGGGAGAAGCCGAAGTGGTCGAAGTCCCCCTTGCCGTAGTCGGTGATATCCCAGCCCAGCATACACTCCCGGACCTCGTCGTACTCATGGCCCAGGGTCTGCCACTGCTCCGGGGTGAACTGGCAGAAGGGCGGCAGGGCGAAGCGGTACTGGGCGCACATGGCCTCCAGTTCCTTCAAAGCGGCATTGATTTCAGAGCGTTTCATAAGACATTTTCCTCTCTATGTTAAAATTTCCTTGTGATTCATGTCCTTGCTTTATCTCAATTCCTTATTATCGTAAAAGGTCTCTTGAATTTCATTTGCTCATTTGAACCCTTGATACAAATTCAGCCAGGGCGCGTGAAAAGGTATGTGGCCAAACTCCGACTGTTCGTACACCTCCGGCGGCGCGCCCTGACGGATGCGGATAAGCCGGGAGGCCAGGGAGAGGGAGTCGGCCAGGTTGATGGCCAGAATGACCAGCGCAATGCCCTTTTTCAACAGCTGCTCCAGCAGCTCCCAGATGTGGATGCGCATCTCCAGATCCGCCCCCTGAAAGGGCTGGACGCAGAACACCACTTTGGGGTTTTGGAGCAGGACGCGCTGGTACACCAGATCGTATTTCTGCCGGACGGACAGCTGCTCCGGCAAATGCCGGAACACCTCATCCCCCAACACCTCCGCGCAGGCTTGGCGCAGGCCCTTTTGCACCTGGGTGCTACGCCACAGCTCCGGCAGGCGGTGATCCAGGGTGATACCCACATTGTCCAAGCAGCTCAGCTGGGGGAAGACCATGGAGCGGTCCGGCCGCTCCCGGATGACGGCGATCCGGCGATCCAGCCCCGGCACATAGGGCACGCTGTCCAGGTAAATACAGCCCGCCTCTATGGGGATTTCCCCATGGAACAAACTGATAAGATCCTGGAATACCCGGTTTTGCAGGTCCTGAAGCACAACGCATTCCCCCGGAGCCACAGAAAAAGACAGTCCTTCCGCCGCACCGCCGGACATCCCCTCCACCCGCAGCACCGGGGGCCGCTCCTCCCTGCCCTGCTGGCGGTGGAGCTGGCGGCGGACCATATCATCGTAAGAGCCGATGATGGACAGGTTCATGGCCTCGTGCTCCAGTACCTTGGTGATGCGCCCGTTGGAAAACAGGGCGGTTCTATCGCAGATGCGGGCCAGCTCCTCGTAGTGAAAGCCCAGGTACAAAAAGGAGATTCCCTCTTTGGCGTAGCGCCGGAGGATCTGGTGGAGCCGGGACAGCTCCGAATCGCTGATAAATGTGCTTACCTCCCGGAGGATAACCAGGCGGCAACCCGCCACGATGGCCTTCACCAACTCCACGAGGAACCGCTGAAAGTGGGTCAGATCCCCCACGTAGGCGTCGGTAGAGATACCCGCGTCCAAACGGTCCAGGACAGGCTGGAGCTGCTGGCGCAATATCCTGGGCCGGATCAGCCAGGTGCGGAAGGCGGGCCGGAGCACAAATATGTTGTCCGCCACGGTCAGTCCCTCCACAAGGCAGCTGTCGCTCTGGATGACGCCGATCTGGTTATATCTGGGGGCGGGAGCGCACCAGGAATTAAGCAGCTCTTCCCGGTAGTAGATGCTTCCTGTCTGGAGGGGGAGATTGCGGCGGAGCAGCTCGGTGAGGGCGGTCATGCTGTGGCCGCAGTTCAGAGGGATGAGGCCCATGATCTCCCCGGCAAAAATATTGAGGCTGAAGTCCCGCAGGGGCGTGTTCCCCTGCTCCTGATAGGTGACATGGGACAGGCGCAGCACCTCTTCCCTCATCCCAGCACCCCCGGATTTTTCACATCCCAGTCATTGCTGATACAGGGCAGGGTGATCTCCACCGTAGTGCCCATGCCGATCATAGAGTACACATGCAGCCCGCACTCCTCCCCAAACAGCAGGCGGATGCGGTTGTCCACGTTGACCAAAGCCACGCCGCCCTGGCCCTCGTCCTCCTTGGGCTGGGAGTTGGCCAGGCCGCCCTTCCCCAGCCGCCCGTTGAGCCTGCCCAGGGTCTCCTCGTCCATGCCCACGCCGTCGTCCGACACACTGATGAGCAGCCGCTTTTTTGTGCGCTGGAGACGGATGGTCAGATGGCCGGCACCGATTTTCAACTCGGTGCCGTGGATGATGCTGTTTTCCAGAATGGGCTGGAGGGTTAGCTTGGGCAGGCGGAACTGGTAGAGCTCCTCCCGGTCCTCGGGGGCGCACTGTATGTCCAGGTGCAGCCTGCTGCCAAAGCGGTACTGCTGGATGCGGAAGTAGGTTTCACAGTTTTGCAGCTCCTCCTCCACGGTCACCAGGTTTTCCACCTTGCTGATGGTGTATCGGAAAAAGGTGGCCAGCGCCTCGGTCATGTCGGCCACGCTGTCCAGCTGGGCCAGCATGGCCTCGCTGCGGATGCTCTCCAGGGTGTTGTAGAGAAAGTGGGGATTGATCTGGTTTTGCAGGGCCAGATACTGGGCCTGGCGTTTGTTCAGGCTGAACACCTTGGCGGGGTCCAGCACCTGGCGCATCTGCTGGAGCATCTGCTCCTCCGCCGGAGACAGGGCGCAGTCCAGTACGGCCTGCTCCTCCTTCCCCCCGGCATATCCCTCCATGAGAAGGCGCAGAGCCTGCTCCCGCCGCCGGAAGGGAGCTCCAATCCAAAAATACGCCGCGGCCGCCGCCGCCAGCAGGACGGTCAGGGACAGCGCCAGCAGCGCCACAGGCGGGTTTCCCTGGGCGGCCCGAACCAGCGCCGCCGTCAGCAGCGCCGCCAGCAGGACGAACACCGTCCGCGCCAGCATCCTGGCCCGGCAAGACAGATAAAACGATCTGCGCTCCACGGTGTTTGCCCTCCTTCCTCATCCAGCCTTACCCATACAGCTTTCGGTACTGGCCGGGGTTCAAATTGGTCTCTCTTTTGAAGTTCTGGGTAAAGTGCTTCACATCGCTGTAGCCCACCTGAGCGCAAATCTCCGCCACCGGCAGATTGGTTCGCTGGAGCAGCTCCTTGGCCCGCTCCATCCGTACCCGGGTCAGGTATTTGGCAAACCCCTCCCCGGTCTCCTTTTTGAACAGGGCGCTGAAATAGCTGGGGGTGAACCCCACCATATCGCACACGTCCTCCAGAGTGATGGGCTGGCTGTAGTGCTTCTGGATGTACTGCTTTGCCTCCCGGACGGGGCGGATAGCGTCGCTGCGCCGCCGCTCCAGGATGGCCTGAACCTGCTCGCGCTGCATCCGCTTCAGATGCTGAAACAGCTGCTCCCACTGGCCGCACCGGTCGCAGTCCGACTCAAACCTCAGCTGAAGCTGTTCCCGGCCCTCGATCTCAGGCCGCTGGAGGAACAGCCGCCCCGCCCCCGCCGCCAGCTCCAGCACCTCCCAGCCCCGGACTCCAGGGGTGTCTCGGACGGCCTGGATCAGTTCGTCCGCCGCCTGATCCAGCAGCTTCGGATCGGCGCTCTCCATCCCCCGCTCCATGGTTCGGCGGTACTGCTCCAGCAGCTGGTCGCGATCCAGCTCCGGGGGACAGGGGCCGCCCTCCAGCAACCGTCCCGTCCCCTGGATCAGCCGATCCGCCGCCGCCCAGCGGGCGGCCCGCGCACAGCCGGGCAGATCCTCCGCCCGATCCGCAATGGGCCCCAGGGCCAGGGAAAATTCCAACGGGCCAAAGATGGTTCGCTGGGCCAGAAGCTGGTCCAGACAGCCCCGCAGGTGCTTGCGGACGGCCTCCTGCCGCTCTCCGGGGGAGTTCAGCAGACAGCAGCCCCAGCCCTTTTGGAAGGCCAGCAGCGTCTCGTGGCACAGGGGGGCCAGCTCCCGCTGAAAAATCTTCAACGCCTTATCCTGGACAATCTCCAGAGTGGCCGCAGAGAAGGAGCCGGAGGGGCCGTCTATTTTCAGCAGCACCGCCTGGCACAGCCCCGGCTTGGCGCGGAAGCGGTAGGTGTCCCACAGTAGCTCTTCGGTGACCGCCTCCAGCCGCTGGCCCAGCAGATCCAGGGGCAGGCGGGCCCGGAGCTGGTCTGCAGTTTCCCGGTTGGCCTGACGCAGGCGCTCCATCTCCACGGCGGAGCAGGCACGCTGGCGGCACCGCTGGCCCAGCTTTTCCAGGGTGGACATCAGCTCCTCCCGCTTGATGGGCTTGAGCAGATAGTCCCCCACGCCATATTTGATGGCGGTCTGGGCGAACTCGAAATGGGCGTAGCCGCTGATGATGACGATTTCCAGCTGGGGGAATTTTTCCTTGGCCCGCTGGATCAGCTCCAGGCCGTGACAGCCCGGCATACGGATGTCGGTGACCAGAATATCCGGGTGGAGGCGCTCCACCAGCTCCAGGGCCTCCAGGCCGTTGGAGGCCACCCCGGCCACCTCCATCCCCAGGCTGTTCCAGTCGGCCAGCATCAGGATCAGCTGGCATACCCTGTCCTCGTCGTCCGCCACCACCACTCTCAGCATGGCCGCGCCTCCTCTCTGGTTTGATATTGAATGCCTCCCACAGGCTGGAAACAAGTGTGACAAATATTATATAACAGTTATTCGGAAAATTCCACAAGAACGCCGGAGCTTTGTCCGGCGTTCTTGGGAACGGTATCGAGGGAGCGTTTATTTGGTCAGTACGGAGACGCCGGTGTCGGTGACCGCGCCGCCCAGGCTCTCGCCCTCCAGCGCTTTCACACAGGCTTCCACGCCGCTGGAGCCCATCACATCGGGATTCTGGGCCATAGTGGCCAGCAGGTAGCCGTCGTCGATGAGGCCCAGGATGGCATCGGACTTGTCGAAGCCCACGCCGATGATGTCCGCCTTGCCGGTGGCCTTGATGGCGTTGCCCGCGCCGGTGGTGGAGCCCTCGTTGCAGCCGAAGATACCCACCACGCCCTGGGTGATGTAGTTCTCCGCGATGGACTGGGACTTGGCCGCGTCGCCCTCGCCGTACTGGGTCTCCAGCAGCTCGAAGCCGCTGCCCTCAAAGGCGGAACGGAAGCCCTCCTCCCGCATGACGCAGGAATCGGTGGCGGCGTTCACGTTGATGATGCCGATTTTGCCGGAGGTGACGGCCTTGGCCTCCAGGGCCTTCTTCATCTCCTCGCCGGCGGTCTTGCCCGCCGCCTTGTTGTCGGTGGAGAAGGTGGCCTCGGCCTCTACGTTGGCGGGGGAGTCCACATAGACGATCTTCACGCCCTTGGACTGGGCCTCCTTCAGGGCGGAGGAGATGGCGTCCGGGCCGTTGGCGGCCACCATGATGGCGTTGTAGCCGCCGGCCACGGCGTTGTTCACGCACTCAATCTGCTGGGCGTCGTCCTTGGTGTTGGGGGACATGAAGGTGACGGTGACGCCCAGCTCCTTGGCCTTGGCCTGGGCGCCCTCGTTCAGAGTGACCCAGTGCTGGTCGATGGAGTCCATGGTAATCAGGGCGATCTTCCACTCCTGGCTGGCGGGGGCGCCACCATCGTCGGAGGGGGCGCCGCCCTCCTTGGTCAGTACGGAGACGCCGGTGTCGGTGACCACGCCGCCCAGGCTCTCACCGTTGATGGCCTTGACCGCGGCCTTCACGCCCTCATAACCCATGACGTCAGGGTTCTGGGCCATGGTAGCCAGCAGGAAGCCGTCGTCGATCAGCCCCAGGATTGCGTCGGACTTGTCGAAACCCACGCCGATGATGTCCGCCTTGCCGGTGGCCTTGATGGCGTTGCCCGCGCCGG
>OFGR01001623.1_pt1 | contig 17318 bp, 13 predicted proteins | sample 1521811 | NCBI WGS metagenome assembly OFGR01 (sample SAMEA3504098, study PRJEB24116) | mouse gut metagenome | biome: mouse gut; feature: mouse-associated habitat; material: faeces | place: Denmark | collected 2011
ATGAACCATTTCATACCCAGCATGCTCTTATATACAGGTGCACCTGATAAAAGCCAATTTTCAGAAAATTGCAGCAGTACCTGTGAAGCTTCACAGGTACCAAAGGAGGGAGAAATCTTGGAGGCAGCAGAAGAAATTGAACTGGTCCGCCGCATGAAAAAGGGAGAACGGGCAGCCTTTGACAGACTATATGCGCAGTATTATGACAAATTGTACCGCACGGCGTGCATGATTACGGGCAGCCGCGCAGATGGGGAAGATGTGACCCAGGAAACCTTTATCAAAATGTATCTGCATTGTGCAGAGCTGAAAAAAGACGAACAGTTCCGCTACTGGCTTTACCGGATTTTAAACCGCACGGCCTGGCAGCTTGCAAAAAAGCAGTCCAGGGAAAAGCCGCAGGAGCAGATTCTGGAGCTGGCAGATAAATCCATGACAGCAGATTCTCCCGACAAAATAGTACTACAGGATGAGCGGGACAGGGCGATGATTGAGGCAGTCCGCAGTCTGGAGCAACGTCAGCGCACAGCTGTGATACTCTATTATTACAATGGGCTTGGCACAAAAGAAATTGCCAGGGTAATGGAGTGCATGGAAGGAACGGTCAAATCCAGGCTGTTTGCTGCCAGGAAAAATTTAAAATCGCTTTTAACCAGTGAAATGGAACAGGAGGACAGATATGGGTGGCTGTAAGTTGAATGAAGAACAATTAAGGGCAGCGCTTCATGCAGCTGCGGACTCCTGCGACCCGCCAGCCGGATTGAAACAGCAGATTGACGCGCAGCTGGCGTGGCAGGAAAAGAAGGAGGAACGGTTTATGAAAAAGATGAATATGAAAAAAGTGGCAGTAGCAGCAGTGATGGCATGTGCACTTACCGGAACGGTCTGCGTGGCAGCTGTAAAGATGTCCGCCTACAGTACGGGATATTCTTCAGCGGCGGATGAAATCGACGATTTTTCAGATCTTTCAAAGCTGGCAAAGAAAGCAGACGTAACCATTCATGCGAAAGAAGTGTTTGACAACGGATTTGCATTTGAATCAGCGAATGTGATTAACGGACAGGATTATGACGAAGATGGCAATGAGACTGGCAGCCATAAAGATGTGACAATCAGTTATAAAAATGGTGAAAAAAATGTCAATTATAACGTAAGGAAGGGTGAAAGAGCCTATACCGATGAAGAACTTGCACGCAGGCAGCCAGTGGAAGCAGATGGCATTACTTATTATTTTAATCAGGATAATTATCTGTTTTTACCGGGCGAGGACGATGCGACCGAAGAAGATAAGGCAGCAGAAGCAGCCGGAACACTTTACATTTCTCTCGGCTCCTCGGAGCGTGAGGAACAGGTTTCGACACATTTAACCTGGAATGCAGACGGACAGCAGCACAGCCTGTTTGGGTTTGACCTGGATATGAGTGCAGAGGAACTGGTGCAGATGGCACAGCAGATGAAATAAATTTATAATTTACAGACTGGCACGGCGCGTTTGCAGCGCGGGGCTGTCGCATGAAGCAAAGTATATACAGGATATGGCATAAAAGACGTTCAAACGAACAATATCTTGTATCATTTTTCTTTATGCGGCAGCCCCTGTTTACGATACAGGAAACTGGCTGCGGGAAAATAGAACAGCTTATCGACTTCTGTTTCCGGCTATGCTATAATGTATCAGGCAGAAGGTTTTCATTCGTGAAAACAATCTGCCGGTAAAATTTTGCAGGCTGGTAAAAGGATGAAAGAAACAGTAGATTTTCAGAAGAAACATATATGCGCAGGCATTCTGGCCCATGTGGACGCCGGAAAGACGACCTTGTCAGAGGGCATGCTTTATACAGGCGGCAGCATCCGCAGGATGGGGCGCGTAGATAATAAAGACGCATTTTTAGATACATATGAACTGGAACGGGCAAGGGGGATTACGATTTTTTCCAAACAGGCATCCCTGACATGGGAAGGGCTTGAAATTACGCTGTTAGATACGCCGGGGCATGTGGATTTTTCCGCAGAAATGGAACGCACGCTCCAGGTGCTGGACTATGCCATTTTAGTTATCAGCGGGGCGGACGGCGTACAGGGACATACCCAGACGCTCTGGCGGCTCTTAAAGCGGTATCATATTCCCGCTTTTCTTTTTGTAAATAAAATGGACCAGGACGGCACAGATAAGGATGCACTGCTTTCCCAGCTGCAGGAGCGCCTGGACAGCGGGTGCGTGGATTTTTCCGTGCAGGAAGGGGAAGCATTTTATGATGCGCTTGCGATGTGCTCGGAAGCTGCCATGGAGCAGTTTCTGGAACAGGAAAAAATCGAGTGTTCCCTGATACAGGACATGATATGGAACCGGGAAGTATTTCCATGCTTTTTTGGCTCGGCGCTGAAGCTGCAGGGGGTGGACAGTCTGCTGGATGCCCTGGCAGCTTATACAAAAAACAGGCCGTACCCGCAGGAGTTTGCGGCAAAGGTTTTTAAAATTACCAGGGATGAGCAGGGAAACCGGCTGACCCATATGAAAATAACCGGCGGTTTATTAAAGGTGCGTGATACCTTATCCGGAGCAGTGCTGCGGGAAGGGGAACCGGAAAAGTGGGAAGAAAAGGCGAACCAGATACGCATCTATTCCGGCATGAAATTTGAAGCAGTCAGGGAAGCTGCTGCAGGCACGGTATGCGCGGTAACCGGGCTTTCCCATACAAAACCCGGGGAAGGGCTCGGGGCAGAGCCGGATTCTGCCCTGCCGGTTTTAGAACCGGTGCTGACCTATCAGGTTATCCTGCCGGACGGGCAGGATGCTGCGGCCATGCTGCCGAAGCTGCGCCAGCTGGAAGAAGAAGAACCGCAGCTTCATATTATATGGGACGAGCAGCTGCAGGAAATCCAGGCACAGCTGATGGGAGAAATACAGCTGGAAATCCTGACAAGCCTTATCCGGGAACGTTTCGGGGTGCTGGTGGAATTTGGAGCCGGAAATATTGTATACAAAGAAACGATTGCTGATACGGCAGAAGGCGTCGGACATTTTGAGCCGCTGCGCCATTACGCGGAAGTACACCTTCTGCTGGAACCGGGAGAGCCGGGCAGCGGCATGCAGTTTGCGGCTTCCTGCAGCGAGGATGTCCTGGACCGTAACTGGCAGCGGCTGGTACTGACGCATCTGGAAGAACGGGAGCACAAGGGCGTGCTGACCGGTTCTGCCCTGACCGATATGAAAATCACGCTGGCAGCCGGGCGGGCACATTTAAAGCATACCGAAGGCGGGGATTTCCGCCAGGCGACGTACCGTGCCGTGCGCCAGGGACTGATGCAGGCACAGTCCGTGCTGCTTGAGCCATATTATGAATTCCGGCTGGAGCTGCCTTCTTCCATGGTCGGACGGGCCATGACCGATATTGAAAAGATGCACGGCCAGCCCGGGCTTCCGTCCATGGAAAACGGCATATCGGTGCTGACCGGAAGTGCCCCGGTCGTGACCATGCGGGGTTACCAGAAAGAGGTAACAGAATATACCAGAGGGCTTGGAACCCTGCAGTGTACGCTAAAGGGCTATGCGCCCTGCCATAATACCGAAGAAGTGCTGGCGCACAGAAGCTATGACCCGTTAAGCGACCTTGCAAACCCGTCTTCGTCGGTTTTCTGTGCACATGGGGCAGGATTTCTCGTGGAATGGTATGAAGTAAAGGATTACATGCATTTGGACAGCGTGCTTACGGAAAAAAAGCCAGACCATCTGCTGCTGCTCGAGGAAGCAGAAAAGCGCAAAAAACATGCTTCCGTGTGCAGCACGTCTATAGGTACCGAAGAAGTGGATAAAATCATATCTGCCACATCCGGCGCAAACAGGCGTGACAAATCCGGCCCGCGCAGAAATGGTGTCCGGCGCACGAAAAAGGTCTTTGGCACTGGCGGGGAAGACGCTAAGGAGCATGCGGGGGCACAGGCTTCACCCGAAAAGCATGCAGACAGGGGAAAGGCTGCCGCAGGCGCGCAGCGGCGGAAATATTTTCTGGTTGACGGCTACAATATTATTTTTGCATGGAAGGAACTGTCTGAGCTTGCAAAAGACAATATAGACGGTGCCAGGGGGCGGCTTTTGGATATTCTGTGCAATTACCAGGCAATGAAAAAGTGCTGCCTGATTGCTGTGTTTGATGCCTACCGTGTGGAAGGGCATCAGACCGAATACTATGATTACCATAACATCCATGTCGTGTTTACCAGGGAAGCCGAAACCGCAGACCAGTATATCGAACGGTTTGCACACGAAAACGGGAAAAAATATGACGTGACAGTTGCGACCTCGGACGGGCTGGAACAGATTATTATCCGGGGACAGGGCTGCCGCCTTGTGTCGGCCCGCGAGCTGGAAGAAGAAGTACAGGCAGAGCACAAAAAAATATATGCCGAATATCTCGGAAAACAGCCGCAGGAGCGCAATACGCCGTTTGAGCATGCCCTGCAGAAGGGGAAGCCATAAAAAACAGGAAGCAGGGATAAAAATGTCCCTGCTTCCTGTTTTTGTGAGAATTTATGGTTTATGGAGTGGTGAACGGTCATTGTTTATTTTGCAAGCAGCATCATAATTTCGTTGCTTCTTGTGATAAATTTTGTCATGGCTTCCGGTGCAAGCGGCTGGTTGCTTATCATGGCAAGGTCATACAGCTGTTCACAGAACATCGGCACATGCTCGGAGTCCTTGTGTTCAAAGATATATGCTACAAGCGGGTGGTTTGCATTCAGCGTCAGGGAAATATCCCCGCCGAACATGGAAGCATCCATGCCGCCCATGCCGCCCATGGCGTACATTTTCATCATTTCCTGCATGCGGCGTCCTTCTTCGGACAGTGTGATAATCGAAGCAACGCTTTCGTTTTTCAGTTTTACGGCCCTGACAGCAAGCTTGTCATTGTTCAGTGCCTTGCGGAACAGTTCGGTTAACGCATCTGTTTCGTCTTTTAAATCATCCTCGGACACATCTTCCTTTAACGTGTCGGTGACATCCGCATCAATGCGCATAAATTTGTACTTTTCATTGCGGCGCTCTAACTGCGTAATAAACGAAGAATCGATGTTGTGGTTTAAGATAACCGCATCCATGCCCTGTTCCTTGAACATATTGATATACTGGCTCTGCTGCTGTTCGTCGGTTACATAATATATCGTCTTGCGTGTATCTTCCGGTTCTTCGTCCGCTTCATCAGCAGTCGCAGAAGTGCCGTCCGGATTTTCCACTTCGATGGTGCTTTCATCGGAATCGTTCGCTTCCGCAGCTTCTGCATTTTCACCGGCTTCGTTCTTTTTGGCATCTTCATCCGGCTCGTCTTTTTTCAGGCATTCCGGCAGCGTCAGGTACTTGTGGTCTAAGTTCTTGAACAAAATGTAGTCATTCATTTTATCGCAGAATTTATCGTCCCTTAAGCAGCCGTATTTGATAAACGGGCTGATATCATCCCAGTATTTTTCGTAGCTTTCCTTATCGGTCTTGCACATGCCGGTCAGCTTGTCAGCGACTTTTTTCGTAATGTATTCGGAAATTTTCTTTACAAAGCCGTCGTTTTGCAGGGCGCTTCTGGACACATTGAGCGGAAGATCCGGGCAGTCAATGACGCCTTTTAACAGCATCAGGAATTCCGGAATGACTTCCTTAATATTGTCGGCAATAAATACCTGGTTATTGTACAGCTTAATCGTGCCTTCAATCGAATCGTATTCGGTATTGATTTTCGGGAAATACAAAATGCCCTTTAAGTTAAACGGATAATCCATATTTAAATGAATCCAGAATAACGGCTCCTTGTAATCGTGGAATACCTTGCGGTAAAATTCCCTGTATTCGTCATCCGTGCAGTCTTTCGGTGTCTTGGCCCAGAGAGGATTGGTATCATTTAAGGAAACCGGGCGTTTTGCAATTTTCAGTTTTTCTTTGCGCGGGGAAACCTCGACAATTTCTTTTTCCCCGTTTTCATTTTCTTTTTCTTCGGTTTTTGCTTCTTCGATAATCGTTTCGATAACCGTATCGTCGTCCCGCTTATCCTCTGCATCGATGGTTTCGTATTCCGGTTCTGCGTTTGCTTTGTTTAAGTAAATCGGAATCGGCATAAACGAGCAGTATTTTTCAATGACTTCCCGTGCACGGTATTCATTGGCAAATTCCAGGCAGTCTTCGTTTAAATGCAGTACGATGGATGTACCGACAGAATCCTTTGTGCCGCCTGTCATGTCAAATTCCGTGCCGCCGTCACAGGACCAGTGGACAGCCTGTGCGCCTTCTTTATAAGAAAGCGTATCAATGGTAACCTGGTCAGCAACCATAAACGCAGAATAAAAGCCAAGACCGAAATGTCCGATAATCTGGTCTTCGTTCGCCTTGTCCTTATATTTTTCCAGAAAATCCGAAGCCCCGGAAAAAGCAATCTGATTGATATATTCTTCGACTTCCTCAGCTGTCATGCCAAGGCCGTTGTCTGTAACGGTCAGTGTTTTATCATCCGGGTTTACGGTTACCTGAATCTGCGGCTTGTAATCTGCCGGAAGCTGGTATTCGCCCATCATGTCCAGCTTTTTTAATTTGGTAATGGCATCGCAGCCGTTTGAGATTAATTCCCGGTAAAAAATATCGTGGTCAGAATACAGCCATTTTTTGATAATAGGAAAAATGTTTTCACTGTTGATGGAAAGATTTCCGTGTTTGTTGTCCATGAAAAATGCACTCCTTTTTAAAATGATTGTTTGAATATATAGCTGGGGCATGCAAAAATGCCTGCACGTTTTTGTCTAAATGAAATAGTAATACTATGCAGGGGAAAAGTCAATAGAAAATCAGCACTCTTTTGAGACGAGTGCTAACAGTTTTGCGGAAAAGCTGATTTTTCAAGGGTTTCGGAAATTCTTAAAATTTTATAAACGGAGCAGGTTCTGTTGCGGCTGATGAAGCGCGGCTGATAATCAGCTCCTGACGCCGTCTCCTGGCGGGAGCTGACAGCTGCAGCTTGTCTGTTTCCATTTTTGATTCAGGGATTGAAAAGCGGGCGGTTTTGTGTCAAAATAAATTATTCGGATGAAATATTTAAGACAGCGTTTCTTACTTATATGAGGGAAGAACATTTATCAGGAAAGGACATGGTTGCCTATGAATAAAGATTTGCTGGCGGATGCAGCCCCGCCTGCCGCCGCATGCGGAAAAGTATACCTTGTCGGGGCCGGGCCGTCGGACGCCCGGGTTTTGACCTTAAAGGCACTTGCGGTTTTGAAGGAAGCGCAGGCGGTTATTTACGACGCACTGATTGGCCCGGACGTGCTGTGCATGATTCCGCCAAAAGCGCAGAAAATTGCCGCCGGCAAGCGGGCGGGCAGGCATTCGATGAAGCAGGACGAAATAAACCGCCTGCTTGTGGAAAAAGCGCTGGAAGGAAAGCAGACGGTACGGTTAAAAGGCGGCGACCCGTTTCTGTTCGGGCGTGGCTATGAAGAAATTGAGGCACTGCGCCACTGTCAGATTCCATACGAGGTTGTGCCGGGTGTTCCTTCGGTGACGGCTGCGGCTGCATATGCCGGAATCCCGCTGACGCACCGCGGCATGTCCGCATCGGTGCATCTTCTGGCCGGGCACCGGAAACAGAACGAACCGCTGGACATTGATTTTTTGGCACTGGCCCGTTCTGGCGGCACCTGTGCGTTTTTTATGGGCATGTCTGTCCTTCCGGAGATTGTGCAGGGGTGTATAAATGCCGGGATGGCACCGGATATGCCGGCTGCGGTCATTGAGCAGGGCACATCGGCCAGGCAGCGGGTCATTATTTCCACGCTGGAACAGCTGGAAGCGCAGGCAGCGCGCCAGAAGGCAGGCACTCCGGCCATCATTCTGATTGGAAAAACAGCAGCGCTTGGGATGCAGCCTGCATGGCGGGAACAGCTTCCGCTTTGCGGCAGCTGCATTCTGGTAACACGGCCGGCTGCCCGCAGCGGCGCGCTGGCCAAACGGCTGCGCATGCTTGGGGCACAGGTGCTGGAGGTTCCGGCTATCCGCACGCAGCTGCTGGAACAGGAATGCAGAAAGGAGCTTTTGGAAGCGCTGGCAGCCATTGGGGAATATCAGTATCTGGTCTTTACCTCACCGGCCGGCGTGGATTATTTTTTTGAACTGCTTTTGAAATGGAACAAGGACATCCGCTGCATCGGGAGCATCCGGCTGGCGGTCATCGGGAGTGCGACCGGGGATGCGCTGAAAAAACGCGGCCTGATGCCGGAGCTGATGCCGGAGCATTATAATGGAGAAGCGCTTGGAAAGCTTTTAAACAGCTCCTTAAAGGACGGGGAGAAGGTGCTTATCCTTCGTTCCGCAAAAGGCAGCCCGCAGCTGGTAACGGAAATCCTGAAAGGCCGGAAGGTGCAGGTAAAAGATATCGCGATTTATGATACGGTGCCTTCGGTTCTGCCAGATGCGCAGGCTGTGGCAGGAGAGGAAAAAAACAGCAGCCGCCAGGAAGGGCGGATGGAGTCTGTCCCGGATATCAGGGCACTGGCGCAAAACGGCTGTTTAGACATGGTGATGCTCACAAGCGCTTCGTCCGCAGACGGCTTTGTGCAGATGACCCGGGGGCTTGATTATTCCGGCATCCATGCAGTCTGTATTGGAAGGATGACAGCACAGAGGGCAGCTTTTTATGGCATGCAGGTGCATGTCTGCGAGCAGGAAACCATAGAAAGCATGGCGGATGCAGCGGTACAGCTGCAAAGGATCGGGAAAATATGCAGGAAACCTGATGGGTTCTGATATTATTTTTATTATATTTAAAAGCTGCTGGAGGTATGGCTGTGTTTGATTTATCTGAATTTCATGCAGTGAGAGTACTGGAACATAAAATAGATTATTTGTAAATAAAAAAAGAAGGACAGGAATCACATATGGAACTGACAAAAAGGCCAAGACGGCTGCGCAGCAGTGCGCTGCTTCGGAAAATGGTGCGTGAAACGCGCATGGACGCAGCTTCGCTTGTTTATCCGATATTTATTGTGGAAGGGGAAAATAAAAAAGAGGAAATCCGCACAATGCCGGGACAGTACCGCTACAGCATTGACCGGATGGGAGAAAAGCTGTCGCAGCTTATATCATCCGGTGTTTCCTCGGTGCTGTTTTTTGGAATTCCGGATAATAAAGACGAAACCGGAAGCGGGGCGTATGCGCCGGACGGCATTATCCAGCGGGCGCTGGCAGAAGCAAAAAAAGAATTTCCAGACATGTACCTGATTGCAGACCTGTGCATGTGTGAGTATACGTCACACGGACACTGCGGCATTTTATGCGGGGAAACCGTGGACAATGACAGGACGCTGGAATATCTTGCAAAGACGGCTGTTTCACAGGCCAGGGCCGGGGCAGACATGATAGCGCCTTCGGATATGATGGACGGGCGGGTATCGGCCATCCGGAAAGCGCTGGATAAAAACGGGTTTGCGGGCATGCCCATTATGGCTTATTCTGCCAAGTTTGCATCTTCTTTTTACGGCCCGTTCCGGGATGCTGCGGATTCGGCACCGGCTTTCGGTGACCGCAAATCCTACCAGATGGATTACCACAACCGCAGGGAAGCGCTGAAAGAAGCTCTCCTGGATGAGGAAGAAGGCGCGGACATTGTGATGGTAAAACCGGCAATGGCTTATGCAGACCTGATTCGCGAAGTGCGCGAGCTGGTAAAGGTTCCGGTAGCAGCCTACAGCGTAAGCGGGGAATATGCGATGATAAAGGCCGCAGCCGCAGCGGGATTTCTGGATGAGGAGCAGGCGGTTATGGAAACAGCGGCCTGTGCGTACCGTGCCGGGGCGGATATTTATATCAGCTATTATGCGAAAGAGCTGGCTGGTTATATGAAGGAGGGAAAACTGGGATAATGACATGCTGTGAACAGTTGTTTGAAGAAGCAAAGCAGTATATGCCGGGCGGCGTCAATTCGCCGGTACGGGCATTTGGCGCTGTTGGCGGGGCACCGCGGTTTATCGCGAAAGCAGACGGGGCGTTTTTGTGGGATGAGGACGGGCGGCGCTATCTGGATTATGTCGGTTCCTGGGGGCCGATGCTGCTCGGGCATAACCATCCGCAAATCCGCCAGAGTGTGCTGGAAGCCTGCGGGCGGGGCTTAAGCTATGGCGCGCCTGCAAAAATCGAGACAGAGCTGGCAAGGCTTATCTGTGAAATGGTGCCTTCGGCAGAAATGGTGCGCATGGTAAATTCCGGCACAGAAGCGGTTATGAGTGCCCTGCGCGTGGCAAGGGGTTATACCGGAAGGGATAAAATCATAAAGTTTGCCGGATGCTATCATGGACACAGCGACGCCCTGTTAGTAAAGGCAGGCTCCGGCAGCCTGACACATGGCGTCCCGGACAGTGCCGGCGTTGCGAAGGGCTGCACGCAGGACACGCTTCTGGCAGCTTATAACAGCCTGGACAGCGTGAAGGAGCATTTTGCGCGTGAAGGGGAGCAGATTGCGGCCGTGATTATTGAGCCGGTGGCGGCAAATATGGGAGTCGTTTTGCCAGAACCCGGCTTTTTGCAGGGGCTGCGCAGCCTTTGTACGGAATACGGCGCGCTGCTTATTTTTGACGAGGTCATTACCGGATTCCGTCTTTGTGCGGGCGGTGCGCAGGAAGCCTTTGGCGTCCTGCCGGACCTGTCGGTATTTGGAAAAATCATCGGTGCCGGAATGCCGGTCGGAGCATATGGCGGAAAGCGCTGTATCATGGAAACCGTGTCCCCGCTCGGGCCTGTGTACCAGGCAGGGACACTGAGCGGCAATCCTGTCGCCATGTCAGCAGGATATGCCATGCTCGCGATGCTCAGGGATAATCCGCAGATATATGAGAAATTAAATGCTGCCGGAAATTACTTTTTCGGGGAACTGGGGGATTTGCTGCAAAAAGCCGGGCTTCCATATCAGGTTACCCATTTTGGTTCTTTGGGATGCCTGTTTTTTACGGGTGAAAAAGTGACGGATTATGAACGTGCAAAGACGTCTGATACAGATGCCTATGCGGCTTATTTCCAGCATATGTTAAGCCGCGGGATATATCTGGCGCCTGCACAGTTTGAGGCCATGTTTTTAAGTACAGCGCATACAAAAGAAATGCTGGATGAAACACTTGAGGCTGCAGGGGAATATTTGTTACGGTTCATTCCGTGACCAGCTGACGGCGCATTCGAAAAAGGGGATTGCATATTTTGTTAATTTTGTTTATAGTAAATAGTAAGAGCCGCCGCACACAGAAAAAGAAGCATGCAGGGCAAAACACCAGAAACGGAAGCCGGGATCTGCCATGAACACGCATAATATGAAAAAACAGTCCACGCAAAATCACAAGCGCAGCCTGCACAGCCAGTCTTGTCCGGGCATTGATGCAGGAAAAAGCACGGGAAAAGAAATAAAAGGAAGCACAGCCAGAAGGAAGAAGACACCCGGACGCCGGCAGCGCCAGCAGCAGATTGTGCTGCGGGCCATGCTGGTTACGCTGGCCAGTATTTTTCTGATTCTGACTGCGGCCATCTTTTTGCGGATTGTCCACAGCCGCAGCAGGACGAAGGCACCGCCGGGGCTGGCAGGGATATCGGAAGGAAAGATTCCAAGGCCAAAGCTGGATGTACGGCTGCTAACCGTAAACGAATATTCAAGGCCCGGCACTGCACTGGAAAAAGTAAGGGGAGTCGTGATTCATTATACGGCCAATCCCGGCACCAGTGCGGCTGCGAACCGGAATTATTTCGAAGGGCTGAAGGATTCCCATACGGCAAAGGCAAGCAGCCATTTTATTATTGGGCTGCGCGGGGAAATCATACAGTGCATTCCAAGCAGCGAGATTTCGTATGCGTCGAATGAGCGCAATGGCGATACCGTGTCCATTGAATGCTGCATCCGGGAAGAATCCGGGAAATTTGAGAAGGCGACTTATGATTCCGCGGTACATCTGACGGCATGGCTGGTAGAGCATTTCGGGCTGGAAACGGAAGATGTCATCCGCCATTATGATGTGACAGGCAAGGCATGTCCGAAATATTTCGTGGATTTTCCTTCTGCATGGGAACAGTTTCTGGCAGATGTGCAGGCATATTTAGTATCATACGGCGTATTTTAAATATTGAACATATAGGAGAGACATATGCAGAAAGTATATGAAGACTTAAAACAGGGCAGGGATATCCGCAATAACTTAATCGCATTGAAGCAGATGCTGAAAGAAGAAGGAGCGCTTGAGGAATATTTGTCCATGACCGAAGACGATGAGCTGATTGCATCCTTTTTACAGAACGAAGATGCAAAAATAAGGAAAAACGCTGCACTTGTACTCGGACTTTTACAGAGCCAGGAAAGCATTGAAAAAATATGGGAAGCATACGTGTCAGAATCACAGCTGTTTGTAAGGAGTGCGTATCTTTCAGCGCTGCAGAAGCTGAACTGCAGGGCATATGAAAAGCAGCTTAAAGCCCGCTACCAGAAGCTGCTGGCGTATGAGGCGGGGGAAGAAGAACAAAAGCATGTGCAGGATGAAATGAAAGAGCTGCGCAGGCTTGTCATCCAGTTTGACGGCGGCATCAGCAGGCATGTGTTTACCGGCTATCACAAGCCGCAGGATTTTATCCTGACCACGCTGAAAAATTACCAGGACACGACAAGCGTCCAGATAGAAAGCGGCGCGGCAAGGGTCATTCCAATGGGCGTGCAGGTGGCAGGCGGCGATATCCGCGAAGCGTTAAATATCCGCACATTCCGGGAAATGCTCTTTACCCTGCGCTGTGACAAGAACCTTCCGCCAAGGCCTGCCGTGATTGCCGGCGAGCTGGCCAAGTCCAATATGATTCGTATTTTGAAAGAGCTGCACGAGGGAGAAGAACCGTTTTATTTCCGGCTGGAAATAAAAAGCACGATGCCGCTGGATAAAAAGAGCGTTTTCGCAAAAAAACTGGCAGCGGAAATCGAGCAGCGGACAAGGCATTTTCTTGTGAATTCAACTGAGAATTATGAAGTGGAGCTTCGGTTTGTGCAAAACCGCAACGGCGGATTTTATCCATGCATGAAGCTGTATACCATTCCAATGAAGCGTTTTTCCTACCGCAAATATACAACCGCATCTTCCATGCACCCGACGCTGGCAGCGCTGCTTGCAGAGCTTGCTTCCAGCTGGCTTGCAGAGCGTGCCAGGGTGCTGGATGCGTTCTGCGGCACGGGCACGCTTTTGATGGAACGCATTTATGCGCTGCCGGTACGTTCGGCTTATGCCATTGACACCTTTGCGGACGCGATACAGGGTGCACGGGAAAATGCAGGCATTGCGCATATGAATATTAATTTTGTAAACCGCAGCTTTTTTGAGTTTGAACACGAACAGAAATTTCAGGAAATCTGGGCGGACATGCCTGTGCGCGGAAAAAAGACAAAAGAAGAACAGGATGCATTTTACCAGGCATTTTTTGTAAAAGTACAGGAGCTTTTGCAGGAACGCGGCAGGGTCTTTTTATTCTGTAACGAAAACGGAATTGCAAAAAAATACCTGCGCCTGAACCCATGCCTGCACTTAAAGCAGGAATTCTGCATCCGGGAAAAGGACGGTGCGTATTTCTTCATTATTGAAATGCGGGAATGTGCAAAACAGCCGGAGGATGCGCCGCAAGAAGCTTTGGAAGATTCGGATTCCGGGAAGGAAGGGACAGTGCAGGAGGCTGGAAAAGAGCAGGAGGGGCAGCAGTAAGGCGGCACCGCATATCCTGCTGCATGCGGCGGCCCGGCATCCCGGAAATAAGAAAAAGGAGTCTTTATGGGAAATGTAATTGTAGTAGAAGGATATTCCTTTACGGATGAAAACATGGCAAAACAGGCACGTACTGAGGCAGAAGGCGTCCGGTATGTCCGTGCCCGGACAGACATGTCCAAGCCGGACCAGGTGTTTTTGGTATATCACAGGCTGCTTGCCCAGAAAATGTTCCAGACGCCAATCGGGTATGCGTATCTGAAAGAACTGCAGGACTACCTGAAAACGATGCCGGGCATCCACCCGGAAGATATCCGTCCCATACCAGTTGCCCGCAATCTTGTAGTAAACGATTCACGCGGCATTGCGGAGCACTGGCGCAGGCGCCTGGATAAGGAACAGAATAAGCTGCGCATGTCTGTTGTAGCCAATTTCGCGCTTGCCGTATCGATTCTCCTGATATTTCTGATTACCGCCACAAGCGGCGAGACAACCATCTTAAATTATGAAAAGAAGCTGCAGGACAAGTATGCGCAGTGGGAACAGCAGCTGACGGAACGCGAAAAAGCAGTGCGCGAGGAAGAACAGGAGCTGGAGCTGGAATTTGACACGGTGCTGGATGAAGACGAGGAAGAAGAACTGGAAGGAGCAGGAGAAGGATGATATGCCAGCCGGAAAAATCAGCCGGAAAACACACACTTTGGTCATAATCTTGTGCTAACATCATAAGCAGTATCAAAAAAATCAGGAAAATGCAGGAGAGGTGTCTTTCGTGGAAAAATTAAAAATTCTGGTAGTGGATGACGAGAGCAGGATGAGAAAGCTCGTGCGCGACTTTCTTGTCAAACAGGATTTTGAAGTGCTGGAAGCAGGGGACGGGGAAGCTGCCCTGGACCTTTTTTATCAGGAAAAAAATATCGCGCTGATTATCCTGGATGTTATGATGCCCAAAATGAATGGCTGGGAGGTATGCCGGGAAATCCGGGAAAATTCCAGGGTGCCGATAATCATGCTGACGGCAAAAGGGGATGAAAGCGACGAGCTGCTTGGATTTGAGATGGGCGTGGATGAATATATTTCCAAGCCGTTCAGCCCGAAAATATTAGTAGCCAGGGCAGAAGCCATATTAAGGCGCTCGAACAAGCTGGCAGAAGGCCAGGCCGTGGAAACAGGCGGCATTGTCATCGACAAGGCTGCGCATCTGGTCACTGTCGACGGGGAGCGCATCGAATTAAGCTATAAAGAGTTTGAACTGTTATCTTATTTTATTGAAAATCAGGGCATTGCGCTTTCACGTGAAAAAATCTTAAATCATGTGTGGAACTATGACTATTTCGGGGATGCAAGGACGATTGACACACATGTCAAAAAACTCCGTTCCAAAATGGGAAAAAAGGGCGAGTATATCAAGACAATCTGGGGCATGGGCTATAAATTCGAAGCCGGCGGGTGCAGCGTATGATTCCTATAGCAAAACACCGGTGCTGCGGCCCCTTTGGGACGTATTCCCTGACCAGGCAGGTTACATTTGCAATGACAGCGCTTGTGACCGGAACCGTCCTGCTCTGCCTGGTTTTAAATACCATGTTTTTAGGCCCGTTTTATTTGTGGAACAAGACGAAAATCCTGTCAAACAGCTATTATAAAATCGACGCCGCGGCCCAGGCAGGAAGCCTTGGAAGCGAGGAATTTGACATCGAATTTGAGCGCATGTGCGCAAATAATAACCTGACAATCATGATTATCAATGCAGACCAGACGATTGTCGAGTCTTCGACCAGCGACACGAAGACCATGCTGACCTATTTTATGGAGCTGTTAATCAGCTTCAGCGAATCCCAGCCGGAAAAATTTATGATACAAAAGCGCCATGACGGGCGCATGAAGTCCGACTATCTTGCGATGTGGGGCGTGCTCTCGGACGGAAAGCTGATTATCGCGCGTTCTGCGCTGGAGAGCATTCATGAAAGCAGCACGATGACAAACCGGTTCCTGTTTATGATAGGCGGGATTGCGGTTATTATCGGCGCGCTGTTTGCGGGCATTGTGACGCGCAGGATAACAAATCCGATTTTAAAGCTGACAGAACTGTCCACGCGCATGGCGGAGCTGGACTTTTCCGCCCCCTGCGACCTTGCTTCAACCGATGAATTTGGGGAACTGTCCGCCAGCCTGAACACAATGGCTGAAAATCTGCAACAGGCCCTTGTCCGTCTGGAGGATGCGAATACCCAGCTCGAAAAGGATGTGGAAAAGGAACGGCTTCTGCTGGCCGAGCGCAAGGAACTGGTGGACAGTCTATCCCACGAGATGAAAACTCCGCTGGGCATCATCCGGGCCTATGCCGAGGGCTTGCAGGACGAGATGGACGAGGCCAGAAAGCAGAAATACGCCCAGGTCATTGTCTCCGAAGTGGAGCGAATGAATGGCCTGATCGTAACCTTGCTGGACCTGTCAGCGCTGGAAAGCGGAGCTGCAAGTCTGAATGTGACCCGCTTTGACTTTGTAGAGCTGATGGAGACAGTAGCCGGGCGGCTGCTGATTGACGCCCCGGACACCAATTTTGAGCTGCAATATGAGCTGCCGGATCAAAAGGTTTTTGTGAGGACAGACCAGCGGCGCATGGAGCAGGTTTTAAGTAATCTGATTGTCAATGCCAGGAAAAATGTGTGTCCTGGCGGCGTTCTGCAGCTTGAACTGAAAGTGGATAGTGGGATGCTGCATTTCTCTATCTACAATCAAGGCCGGCCCATTCCAGAAAGTGCCCTGCCCAAAATCTGGACAAAGTTCTATCGGGATAGCAGCGCGGAGTACAGTGGCTCCGGGCTGGGGCTGTCTATTGTGGCGCAAATCCTGTCCATGCAGAATCTGCCCTACGGTGCGGAAAACCGGGTGGACGGGGTGCTGTTCTGGTTCTCCATCCCTGTCACAGAATAATTTCACACGGATTTCACACCGGCCTCACACGAATTTCACACTGGCCATCTAAACTCTCCTTATCACAAGTAAGGAGGTTTTTTTATGTTCTTAGGATTGCAGTGGTACTGGTGGCTCGTGATTGGGGCGGTGCTTGTCATCTCCATCCCCTTCAAGATCAAGTTCATGAAGTGGTGGACCAAGCGCCAGCAGGGAAAAGATCAGCGTGGAAAGTGGGGTGACGACGAGTGATCGAGGTCAAAAACCTGACGTTCTCCTACGGCAAAGACAAGCAGGCCCTCCACGGCCTGGACTTCACCGTAGAGGACGGAGAAATCTTCGGTTTCCTGGGGCCCAACGGCTCCGGGAAATCCACGACGCAGAAGATTCTCACCGGAATTTTGAAGGGCCACGGGGGCAAGGTCTCGCTGTTCGGGCAGGATATCTCCGCCGCTCACGGGCAGGAATTTTTCCAGAAAATCGGCGTGCTGTTTGAGTTTCCTTATCTGTACGCCAATCTGAGTGCCGTGGATAACTTGAACTACTTTGCATCCTTTTACCATAAGGAACAGAGGAGGGACATAGGCGAGCTGCTGGACGCGCTGGAATTTAAGCCGGACTTTCTGAAAAAGCCGGTGTCCTCCTACTCCAAGGGGATGCGCCAGCGGGTG
>OFGR01001625.1_pt1 | contig 17296 bp, 14 predicted proteins | sample 1521811 | NCBI WGS metagenome assembly OFGR01 (sample SAMEA3504098, study PRJEB24116) | mouse gut metagenome | biome: mouse gut; feature: mouse-associated habitat; material: faeces | place: Denmark | collected 2011
GCTGGCGGTATAGATGATGCTATATTTACCAACCCATTTTTTGACTAACACCTAAAATTTTTCCAGTTGTATAGAAAGCTGGCCTGCGACTTTTTCTGCACCGCCACCACCCAATGACCATATCAGTATCGCTATGTTTTTCACTGTACCATTCCTCCTGCCTGATTCCCTTTAGGATTTACTTCCCTATTTTCATTTCATCTGCAATAATTTTTTCAATAATTTCCCCCATCTCATCCTCCGTCGGAAATTCTTTGACAGCCCAGTTATAAGCATGTTCTCTTTTCTCCCTCATCAGCTCCGCATTCTGCATGATCTCACATATCTGCACTCCCATACGTTCCGGTCTGGTGTCCAGCAAAAATACATTATTCTCGTCATCTCCATACTTTGACAGTGCATATTCTAAATTCATATCCGCTACCGGACAACCGCAATGCATCATCTCATACGGAACAAGACTGGGATTTGTAGGAGAAAATACAATCCCTAAGTCCGCATTTCTATACAGTTCCGCCAGTTCCGCCAAAGTTGGCAATATGCCTGCTTTTGTTACCGGAAATGGTGCCTTCTCTACACGATTCGAACCAAACAGGATAATTTCTACTTCCGGCATCCGCCTATGCACTTCCGCTAACGCTGCAATACCTATTTCGTAACATCGTCTTGGCATTTCCGGTTTCGCAAAAAATATAATATTCCTGTTTTCCTTTGTTCTATGGGTATCCATATTATAAATCTTTTTATTTACAGGAAATTGAAAATAGTCTGCTCTGGCATGGTATTTATTTTGTAAAAAAGCTGCCATCCATGGGCCGGAACAAATATATTTATAATCCTGCTTATATGTATTTTCAGCTAAGATTGCATTTGAAGACATCGAATAAAACGAAGCTTCGTTATCCTGCACAAAATAAAACATCTGTTTAAAATTGTTTCTATTGTCCATCATTGCATAGGCAGTTTTCCACCATGTCGCAACACAGGCATCATGCTTCCCCATACTTCCATCGTAACAGAGGAACGGAATATCACCCATATCATAAAACCACTCGTTAATCCGATACTTTACAATATCCGCATGTACCGCACAGTCCGTATAATAAACCGTAATACGATGGCCTTTTCGATATAAATAATGTATCGCGCGATATATGTTCCTGTGTCCCCCGCTTTGTCTTTGCGGCTCTGGTACAATAAAGGCAATATCTAAACTTTCTGTTCTTATGTTTCCTTTGTAATCATCATACACCTTTGAATAAAACATCCTGTTTTGGAAAACGCTGTACTTTTTCTGTTTTTTTTCAATATCCTCTCCCCTGTTCAGTATATCTAAAGGATCTACAACATCATACATTTCATCATAATTTTTTATTTTTTCTATCGGAACGCCCATATCCAATAATTCTTTTTTAATATCTTCAAAATAATTTCTGACAGAAACTACAATATACGCACATTCCATAGAAAGCAAAGCTTCCACGCCATTAATACAGTATCTTCCAAAAAGTATGTTGCCTTGTTTTTTCCTGTCCTTATCAACGATTCCAATAATTTCGTAATCAATGATCAATCTGCTTACTACAGACGCGCAATAATTCCCCGCTCCATAGATGAAAATTTTTTCCATTCTTCATCCTCTCATTTTCTGTAGGTGATATGGCAAAATATCAACTGTCAGGTTCTGTTTTTCAAGCATTTCCATTACCTGTCTGCCGTTTTCACTATTTAAAGCTAAAATAATTCCATCTCCCGGTTCATACTTATACTCTGAAAAATAAATTATAGGCATGTTATACAAATATTCCCCTTTACTATGCCCATCAGAAACAATAAATCCTGCCACTCCCTGCAGCATAGGGGTAAGTCTTTTTGCAACTTCTCCAGTTCCATAAATATACACTCTTTTATGTTTTTTTATAAATGGGATGATTTTATCAGTCACTAAAATCTTATCTTTCAAAACAAGTTTTTGTTCAAAGTATGTCTCCCTGCCAGACAAAATTCTCAACAGCTCCATCTTTTCAAAAAGATATTCCTCTTTATCGGCAGCTTCAACAGTTGCGTATTCGCTGCACTTTACTATTCCTGTATAATATCCCTTTGTCTGTGCATAACAGGCAAGCGCTTCACCGATGAGGCCGCTTTCAAAATCCTTTAAACAAACTGAGCAGCGTTTTGATCGTTTTACAAAGTCTTCTGCCAGTTTCCTTTTTATCCAAAAAGAATGAATATTGTTCATAAAGGAAGTTTCCTCCGGTAATGGAACAGATATATTCAACTCTTTACAAAAATCCTGAAGCCGCGCTTTGTTTTCTTTGTCTTTCTGCATTTGCTTTTCGAAAAACTGGGGTGGAAATAACATTCCCAGTTGCCCTTCTCTTTCCAGCAGGCAACGTATGCGGGCAATGTATCCTTCATTTTCACACAAGTTTTCAATATAGCATATATACCTCCCTTTTCTTTCCGCATATGATAAATTATCCTGCATGTAATCCCGCGTATCCAGCCAGCAAATATACCGGTAATCTTTATTATTTTCCAGGATACCGGAACAAATGGACGCATCTTCATTTCTGTCGGAAGATATCAGACGCACAGCGGAAGGCATTTCCGGCTCAAGCCGTTGCAATATGTCATCATCAGCATAAACCCATACGTTCGCTATTTTCGCAAAATTATTACATTTTTCTGTCAACTCAGGTAAAAACAATTCTGTATTCACTTTAACAACCAATAACACATCCTTCATACAGGAAACACTTTTTTTCCCCGTTTCCAAAACATACGTCAAATTACATCCTATTTGTATGTCATGAAGCGGATATACCCTCAGCAGATTATTCCATACCATGCTAAAATCAAAGTACTTCTGCTTTGCAATGCTTTGCACAGCGGCTATATAATTTTTAAACAATATGCCAACATGCCCTAACTGAAAAGAATACTTATTTGCCATGGGTTTTCTTTTTAAAAACGGCATTCTGTTTTCATTTTTCAGAGTCTCGTCAAATAAGTGATAATAGGGATTTAGAAATTCTTCATAACATTTTTCCTTATATTTATCTACACTTATGTAACTTGTCCAATTATAACCTTTTTCTTCAAAATAAGGAGTAAATCTCCGCTCATAAAAGCGAAGCACATCCCTAAAGCAACTATAATAGCGCATCTGCTCCCAAAAATTCTGGAAATATGTGCTATGAAGCATATTTTCACGAACCACCAAAAAGTAGGACTGGAGAAACCGGGGATTACCTGTCTGTGTCAACCCCCAGAAGTCAACATTCTCACCTTCCATCCTTTTAAATACTTCACTCAACGGATACAGAGGACCATATACTGTATCGTTCGTAATAAGCAGTTCCTTATATTTTTTTATCTTCTCAATACCCACATAATTCAAAATCACATCTTTGATTGCCCCGGCATCAAATCCTATATTTTCACGTTCAAATACATCTTCTGCAAATTCCCGCATACGCCAATGATCTTTTTCTGATATATTTCCATTGCACACTACAGTTAGATAGCTGACTACCTTTTTAATCTCCGCAAGCAGGAAATATACATATTCATCTACAATATTGTCCTTGTCATAAAAAACAAAGATTGCCATTCTTTTTTTCATATACATGCACTTTCTCATATTTCTCCGTGGAAATGACAGACCGCATATTTTTCCTCATCATTATTGCAAATTTCCATATCGAAAGGAGCAAACATCGGATGCTTTTCAATCACCAAAATTCCCGGATAATAATGCAGCGAATGCATACTTCTCGAATACTCGCTGATCTGAAGAGCCTCTTCTCTGGAAAACCATGCGTGGATATAATCAACAAAATTCTTCGAATATTCTATAAAGGTGTTTTCCTTTTTATATCCGGAATTGTATTTTTCAGGATTGTAGGACGACCCCGTATCCTCGCAGATATAGATACCATCTTCTTTCACATGCCCGAACATTTCCTCAAAGGTGACAATCTGCTGCTCCATATAATGACCGCCATCGTCAATCAAAATATCAACTTTTGGAATTTCCTCTTTCATTTTTTTCCAAAAATTCCGGTCCGCCTGATTGCCTATATAAATGCTAATCTGCTCTTCCTCTAATTCCTTGCAGGCAGGCGTGATATCTACCCCGATAATCTTCGCTTTAGGTCCCAGCACCTTTTTCCATATCTGCAGCGAGCCTCCTTTATTTACGCCAATCTCTAAAATGGTTACATCCTTACCGATATATTTCCCGAAATGTCTGTTATAGACTTCAAAATAATGCAGCCATTTAAAAGAACGATTATGTTTTCCTACCAAAAACTCTTTTTCCATATTACTCAGTTCATCTACATGATTGCATAATTCATCATATAGATTATTTGCAGTCACACCCCCATTCCAGTCAGCAATCATAGTTCCAATATACTTAGGGGCAATATTTATATAGTTTTTCCAATGAATTATTTTATTTTCACTATATCCTTTTTCGACCAATTCCTTTTTCACATCGTTAAAATGTTCTACGATACTTACAATAATCAATTCATAATCATATCCATTCATATCCTCAACTGCTACGATAGGATATCCGTCCACCGATTTGCCAATTTTTTCAGAATCCTTGTCGGCAATACACAAAACTTCTCCCTTCTCCTGAATCTTTTTTAATACCTTCCTGCAATTTTCTCCTGCTCCATATACTAAAATTTTCATGCTTCTAATTCTCCTTTTTCTGCTTTTTATGATAAAATGATCCTTAACCGCTCCATCTCTGCGTCAGCACAATGAAATGGTCGAAATTAACTACTTTCTCCATGGGAATCCCCAATGAGCAAATCTGAAAATATATCTCTCTGTAATATTTATCAGATGCCAGCACTAAATAATCAAACTGCAATTGTTTAATCATCTCGGGAGAAACAACAGGATATCCCATATATGATTTATTCCATTTTGTTTTATCGTTGTCCGCAAAAGCTACTATTTCAAGTTTTTTCTCCATACTATCCAGACAAAACATTCCTATATAACCGGCTCCGAAAAAAACAATCCTCGAATTTTTCGGAATCTCTGAAACCATCCCGGTTTCCATATCCGTTTCCGCTGCGTCCATCAGATATGCTTTTATCCGTCCTGCGCTCTTTCCATCTAAATACGGTACACACTTATTAAAAGCTTTCTTTCTGATTTCAAAATTATCATCTTCTCCATTTCTGACTTTTTCACAAAACCGAATCATATCATCCGCAATTGTGCCCTGATAATAGCTGTCCAGTAAATTTTGAATTGGTTTTATCATGGGTTCGCGGTAATTTTCATTGTACATATATAAAACCGGTACATTTTTGACACCTGCCTCAACCATAATGGCACTGCGGTCAATAATAATCGCTTTGGCATTTACCAGAGAGGCCCTGTAATCATCATCCATATCTATATATACATTCTCAATTTTCTGAAGCTCATTCAATAAATACTGCGCTTTCGGAAGAAGTTCCGCATCTATCGTTGAATCTGCGAATTTGGGATGTGGCATAAATATAAAAAACAAATCCTGTGCTTTCTTAATGTAATCAAGAAATTTTATATATTCATCCAAATCCGGAGTCGCCTGTTTTTTTACTCCATTCTCAATAAAAACTTTTGGGAAATGTAATTTCCACAAAACAATTTTTCTTCCTTTAACTTTGTCTCTATAACTCTCAGGCAGTCCACGCGGTTCAAGCAGCATGTCAAAACGGGGAAGTCCATAAGCCCTAACGGCTTTCGCGTTGACGCAATGCTTCTCATACTCTGCTCGCATTTCATCCGACAGCACAAATACCGCGAAGGCATTTAGTACTACGCTGAGCAAAAAATGCTTATATCTGGACTCTTCGGTATCCGAAATTTCAATTCCATAAGGAATATAGCAAATGCGGATTCCTTTGCTTCTGAATCTCGCGGTCCATGTTTCAACCGGTCTGTGCCCCTTGTCATATGGAGTCTGATATATCATATAGACAGGATTAAAAGCCATCACTTTTTCATAAGTAAACTCCTCGTAGGGTATACCATTTTTAATCAAAAAATCTTCAGAATGATCCATTTGGGCATGATCACCCTGTTCTCCGCCAATTCTAAACAATTTTACCTCAATAGCGTCATCTTCCATGCAATTTCTATACAGTGAATCCCATGAAGGCCAGAAAGATGCGACCTGATAAACAAACAGTATTTTTAATTTCACTTCCGCATTTTTCCTCCCTCTACACTGCATACAGCACAGTCTCATTGGCATTGTTTGAATAATGCCGTACATACAGCCTATAATCCGGTATCAATGACCTAATATATAACGGAATCCGAACCATATCCTTATCCTTATGATAAATACTAATTGCCAGTTTAGGCCTGTCCCGCCGAATCGTATTACATGCACCCATAAGAGATTTTAGTTCTGCGCCCTCCACATCCATTTTAATAAAAGTAATCCGTTCTCCGCTATCCATCAAACTATCAATTGTCCTTGTTTGGACAATAGCGTTTCCATCTTCACTGATACTTGACGCAGCGCTGCTCGCTTGGCTAAAGTGCAATGTTGCCGCTTCATCCCACGTGCCATAGGGCAGCAGTTTGATATAAGAAAGCTCTCCTTCTTCCACAATCTTCCTGCACTTTTCATAATTGACTCTATCCGGTTCAAACGCATACGCTTTCTTTAGTCTTTCTCCACATATTCCCCGTAATCTCCTCGTACTGAACAAATCAAAAGCGCCGGCATCTACAAATATTTCCTCAGTGCCATAATCAAGAAACGGCTCCTCGAAATACTGACGTGCGCTGGACATGGAAATATAGTTGCCAAAGTTAATAATGTGTTCATGAGGAATCTCTTTCTTGCATAATTCCGCTTTTATTTCCCCGTAATAATTACCTGTTCCAATTACGATGACTGCATCCTTGTGATTTAACCAAAGTTCTTCGGGTGAAATAACCGGAAATCCACAAAAGCCGTCCCTCTGCTTCTTACTGTCATAATCGCAGAAACCAACCAATCTTTCTATCTCTTTGCAGCATCCTATGTTATTTTGTACCAAGTACCCGCAGCCCCAAATGACAACATCTAACCCATGGAATCTGTCCCTGATATCCCTAGCGAGAGAATGTCTCGATCGTTTTAATTCCGGCACACAAACATCAATGATATGTTCCAGATAACAGGATTTCCCTGTTATCAGATAATTCACTTTATTGATATAAATATCTTTTGACGCCTCGTCCTCCAGCATGTCATAAACCTGCTTTATCTGCTCCATGTTTCCTCCAATATTCGATCATTTCATCCATCCTCCAAATCTTTCGTTCATCTATGTACAGTTCATAAACCAGTTTTTTCTTAATCTCATAATAATTCTGCTCTGTCATAATTATCAAAATATCAAAAGAAATCTCTTTTAATGTTTCCGGCCTCTGAATCGTTACGCCGTAAAACTGCCTTCCCCATCTGGCAGGATTTCCATCTGATAACACTACTATTTCGCAGTCTTCCTTCCGGCTGCTGTATTTTGCCATATAATATCCGCAAACTTCCCCGGCTCCATAAAGTGCTATTTTTATCCCGATCTTTTTTTCAGCTTCCTCCTCCCAAAGCTCCTTCTTTATCATTTCCTTAATCCGAAAACCGCACAACCCGTCACCATAGGGAAAATAATCATTCAGCGCATTTTTTGTCTGTTCAGAATTTGACAATTCTCCCTGCTGCAGCTTTTCCAGAAAATATTCCATATCCTTCGCTGTACTCCCCTGTATAAAGGTTTCCACAACCTGCCTTACCCCTTTTGTCCACTTTTCTTTATAGGCGCTGTTTGTCATAAAGAGAACCAGCTTTCCTGTCATTGCCGCTTCTATCATAACTGCGCTCCTATCCATCATAATGGCATCCGCATGGTACAAGGAGCTGCGGTAATCGCTAGCAGTATCCAAATACATATTTTTCTTTGTGCGGATAATGGAAAGAAGTCTGTCAGCCTTTGTTTTCAGGGAAGAATCCCCTCTCACATCAGAACCCACCATACCATAAAGCATCTTAGGGTGCATCATTACGACAAAAAACAAATCTTCATATTTTCCTGCGCTTTCGGCAAAAGCAATGTATTCGTCAAGTTCCGGCGTAATCTGAACAATCTCTCCATCCTCTACCATTTTTTTAGGGAAATGCATCTTCCATAAAACTATTGTTCTGCCGTCGCTTTGCCTCCGGATATCTTCTGCCAACGGATAATCTTCTGTATGTATAACCCCGTCAAATTTCGGAGAACCCACAGCCCTAACTGCTTCTCTGTTTCTGCAGTATTTCAGATATTCCTCCCTGACTGCCTCGCAGCAGGTAAAAATCCGCCAGCTATTCTCTACTACAAAATTTTCAAAATGATCACGTCTTGCTGTCTGAGTATCAACAATTTCAATACCATATGGAATATAAACGACCCGTATTCCTATATATTTGAGTCTGAGCGATAACGCATTAGGCTCATGACAGGCAAGATCATATGGGAACTGTACAAACGCAATATGTGGCTTATATGTCTGCAGGTCAAAATCCTCAAACTTTACATATGTAATTTTCTGTTCCTTTAAAAAATCTTCCGCCATTACCAGATGTGATTTTTCAATCACCGTTTCTGACACCAGTAACAATTTTACCTCTATGTCAGCATCTTTCATGCAGGCATAATAGACACTTTCCCATGATGCCCATACAGTTGCTGCCTGAAACAAAAATATAATTCGTAGTTTTTCTTGTTTTTCACATGGAATGTAATGCCATTTAGCCAAATCCCTTATCAACTTTAAATCCTCCAGATTTTTTCTGCATGCGCAATGTTCCATTGTTGTTTGTTCAGCATAAAATACAGACTGGTAAGCACCTCGCCAATTCTCCCCGCATATCGCGGTAATTTCTCCCGTTTTTCCTTTTCACACCTGTCTACAATTTTTTCCAATAGCGGAAACATCCAACTGCAATAATCATAAAACACTTCCCTGCGCGCTATCAGCATATTATAATTGTACAAATATGGACTTTGCAGAATACGCTCTATTTCAGGCATTTTATCTATTTCAAATTCCTGCAGTACCTCATGCATAACATAGATATCCTCCGGCATCAAATACCTGCCGTACTGTCCTGATGCATCCGGATAACACACAAACGGCAGCGGCAGAATAACATCTATCTTTTTAGCCTCCATTAAATGAAGCTGCTCCTCCGTAACATTTAATATTCTTCTGTAATGAAATAATCCTGTAATCCTATAATTGCTATATTTCCATATATAATAACTTGCTGACAGCTCACAATATAAAGAGTTCCGCGTGGATAAGCTGTCAGCTCCTTCATCCGTTATTTCCACTATCCTGTCCTCTGTAAGCGCAGCTCCTGCCTGAATTTTTTTTATCCAAGGCGCTTCCTCATATTCTCCTTTCAGCGGCTTATCCTTATGGCTGACCGCCATATAGATACCCGTTTCATCCGGTTTATCCAGTTTCCCATTTGTCTGGTAGTCTTCTATCAATCGTATGTTCTGCACCTTTTTTAAATATCTGCTCATCAGAATATATTCCTCATGGGAATCTAACAGGAAATATCTATTATACTTATTTTCTTTTAGGTTTTGTACAATATCGTTATGATATTCTTCCGGTGTTGCAACGATAATAAGCTTATTTGAAAAACCGTTTGGTGCTTTCGTCAGCTCCATTACAGGAATGCCGGCTATCCGATCAGGTTGTCCTTCCCCGCTTGTTACTAAAAAACATTCAATACAGGTATGATATAATTCCCTAACTGCTTTATATGCTCCATAAGCTACAATTCCCGCACCATATATACACACTTCTTTGTATTGTGACAAAAGCTCAGATAATTGTTTATTCCTCATGAATATTCCCTTCGCAAGCTCTTTGCCCGCTTAATTCTTCACATCTCTGTATCATAATCGGTTTTCCTGTCACCTTATACAATTCCACAACACTGCTTCCATCTCCATAATAAGCATCTGACAAGACAATTGCCCTGTCGATATCCGCGGTTTCATCATAAATTCCCCAGTCTTCTTCTTTGTAGTTTTTTACAATTTCCTGATATTCCTGATAAAGATCCGGCCTCATGGATTTAATTGTAGTCACCAGCAAAGGGTGCGGCCTCCAGAGAAGCACAAACTCTGTTTCCTGATAAAATAATGCTAATACACTTTTTAATTTATCCATATATGTTTCGCTATGCTTTAGAAGCGCATCAATTGTTGTATTATAGAGAATCACTTTTTTCTTTTCCCCATTAGATTTGTAAATTTTACTTTTCCACTCTTCCGGTATCTCTATTTTTCCACTGTCTATAACCCTTTGGATGCGGTCAAGCTTTGGACTTCCCAGCGGAAGTATCTTTTTATCCAAATCTCCGAACGCACCTTTACAATTATTCTCTTTTTCAAATTTTCGGATACTCTCTACATAAATTCTCTTAACGTCCTCCGACTGTACAATTACTTTGTCTGCATTCATTACTCCGGGCGTTGTACAAAAATGTTCGTCCACGTGATCATTGATGCCGACAAAATAAGGAAGATATACCAACATATCCGTATGCTTTTTCAGTTCATTTGAGAAATACTGTGGGTATACACAGGTAACTAAATTCCAGTCGTCATATGGATTCTGGATATAAATGATATCCGGTTTCCGCTCCGCTATTTTATAAGACTGCCAGTCCGTAATTAACACATAATCTGGATATTCAACAGGTGTCCCATCAGGCAGCACCGTACCTTCATAGTGCATATCTCCCAAGCTCCCATCCGCTTTTCTTTCGTAGTAAGGAATGGGGATTACATATACGTCACAGTTTTCATCATTTTTTGCCGCCATCCATACACTTTCCATACTGTCCCACATAGCTGCCTTGTATGGCAGAAACACAATCTCTCTCCTGACGGCAATATCATTCTTTACACTATTCTCTATCTTAACAAGCTGCTTTTTCAGCATTTTGAAAATTTTATTTTCATTAAAAATGCTTTCTTCAGCGCTTCTGTCGCTTGCTTTATCGATTTCTGTATAAACTTCGTAAATTGTTTCACAGTATAACTCTATCGCGGTTACCGTAACATGACCTTCTCCTTCCAGCCGTTCAATGTTCTCTCCCAAAGCAACAGCCAATTCCTGGCATTCACACAACATCCGAAGTATGTCAGACATCTTTTGTACTCTTTGTATATTTTGTTTTGAGATGTCATTTATTTGATTCAATTCTTCTTTTATTTCCTCATGCGCCTCGCCAAGACTTTTTATCGCCTCAAGGAATTCCTGTTTCTGCGCCTTTCTCATTTTTATCCCCTTTTATAATCCGAACACCTGCTGTCCTTCCAGTGCGTCATATAAGGCACGACATATATAAAAGTCCGCCGGTTCTGTTATCTTCATATTATTACTAGTGCTTTTTACCATATGCAGCTCCTTATGATACAAACTGCAAAGCTGCGCAGAATCAATGCTCTTTATCCCGTCTTCCTTCGCCATCTCATACAACGTTTTAATATCGCCATAGTAAAATGACTGAGGCGCCTTCGCTGTATACATCTGATCCCTCGGCGGCATCTCAAATACCGTTTTTCCGTCAAAGCTCCTTATCTGACTCTCCTTATCTGCTTCACATGTAATCGCATTCCGGTATATTTTTACTGCATCTATATTTAAAGTAATCAGCTCTTCATCAATTAAGGGGCGTACACCGTCATGTATCAGCACAATATCATCCTGTTGGGCAAAATCTTCCATTGCCAGTAGTCCCTGATAAATAGAATCATGACCTGTATCACCGCCGGGAACAATTTTCTTTACCTTTGTGATGCCAAAGCGTCTCAGCAGTCCTTTTAATTCTTCAATGTATTCTTTTACACAGACAATTACGATACTGTCTATCCCTTCATGGTATTCAAAGTGTTCAAGGGTATATATAATAATCGGTTTCCCGTGAATCTCCAAAAACTGTTTTGGCTTTGAACGGGTATTCATTCTTTTTCCCGTTCCACCGGCAAATATTAATGCTGTTGCCATGTTTTTGTTTTCTCCTCATCTTTTCAAATCACCATCTGCTACAGTATCCGCGCACGGCATTCTGCCGCCATGCGCACTGCAGCATACAGGAAAAGTACGCCACGCGAACCTTTTCCTTCAATGGATACGTAGGGAATCACAGCCGCCCATCAAGGCGGTGCCGTCCCGTTTGGAACGACTTCGTGCCATGCCATTCTCAATCAACGCCTGCGTGGATTTTCCATGCAGTCATGGAATGAGTTCACATGACACCGGCGTACCTGTTTTTGCATATCCCCAACGCCGTTTTTGTCTTTTATATCAAGATATCGCCCGCCACAGTCCCCATTGTCTCTGCTTCACAAAGCCAACGCCTCCGTTGGCGCAAAGCACTGTCTCCGCTAATGCGGAGCCGGGGTAAAACCATGCTTCCCAGCCGGTTCATCTTCCGGACGTATCGCTTGACCATTTTTTATTTATTTGTTTTCCGGTTTTTCCCCTGTTCAGGGCATTTCTTGCACCATTTACCTTTTTATTCTCCTCGAATCTGCAGACGGAGCACTTAAATTTTTCGCCGTCCACATATCCAGTCTGCCCGCATGCACTGCATTCCCTGCTGATCCCCTTACCGATTACTTCTACGATTTTTATGCCGTTTTTTTTACATTTCCACTGCAGCCTTTCTGTCACAAAACCCTTTTTCCACATTCTAAGCAGGTGAGTATCGCCTGTTCCCTTCATCATCATGTGCGGATTTCGTGGAAGTTTTGCCATATAGACCGTCTTTGGTTTTTCCTGTGCAAGCATCCTGTTGATTTCCATGTTCACGTAGTTCTTAAGCGCCGCGTCCATTTTTTCTTTACGCACCCGGTATTTCCGCGTGTCTGATGCGTTTTCTGTTTCCTTCCGATAATTTTCTTCCAATATGAACTGGGATATTTCCTGCTGTATTTTTCCAAAACTGCTGCCGTATACATTTCCTGTGTTTGTCGTAATCATATCCCACAGTCCGAGCGAGAGGCCAATTTCACCTGCATAATCTTCATGCTGCCTGGTATTTACAAATATCGGTATGATGATTTCAATGCTTTTTTCCTGTGGATTTAAACTAATATCAAGCATCCTGTCATAGACATTTGTGTCGGTCAACGGTATAAACATTCTCTGACGATTTACCTTTGTCGCAAGAAATATGCCGTGCTCCCCATCCAGTTCGCCATATCTGTATCCCTGCTTTTTTATTGTAAAACGCAATCCGTTGTCCGTGTGCTGCCTGTGCAGTCTCTTCCTCGTCTGCCTGCATATATATCTGTTGAGGTTCTTAACACGCTGCCCGCCTCCACAGCCAAGATCTGCAATAACTTTTTCATATCCGGGCTGTATTTTTTCAGGCAGCGGCGCCGATTTTCTATTCAAAATGTTTTCATAGCAGACATCTGTTTTAAGCGCGAAGCGGATATAATGCCTGTCCTCCGGTGAAAACCGTTCATTCCTGCTGACAGCATCATTTATTCCGTTTCTGACTTGTGCCCACATAATCTTGATATCAGCTAACGCCCTACTCACGGATGAAGAAAAATACACACTGGGAAGACCTATTTTTTCCCTGAACCCGGCTACCCTGACTTCAGAATCGACCTCATAGCCTGAATACACTTTTACAAGGCTTTTGATGCCCCCGTATTTTTGGTAAATGTAATTTCTGGTCACCATGCATCCGTGTCCTATTTCCATGAGTGTATCCATGTTTTTACTACTGATCTTTCCTTTGCTGTACTGATGTACAGCCTTGCATATCTTCTCGCCACTCTGCGGCAGCCTGGCATCACTGCTGTACTGTGGTGCAGTCTTCGTTTTTGTATTTTCCGCAGACACGGACTCTTCCTCCTAATCAGGTATTGTCAAAAAGTGTACTTTTTGACAATCTCCTCATTAGGCTGAATCATAACCCGTTGAAAGCTTTATTTATAAAAAATATTCTGACTTTTTGGCAGAAAAACTCGGAAATCTGACACGGTAAACGCAAGCTTTTATGTATTCCAAAATGTCAATTTTTCTGTTATATTAGATTCAGTTAGTGACAATCTTTGCACATTCGTGTACAATTATTTCCAAACTCTGGAAAGGAAATAATTATTATGGAAACTATAAACAACGACACTTCACTGATCGGCTGTATGCGGGAGAGCCCGGATCCGAGAGCCCCGTACAATCAACGACACAAATTTCTTGATATTATCATTATAGCTGTCACAGCAGTCCTCGCAGGGATGGATACCTGGAATGAGATTGCGGACTGGGCAGCCTCTAAAAAAGAATGGCTGGAAATGTTCCTTGAACTGCCCGGCGGTATCCCTTCCCATGATACTATAAACAGGGTATTTCAGATGGTTGAGCCTGAAAATTGCATGACGCATTTTTTCGATGAACCAGCGCCGTGTCTGGTAAAGTAAAAGGCGTAGTGGCCATTGACGGGAAAACAGTAAGACGCAACAGGGATGAGGCAGGGAATGACAGCGGCAGAATATGGCTGAAGCGCAAGGGCACACTGGGGAATTGAAAACAGCCTGCACTGGGTGCTTGATATAGCATTCCGTGAGGACGAAAGCCGGATAAGGGCTGGGAATGCGGCAGAAAATATGAACGCTCTTCCCTTTGTTCCGACGTGCTATTTCCCTTTCCTTTTTCAACTCCATGGCACTGTTTTTCTTTTCTGTCCTTTTTGTGATGTCTGCGGTTTCCTGTGCCGGCAGACCCGTATCAAGAAACAGATGGATGTTAAAGCCTTCCTTTGGAATGGTCAGGCTATGTATTCCCCGCCCATTAAAGCTGAAGGCTTCTTCGTATCCAAATGGCGAAGCCGGGACATAGCCTTTTACAAAACGGTTCCCCCTTTCCAGCGGGACCACATAATTCAGCCCGCATTCCCCAAGCAGGCTGAAATCATCATCGCCCGCAAATCCCTTATCCCGCTATAACGGTACAGTTATCTGCATAAACGGTAGATTCTTTCAGCATGCCAAGGAAAGCGGAGACATCCAGGGTGCTCCCAAGGTACTGCTTATAATAAACAGGATATCCAATGTCCCCTCCTAGGGTAAACATATACAGCAGATTGATCTGGGGCCTGTAACGCATTTTGGAATCATACCCGTATCCTGCATTGTCCACAGTGTTGGGTGCAGACAGGAGCCTGTATCCGTCAAAAAGAAGAAAACGTCCATGCCCAGCGACCATTTCCTGCATATAGCTGCGTATTGCGCCCCTCGTCCTCCCCAGAGTGTTCAGGAACTCAGTAACAGCATTTGGCGTGAAGGAAAGCCCCGGATAGAGATACTATAAAATGCTGTCTTCATAATGGAGCTGCAACCGTCGGAAGCGGCAGTCATATATGGCGCGGATGACCGATGCCGCATAAATATGTTCCCACAGGTCAGGAAAATATTTTTGCAGTCTGCTGCGCATCCATTCAGTCCGCTGGTAAATATAATTTACAGCGCCGACTTCCACAACATCATTCAGAACCGGATTAACGCACCCCCTCCTTGCCCTGCTTGGAACCAACCCCTGTTCAGTTATGCTTCCAAGTATTTTCCCAGACTTTTTTCTTGACCGTCCGAGCTGGGGATCATAAACATTGCTCCGCTCATATAAATACCAATGCCCCCGGATATAGTTGATTTCCGTGTTGGCAGGCCGTACAAAATTTAGAACATAATCGGGCTTTTTCATCATGGCTTCCTCCCCATAGCATACCTAATTAGGTATGCTATGGGGATAACACAGAATAACTAAAGAATCAATGAAAATGGCATATTTTAGCGATTTTTCCAAATCGTACCAGGTGGACAATAGGCTATGGCATACCTAATTGCAATCGTTACAGTTTAAATGTATAGTTTGAAAACATGGGCAAGCCCATGTTTAGTTGTTATACGGAAAAAAATTTAACAATCATATCTTTGTGCAAGGTTTTAATGTTGAGAACTGCAAATCCAAAATTTACAGAAAGTTTATAAAGCTTGCGTTTACCGTGGGAAATCTGAAAAAAGCACTTGCAAGTTGCCTTTTTTTTATGTATAATTTTTTTATTGTTAATAGTTTCAAAAAGTACACCTTTTGATAGCCACATTTATGTTATTTTCCCTTTCCGTCCCCTTGAAGTAGCCTGTATTCCCGCAGTCTACGGTAAAAAGTTGCTTCGCTCATATCGCACATCTCCAAAGCATCCGCGAACGTCAGTTTCTTCTTTTCCCATGCCTTGACAATCCTCCCAAAATCATCCGGTGCCGCTTTCTCCGGTCTGCCAAACTTCACTCCCCTTGCCTTTGCCGCAGCAATTCCTTCCGCCTGCCGCTTTTTAATGTTTTCACGCTCGCTCTGCGCCACAAAGGACAGAATCTGTAACACAAGGTCTGCGATGAAAGTTCCCATCAGGTCTTTGCCGTTCCTCGTGTCTAATAGAGGCATATCCAGCACACAAATATCAATACCAATCTCTTTGGTAAGGATGCGCCATTGATTCTGTATTTCCTCGTAATTGCGCCCCAACCTGTCAATACTGAGGATATATAAAAGATCCCCTGCTTTCAGTTTTCCTACCATTTCTTTATATCCAGTGCGCTCAAAATCTTTTCCTGATAGTTTATCAATATAGATATTTTCAGATGGAACAGCAATTTTCAACATTGCCGCCATCTGCCTATCCTCGTTCTGGTCTGCACTGGACACACGTACATATCCGTAAGTTCTCTTTTTTTCCATACTTTTTCCTCCATAAAAATACCCGCCACCATTATAGTGACGGGTTGTCTACATAAAGGAAAAAGCTGCATCTCTTTCTCAGAGAACAGCTTTCCCTTCAGGCAATCGCTGTTCTCGTCCGCCCTGCTCTTGGTGCATCGGTAGTAATATCCGGCTGAACTGTGAACGCGGCTCAGCGTCCGATGGCAGCTGCCGCATTTGAGAAGCCCTTTCAGCGGATACTCCTGCGGCGTCCCTTTTGCCCGTCTCGGTCTCTGCCGGATGATCTCCTGCACCCTGTTAAAGTCCGCCTTGCTGATGATGGCGCCATGCGCCCCTTCATAGATGATCCAGTCCGCCTTATCCTGCGGGACTGTCCGCTTTTCATGGAGGCTGGCCTTGTACCGCTTGCGCCCCACCAGCGCCCCGGTGTACTCATACTGGTGGAGGATGTTCAGCACCGTGGCCGCCGTCCAGC
>OFGR01001626.1_pt1 | contig 17292 bp, 16 predicted proteins | sample 1521811 | NCBI WGS metagenome assembly OFGR01 (sample SAMEA3504098, study PRJEB24116) | mouse gut metagenome | biome: mouse gut; feature: mouse-associated habitat; material: faeces | place: Denmark | collected 2011
GATTATCCCATGAGGACGAGCTTTCCGGGGAATCCAATTCCATAAGCAACCAGAAAAGAATTCTTGAAGCCTACGCAAAACAGAACGGCTTTACCAACCTCAAATGGTACACGGATGCTTCTGATATAATAGGACTAAATCAGTAAGAACCCAACAAAAAGGGGAACGCTGAATTTAGTCCTGTTTTTATTTTTACATTAGGAGGTATGTTAGTGGGGGTTTCAAAAGCACAGGAAAGACAAGCACTGGAACAGATAAGGAAAATAATAAAAGATGCTGGAGGGATAGACAGCTATATCGGAATGGCACTTGAAGGCTGTCTGGAGATAGCAGAAGACAATATCGCGAACGATTTCGGATGCTGTATGAAACAAATGGCAGAGAAAGCACAGGCGGATGCCGACAGTTTTCAAAAATCGACAGAGAAATTATCGGATGAACTGGATAAGGCGAAAAAGGAAATTGACAGCCTGAAACAGCAGCTTGATACAGAGCTGGAATGGAAAGACTGCGGGGCAGAGGGAAGTGTCCGGCAAGGAGGATTATAACGAACTTGTAAAACAAGGAGGTACACGTTTTCTTACAGATAAAGAAGCAAAAGAAATACTGTATGATTGGTATGGTTTTGCGAAAGAAAAGCTGGTGATTCAAAAGACTGTGCCAGCATACCAGATGAACCGTCATCATCAGTTGCGGAAAACGGTGAAGTGGAACGCCGTCCGGCATATAATGCCACAGACTGGAATTATATCAGGTTTGACTGCGGGGGAGTGTCTTATGAACTGTACAACGATTCATTGGGATTAATTTAACATTATGGAGGAATATAATGCTTAATTTTACGAAGGAAGGAATGAAGGAACTGCATATACTGTCGGAAGGCATAAACTTCCCGGTTGCCATCCCTATATATACGGACTGGCAGGGAACGCAGTTCAGGTATCTGCTGGAAAACGTCAGGACAGCAGGCTTTAGCAGTTATGATATATGCAGATGGTGCATTACCCATAAATTTAAATACAGTGTGGTGTATCCATTGTGCAGAAAAGCAGTATTCAAAAATCCGTATAAATATTTGAAATACCTGGAAATGAAACTTAAATTGAGAAAGTTTTCCATGCAGATATAAAAACAGAAACAGGCCGGCGGGGTTGTCCCGCCGACAGAGTGGGAGAGGTACAATATGGAAAAAAAGAAAAATACAAATATTGAAAAAGAACAGCCATGCCGGAAAACAAAAACCATAAAGGTGCTGCATTCATGCTCACGCACGGAGCTTCCTAAGATCAGCATGGAGGGGAAGTGGCTTGAGGAACTCGGATTCAAGATCGGGGACAGGCTGCATGTGAAATATGGGAGCCGGTATATATGCATCAGCCATGCTGCAGATATACATCAGCCGCTGGCAGTCTGCGAACCGGATACGGCATATGCCGCAGGGATGGCGTACAGTGAAGTTTCGGGACGGGAAGACCTTAAAACAAAGCATATTAAAGTTGCAGCTTCTATGCATGCCAGAAAGAAAATGACGGGATGGGGACAGGGATTTTATTATCCGGAGCATTCCAGGATCAGCATGGAGGGAAAATGGCTGGAAAAGGCGGGTTTCCTTACCGGAAGCAGGATTCAGGTGGATTATCAGGAAAACTTTATCTGCATATATCCGGCAGTCTGAAAGAAGCAGATTAAGATGTCATGGATTGCAGAGAACGGAAAAAGGAGGAAAACCATATATGGACAGCAGTTTTGAAAAGAATTACGCAAGGGAACAGGAAATCAGGCGGATGCATGATGCAGCACAGACACAGGGCAGCAGGGAAGGCATGTCGGATGCAGTGGATGCGTACCAGTCTTTCAGGAACAGCATTATGGCGGAAGGGGACATTTACGCCCGCATATACAGGCTTTATTCACAGGCGCGGGACAGGGGCAACCGGTACGTTGACATTTCTGATAATACGGATGCGGAAAATGCCGGGAAAATGGCGGACGCTTTCCGCAGGCATGGAATTGAAAAGTTTACCTATTCTTCCTGCTGGTCCGGGGCAGCCAGGGCAGCATGGCAGTTTATACAGCATGGATGCATACTGGAAGGGATGCTGGAGATCAACGGCCCGCACACGGAAATAGGTTCAGACAGGCATGAAAAGGTTTATGGGTATGTTTTCAGCGTCCGGCAGGAGATGTGAGGATATATGGCAAGTCTTGCAAAAAGGCGGTTTTTAGAGGAGAAATGGTATATGGCAGTTATTTTTATAAATAAGACGGCGGAGGCGCTGTTTACAATATTAAAATGGATGTTACGTGCAGCATCCGCATTGTTAAAACTGGTGTTTTGGATGGCAAAGCTGTTCCTGTTGCTGGCTGTACTGGCTGTAAGCGGCGTATCGTCAATAGCAGGCGTTACATCGGGCAGACGGTGAGGGCGGAGCTGCAATAGACAGGGCGGATGTTTTGTTTCATAAATATGACAGGGAAAGGAGAAAGCAAATATGACGGTCATAACTGTTACAGAAGATAAAATCCGGAACATGAAAGGCATGGAGGGGCTTGTCCTGCAGGGATGCGGTGGAAGCCCCGGGGAATGGGTGGACGGCATTAACGGTGAGTTTACGGAAAACGGGATACTGAAAAACGGATCAAAATTTGAAAAGGTTTATGCTTTCCAGCATGACGGGATATCATGCATCTTATATCCCTTTGAGGGGACAGCGCTGGATATTGGAAAACTTGCTGTATGGCGGATTCAGACACGGGAAATTTTTGGCGGGGCATGGCTGTCAGATTATGTGCCTAACCACCTGGGCGGATTCACCGGAAAGACGGACAGGGAGACGGAGGAAATAAAGCCTGAATGCGCACTGTCCGACCATGATGGGAATATTTTCAGCCTGACGGGCATTGCTGAACGGACCATGCGGGAGCACGGACTGGCGGGGCAGGCTGAAAAAATGAAAGAGCGGGTATTTTCTTCCGGCAGCTATGCAGAAGCCCTTTCCATCATAGGCGAATATGTCAGCATTGTTTAGCATCTGAAGGCCCGGCAGGAAAACGTTTTTCCATGCCGGGCTGTACATCCCCTTTCCGGCGGGGTGTCTGCGGAGCGCGGAAGCCGGGAATGTAATTTTAAAATGCAAATATGGAGGAAACCGCATATGGAACTTAAAGAAACCGGGAAACGGAAAACAAAAGTGATCGCAGTCGCAAACCAGAAAGGAGGTGTCGGCAAAACAACGACGGCATGCAGCCTTGGCGCGGGGCTGGCAAGGCACGGGAAAAAAGTCCTTGCAGTTGACCTGGATGCGCAGGGGAACCTGACCTCGTGCATGGGTATCAGTGAGCCGGACAGCCTGGAGCATACGGCAGCGTCGATTATGAAGACACTGATGGACGGGGGCAGCGTCAGACCGGATTTTGCCATAATGAAGCATGAGGAGGGTATTTATTTCGTGCCGGCAAACATAGAGCTTTCCAGTGTGGAAGTGGCGCTTGTAAACACAATGGGCAGGGAAAGCATATTAAAAGAGTACATTTCCATTGTATCGCCGTATTTTGACTTTATCCTGCTGGATACGATGCCTTCACTTGGGATGCTGACTATTAATGCCCTGGCCGCAGCCGGCAGTGTCCTTGTCCCTTGCCAGGCCCAGTACCTGTCCTTAAACGGGCTGGAGCAGCTTATCATTACCATAATGAAAGTCCGGCAGAAGCTGAACCCGGAACTGGCTTTTGAGGGGATACTTTTAACGATGGCAGATGCCAGGACAAACTTTTCAAAGGAGATCATGGAGATGGTGCGCTGCAATTATGGCAGCCGCATCCCCGTTTTTGAGGAGCATATCCCGCTGTCCGTGCGGGCCGCGGAAACCGCAGCAGAGGGGAAGAGCATTTTTGTCCATGACCCGAAAGGCAGGGTGGCGGCTGCATACAGCCGTTTAACGGACGAGGTGCTTGCCAATGCCTGATAAAAAAGGGAGCGCCTCAAAGATACAAATGCGAAGCGTAGATGAGCTTTTTGGAATTGGCGGGGAAGGCGGCAGCTATGCGCGGGAGCATATAAAAGATATAGATATTTCTGAACTGTCCCCTTTTAAAGACCACCCGTTCCGTGTACTGGATGATGACAAGATGCAGGAAACGGTGGAAAGCATACGGGGGTACGGAGTCCTGAACCCAATCATTGTAAGGCCGAAACAGCCACATGGCTATGAGATCATTGCCGGGCACAGGAGGAAACGTGCGTGTGAAATCCTCGGCTTTGACAAAATCCCATGCATTATCCGGGAGCTTTCCGACGAGGAGGCTACTATAATTATGGTCGATTTTAACATCCAGCGGGACGAGCTTTTGTACAGCGAGAAAGCTTTTGCATACCGTATGAAACTGGAAGCCATAAAAAAACAGGGAAAGCGCCGGGATTTAACTTCGTGCCAAACTGACACGAAGTTAAAAGGAAAAACATCTGCTGAAGCAATAGCCGAAGAAATGGGGGAAAGCCGGAAACAGATATACAGGTATATCCGGCTGACATACCTTTTAAAGCCGCTTTTAGATATGGTAGATGATAAGCGTATCCCTTTCAATGCCGGAGGGGAGTTGTCATATTTACAGCCGGGTGAACAGGAAATGCTTCTGAAAGCAATGGAAGCGTATTCTGTTTTTCCGAATCTGGCACAGTCAGCAAAAATGCGGAAACTGAGCAGTGAGGGCAGGCTTGATGAAACGGGGATGGAACTGGTCTTGACCGGGACAAAACCGCAGCAGGCGTCCATAAAGCTGCACAGGAAAAAGCTGAATGACTATTTTCCGGAGAATTATTCGAGTGAACAGATAGAGGAAGTGATCTATGAGCTGCTCCGCCAATGGAGCGCTGAACATGGAGCAGAACTGCAGAATTAATTAAATATGGAAATAAAGGAAAGAAGCAGAGCGGACTGTCCCCTGCTTCTTTTTGTTTTTAGAAAAAAGAATATGTGAAAACCAGAAAAAGCAGAGGAACGCCGTCCCCTGCTTTTTTCTGTTTATGGCAGCAGAAAGCCGACAGGAGGCGCTTTCTGTTTTATATATCAGAAAGAGAGGGATTTATCATGGCAGATATTCAGTTTGATTATTTTACGGCAGCGGAAACAGAACAGTACACTTTTTACCGGATACCAAAAGCGCTGTTTACGGAAAGCTATTTCCAGGCGCTTTCCTGTGAGGCAAAGGTACTGTACGGCATGATGCTTGACCGCCTGGGCCTGAGCATCCGCAACCAGTGGTTCGACAGCCAGGGCCGCGCATACATAATTTTTACGGTAGAGGATGTGATGGGGGTCATGGGATGCCAGTCACAGAAAGCAGTACGCCTGATGAAAGAACTGGATACCGCGGACGGCATCGGGCTGATCGAGAAAAAGCGGATCGGGCTTGGCAGGCCAAACCGGATTTATGTAAAAAATTTTATGGTAAGAGGAAACGGCGGCAGTGAAAACGGATCGGGCGGCGCATGCCGGATACAGCAGCAAGCAGACATTCCGCGCAGCCCGGATTTATCCGTGAAAAAAGCGGCAGAGCTGGAGAGACGGGCTGACTTTGCCAGGGAAATGCCGGAAATAAATGCGGATGCAGAAAATACAGATGCCGCAGCCGTTATACCTGAAATACAGGAAGGCCAGGATACAAACTGGCAGATGTACGGGGAAATCATATCGGAGAATGAACGATACGTGGAAACAGATACCGGCACATGCAGCAGAGAAGAAAACAGCATGTATGAGGAGAACTGGTGGGATTTGGAAGCGGATGCGTCTTCCGGTGCAGAAATACCAGAGTATGGGATGCCGTTGTGCGGAAATGCAGCCGGAACCGTTTTGGGTATTGAAAGTGATGCGGACATTGTGGATAACGTGGATATTGTGGATAACAGCCGTCCGGCTGTAAATTTCATGGCTGAATATCAAAATTCTGGCCGGGACATCTGTTTTTCACCGGAAATGCATGCGCCGGAAAACGGGCACGGATACCGCAATGGCGGGACACAGCCGGAACCTGCTGCCTGGAAGGTGCTGCAGAAGCCATATTCTGACAGCAGCAGGCCAGAAACCACCGGCCAGGAACCGGTTTTTGCTGACAAAACAGTGGAAGCCATGGTGCGTGAACTTTTGTGGAAACAAAAGACAGGGCCGCACTGCAGCGCCATGGGATGCAGCCGGGAGCCTGATGGCGCTGCTGCACCGTCCTGCCGGGAGCCGGAGATGCAGGTCTGTGAAAGACAGGATTCCGCAATTGTGGAAACCGAAACGCCAAAACAGCGGGATTCAAAGCGTAATGATACTGAGTACAGTGAAACTGAATACAGTAAGACTGAAAAAAATGAAACTGATTTCTCTGCTGTATGTCAGCCTTATCAATCATATCAATCATATCAGTCCTGTACATGCCAGTATTTACAGGGAGGACAGCAGGACGGCATACATCCAGACAGTAGGATGGATGGGACCGGAGAAAAAATAGACGCTTACCGGGAATGCATAAGGGAAAACATTGATTACCAGTGTTTCAGGCCACAGGATATGGAAAGCGTGGATGAGCTTGTGGAACTGATGGCGGATACAATGCTTGTCCCGGACAGGGGGACAGTCCGGGTTGCCGGAGCAGAAAAGCCGGCGTCTGTTGTAAAGGGCCGCTTTATGAAGCTGGCGCATTCGCATATTGAGTACGTGATAGGCTGCATGCAGAAGCACACAGGGAAAATCCGCAATATCAAGGCGTACCTTTTGACGGCACTTTATAATTCGTCACTTACAATCAGCAGCTACTACCGTGCGGAAGTAAACCATGACCTTTATGGCTGCTGCTGACCATGGCAGGATGCCGCTGGCAGGCCGGAACCGGAGGGAGGGGAGATTTTGGGGAACCGTGCAGAATCACAGGAGCTGATCCGCCTCGGCAGCCGCATAAGGGAACTGCGGCTTTCGGCGGGGATGTCACAGGAAACGCTTGCGGAAAAAGCGGGCATCAGCCCGAACACGGTCAGCCGGGTTGAGGGAGGGCTGACGGAAATGTACGTGGAGACATTCCGGAAACTGGCACAGGCGCTCGGCGCAGATGCCGGCAGCCTGCTCTGCCGGGAGGAAAAGCCGGACAGCGGGGACAGGCACATAAAAAGCATTTTAAGCCGCTTGAGCCGCATGGAAAAAGGGGAGCAGGAAGTTGTGGCGCAGACTGTGAACGCCCTGGCGGATGCCCTGGAAAAGAACCGGCAGGGATAAAAACAGCTTAAATTCAACATGCATGGTGAGAGATTCCACCACATCTGCCGGAGAAAATACTGCGTGGATAAGATAAACTGTCAGCATGGAACAGGACAGCGGCAGACATGCCGCCTTCCCGTACATGCTGCAGCCTGCAGCCACATAAAGGCGGGCTGCGGCATGGGAGAAGGCAGCAGGCAGGGCTTCGGGCCCCGTAAAAAAACGGGTGCGCCGGAAGCTGTTTTCCGCTGCCTTTTCCGGCCCGTGCATGCAGCATGTTTTCTGGCCGCCCGTGGAAAGGCGGCTGGCATGCTGACATTAAGGGAACTGAAAAATATGGCGGAATCCGCGCCATCAGGACAGAAAACGCTGACAGCGCGGGAACTCCGGTCATCCGGAAAGCTGATCGCAGAAAGGAAAATAGGGGAAAGCGCCGGGATAGCGGCCTACAGGAACGGCTACGCTGTTTACTATGCGGGCAGGGACGCAACCGTGTTCCGCATCCATGCGTGCAGCGGGTACTGCTATGATTCCGGCAGCAGCCCGTGCAGCATCGGCAGCAGGATGTTTGACGGGGAGGCATGGTACCTGCGCCTTGTGCTTGAGGGCGAGGACCGCCTGTTCCGCAACCTTGCTTCCAGGGAACAGGACCGGAGTGTGTTGTACAGCGCCGAATCAGAGGAATGGGGAGAACTGTACCCCGCGTACTCCGGTGCGGAAAGCGTGCTGGACGGCATTATCCGGGCGGAAACCGTGGAAAAATTTTTATCCTTGCTGACAGAAAAGCAGCGGCGGGCGGCTGTCCTGTTTTACCTGGAGCAGAAAACGGAACGCCAGGTTGCGCAAGAACTTGGCATTACGGCCCCGGCTGTTTCCAGAATCCTTGCAAAATCGCTTGCCAGAATGCGCGCCGGCATACGCAGGGACACAGCGCCCGCCGGCAGCGGGACAGCATGAAGGGAGGAATTAAAATGCGTGGAAAAAAGCCTTCCGAACGGGATAAATACGTGCTGCGGGCGGACAGCGGGACATTTGTGGAAGTGACAAGGGAAGTTTACCTGGAATGGCACCGGGCAGGGCGCAGGGAGAGGTACCAGATGGAGAAAAAACGGGCACATGGCGTCTGCAGCCTTGAAACGCTGGGTGAAAATATCCGCCCGGCCATCCCCGGCGGGTACTGGGAAAACACACCGGAGGAAAATGCGATAAGATCGGCCTGCATGGAAAAACTCCGTGAAAGCCTGGCCTGCCTGCCGGAACAGGACGCACGGCTGCTCCAGATGCTCTTTTTTGAGAAAATGACAGTCACGGATGCTGCGCTGTCATACGGGTGCAGCCGGAAAAGCATACAGAAACGCCGGGACAGGATCCTGGGGCGGCTTCGCGTAGAAATGGAAAGCAGGGGGATTATAAGCGGATGCTTTTAGCCTGTGTGTATCCACATCCGCGATGTTTTATGCGGGAGTGCTGTAGACAAACTGGCGGTACAGACGGCATGCTGTGGAAAATGTGCAGCAATATTTTATGCCAAAACTGTCCGGGAATGGCATGAAACAGGGATGGGGATGGCCCTGGACCCGGCGCAGACAGGAAAAGCTGCGGGTTATGGAAACGGAAAGCCTGTGGGATAAAAAATAAGCGGAATGAACCCTGCGTTCACAATAAGGCTTTTCTGCTTAGGCGCTAAAAACAGCAGATGGATTTTTGTGTCAATGGAGCGACGAAGGAGCTGGCGAAGCCCCTGCCATTGACACAAAAATCCATCTGCTGTACACTTCCGGAAACAGAAAAGGCTTATTTTTTGGTGAGGAGAAGGATAGGTAATTTATAATTCTAATTTTTATTGAGTTTGCGCTGAAAAAGTAAAGTGTAAGCATATCTAATATGTGATACTATCACCATTACATAAATTAAGGTGTTAGTCAACATATGTGTTGGCACAGCCTAAAAGTGGCATAAAAACATTATCCTGATATAGCCACAATACAGAAACCAACACGGTTGTTGACTAACACCTAAATTAAATTGGAAAATGCGGCAATATCCATTGTTAAGTTAAGTGAAGGACAGTATATCAGTAGTATTATTTACTTCTGAATACAGGATATGGTAGGGATGAGATAATGAACACGTTTGGTATTCAAATTTGCCATATGTGACTGTATAATCGACTATGTTATCTTTTGCTGTATGGCAGAAAGTTTCTTTTGCAAGTGCCAGAAGTGTTTTGTTGTTTTTAGCTTGAATGTACTATCTTTACAAAACTTGAAAATGCCAGACGATGAGAAACCACTGTCAACACGGAAGTGCACATGGGAAGAAAAAGATACTTTACCTGGTATTTTTGCAACAGTAGAGTCATAAACTGATCGAAATCCTTGTTGCAATAAGGAACCCATTTCGCATATCTTTCGTTAAGAAGGTGCTGATAATGCTGTCAAAACACAGAAATGATGACGGCTGTGTGCTTGGTAATGATAAATGAAGGTTTCAACTTAATCGTAGATGTAGGAAAAGTGACTTTGGGGAACTGGAGATGCCAGAAAGATATATCTGTGAACCCGGCAGAAAGAAACAGGGAACCCTCAAAATACGCAATAATACCATGTAGGGATTACGGGCTGTCACAAACAGCTAGGCATATCGGCCTAGCTGCTGTAATAGATAGCTATGAAATATATTCGCATCGTTCAAGTAATTTCGTATTCATCAAAAAGCCACTTCAAAAAACATTTTGCTTCTTGTGCTTCCAGATTGTTGATAGGTCTGATACGGCAGTTTATCAATATGATATCATCGGCTGATAAGCCGGGAAGCCTATTATAATCACCGTTCATACTTTTCAAAATAGCAATAGCAATTTGAAGCTTATAATCTGAAGGATGTTTCCTGCTGCAAACAAAAATATTAATAAAATCTTTTGTTTTTTGGACTCGTGGAATATACGCTCTAGGATTATCATAATAAATATATGCCGGACATGATTTTGTTTTCCAAAATTCTTTTAATAATTCTACGACAGAATTGATTTCCTGGCTATCTAATCTTTTTTTCATTATAGGATCGATGCCGAACCCCTCCGTCATCCGAATATCCTGATCACTCATAATTTTACCTCCTTACTATATTAAGTGATGTGATTAAATAAATGCTGCATTGGTAATGAAACCTCCTTTTATGAATTTATAATTATTATAAACTTGAACCAGCTTGAACTAATGATTGAAGTCCATTATATAATTTTAAAAAACATGTTTTTGCTGGTGTCTGGTCATTGGAATCTTGTATCATACAATTTTTACGTTCAATGATCTGAAGAAGCTTTAAAACAAGGTCTATATCTTCATTACTACATTGTTCCATCCAGTGATCAAGCTGGAAAAAGAATTCAACATTTTTAGAATAAATTTTTTGTGCCTTTTCTTCCAGACTGATCTCGTTTCCATCGAAGTCAACATAGATGTGGCTATTTCGATCTGTCTGGAAACTATATCCGGCCTCTGACAAGAGGATGTCTATTGGTATAGACAAATAAGGACTCAGTTTGCGTAAAGTGGAAGGTGTTGCTATTTTTCCGTTTTCAATCCGCGATAACTCTGAATAACTGAGTTTTGCTTTTGCGGCCAGCTGCCGTACTGTCATTCCCCTTGCTTCTCGTTCTTGCTGCAAATGTTTTCCCAAGACATTATGCAAATCAGGAATATCCTCCATTAAGTCAAGATTTGGGATGGTAGGGCAGATTTCATTCTTATCATTATGCCTGTCAGAGCATTCCTCCGTGAAAGAAGGATCTGAAATAACAGGGCGAATTTCATTTTCGCTTATCATCATAGAGTAAGCCTCCTTATAATTAGATGATATAAATTATACAAAATTTTTCAATAAATTACAATAATATTTTCGTTTTTTTGTTACAGAAAAAAAGAGTGAATTTTTATGCAAAGTGCACAAAGCACATGAGGGGATTTTTTCTGTTTTAAATGTATTAGACATATTTACAGATAAAATAAAATAAAGTATAATATATAAAGGCAAGATGATTGCAACAAAATAATAAAGAAAGCGTTGCATAAAGGAGGTTCGAATGGAACAGTCTAAAATTAATATCGTTGCGGGTGACATAAAAAAAGAAGATTCAAGTGAAAATCCTATTTCTGAAAAATGTTTATACGCTATTGATTTCTTACTTTCTGAAGACAGACTGAATGATATCTCATATAATGAAGATATGAAAGAGTGTACTGTATTTGATTCCTTTCTGCAGGAACATGATAAGCAGTATTTAGTTTTTACGGGTGATGATGGTACAGGAAAAACAGAGTTTTTAAGAAAGTATTTTTCAATTTCCGTACATGATACTTTTAAAATAGAAAATAGTAAACTGTTGATTATGGTTTCAGGTGATGGAAATGGTATTTTAGAAAATGGGAACAATATAAAATATTTTGCCGAAGAGATAAAAAAAGTATGTGAATATTATGAAGAAGCATATATAGAAAAAAGTGAATATATTATAAGAAATTATTGTAAATTCTATGCTTTTATCTTGGACACAAAAAAGAGTGCACTGTCTCATCCATGGCTGGAAAAGGGATTGGATGAGACTGTTTATAAGACTGAGATAGAAGATCTCAAAAAAGACAAACCATTTACTTATTATATGTTAAAGTTAAAATACTATTTGTTATTGTCTCAGAAAATCACAGATTTGATCATAATTTGCGACAACATTATAAATAACCAAATATATGTTGAAATAGCTTATAAAATTAACAAATGTATCCGTAATTATAATAAAATCAAAAATAAAGGATATCGTACGAAAACAATATTTGCTATGAATAACTCAACATATTGGCAACTTTTGAATAAAAATAATTTGATTTCTGATATAACTGTACAAAAATCAAAAAATTTTAATATTCAGGGATTATTAGATGCCGGATTTGATTATGCGAAGAAACTTGGAGAGGTATGGATGGAAGAGCATGGGTTTGATATGCAAGCTCTCCAGAATGTTAAAGAAGCTTTGGATTTTTTTAATACTAGATTTAATCAAAAATATCAGAGAATGATACTGGGTCTGTGCATGCATAATAAGAAATTAGTTTTAAAATGTTATAGAACAGTCATGTGTAACCAGACTTGGGTACGTAAGAAACGATTTAGTTATGCAGATAATGCATATGATGAAAATTCAGGGTTTCTTTTTAATAATATTACTTGCATTCGTGCTCTTGCCTGTGGAAATGAGCAGGTATATAATCCCGTTAAAATTAGAGATTATTTGATCCCCAATATTTTATATAATACAGAAGATGAGGATTATGGAATTTATAATCTACTGCTTATGAAATATTTTGTCAAACGGCAGGGAAACCATGAATTTATCGGAAATAAACAGGAAAATATACTTGATATATGTGAAAATATATGGGGCAAGGGCAGTGAATATGATAATTTTAGAAAGGCAATTAACTATTTGTTAAATAAGAAAGTATTGGACAGATATACCTTATGTACCGAAGAACATCCAGGGCACTTATTTATTACTGAAAAAGGCATAGAATTATGGGACATGTTTCACGGTGATAGTATTCTAATGGAAATATGTAGGGAAGACCGTTTCCGCGATGTAAATTTGAATATGGAGCCGAGTTATATATTATTAAATACAAAAAGACAGTATTTAATATTTGAAGACTTGCTTAACATGACTAGAGGATTCAGCAGTTTTGAGGATAAGCTGTATTTGTCTGCATCAGAGAGAGGATACAGTGCAGAATATATAAGGACATTTGGCAAAAAAAGAATGGCTTATTATCTTTTAGAAGGAGTTTACAAATCAATAACCTATTCTGTAAGTCGGTCAAATGAAAATTTAAAATCAATCTGCAAGGAAGTGCGTGATCTGGTAGAGGCTGAAAGATAATCTGACTGAGGGGGTATATGGATATGCGCATAATAGAAAGGATACCTGAAAATATTCGTATCTACATTCAGGAAATAGCTGAAAGAATGATACAGGGACGAGCTGTAGTTATGGTTGGAAGCGGATTTTCTAAAAATGCAAAGAATGATCGTTATACAGAAAAAAAATTTCTAGACTGGTATCAGCTGGGGGATGTTTTTTATAGAAAATTATATGGAGTAATGCCGGGTGACGAAGAGCATCCATGTTATTATCATGATGTCCTAAAGCTGGCTGGAAAAGTACAGCAGTGTTTTGGAAGGACTGCATTGGACAAGCTTCTGCTGGACAGTCTTCCAGATGAAGAATATGAACCGTCCGAACTGCATGAAACGCTTTTAAAACTGAATTGGACAGATATTTTTACAACAAATTATGATACTCTTTTAGAGCGGACAAGAGCAAGGGTTTTTAATAAAAGATATCAGGTTGTACTCAGTAAAGAAGATCTTGTGTATTCCAGATGTCCGCGTATCATAAAATTACATGGCAGCTTTCCATCTACGCGTCCTTTTATATTGACAGAAGAGGATTATCGTAAATATCCGCAGGATTTTGCGGTATTTGTTAATACAGTACGCCAGGCTCTTATTGAAAATGTAATGTGCATGATTGGTTTTTCTGGAGATGATCCTAATTTTTTAAACTGGATCGGATGGGTCCGTGATTACCTCGGAAACGAATCATCTTCTAAAATTTATATGGTCGGCGTATTTGATATGCAGGAAACGGAGATAAAACTGTACTGCTCGCGAAATATTGTTCTTATAAATATGAAAGACTGCATCGGTATAGAAAGCGGGCAATACGAAGAAGGGTTAAAATTATTTTTTGAGGCATTGGAATTCTTTCAAAAAGAAGATGATGAAGATAATTTTGGGGATGGTAGAGAATATGAAGAAAATATAGGGGTTATATATAGTAAATATAAATCATGCCTGAATATGATATCTTCTGATCGGCTGAAAGAATTGAAAGAATCTATTCAAAGTATCTCAAATGAATGGCGTTCCAAGCGAATGGAAAGCATCGACTGGTATATAATCCCTTACTCACAGAGGGAAAAAATGGAAGAAAATATGGAACCGGGAGGTGCATTAATAGAACTGTTAAACGAAGAAATAATCTATAAGGAAGCAATCAATGAACTCAGAGAATTACTTTATGAATATGACTGGAAAAGAAAACAGTGTTTACAGCCGCTAAAAGTGGGCGGATCAGAAACATATGAAAAGTATCTTAACAAAATCGAAGAATGGAGCAAAGAGGATGTAGAGCTTTGTTTTTCGCTTCTAGAGTATTTCCGTGAGCATGGTCAGTTTCAGCAATGGGATATGTTAGTTAGAAAGCTGGAAAACAAATTAGATGATACACAGAAAAAAAGACTATACTGTGAGCGGGCAATGAAAATGCTTTACAATCTGGAATGCGGAGATTTAGCCAATATTTTAATTGATTTGTCGAGTGTTGGGTATAGGATTGGATTAGAGTTTCATATTTCTTCTTTGCTGGCAGAGTTAGGGTATTACGAAAGAGCTATTCTATTACTGAAAAAATATCTGGATGCTGTCAGGAAACAAATGGGGAATAATATTGATTACCGTAATTTCTCACGAGAAGCTTATTTAATTGAATCGTTAGAAAATATGGAGAAATATTACGAGCACCTTGAAGGAAAAACTGATTTTGGGAAAGATAAGGACAGTCACAGCCGTCTCAAAATGCTGAAAAGTTATGACTGTGATCCGAAATACGAAAAAGATTATCTGATGCGGCGCACGATTTCTTGTAAGTATGACAAAAATGGGACAGCTGCGTATAGATTGATTGATGGTGCGGAACCGGAACAAGTCATTAAATTTATGGAAAAAACGGGTATGGTATTTCGGACTGCCTATTGTTTTGAATACACAAAAGAATTTCCAGCGCTTATAAAAGCCTTGGTTCACAGTAATCCTTATCTTGCTTTATTATGTACGTATAGGTATGGAGATAAGGCAGAATGTGCAAAGATCTGGAGTAAAGAAGTTCTTGATGATATGAGTTTAGATACAGCTGATAGACTGATTGAATATTGTATTAGGGCATGTGATAAAAATGAAGAATATCTTCGTTCTGGAAAAACGAAGGAAGATAATTTAGCAGCGGTTTTACCAGAACTCACGCCTTGCATTGTTTCGGCATTGTTGAAAAAAGCTTCATCGAATACATGTTACGAAATAATGGATTTCATCGTTAAAATATTAAAACAGCCGGATTCATACTTAATAGAAATAAATAGAATGGTAAAGGCATCTGTTTTGCGGCTGTCTGAATTAAAGGATACTAATATAATTGACAGATGGATTGATTTTCCCTTTGGCTGTTGTGAACCTGAAACGAACGATGAAATTCAAGATCCATTTCAATATATTGATATTAATATAGTTTCTGCAGCTGTTCCTGATGAAACAAAAATAGAGATAATAAAGAAGCATACAAAGTCTGAAAATGAAAAAGAAAGGCTGGCAGTATATATTAGACTGTTAGTGACAGAAATTGTATGTAATACGGGAAGTATGCAAAGCGAAACTTTAAGAGAAGCAAAGCAGCTGAAACAAATTTCGTCTGATAATTTTCGCATACTTTCTGAAATGATAGAATATTATGAAATAAAATATGGAAATAAAGAAAAAAAGGAGTGTGCAAAGAAAGATTTTCTAGAACAGATGATGGCTCAAATAAAAGATTTTTCAGAAAGAAGTGTAGAATATTTTACGGAATTTCAACAGCAAATTGATAAGCAGTTGCAAAAAATAAGATTTTATCATGAGAAGTGTACTGAATTTCAATGGGACACGGCAGAAATAACATCCGTAATAGTGATTCTGGAAAAATGGGCAGATACTATTCTGAATGCCAGACAGTCTTTATCTGATGAATTGGATTATTATAAAACCTGGTGTGTTCTTGAAACTATTTTGCTTCAGGTTTTGTTATTAAGTCACTCAGGTTTAAAAGATGTCAAACAAGAAAATTTAAATTCCTTGGAAAGTAAATTATGCAAATTGAATATTCCTTTTTTGCTTAGACAAATAGCGGCTAATGAAGGTGCAGGTATAAGCAAAGAATCTTACAGATTGTTTTTAGAAGCTTTTAGGAAAGGCGGCCGGGAACAGGAGGAAGTCGAAAGAATATTCAGCTTTTATCAGAAATTCCCAGAAGCTGGATAATTCTGGTTGCAAGTATCGGTATATTGTGCGGTTAACAATGTTCACAACTAAAAAACAGGACAATATATTTAGGTGACTACACCAATCTAATGGAGGGTGGTAGGTGTCACCAGTTTGAACTTTATATTGTAGGATGCGCTGAATCTGGCGGAGGACTGTCTGCACAGGAATAGTTTTGTTTTTCGCAGCAGCGATAAGGTCATGTAGGTCAAAAATAACTAAGATTAAAGAAGTATTTAATTCCGACATTGGTACAGTCAATAAATATCCGGGACAGAAGCCTTGTCATAAATCTTGATGGAATGCGATGTCACAGAACTGGATGAGTTGCTCCATGCCTATGCCATTACCATACGTAAGGTAGGGTTTGGAATATCCCGTTGTTGTAATGCCCGTGTTAATGAGTAATTATGTGATGTTGCAGAGGAATCTTATATACACGGGCATTACAAGGAAAAAAAGATACTCGTCATGTCTGGCAAAAAAAGTGCTCGCTTATGCAGTCGGTAATGTAGCAGTGAAAAAAAGATACACACTTTTGAAAGAAAGGCTGTCCGTAGTTGTGTGGCTGTTACGATATATCTACATCCTGTCCCTGATATTTCTGAGTCTGTCTCTGACGGAGCGGCTGTCTGAGGATTGCATTCACATTTGATCAGAAAGTGTTCAGTTCTTTTTGTCGGTCACGGTCCTGACGGTATATTTTCTCTCTGGTTTCTTTTTGCTTCATAATTGTTATTATTCCTTTCGCTTCACTCAAGGCACAAACAAGACATGAAAAAGCTTGTTGTGTCTTTCTTTCACTTTGTTTATAATAGTCTTAGGAATAGCAATACACTACAGAGCACGGAAGGAGAAGTGGCGAATTTATTTC
>OFGR01001627.1_pt1 | contig 17292 bp, 16 predicted proteins | sample 1521811 | NCBI WGS metagenome assembly OFGR01 (sample SAMEA3504098, study PRJEB24116) | mouse gut metagenome | biome: mouse gut; feature: mouse-associated habitat; material: faeces | place: Denmark | collected 2011
ACAGCTTATCGAAGTACCCCGAATTAAAGGAGCGTATGCAGAGCCTTTTACAGAATGGCGAGAAGATAACGCCGAAACAGTGGAAAGCCGAGATACAGTCCTTGCAATCCGAGTATGACAGTATCAGCAAGGAACAGACCAAGACCGCCACAGAATTAGCATATGCGGAGATAATCAGCTATAACAGAAAGAACCTTGAGAGGGAGCTTCAGAACGAGAGCCGACAGCATAACAGACAGCAAAGCAGGACTAAGCGGAGGGAGGAAGAAATTTAATGAAAATGTGATAGAAATATGCGTGTGATTGTGGTATTCTGTTAAAGATACAAATTGGGAATTTTTAGGGAGGATTAGATGTTAAAAAAATACAAGTTGAGTTTTGAGATTTGTGGAGTACTGCTATTTTTGATTGTTATGATACCGAATTTTATTTGGTTTGCTATTCCTGCACCAAACGATATACTTAGGGCAAAATCAATTACAGAAACGGTTGATACAGTAGCTTCTGTATGTCAAATATTGATGATTGCTGCTATATGTATTTTTAGAAACAAAGAGAGCAAAAAATTGTGTATAACCCCTCTTATTATTATGGTAGCGGTTTGCTATTTATTATATGTGTCAAGTTGGATAGCTTATTATAATGGAATAGTAAATGTGATTGTAATATTAGGATTGACAATTCCACCTTGTTTAACATTTTTGTTTTTTGCGATTGATAGAAAAAATGGAATAGCTTTAATTCCTATTTCAATTTTTACAATTTGTCATTTGGTATATGGAGTAGTAAACTTTATAATTTGATAATTTTCAGTTTGTCTAAAATCATTACTACAATTACAACAGAATAAGTAACACAGCGTCAGAGCGTATAGAAAAAAATCTATGCGCTCTATTTTTATGTAAAGGAGAAGATTTATGAGCAAAGACAGCAAGGCACAGCATAGAACCCACCGACAGCCGACACCCACAAAAATAATCGTAGAATGGCACTATGCAAACACTGAAAAAATGGAAACAATATTCAAGCGGATAGCCGAGGAACAGATAACCAAAAAGGTCAGGGAAATAGAGGAAAACAACACCAATTAGCACTGGAAAAGGAAATATAGTATAATATGAGTTGTAGTGATACATTACAACTATTACTTTGCAAAATTGAAACTCGGCGGCTATAAAGCTCTGCACGTAACGAAAGAAACCTGTTATACACAACCAGGTTTCTTTTTTGCTTACTTATCCACAAATGAGACTTCTGAACTTATATTTCATCCACATACTCCACGCCTTTCAGCCGCTGCAGTGTGTGAAGATACTCGTCCCTGCCAATCTTCCTCGGCAGGCGGAAGATTGCGACGATCTGAAAATGCTGCCCTTTCGCCTTGGGCTTATCGACATAGAAGCTGTCCACAAAGCAGCTGTCCTCCTTGAGCTGTCTGGACACATTGGTGATCGCCTTGCCGTCCTCGACCTCTATGTAGAGTGTCATGTAGCGCGAATATCTGTAGACCTTTTCCTCTATAGCCGGCACCAGATGCACGCCCGCAAGCCACACCACCGTGAGAAGGACTGCTCCGTCGATAAATCCGATCCCCGCCGCAAGCCCGATGCAGGCACAGGTCCATATGCTCGCCGCAGAGGTCAGTCCCTTGATCTGATGTCCCGACACCAGGATCGAGCCGGCGCCGAGAAATCCGACACCGCTGACCACCTGCGCGGCAATCCTCGAGATATCAAACCGCTCCGGATAGATTTCCTCAAGATACTGCTCCAACAGCATGACCATCGTCGCGCCGAGACACACTGTGATCGTAGTCCGCGCACCGCCGCCCCGCCGCTTCGCCCCCCTGTCAATGCCGATCACGATGCCGAGCGCCAGCGATATGGCGATCCTGATCAATATATTCTGCCCCGTCCAGCCAGAATATCTCGTCGTAAACATAGCTGCTGCCCTCCCTTCTCACTAACAGACTTTCGGAGTTTCTTTCTGCCATATCCAAAATATACCGGCTACTTCACGATCTCATCGGAGTCCAGCAAAATCGTAAACGGTCCGTCATTCAGGAGCGACACCTTCATCTCTGCGCCGAACGAGCCGTGCTCCACGCAAAATCCTTTTTTCCCGATCTCACTGATGACATACTCATACAGTTCCTCCGCCTTGTCAGGTCTGCCAGCCAGCGTGAAGGAGGGTCTGTTGCCCTTTCTGCAGTCCGCATACAGCGTAAACTGTGAGATGACCAGAAATTTGCCGCCCACATCTGCGATGGACAGATTCGTCTTTCCGTCTGCATCGTCAAAGATGCGCAGCTTCGTCAGCTTGTCGATCATCTTGTCCGCGACCAGCTTGTCATCGCTGTCAGCCACACCCACAAACACCAGCAGACCGTGACCGATCTGACCGATCACCTGACCCTCCACAGCGACACTCGCCTCGCATACACGTTGTATTACAAATCTCATATCTTACCCTTCTCCAATCCATATTTTTTATTTATTATAATATGACATTTGATCAAAAGTCAAATCATGACTGCGCGAGAATGAACGCTCGAACGAAAAACAATTGGACTGATTACTCATTTTATTGAGATTACGATATTTTAAGAGAATATTGTAAACAAAGTACAAGAAAGGTTTAGTGCAATAACAAATGGTTATTATAGCAATGTCATTAACTTAAGCCCTTAATAATCAAGATTGGTAAATAAACACAATGATTTATTGGGCATTTTCTAGTACAATTTGTCAGTCAAATTCCTTAAGTTAATGACATTGGTTATTATAGGTGATGTTATTATAGCATGCCCAGACGATGAAGTGCGTAATAGCTGCAATACTCTTGTTTATTTTGATCAACAACATAAACATCAGCAAATTTAATAAGACATTTTCATTCATGAATAATAGTGAAAGCACAGAAAAACCAAAATTACCAGACAGATAAAAACATATCAGATATGAAAAATAAATATAAAAAATCCTTCAAACAATTTAAAACATGAAACAGCGTGCAATGTTGTGCAATGGTTGAATTTACAGCAAAAAAATGATATGATGAGATCACAAAACGAAAGGAATAACATATGGCAAATATATATGATGGAGCCTTCCGGACAATTTTAAATGACTGTCGGAAACTGATCATCCCCGTGATCAATGAGATTTTCGGGGAAACATATACAGGGGAAGAAGAAATACAGTTTTTTCCCAATGAGCATTTTCTAGACCAACAGGACGGAGCGGACAAAGAGCGGATCACGGACACGAATTTTACAGTTTTCGGGATAATACCGAAAAAGTACCATGTGGAGTGTGAGAGCAGCCTGCCGGACGGGAAGATCACGATAAGGCTTTTTGAATACGACGCACAAATAGCACTTGACGAGAGCGAGGTCACAGAGGAAACACTGACTGTGACATTTCCTAATACAGCGGTTCTGTATCTACGGACTTACAAAAAAACACCGGATAAAATGAAATACGTTATCATTACACCGGGCGGAACAGTCCAGTACAATGTGCCGATCATGAAAGTGCAGACGTATTCACTGGACGATATTTTTGAAAAAGATCTGCTGATGCTGATTCCGTTTTACATTTTTTCACATGAGAAAAGCTTTCCGGAGTATAATAGTAACGAGCAGAAACTGAAAGAATTAAAGGCGGAGTATCAGGAAATTCTGAAAAGACTTGACGGACTGGAACAGCAGGGAGTGATCGGGGCGTTTGACAAGCGGACAATCATAGAGATTTCCGGCGATGTGATTAAAGAGATTGCTCAAAAATACGAGAATGTACAGAAAGGTGTAGGTGATATGATGAGCGGAGCATTGATTGAAACAAGCGCAAGAACTATTCTAAATCAAGGTATTAGTCAAAATCAGAGAGAAACGGCACTTAGAATGTTAAAAAGAGGAAAAATGACGATTGAGGAGATAGCAGAAGATACAGGACTTAGTGTCGCAGAGGTAGAACAACTTGCAGAACTTCAGATAATGTAGGCGGCAAAGCAGGTTAAAACTATCACAATGCAGCTAGTATAACATAAATTAAGTTGTTGATAGTTTCAATATGTGGTATAATGGACTTAATAAATACAATTTATGGAGGTTAATTATGCCGGCATTACCTTATCGTATAACAATATCAGAAGAAGACGTTGCCTATCTGAAATCATTGATCAAAACCAGAACTATCCAGTCACAGGTTGTCGATCGTGCCCGCATATTACTATGGAAGTCTGAAGCCAAAACAGACAAAGCGATCGCAGATGGCCTGGGCATTAGTGTGAATACCGTCCGGCGTTGTGTTGACCGTTATCTCAACAGCGGAATTGACCTGGCCATATTTGATGATGAACGTTCCGGCCGCCCGGTTGAGATTACCGATGATGCAAAAGCATGGATCGTCAGTACAGCCTGCCAAAAGCCCTGTGACCTTGGCTATGCGGCAGAATTATGGACATTGTCCGCACTCCACAGGCACATACAGGCACACGCCGAAGAAGCCGGTTATCCACGCTTGAAAGCCGTTACCAAACCATGGCTCCAAAAATATCTCAAAAAAATGGATATAAAGCCATTCAGGATCAAGTATTACCTTGAACGCAAAGATCCTGATTTTGAGGATAAGATGCATGACGTCCTTCTGGTTTACAAACAGGTTGAGATGCAGTTTGGCGAGGACGGGACTGTCACCATACCGGAAAGCGGGCATCAGACCCACACGGTTTCCTATGATGAAAAACCCGGCATCCAGGCTATTGCCAACAAATATCCTGACCATACCCCGACAAAGGAAAACGGTTATGTGCGCCGGGATTACGAGTACGTGCGGTTGGGAACGCTGTCTTTGCTTGCAGGAATCGATCTGCTGACAGGTAATGTGATCCCGCTGGTCAGTCAGACGCACAAAAGCTGTGATTTTATTGAGTTTTTAAAGATTCTCGATGCAAAATACCCAGAGAGTGACACCATACGGTTAATCCTGGACAATCATTCGGCCCATACATCAAAGGAAACACGGCGGTTTCTTGCAACGTTACCAGAGGGGCGTTTTGTGTTTGTATTTACACCGACACACACTTCATGGCTAAACATGATCGAAAGCTTCTTTAGCAAAATGACAAAGCAGATGTTAAAGGGCATTCGTGTGAATTCAAAGGACGAACTGTCGGAGCGAATATACCGCTACTTCGATGAAATCAATGCTGATCCAATCGTTTATCATTGGACGTATAAAATGGATGAAATCAATCCCGATGAAGCGGCAACCATTTAAACTATCAACAACTTAATATTTGCTATACTAGAAAGCAGAGAACTAACGGATATTTTGCTCCAGAAAGCATTTATGATCTGCATAACCTGCTCCGGCGTCCACATCTACCTCGCGAGCCACTTCACATACTCCGAAACCACGTCGCTCGTCTTGCTCAGATAGATGCACTCTTTTGCGAGCGTGATATCGTCCGTGATGATATTGTCCACATTCAGATCGATCATGCGGTTTATGCTCTCCTCGGTATTTACCGTCCACGCAAAGATCTCCTTCCCCGCATTGTGGACATCAGAAACGATCTTTTCCGTGACACTGGAAGCCTCCACGCTGAAATGATCCGCCGCCGAAAGCCTGTTGATATCCCCGTAGGCAAGGCTCATGACATACACTGTCCGGATCCGGTCGTCACACAGCTTTACATTCTCCAGATCATCATAGACCTGCGAAGTGATCACACAGCGATCCCAGAACCCTTCCGCCTCTATGATCCTTGCCACATGCTCTTCAAACTCATGTTCATGCCCTGTAGGTTTCATCTCGATATTCAGCCGAATGTCATTTTTTTCGCAAAAGCGATCACCTCGGTCAATAATGGAACGCGCTCCCCCTCAAACGCGCTGTCCAAAAAACTCCCCACATCAAGCTGTTTCATCTCATCATAATCCATCTCCCATGTATTGCGGTCAACACCCGCAGTGCGCGTAAAATTCGTGTCATGCATCACAAAGATCTGACCATCCTTACTCTGCTGAATATCCAGCTCGATCCAGTCCGCACCAAGCTCCTTTGCACCCTCAAAAGCCGCCATCGTGTTCTCCGGATAACGGACAGAAGCACCGCGGTGCGCCGTCACCTCCATCGTGCGGATATACTCGATCTGAATGCTCACTTTGTGATCATAGACGTCATACAGATAAAAGCTGCAGCAGACAACTGATCCTGCGATCAACACACCCTCCACGGCATACCGCACCTTTTTCCACCCATTCTTTTCGCGGGATCCGGGTGCGGGCGCGTGGATCATCTCCTCCTGTCTTTCCTCTTTATGCCCATAGTACAGTATGCTGATGCACGCGTAACTTATCGGCGTGCCGAGCGCCGACACGATCAACAGAGAGACTGCCAGGTAGACCCACACAACCGACGACGACACGACTCCGAGCAGTTTCAGCTTTGAGAACAATCCACCCAGACATACCGCGATTCACACGCCCGCGATGACAAACACCAGGAATAAAACAGAAACTGCAATCTGGATCCCCAGCAGTGCCGCCAGATCTTTTGTCTTATTTTTGCTGCCGAGACTGATGCTTTTCGTCCGCGCCTCCTTAAAACTGCATCCCTCCAGCGTAAAATAGTGAAACGCGTACAGCCATCTCAGCATCAGCAATCCAAGCACTGCCACAGCGCAGGCAGACAGAACCAGCAGATACCAGTTTCCCTTGATAAAGTCCAGGATAAACTCCGGAATGGCGATGCTGCTCACAAAACTTGACGCCACACCGATATTCAAAACGGGATCAGGAACAAAACCGCAAATGCCACCAGTATATTCCTTCTGTGAAAAACTCGGACAGCATTGCGCACTGCGTATCGCACAGTCTGCATCAGATCCGCCTTGTTCCCCTGGTAGGACTGATCCAGCAAAAATATCACCGCCCCGATATCGATCATGGAGTAGACCGCCATGCAGACAAACAATATGGACAGTGCCGCGATCGTCAGGGGATTCGTCAGAAAGGACAGCACGTTCTCTATCGTCAGATAATCATACCCTGTCATCTTCATGACCGCATGAAAGATCCCCCAGAAAACCGGCACAAAAACCGTCAGGGACAGCAATTTATATAAAATCTCAAACTCCGCCATCGTCCGCCAGTTCACCCAGAGCAGACGCACTACTTTTTTGAACTTTTTCATGACCAGCCCTCATTTCATCTGTATGACAATGCCCTGCACCGTCTCACTGCCGCACCGCGTTAGGATAGATCCGCTCCATCCTGGCATCATCAAAATGTGTATCCATCAATCGTTCCCAGCCGTGGACTGCCGCCTTTTTGTCGGCGCGCGTATCATACCGCACCAGCGCCAGCACGGAGACACAGATGTTGAGGATCATGAACACCATGAGCGCACTTGTCAGCACCCATTTTGTCCTCCTCAGCACAGCATCGATGACACGCACCACTCTCGGGTACAGTCCCTTGATCCACACGACTGCCGCAATTCCCCAGAAAAAGCAGTAGAGCAGATTGATCCGTCCTCCGAGGTTGAACGGCATGGCACTGTAATCCCAGAAAACCTTGCCAAACACGATCTCCGTGAAGACACTGCAGATATACTCATAGGCGCCGCCAAGGAAAACACCCACCCAGAAGATATATTGTTCCTGCTTATCCCTGTCTTTATACAAAAGCACCGTCACAAGGGCGATCGCAAGCCCCCAGACCACGCTGAAATCCCCCCAGACCAGACTGCTGCGGCTCATCCACAAACCCGACGTGATCCTGCAGAACAACGTCTCCACGATATCTCCGGCAAACGCCCCGATCACAAACAGCCAGAATACCTGCACAAATCCGCATTTCTCCCCGTTCTTTTCGTGATCCTTACTGTCATCTCTCCCGACCAGAATGGACGGGTACGACCTGCCGATCCGCTTCTCAATATGCCCCGAAATGTTCATGGCAAGCCGGAAGGTCCACCGCTGCAGCGTGTTGTTCCATCCAAGCAGCCGCGGAAGTTTTTCTTCTATATGATAAACGGACATGAAAGAACCCATAAAATCTATGATCCCCACCGCCATAAGACCCCAAATGAGTGCCTTCCCCACGACGGCAGGCATACTGTGATAGATCCCCAGGATCACACCGTTTCCATAGCGCACTGCCAGCAAACCGAGTACTCCCCACAGAACAGAGTATTGCAGACAGATATATCCGTCAAAATTCCACCGTTTGCCAGCGTAATCCCACCATTTTTTCCGTTTCATCTGCTCCAGCATCTTTCCGGCAAACCACTCCACAGCCGTCGCCACCACCATGCTCCCCAGAAAGAGGAACAGCACGTCATACTTTAACTCCTGCAGGAAAACCGTCAGAAGCACGCCCGTAAAGCCATAGATAAAACAGAATGGTCCCGAAGCAAAACCGCGGTTCCTGAAATCCTTCAACCGTACCGTCGCGACCGCCGTCTCCGCGATCCACGCGAGAAATGAGTAGGCAAAAAAGAGTACAGCGACATCGTAAAATGTATGATCCATTCCGCTCCCCCTCCGCACAAATAAATTGAATCTTAGTATATCACCTGCTGACCGCGATTCACATTAAATTTTCTTGAAGAAATATAAAATTCTAATATCTGTACCGTTTCCGGTATCTCAAGAACATAAAGACAGACATACCAAGCGCCATCAGCTCCGCCGCAGGCGTCGCCAGCCAGATCCCGTTCACACCGAGGATCAGCGGGAGCACGATCATCGTGATCAGCATGAACACAAACGATCTGGAAAATGCCAGGACAGCCGAGATGACCCCGTTGGAGAGTGCGGTGAACATTCCGCTGGCAAAGATATTGAATCCAATGAAAAACAGCGCGATTGTACAGATCCTGTTTCCCGTGACTGCCAGGTCATAGACCGGATTATCCGGTCGGGCAAACACCGACACCAGCGGTCCTGTCAGCGCAAACGAAGCCGCAACCGTGACGATGGAGATCGCCGCGATCACGCGCAGGCTCACCGACACCAGTCTCTTTAGTTTGTCATGGTTCTGTTCCCCATAGTAAAAACTCAGCATCGGTGCGATACCGCAGGAATAACCAGTGTAGAGCGAACTTGCAAACATCAGCACATACATGATGATCGTCACGGCAACCACACCGTTCTCGCCCACATAATGCAACATCGTCCAGTTAAACATCATCGTGATGATCCCGGTGACAAGTGCTGTCGCCATCTCCGAGCACCCGTTTGTCGCCGCGCTCGCAAGCACCCCGAACCGGAATGCAGGTTTTCTGAAATGCAGCAGGCTCTTTTTCCGGCTGAACACAAACAGACCCGCAACCGCCGTCACCGAATACCCAAGTCCCGTCGCGACCGCCGCGCCGCTGATCCCCATGTCAAACAAGCCGATAAACACATAGTCGAGCACCATGTTCAGGACGCCGCCCGTCACAGAGCAGACCAGGGACAGTGTTGCCTTCTCGCTCGCGATCATGTAGAGCGTGAAGTTGTTCATCAGCAGGATCGGCACGGTAAATACCAGATAACGGCTCAGATACCCGACACAGTATCCCTCCACATCGGCAGACAGATCCATGCCGGCAAAGATGTGATCCATCGCAAGATACCCGACCGCACACATCACGATCCCAACAAGCACGTTTACGAGGATCAGAAATGTGAAGTCCTCCCTCGCCTCGTCGGTTTTGTGCTCGCCCATCTTCTTCATGATGACCGCGCTGCCTCCGGTGGCGAGCATAGTCGAGATCGCCGTGACAAGCTGTATGACGGGCGCTGTCAGATTGATCGCCGAACGCGCGTTTGTTCCGATCAGATTCGACACAAACAGCCCGTCCACCATCGTGTAAAAAGACATAAACACCGTCATCGCGATCGTCGGCACGGCAAATTTCAAAATATTTGCGAGTGTCACAGGTTTTTCATATCCATTTAGTTGTTCCATAAACTTTCCCTCCAATCACCCTGTTGCTGTTCCCGCCCCAGCTTCCGATACGATTTTTGTGTAAACAACAACAGTTTTTGCACACAAAATGCAGGCATTTTGGCGCATGTTTTTCACTACTTTGACGACGGGTGAACAGAGACATCACCCTCACAGAATCAATTGATTTCGATAATACATCTTGTATTTTCTCGCTGTACATAGTATCATAGACCATACAGTAACTGGACGGTCAATAGCAATCTGGAAAAAAGTGAAAAGAATGATGATAGATGATAAATGGATAGCATGGCAGCGTACAAAGAGGGGATGAAGAAATCTAATGAAAATTTATTGACGAAACCGTATGAATATATCTTCTGCAAAGCGATAAAACGGATTCAAAGCGGAAAAGCAATTCCTAAATTAATGATGGATGCTGTTATGGGCAAAGACAACAACAGCATTACAGAAATGCTTTATCCTAACATTACGTCAATTACTATAAAAAACGCATGTGACTTTGTGTATCGCTACAATGTCCCTAAAAATATAAAAAATTACAAAGGAACTGTCCTGTTTTGGCGAGGTTCAAATGAGCAATATCCAAAGAAAAGTGTTACATTATTAAAAAATATCTGCAAAGTTAATACAATTTCCAGTCTATTTAAGTAACCATCACAGTCACAACTGAATAAGCAACACAGCATCAGAATGTATAGAAACAGTTGAAGGATGCCCCTTATTTTGTGCTTTAACGGGAGTGAGATATTTACTTTTCGTGTAAATATAAGCGGTGTGTGGCGAAAATAGTCATCAGCAACAAAGAAACGAATTGGGAGTAAAGAAATATAGAAGGGAAACAAAGAAATGAGTGAAGAAAATAAACTTCTGACCATCGGTCAGTTCGCCGCACTCCACGGCATCAACAAAAAGACACTGATGTGGTACGACGAGATCGGGCTGTTCAAGCCTGCTGCCATCAATCCGGAAAACGGGTATCGCTGCTACAACTACCACCAGAGTCCCATACTGGAGACGATCCTGCTCCTGCGCGAACTCGATGTATCTGTAGCGGAAACCCAGGATTTCATGCAAAACCGCTCCGCGGAAAATCTGAAAAACCTCTTGGATCAGAAGATCGCAGAGCTGGATCTTCAGCTCATGCACCTGCAGGCTGTCAGAAAAACCGTCTCCAACCACCGGCAAAATATGGAAACCCTGTTGACGATGGATCTGTCAAAGATCAGCATTGTCGAAAAGGAAAAACGCTGTCTGGTGACAGTGGACATAGACCCGGACATCACGTTTGAAAAAGAAGTCGAGCTGATCACCGCCCAGACATCAAAATACCAGCTCGGGCGGCTGCACGATGCCTCCTACGGATCCATGATCCCTGTCGAGAGCATCCAAAAAAGGGACTATGCCAACTACACCAAACTGTTCATCGAGATCCCCTTCCTGGAACACAAGAGCGGTCTGCACATACAGCCGGGCGGAAAATACCTCAGGGCATTCCACAAGGGAGACTGGGACAAGATCCCCCTGCGCTACCAGGAAATCCTCGACTACGCCCGCAGGGAAGGAATAACACTGTGCGGTTATTCCTACGAGAAGGGCATCAACGAAACCGTCATAGATCGTGTGGAGGACTACATCATACAGATCGAGATCCCCCTGGCAAGCCTTACATGAGCCTTTTTTCACAGATCACATCCCGATCAATCGGTTCAGCTCACTGCACGCCTGCCCATAATCCTTGAACACGATCCCCTTCATCCCAAGCGCCCTTGCAGCATCCACGTTTTCCTGCCTGTCGTCGACAAAGACGCACTCGCCGGCATCCAGACCATACTCCGACAGGAGGTGTTCATAGATGTCAGCGTTTGGCTTGACCATTTTGACAAAGCCTGAAACCACTTTGCCGTCCACCTTGTCCAGAAAAGGAAAGCACCCGCACTCCGTGTGGAGCGCAAACACATCTCTCGGATAATTTGACAGCAGATATACCTTTAAACCGGATGCCTTCAACTGCTCGATCCACTCCACCGCATACGCGTACGGCTCCACCAGCTTGTCCCGATTATCCCACACCAGGTTGAACTCGTCCAGATGCTCCCTGTTGTCCTCGCGGAAATGTGCCAGGATCTCAGACTCCTCGTAGATCCCGTGGTCAAGTTCTCCCCACCAGCGGCTGCCAAACACCGTTTTCTCAAATACCGACTGTGTCTCCTTGGCGAGCTTCAGATCCTCCATCAGCACACGCCATCGGAAATCCACAAGCACATTTCCGATATCAAATATCACATTCCTGATCATAATTCCACACCATTTTTCTGCAGGAGTGCCCTCGCGCTCTCCACAGAATCCACGCCTGTCTTATTCTTGATCGGCGCAAATTCATGATCGCGCACTACCTCGTAGGACAGACAGTTGTCGAACATATGGATCATATCGAGCACTAAGAGCTCAAACTTATATCCGTTGGGCGTCTTCGGTTTGACCAGTTCGCCGTTCCCGTCAATATAAGGTATCTTTTTCTCAACGACATGCACCGGCATTTTCTGGCTCATGATCTCCTCAAGCTGATCCACGCGGAACAGATAGTTCAAGATCACACCAAAGTTGTAGGAGAGCTCGCCGTCTGCCTCCCTTGAATTGATGATCTCGTCAGTCATCTCATAGTACTCGACGATTGACGGTCTGCCATCCTCGAGGCAGAGCACACCGATCTTTTCCTGCGGATCCGCCTTTCGCACCACCTTCGCCCCGCTGACACATCCCGAATCGAGCGTCGCGCCGACAAACACCGAATCGGCGATCCGCTGCAGCACATTGTCCACCGCAAAGATGTTCAGCCACTCGACCCCTCTTGCCTTCACGTCCTTTAGCACACCTGTCACTGCCATCGAGTAGAACCAGCCGCCGTTTCCGTTGGGCGAGAGCGACAGGGAATCCGCAGCCTCCATGTAGAGCTTTCCGTCGAAATCGACGGATGGCGCCATCTCCTGTTTAAAGAATTTCACGAAATCCTTCGGATAGCCGAAGTACGCTTTCTCCTCAAAAAAGGCAATCGTCTCGTCGTTGTTCTTGTCGCTCGTCATGACATACAGCGGCACATAGCATCCTGCCTTGTCCGTGACGTCAAACAGATTGCGGATCAGGCGCTCGAAGATATACACATCTTTTGTGAGACCGATATTGTACTTGCCCTTTGGTCCGTCCGATCCGAGGCGTGTGCCCTGTCCGCCCGCAAGCAGCACGGCGCCGACCTTGCCAGCCCGGATCGCATCGAGCCCGATCTCCTCATACTTTGTCTTATCCTTCTCGATCTCGGACACTTCGAGCGCGGACAGCGGCTCCAGTTTTCCCCGCTCCTGCGCGGTATTTTCCTGTTTTGCCATATCCACGATCGACCAGTCGATCCTCTCCACCTGCGCGGCAAGCTTCTCCTTGCCCGCATCATCAAGCTTTTTGTACGCCTCGATAACGTGCGCCTGACCATGCTCCTCCAATACACTAAAAAGTTCTTCTTCCCTCATCACTGATCTTTTCCTTTCTGCCGTTTCCCTGAAAGATCTGCATCCTACAGACCACATTACCAGTTGCTTTCCTGATAATCTAACAATACTACATTTTCTGTTTCCCTGTAAATACTTATTTCCATTAAATTCTTATCGACTATTTCAGCCGGTCGAGATACCGCTCGACACACTCCCAGACCACATATTCCGGTTTCCCGGATCCGGCGTCAAATCCCGCCTGTGTCGCGCTGTGGTAGTCGTACTCATAGTCCGCGATCATCCTGTGGTCAACGCCGCCCCGCATATAATAGGCAGCCTCCATGTTGACAAACTCACTGAAAGAATCTCCCACGAGCATCAGGGAAGATTCCAGCTTCTCCTCCTCCGCCACAGCCTGACCGGGATAAAAGTAGACCGTATCGACATACCTGCCCGTACATTTCGCCGCCGCTGCGAGATCCCCCGCATAATCCTGCATATGGATCTCAAATTTGTCCGGATCCGGCGTGATCTTTGCGCCGTAACATCCTTCGAGCAGGTCCGATACCATAAACAGGCTCCCGATCATATTGGCATGTGTGTCGGTCCTGTAATACAGAGGGCATCGCTCTTTATTCTGCATCAATGTATCTTTCACATAGATCACATTGATGTCTGTATTCTCGAGCAGATAACGGACCAGCAGATCCTGCCGCGTCGTCTCGTTGGCACGGCTGATGTAGGACGGCATCCATTCCGGGTACATCGTTTCTTTGTTGGGGATCAGCAGCAGCGCAAACTGCGAACCGTTCTTCTCTATCCATGCTTTCTCTCTCTCCAGATTCGCCGCGATCGTCTCCAGCTCTTCCCTGGAAAAATGATTGTCGCCGATGTAGTCGTGCAGGGATGTCCCGTCGTTTTCATCCTGATGAAACAGATATCCATTGTTCCCATACAGTACAGTTGTGCCGGCATCCGCGCCGAGAAGTGACGTCATCTCATCCTCAAACGCGCTGTAGCTTTCTGACGCCTTGAGCATCCGGTGATACGCGTCAATACTCTCCTGCAGATCTTCATACGCTGTCCCGTAATCGAGATGCCGCACCTCTTTTGCCTGCAGCAGGAACTCCTCTGTCCCGTCGGGCACGCCGTCCGCATCCACGATCCTGCCGCGGTAGGACTTTGCCGCCTCACAGCCGGATGCGTCTGCCTGATCCACATACCGCTTTGCCTGCCCGGCACTGCGCGGAACGCCCATTCCAAGATTCCACATGACACCCAGTATATAAGAAGCCTCAGCGTCATCATCCGCCAAAGTATAGAAACACGATGCACTCTCGTCATAATCCTGCACTGCGCCATCACCCATGAAAAGCATTTTTCCATAGATTGACATCGCCTTGCTGTTCCCGCTGTCACACGCCTGTCTCAGATACATGCCGGCTTTCTCGATGTCAGCCTCCACGCCGATTCCCTGGAAATATATTTCCCCCAGAAAATACATGGCATCGCTGTTCCCCAAGTCAGCGGATCTCGACAGCGACGCGACAACTTCATCCATGTCGCAGGATCCGTCTGACAGGACGAGATTCAACGCGCGGTGCAGCTCCCTGACTGCATCGTCATCCGCAACCGGAACCGTATTGATCTTGATCTCGTTCTCATTTTTTTCCGGCAAAAGCGCCGCGTCGGATGCCTCCTGCCCCGTTTTGTCCTTGTTCCTGTCACGGTATCTGCCGCCAGGTGTGAGAAGGGCACACACCACAGCAGTGAGCATGACAAGTGTGACAGATATTGTCAGTATAGTGCGGATTCTCTTTTTCAACATGATCTACTATCACCACCTCCACAGCGGATCTGTGCAAATTTATTAATGATTCTATCATTTATAAAATATACTGTCAATTGATGGCATCAAATTCACAAAATGCAAAAGTATTCTGGGTTACTGTTCACTCGCTCCAAAATGCTTGTACTTTAGCATTTTGTGTGCAAAAACGGTTGTTGTTTACGCCTTCATTACACAAAATTGTATCAGAACTGATTGGGGCGTGAACTGTCTGGATTATATCAGGTTTGCCTGAATATAATCCAGACAGTTCACTAGCACAATATTTTTACTAAAATGACTATCTCATATAGACAAAAATAAAAAAATTATGTAAAATAAGATTATTCAACACACGTTTTAAACGAAAAAGGAGTCTGCCATGGAATTTTTTTCAAAAGAGGAGGCAGATGTAATCGGTGAAATTTCCAACATTTCCATTGGATCTTCGGCTACAGCGATGAATCTGATGTTGGGACAGCCTATCACTATTACAACGCCACATGTCACTCTTGCACACAAAAAGGATATTTTAGAGGACTATGAAAATTCCTGTATTCTGGTGCGCGTACAGTACACAGAGGGATTGTTCGGTACAAATATGCTCGTTCTCAAGGATGATGATGCCAAGATCATCACAGACCTGATGATGGGGAACGGCGGAACCGGGGAATACGCTCAGGGTGAGATCACGCCCCTGCACATCAGTGCTGTTTCAGAAGCCATGAATCAGATGACGGCAAGCTCTGCCACGGCGATGAGCAAGATGTTTCAGAAAAAGATCGACATCTCTCCACCCTCCGTACAGCAGATCATTGTCGAAGATTATTTGTTGCCGGATGATATCCGGGAAGATCTTTTTGTCAAAATCAACTTTAAATTGAGAATCGGAAAGCTGATTGATAGTACGATTATGCAGTTGTACCCGTTTGATCTTGCGCATTCCATTTACAAATTATTTCAGAGGAGGAACTAAATAATGGCAAAAAATGTATTGATTGTAGACGATGCGGCTTTCATGAGGATGATGATCAAAGACATCTTGACAAAAAACGGATACAATATCGCTGCTGAGGCAGAAAATGGAAAAATTGCCGTAGATAAATATAATGAAGTGAAACCGGACTTAGTGCTCATGGACATCACGATGCCGGAGATGGACGGCATCCAGGCGCTCAAGGGGATCAAGGCGATCGATCCGAACGCTGCAGTGATCATGTGCTCTGCGATGGGACAGCAGGCAATGGTAATCGAGGCAATCCAGTCGGGCGCGAAGGATTTTATCGTGAAGCCCTTCCAAGCAGAACGCGTACTAGAAGCCGTCAAAAAGGTAATTGGATAAATATTGAATCAAGCAGGACACCCAAAAGGTCTGGAAATTCTCCAGACCTTTTAACATGCTAACGTTCCATTGTCAGCTCTCTCAGCACCTTCTCCGACGCGTCATGCCCGATGCTGTTCGTATCCTCCTCAATCTCCTGCTGCGCTTCCTGTGCCTTGTTGTCGTCTGCGATAGCACGCATGATGCGGTTTATGTCCTCCGGCGAGAACATGGAGATCGCGTTTGCCAGTGCGCCTAAAGAATCCCGGTTCACCATCAGATTCCCGCCGCCCTCCAGCGGGATTGTCAGCACATTTTTCTTGTCGCTCATATCGCCCAGGCAGATAGCATTTTTTTGTGCGTCGCAGACAAACTCTACACCATGGTATGATATCACGCCGTTTTTCGCCAAATGCTCATAGGGAAACGCGGGTTTGTATGTTCCATTTAATTTTTCCATAAAGATATTGCGCCTGACGCTGCTGTTCTCCAAGATACTCAGAAACTCCTTCTGGTCGGAGGCTTTCTCCTCCAAGGCCTCCTTCTCCTGTGCCTCCCTGCGCTGCTCCTGCTCTTTGCAGACTGCATCGAGATTCCTGTCAACCTTGTCAATCAGCTTATCCCACTCCTTCACGGTATAACTTCTGGCGCCGATCGAAAATGTCGGCTCTGTCTCCCCGTTTTTCAGCTTTTG
>OFGR01001635.1_pt1 | contig 17157 bp, 19 predicted proteins | sample 1521811 | NCBI WGS metagenome assembly OFGR01 (sample SAMEA3504098, study PRJEB24116) | mouse gut metagenome | biome: mouse gut; feature: mouse-associated habitat; material: faeces | place: Denmark | collected 2011
CCTGATGACGGAATGCCGGAAGGTGCTAAAGAATAACCATATCAAAACTGCCTGCTAGGACGCAGGCGCCGGGAAAGTGGGGTAACGCCATGGGAACCATGAGCAGAAAAGAAATCAAACTGGTGGAGGAACATCTCTATCTGGTGCGGAACATCGTGCTGGGATGCATGACCTTAAACGAATCCATACAGGGGCTTGGGTATGACGACCTCTACCAGACCGGATGTGAGGCGCTCTGCCATGCCGCACAGAATTACCGGGAAGACGGCGGGGCAGCTTTTGCCACATTTGCCAATACCGCCATCCGCAATTACCTGTTCTCCCACTGCCGCAGGATCACGCGGATCCAGAAGCCTCTTAAGTATCTGGAAGAGCCTGTGGAAGACGGCTCCCGCCTTACCTATGCGGACTCCCTGCCGGACGAAGGATGGCACGCGATTTCGGATGCAGATACCTTCCTGCTCCTTGCGGATGCGGAGAACCGGTATTCCGGCGTCTGCCAGAAAGGAATAAAGGCCCTTCAGATGAAGTGCCTGGGGCATACAAGAAAAGAGATTGCCGCCTGTTACGGCGTCCGGCCAAACCATGTGTCGGCGTGGATATCAAGGGCAGCAAGCAGGCTGCGGGCAGAGAACTGCCTTTCCCTGCAGTAAGCAAAAGGAGGAGACCATATGATCACACTTTATACCTCGATTGGAACCTACCGGCTGGAGAGGGACGGCCTCCCTGTCGTAGTGGCAGGCAGCCGGAACTGCGGGCTGTGCCCCCATGAGCTCCTCCTCTGGTCCAGCCTGGCTTTCCGCATCCTGACCTACGAAGAACTCCGGGCGGAATTTTACGAAAAGGAACGGGAACTGCACATACTGGGGGAGCTGGATTTTGACCACTATTTAAACCGCCTTATCATGCGCGGCCTTGTGGCTTCCGGCAGGGACTGTACCGGCATCGATGCCCTGTATGACCTGCTGGGCCATCTCTATATCCAGTCCGTTCCGGACGGAATCCTGGTAAGGACCGTCTCCTTTCTGAAGCTCTTCCTCTCCGGAAGGCTTCCCCTTAAGAAGGCGGCCATGGTCTTCCACAAAGAAAGGCTGGAACCCATGGAACGGCAGGTAGCTGCACTGGTAAAGAACCAGATGCTCTCCACGGCAGAGCTGATCCTGTGCCTGGAAAAAGGAGTACGGCCATTAAAAGACGTCAGCCAGCTCATTGACTGCATCTATGAAAAAGAGGAGTTTGACTGCGAATCCATCATCACGGACTGCCGGGTATGCGATTTCCGGTTCCCGGTGCTGGCTGCCATCTCCAATCTTTATTTCAAACAGAGGATCATGTTCCAGATTTTATAAGAGGAGGTATCCATGGAACCCATACCCAGACCATTATCACAGAAGCTTGCCCTGACGCTCCTTGTCGGGACAGGCTACTTTCTTACCGGCCTTGTCTTCTGGTTTTCCCAAAAAGACACAGCTTTTTTTCTCCTGAGCAGTGTCATCTTCCTGTGTTCCTGCATCCGGGCGGCATCCCTCTTTTGGAAAATCAGACGGAAATCCTATCTTGTACTGGAGGGCATCTGCACCGGTTACTGCCCGAAACTGTTCGTGAAATACCGCGAGATCTATCTGTTGGATGGGGAAGGTGTCCCCCATACCCTGTTCATCGGCAGAGATTACAAAATCCGGACAGGCTGCTCCTACCGCTTTTATTTCCTCTCCCCGCCAGATTCCCTCAAGGAGGACAGCCCCTGGCTGGAAAAGGCAATGCTGGCAGACAGCCTGCTTGGGATGGAGCTTCTGGAAAATGTACCCGTTTCCGGAACCGCATCCCCTTCCAATATGGACCTGTAAAATCTTTGTACCATCCTGTAAATTCAATAAAACGGATTAAATAGATTAAAAAGCAATAAAAAGGTTTAAATCGGTTAAAAATGTGGTATAATGGATAAAACGGATAAGGAGGTACGCATATGGAACTCAGAGCTGAAGATGTCTTCCGCCCCGGAGCATTCCCCGAATACACCTATATATCACGAAAATCTGCCGTTTCCGACCTGCCCTATGAATTCCGGCTGATGCAGGCCATCAAGGTATCCGGATTCCTGACCTCTCTGGTAGGCCCCTCCAAAATGGGGAAGACCATTTTGTGCGAAAAGGTCATCGGCTTTGAACATATCGTGGAAATTTCCGGAGCCGATTTTGATGAAGATACGGATTTCTGGAAGTTGGTTTCCGCCAAAGCAGGGCTTGCATACGAAGGCCAGTTTGCATCTGAAAAGCAGATTCCCAGCACCAGTGATAAATATACCAAAAAAGAAACCTTTTCCCTGACCAAGGATAAGATCATAGGATATTACAGGGAACATGATCTGGTACTGGTCATAGACGACTTTCACTATGCCCCGGAGGGGAAACGGATGCAGATTGCCCAGCAGCTCAAGGATGCCATCCGCAGGGGATTTAAAGCCATTGTAGTGTCCCTCCCCCACCGCGCTGACGAAGCAATCCGTCAGAACGCAGACCTTTCCGGACGCTTAAGCCTCATCAACATGGAGCCATGGGAAGTGGATGATCTAAAAGAGATCGCAAAGCTGGGGTTTAGTAAACTGGGCATTTCCATTGAGGACTCCATTGCGGCACAGATTGCGGTAGAGAGCCTCTCTTCCCCACAGCTGATGCAGTATATCTGCCTGAACATCTGCACTATGCTGGAAATGTCCGGGGGCGAAAGCCATCAGATCCGGCAGGAAATTTTGGAGACTGCTTATCACTATACCACCGCAAACTTTGAATATGGGGATGTGGTCTCCCTGATGCAGAAAGGTCCGAACACCCGCGGCAAGAGCCGGAACACCTTCCAGACCGCTGATGGGCAGGAGCATGACATATATGAGTTGATTGTGAAATCCATTGCAGAAAATCCTCCCATTATGAAGCTGGAGTTTGAGGATGTAAAAGAGCGGATCTACCGTCTGCTTGCAGATGACTGCAAAAAGCCCTCCCCACAGATGATCCGGGAGAGCCTGGCAAAACTGAAGGAGCTTCTGTATGGACGGGAAGATATTTTTAAGGTACTTGACTGGAAGGAAGGGAGTCTCTATATTTTAGATCCTCTGTTCCTGTTTTATCTGCGATGGGGAGGCGCTCATTAAATGTTGGCCGATATCACAAGTATGCGTAATGCAATCGTCGAACTAAAAGCTGTCAAAAACAGCAATGATTTTGAATCCATCTTATATAGTCTGAGAGATTTTCTCAAAACACTGGATATGGATCCCAAATGCCTGATGGAACTGGAGCAGCGCGCTTACTATCCAATAAATGAGTATTCAGATAAAGAAACCAGGAACAATCTGGATGCCGCAGCAAAACGGGTTATCGAATATCTGGAAGAGATTATGACCGGTTCTCCTGCAGACGACCAGCTGCTCACCGTCCTTGATAACTACTATCTTTTTCTGGAAAGCCTTCTGGAGCGACCACCTCACAAACGCGGCAGCATCCAGAAAGAACAGCTGTCAGCGCTGAAGATCCAGAATGAATATGATGTCCAGCATCTGCTCTATGCCTATCTGAAACCACTCTATCCACTGGCAAGAGCAGAAGTCAGTGAGGATACCGGTTATGGTACGGTGCGAACCGATATCTTTCTGGATTCTGAACATGTCATTGAGGTAAAATGCACCAGAAACAGTATGAAGCTTAAGAAACTGACAGAAGAAATCGAAGCAGATATGGTGCATTACAGTGCGGAGCACATTTACTTCTTTATTTATGATAAGGAAAAGATCATTGAAAATCCCCAGTCGTTCCGAAACACCTATGAGAACAAAGTAAAGGGAAAGCAGATACATATCGTGATCCATCAGCCCAAGATACTATAAGGAGCATTTTGCAGAGAGCAAACAGTACAAACCATATTCTGTAATCTTGTTTTCACCATAAAATCAACATATAGTATTTTAAAAATTGACAAACTCTATATATTGTGCTATCATTTCTTTGTAATTGATTTTTGTGCTTCCCATACGGGATATGCGTACCGCATAGATGCACACGTTGTTTAAGATTGAAGGAAGTGTCAGAAGAGCCATGCGATAAAGTGGCAGACTTTTGGCACTTTTTTTGATACCAGAAAACTTAATCCAGAAAGGAGAAATGAATCATGTTTACAGCTATCTCATTAACAGGGAGGGTTACAGCAGACCTTGAACCACAGAACAGCCAGAACGGAACCCCCTATGTGCAGTTCTACGTGGCAGTCAACAAAGGCTATGGGGAGCACCAGCATCCCAATTTCTACCAGTGCGTCCTGTTCGGCAAAGCAGTTGAGCGTGCCGTCAACGCAGGGGTACAGAAAGGAAGCCTGCTTTTCATTACCGGAGATCTGGACCTGGTGGAATACACCCGGAAATCAGACGGGCACAAAGGAACCATACCCAAGATCACGGTATATGAATGGAATTACATTCCCACCGGCAAGAAAACGGATGATGCCGGCACAGGAAATCCGGAATCCTCCGACTCTGAGAAGGGGTTCGTACCCATATCTGCAGAGGACTGCGGGGAAGACGGCCTGCCGTACAACTAAACATCGGCACTGCGGCCAAAAGAGGGATTACAGTCAGGAAGAAATACGGCTGTAAACCCTCTTTTTTTGTTTACGGACAGTTAAAAAGAAAGGATCAGAAAAATGAAACGGACAATCTTCACCAAAAGCACTACCGCCCTTATCCTCACCCTGCTCGTGCTGGGCGCATTTTTTCCAAAGGGATTATCCCAGAAGCTCATGGCCGGAGCCATTATCCTCTGGCTCGCCATACTTTGCGGGCAGTTCCTTATCCGGCACTTTGGCAGAGGGGACAGGAAGATCTCCCTGCGTAAAATCTGGACATTTATTTCCGGGAAACGCAGGGCTGAAAAACGCACCACGGAACCTCCTGCCCCTGTTCCAGAACCGGCAGGATTCCCCCATGAAGGAGAATACCCCTGCCTCCTCTCGGAGCAGGAAGCAGAAATGATGCTCTGCCACATTTCCTTACGCATTACAGATAAGCTGAAATCCGCTTATCCCCAGGCAGTCTGGCAGTGGAAACAGAAGCCCTCCCTGAAGGATATCCTGGCAGGGGCCACCCTGCGCATTGCGGTGGATGACATGGAAAAATATAACCATGCAGACATCTGCTTTGACCGTTTCGGGCGCATCCATGTACAGCCCCTGGTCGTCGGGAGCTTTCAGCTTTCCGCGCAGGACAATCCTCCGGAACCGGAGAGCGAAGAGCCCAAAGCCCCTTCCGTTGTGGATGTCAGCATCTGGTATGAGCTGGTGGGGCAGAAGGTACTGGAGTCGCTGATCACGGAGCTGAATGCAGGCGGCCACACCAGGCTTACCATCAAAGAGAACGGGGATGTGGTCATCCGGCAGAATAAAAAGGAACTGCTGAAAGCCACCCTGGAAAATTTCCCCGGCAGAAACCACTGGGAGGAACTTATTGCCACCCTGGAGGAAAATGAACTGAAGGCCCGGATCGCAGGCGACGCCCTGCAGGTATCATGGGTATAAAACAAACAGAAAGAAAGGAAGATGAAACTATGGCAAAAATACCTCTTTTTGCGAACTGGACCTGGAAGCTTGGGATCCCTGAGCCCTTCGACAGTCTCGCATCCAATGTCAGCACCACCTATTATTCCACCTACTGCACCGTTGCAACAAAAAAATCCACCCTGCACGGCCCGCTCCTTTCCGCGGTCCTGGCTTATATGGAGATGGACACCACCCTGACGCCGGGAAGCACTTCGGAGAGCGCCATCGGCACGCAGGGGGAGAAAACGGTAGTGGAATACCAGAGCCGCACAAAGGAGATCCATGTAGTGGTCTTCAACAAAAAGAACGGGAAATTCCAGGCCGGACGCTATGAGGACGTGACCGGATCCCCCAGGCTCTACTCCCTGAAAGACGGGAGCAACACTGGCACCGCACTGTTCTTTGCGCTGATGCCGGAAGCAATGACCGATGATGAGTTCCGGGAAAATTATGACCTGCTGGGGAAATGTAAGAATGACGGCTTTTCCGATATGGACGAAGCGGCAAAAGCGGCGTTCATCCTGTGTGACAACCTTTACCGCAGGATTGAGGGCGCCTCCACCTTAAGTTCCGGAGGGATTGCCCTGAACATACCAAATACCGGGAACCTCTCACAGCTTACCACGGTGAACCTGAACCGGAATGCCTATTCCCCAAGCAGTGTGCTCTTCGGCACATTCCGCATTCTCACGGGCCGGGCAGCATCCCCAGCGGCCGCTGCTGTCAGCAGGGACGATTTCGTAAACAAATTCCCACTCTCACAAAGAACCCTTACCCCAAAAGAAGAACTGATGGTTCCCCGAATCGAGGACTGGTATATCATCCCTCCTGAAGTGACCATGATCTGCCGCCATGCGCAGATGACTACAGACGGATGCCAGCCCATGCGCAATTTTATGATGCGCGGACCTGCGGGGACAGGGAAGACGGAAGGCGCCAAAGCAATCGCAGCCGGGCTCGGCCTGCCTTATCTGTACTATACCTGCTCTGCCAATACGGAGATCTACGACTTCCTGGGGCAGATGCTTCCGGATACAGACGGGAAGACGCCTTTTGACAAAGAATATCCCACGCTGGAAGACATCCAGATGGATCCGCCATCGGCTTATAGGAAGCTGACCGGCACCTATGATGAAACTATTACGGATGCTGCCGTCTATGACAGGCTTTTAGAGGTCATGGAGCAGGATGCAAAGGCAATGGCTTCGGAAAACACCTCCGGACAGCGTTTCCGGTATGTGGAGACGCCTCTCATCACAGCCATCCGGAACGGATATGTGATCGAGATACAGGAACCCACCGTGATCGCCAATCCGGGTGTGCTGGTAGGCTTAAATGCCCTTTTAGACCGCTGTGCCAGCATCACGCTGACTACCGGCGAGGTCATAAAGCGCCATCCGGATACCGTTGTGGTCGTCACTACCAACAATAATTACGCGGGCTGCCGTGACATGAACCAGTCCGTCATCTCCAGAATGAACCTTATCATGGATATGGAAGAACCGGATGTGGACACACTTACCGAGCGCACCATGAAGGTGACCGGATGTACGGATAAAGCCGTCGTCTCCAACATGGCTTCCTCCATCCAGGAAATCAGCGAGCGGTGCCGGGAGACCATGATCAATGACGGAAGCTGCGGCGTCCGGGAGCTGATCAGCTGGGTTCAGTCCTATATGGTCTGTGGGAATGCGCTGGAGGCTGCGAAGTATACCGTGCTTTCCTCCGTATCCAGTGATCCGGAAAACCGTGCTGACATCCTCTCCTCCTGCCTTGAGCAGAAATTTGCGGCTTAGGAGGACAGCTTATGGCATTTGTAAAGGAAGAACAGCTAAGGCAGAACCTGGCAAGGAACCTGCGGCACCTGCGTATCAGCAGAAAGCCGTACCTTTCCCAGCAGATGCTTGCGAAAAAACTGGAGGTTACCCAGAAGAGCATATCCAGGTATGAAACCGGAAAGTGCCTGCCGCCGCCCTGTGTGATGGTAGCGATGGCAGAATGTTTCGGTACCACCACGGATGCACTCCTTGGGGACAGGCTTCCGGGAAAGAAAGGAAGGGATACAGACAAATGAGAACATCACATGTTGCGATCAAAAGAATGGTCGCAGACGAAAAAAACAGGCTTACCGACGAACAGCTCTTCGGTTCCCCGCAGTTTGCCGCCTACCTGACGGACATTGCGGAAGGCGCCACAAAGCGTTACCGCAGGAGCAGCAAGGTAAGCACCTACTGGGATACTTCAGAATCAGCGGACATCGCCCATACGGACAACCGGATCATCCGGCTGAATGCAGGCAATTTCCTGACCGGAAGCTTCCCTGCAAAGAGCCTGAAGGCAGACAGCCTGATCGGGATCGTCGCCCATGAATGCGGCCATATCCTGTATTCGGATTTTACCATGCTTGCTACTTACCAGCAGGCACTGTCCGCAGGCCGGTTTTACCCTGCCACACCGGAGGAATTAACCGCCAGACAGGAAAAAAGCCTGCAGGAGATCCTGGAATCCGTGGAGGATAAAGATGCTGCGGTCATTACCGCCGTCTCCCATATCTCCCACGCCCTGGTGAACCTGATGGAGGATGTCTACATCGAGGGACGGATGTGCGATGCATTTCCCGGAACCATGAAGACCGGCATCCTTTTGAATAACCTGCGCTATGCGGAAGAAATGGAAACCGTGACAGCAGAGATTGACAGGCAGCACCATGAAGTGTTCATCCTCATCAACCTGCTGATCCAGTATGCAAAGACCGGCGACATCAACAACCTCGGCGGCTATAAAGGCCCCTATCTGGATGTGGTGTACGAATGCATCCCCTACGTGGATGATGCGGCATACGATGACGATGCAAAATCGCGGTTCGATTCCGCCAACAAAATGCTGCTCCTTCTGTGGCCCTATATGAAAAGCTTTATCGAAAAGGTACGGGAGGACATCAAAAACGGCACCTCAAATGCAACCGATGACATGGAAAACCAGCTGTCCGGAGGGATCCCCCTTCCGGCCTGCAGCGGGAAACCTGCGCCGGGCGCCGGGAAGTACAAACATGAACCTGGTGACGATGACGAGGAGCGTGAGCACCTTCAGCAGGCCCTGGATTATGAGACCAAGCGGATCATGCTGGAAAAAACCGATGAAAGCGGGGAAGACGGGGACGGCGGGATATCCCGCGATACAGATTATGCAGGCGCGGGCTATGTTTCCCAGGCGGCCTCTGACATGCAGCGGATCATGACACAGCTTGCAGAGGAAAACGCCTATGCCCGTTATGAAGAGGAGCTCAGTGAAGAGCTGCAGGCGGAAGCGGATCAGATCCGGTACGGCAACGCCCACCGTGGCTGCCACGTAAAGATCAACCGGATGTCCTATGTGGACAATTCCTATATGGAAGCCTACCAGAAGGTCGCCCCTCCCCTCCTGCTCATCTCCAAACGTCTCCAGAAACAGATATCCCAGATACTTAAAGATTACAAGGAAGGCGGAAAGCTGGACAACCTGCCCATGGGAAAGAGGATCAATGTGCGCAATGCAGTACGAAATGACGGCAGGCTGTTTTACAAGCTGAAGCTGCCGGGTGACCGGATCGATATCGCTGTCGCCATCCTGAACGATGAAAGCGGCTCCATGTGCAGCCGGGACCGGATCACTTACGCACGCTCAGCCTCCATCATACTCCATGATTTCTGCAAGGGACTGGATATCCCTGTAGCCATCTACGGCCACACAGAAAAGGATGATGTGGAACTGTATGCCTATGCGGAATTTGACTCCATCGACAACAAGGACCATTACCGCCTGATGGACATGAGCGCCAGAAGCGGGAACCGTGACGGCGCCGCCCTGCGCTATGTGGCAGAACGCCTGATGACGAGGCCGGAAGCCATAAAGCTGCTGATCATCATCTCAGACGGGCAGCCTGCCGCAGATGACTATTACGGCACGGCGGCAGAGGCAGACGTGCGCGGGATCAAAAAGGAATATACCTCCAAAGGCATCAAAATATTTGCTGCCGCCATAGGCGACGACAAGGAAAACATCCAGAGGATCTATCAGGACGGTTTTCTGGACATCACCCGTCTGGAACGGCTCCCCGTAAACCTGGGGAAGCTCGTCATCCAGCAGATCAAAAATAATATCGCTGCATGACAGCGGAAGAAAGAAGGGAAAAATTTATGAATCATGAAGATTACATCTCCAACCAGATCGCAGTCTACAAAAACAGCAAGACACTCATTGAATTCCGTGACAAGCTGAAGGTCGCATCCCTGGAGTGCTATGCGCACATCCATGCGGATCGGGAAGAAACGGAGGACGGTTTCCGGAAACATTCCCTGATCGGGATCCTGATGAAGGATTATTCCAAAGGCACCGGGGATAAGGCCGTCACGGTATGCGCCAACATCTCCCCGAAGGAGGCAAAGTTCATCTTAAGCCGCCTGACTGCCGGTTTCCAGGAATACACCTTCCAGCAGGACAAGATCTTCGGTGACAAAGACGAACAGGGCTATGCAAAAGTATCAAAGGTGCGGATCATCCGCGCCACAAAGGACGGCAAAGGCGCGGTGCGGAAAATCCCCTGGTACGTTGAAGTGGAGAACGGCAAAGGCATCCCACAGAAAAATGCCAACGGCGGGACGTACATGAAAGCCAATTCCTTCGTCAGTACGGGAAAGGTATATGCCAACTTGAGCGATCTTGACCTTTTTGACCTCTTAAGCAGCGTATCTTCCTACATCGACTGCTGGGAACACGCCATTGCGCCGGCACTTATCACCAAAGCCAAAAACGCCGTGGCAGCAAGGCAGTCAGCCAGGAATGCCGCATAGCATAAAAAACAGAATAACCAAACAATGTTTATGAAGGGAATGCCCGGTGCGGCGTTCCCTTTTTTATGAAAGGAGAACACATGAATGGAATAAAAATGTCAGGCATCATCCGCAGGTTCGATGACCTGGGCAGGATCGTGGTGCCGCGCGAAATCCGGAAGCTCCTCCAGCTCCATGAGGGGGATGCCATGGAAATAAGCGTGGCAGGAAGCAGCATCAGCTTATGCAGATATCAGCCGCTGCGCTTCCGGGAAGCACTGTGCGGGCCGTATCTTGCGGCTTTCTGCAGGAACTTCCAGCTTGCCTGTGCCATATGCGACACGGAGCATGTGCTTGCTTCCAGGATCACAACCATCCCGAAAGAACCCATGCTGTCGCAGTCCGCAAGGGACCATATCCGGACGCTGGAGCCATACCTTTACAGCCCTGACAGCCGGATGTCCCTGCTGGAGGACGGAAGCCACGCGGTAGATGCGCTCTACCCGGCAGGCACGAAGGAACAGCCTGCAGGCGCCGTGGTACTGCTGCATTACCGCACCGTAACGGATACAGAGCGGAGATGCGCGGGACTGCTTGCAGACATCCTAACAGAAACCATCATACAGGAGGAGAAAAACATATGAGCAGGTTACATGAACTGACACAATTACAGAGACAGTTTGCGGAGAAACACCAGGATACCGTATTCCGCTTCTTAAGCCATAAAAGGCTTCCCATGGAGGATTACTATGACATCGTTATCTTCGGGTATCTCCAGGCGGTACAGGAATATGATGAGAACCCTGCCCTGTCCCGCTTCCAGTTCAGCACAATCGCATGGACGAAGATGAACGACTGCTTAATGAAGCATTACGCTTATGAAAACAAGCCGAAACGCAAGGCGCCTACGGTAAATATCCATGCCTATGCCAAAGACGGGCTGACCCTGGATGAGATCCTGCCTGACCGCAGGAAATGCTTACAGGCGCAGGCCGCCGACAGGCTGTTTGTCATGGAGGTGCTATCCTGCCTGACGGAAACGGAACGGCAGATGGTACACTTAAAAGCCGACGGACTGACCTGCCGGGAGATCGCAGAAATATTTTCCACCACCGTACACGGCATCCACGGGCGGTTCCGCCGCATGAGGATGCGCCTTACGGAAATGGATTTTTAGCAAAGGAGCGAGGAAAAAATGATACTCAATCGAATCGGTGACAAATTTGAATATGAAGGGCTGACCTATGTAATTGGCGCTCCCATTATGGGAACGCCGGAAAGCGAGTATGAAGGGCTGTACGGGACGATTACGGAAATCCGTGACGGCGAGGATAAGGAAACGGAAAATGAAACGCCGGATCTGTACTGTTCTTTCAGGGTTCCCGCACTCCCCTATGAAGCAAAAAAGCTGGAAAAGGTTTTTTCCGACCTGTATCAGCAGCCAAAGACCATTGATGACATCATCCTGGATTTTGTCATTCTGGCCCCGCCAATGGTAGAACCGCTTGACGACCTGAAAAAATGCCGTCATTATCCAAGAGTCTGTATCCTTTTGGAGGACTGGGCGATAGACGGCAGGCAGGGAAATTCATTCGAGGTTTATACGGACCTTAATGACGCGAAGCGCGTAATGGTACAGCGGCTGGAAGAAGAACAGGAAACCGGCTGTATCTCCAGGTGGGTGAACCAGGAGAATTTTATGGCGGATTCAATAGATACCATCTACGAATGCTATATTGACGGCGAATATTGCGAAAACCATTATCATATCGCGATCGCTTTCCCGCAGCTCTGTGTTTCCAGCCGGTTTGCCAGGGTAATGGCAGAGATTCATAATACATCCTGCCTGCTTGAGGATTTCATGTCCCAGGCGACAGGCCGGAAGGAGCCGGATAAGCTGACCGATGAGCAGTATGACCGCATGGTACGGGATACCCGGTTTTCAGAACGGCTCCACAGTGCATTATGGAAGAACGAGTCCTACCGGGAAGCCTGTCGGCAGACCGTTTCAGCAGTCGCCCATGAGTTCGTGGATGAATATTTGAAAGGGAACGCACATCCGGACTGTTATACACCGGAACAGGACAATCCCTATCCGCTGTGCATTGGAAATGGAAGCAGAGCATGCGGAGAGTGCTGTCTGTATGCAGAAATGGAAGCCGGGCCATGGAAACCTTAAATACGCGGATCATCTGTCTTTACCGTGATGCTGATAACCATAAAATGCACAATGAACACAAAGACCAGTACACTGCCTGCGGGAACGGCGTATACCGCCTGAACTGCCGGGCCGCATAAAGGAGGATAACGATATGCTTGCATTATTTAAGAACAGGAACAATGACCAGAACCAGGAACCGGCGTTCAAGCGTGAGGTTTCCGTAACCGGCGCACTGACGGACATACTGCGTCCGGGACTCCCCGCCATGTACCTTTACCAGGGGAACCTGATCCGCACTTCCACAGTGCAGGCCATCCTGGAGGCTTCAGCCAGCCATGTGCGCTTTGAAACCCTGAACAGCATCTACACCATTTCCTACAATAACCAGCCGGGGGAAGGCTTCCGCGTGACAGCCTGAACCCTGCACAGACTTTACACAAAATGATCCGGGGCTGCCTGCAATATACGGCGGCCCCCTTTTGGAAGGAGGACACACCATGAATAAAACGCAGGATAAGGAAGCCGCCCTGCTCAGGGAGGAACTGTCCAGGCTCTTAGCCACCCTGAAGCACAACCGGGAAAAGGTTCCCCTTGATGTGCTGAAGACAAAGTATAAAAAAGGCTATACGGGACTTTGCGCTGAAATAAAGCGCAGGGCTTCAGATTATGCGGCAAAGACTGCACTCAACGGCATCCGCATCCACAGGGATTACCTTGATGAAGCTGTTTCCATCATCAATGGGACGATTGAGCGCTCCGGCATCCTGAAACAGCTCTCAAAAGCAGCTTTCTGCCACCAGGATATGGCAGAATTTGATGCCCTTGCCGGGACACTGCGGGAGAAAATCCTTGCTGACCTTGAGCCTTTCTATGAAAAGCACCTCGCATTGTATATCACGCAGGAATGTCTGGAAAATCCGGATATACCGCCACTGATCTACTGCGTGGCAAGCCACTGCTTCCGGCAGGACGGGAAATGGATTCCGCTGGAGCTTTACAAACCCCGTAATACGCTCCCACAGGAAAAAAGCGCATGACCACCACATTACATATAAAAAAAGGAGACCAAAATGAAAGAACTTCAGCTTGAAAGGAACATAGGACATAAAAAAATTGCAGTCACTCTCACGGATGACGAACTGGAAAGAGCATACCGCATCATGGAGCGGCGTTATCTGGATGAGGACTTTGCCAACATCCTCGCGGATGACGCGCAGAACCCGGATACCCGGTTCCATTCGGGACACCTTGAGGAATTTCCGGAACTGTCGGACTGGCTCTGCGTGTACTTCGATGCCATCTATGACGCCAACATGGGGGTGCGACACGAAGTCGCTTAATTTAACTGTTTGGCGGCAATGCCGACCAAACCATCCATTCCGTTGGATGAAGCCGTTGTCCCCGGCTCTGCCAGTAATGGCACTGTTCGGAAGCGGACATAAACGTAACCCTACTTGGAATCCAAACCGTGAGGGGAGGATGAAACTGCGAGCTGCAATGCGGTTAGGGTGCAGGCTTTCTTTGATAGCATGGTTAATTAACTGAATCGCCGTAAGCTTCGTTAAGGCTGAACAAGCCAAAGCAGCTGACAGGCTTGAACCAAAAGGTGTGCAGTCGGTTACTCCTCTCCACGCTTGGGAGTACACGGACATAATGACTGCCGGAGTAGAGGCGGAACCTAAACTATCAAATAATTGTTGGTTAAGTGGAACGTGTCAAGCCCGTATTCCTGCCCATATGGGCAAGCCGACCGTAAGGGAAGCCGTTGGGAATGCGGGTATAGGATTGCGGAAGAAGCGAATGCCGACCTTGTAATGAGGACGGACAGGGGTTCAAGATTTGCCCCACCCGAAAGGGGGCAGAATTCCGCAGGGTGCTTGATTACGAGAGAGTTTATAGAATTTTTGAAAGGAGTAAAGCAAATGAACGGTAAAACGTGTGCGACTTCTGACATTGCAAAGGCATGGGATTCCATTGACTGGAATAAAGCCGAAGCATATGTTAAAAAACTGCAAATGCGTATCGTAAAGGCTCAGCAACAGGGCAGGACAGGCAAGGTGAAATCCTTGCAATGGCTGCTCACACACTCTTTTTATGGACGTGCTTTAGCTGTAAGAAGGGTAACGAGTAATAAAGGTAAAAAGACAGCAGGCGTAGACAAAGTTTTATGGTCTACCTCAAAATTGAAATACGAAGCAATTCTCGGCTTAAAACGCAGGGGTTATAAGCCACTGCCGCTAAAAAGGGTGTATATACCGAAGAAAAACGGCAAAATGCGCCCGTTGAGCATTCCATGTATGAAGGATAGGGCAATGCAGACATTGTATAAATTTGCATTGGAGCCGATAGCAGAGATCACAGCAGACCCGAATTCTTATGGATTCCGGGCAAAAAGGTGTGTGCAGGACGCTATTGAGCAGTGCTTCACCTGTCTGAATAAGGGAAAATCGCCAAAATGGGTGCTTGAAGGAGACATTAAGGGCTGTTTTGATAATATCAGTCACGAGTGGATTTTGAACCACATCCCAATGGATAAGGATATTCTGCGGAAATGGTTAAAAAGCGGGTATATCGAAACAGGAAAGTTATTCCCGACTGATTTGGGAAGCCCACAGGGTTCGGCTATCTCACCGACTATCTGTAACATGGTGTTAGACGGTCTGGAAGTCCGTATTAAAAAGAAATACCACAAAACAAAAATAAATGGGAAAGCATATTTTCCGAAAGTGAACTTTGTGCGTTATGCTGATGATTTTATTGTCACCGGCGAAAGCAGGAAGATTTTGGAAAATGGCGTGCTTCCCATTATCCGGGAATTTCTGTCAGAAAGAGGGTTGGAGCTGTCGGAAGAAAAGACAGTCATTACCCATATCGGAGACGGATTTGATTTTCTCGGAAGCAATATAAGGTGGTACAAAGACAAACTTCTGACGAAACCGTCCAAAAAGAATTATAAAGCCATAGTCAGCAAGATAAGGGAGATAATCAAGAAAAATCCGTCCATGAAGCAGGAAGATTTGATACGAAAACTGAATCCGGTTATCCGTGGGTGGGTGAATTTCCAGAAATATAATGTTTCCTCACAGGCATTTGAAAGATTCGATTTTGACGTATGGAGATGCCTGTGGCAATGGTGCAAACGGAGACATCCTAAAAAGAGCCATAAATGGATAGCAAAGAAATATTTCAGACGGGTTGGCACAAGAAGCTGGACATTCAGCGTCAAAATGCCTGATTCGTTTGAACTCAATCTGATATATGCCACGGATACTAATATCGTAAGGTGGCTGAAAACAAAATCAGAAGCGACGCCATTTGACAGCAGGTTTACAGGATATTTTGAAGAGAGAGATACGGAGAGAATGTTTCGTGAAATCAAAGGCAGAAAGAAGCTGAACGCCCTATACAAAGCACAAAATGGTGTCTGCCCTATATGCGGCGGTGCTATTACTGTAGAGAAAGGGTACAGAATCCATGAAGCCATGGGGAGTGACTATAAGATAATGAGAATTTTAGTAGACGCAAGCTGTCACAGAAAACTGCATTACTCAAAAGAAGTTGTTGAACCGGCTCTGGTGACACAGGGCTTATAAGTGCTTGAGCCGTGTGAGGGGAAACTCTCATGCACGGTTCTTAGAGGGGAAAGCGGTAGTAATACCGCTGACCTACTCGACCAGCTTTTGGAGCAGAAACAGCGGTTCATCAGCCAGATCATGAACGGGCAGACGGTAGAAAGGAGCTGTGACGATATTGACAGCACTGCCCTTTCCTTCGCGGAACTGAAAGCCCTTTCCGCAGGCGACCCAAGGATAAAGGAAAAAATGGACTTGGATGTTGAGGTTTCGCGCTTGAAACTGCTGAAGGCGAACTATGAAAGCGAACGCTATGCCCTTGAGGACGATGTTTATAAGCATTTCCCCCAAAGAATCCGTGATAAGGGGGGATGCGTTGCCAAGATGGAAAAAGACTTGGAAACAGCGGAGGGGAATGTGTTCGCGGATAACGACGAATTTGTGATAAAGGTTGACGGGACGCTTTACAGAGATAAAAAAGAAGGCGCGGAAAGGCTTTTGGAAAGGGTGGCAGCCATAGACATGGGGACGGATGCCCCGGAGCATTGCGGGGAATATCGCGGTTTCCGGCTGAAAGCGGCCTTCAATGCCATTATGAAAGAATACCAGATCTGGCTTTGCGGTGAACGGGAATATAAGGTGTCCGTTGGCAGGGACGCGCTGGGGAACATTGCAAGGCTGAATAATGCCCTGCTGAAAATCCCAGAGCAGATAGAGATGGAAAAATTGGAGATGCAGGATCTGTCTGACCAGATCGAGCGGGGGAAGGAGGAACTGCAAAAGCCTTTTGAAAAGGAGGAGGAACTGCGGGAGAAAACGGAACGGCTGATAGAACTGAACGCGCTTTTGAAGATGGATGAGAAAATGCCGGAGGTGGCAGCAGAGCCGGGGGAGTGCGGCGCAAGGGGGCACCAGCCCGAAAAAGAAGCCTGCTGGATGGAACGCTAAGGGAGGAAGTGGAAGATGATAACATTCATAGATTTTTTTGCCGGCTTGCAGTTCGCTTTGCGAACCGGCTCCAAAGGAGCCGCTGCTG
>OFGR01001637.1_pt1 | contig 17085 bp, 12 predicted proteins | sample 1521811 | NCBI WGS metagenome assembly OFGR01 (sample SAMEA3504098, study PRJEB24116) | mouse gut metagenome | biome: mouse gut; feature: mouse-associated habitat; material: faeces | place: Denmark | collected 2011
TCCAGCATTCCTAGTACATCTTTGACATTCTTGAAAAAGATTGCGCCGCAGACTACGCTTCCAATGAGCATGGACAGCAGGACATTGGCCCTGAGCGCTACCAGCAGGACAATAACCACAACGATGGGAATAAGCGCCACCAGCGGGTGAATGCCAGAACCCATCTCATCCGCTTTGGAAAGAGCTTCCAGTGTGGCGGTGTCCGCCTCAAAGCCGTCCCCCTTACCCCGGGCACGGGCGCTCTCCCAATATCCACAGGTCAGGGCAATGCCGATGATGCCGCAAATGATGCCCAGGACCGGCGCAGCCGTGACGGTGGTACCAAGGTAGCTGGTTGGGGTCACGTTGATGGTCTGCGGCGTTCCTGGAAGGGCTGCCGCCGCGAAGGTGAAGCATCCAGCGGCAATCGCGCCAGGGATCAGGCGGCGGGGTAGATTGGCCCGCTTAAAGACGGCCAGAGCCAGAGGATACATGGTAAATGCAATGACAAGGGCGGAGATACCCCCATAGCATAGGACCATACCGGCGAACAGCACGCCCAGAATGGCGAATTTTTCGCCCAACAGATTGGCCAGACCCCGGGCAATCGCCGCCGCTGCGCCGGTGCTCTCCATCACTTTGCCAAACAGGGCGCTGACAAAGAACAGGAGGAAAAAGTTCTTGATGTAGTTGGAGGCTCCGGTCATAAAGGTATCGGTCATTGCTGTCAGGACGTCTTGTCTGTCCAGCAATGCCAACAGGATGGCCGCTGTCAGGGACGCGATCACAATGTTAACCTTTTTGAAAACCAGAAACATCACCAGAGCCAGTGTCAGGAATACGAATAATACGGACAACATAGCATTTCCTCCTTTTTCTCATTCAAAGCGTTATTTACCCAAATACTGCCTCTCTCCGTGATATTTATCCATCTGGTCGTAGTATTTCTTCAGAGGCAGCAAAGCCAGCAGCTCGTCCTCATCAAACCTGGCCGCCACCTTGGTCATGTCCTTTGTCTCTGCAAATTGCTTCAGTGTGTCCTGTACAGCAGTAAAGGCGGCATAGATGGTGTTGGGCCAGTAGACCGACAGATTTGCCCCCGCCGCTGTCTCTTGAGCTATTGAGTCCTCATACTTGATGCAGGTGGTTACCACTGGGCCATGGATGCGGTGACGCCATGCTTTCATCCCCTGAATGGAGCCAGGGAATGTGATGAAGCAGGCGTCTGCCCCAGCGTCCAGGTAAGCATTGCAGCGGTCGATGGTTTCATCCAAGTCGTTTCTCAGCCACAGGGCGTCGGTGCGGGCGATGATGACAAAATTTTTGTCCACCCGTGCCTCGCACATGGCGTGGATGTGGTCCACCATCACCTCTTTGGACAGGTCGATGGGGCCGGTGGATACATGCTTGCCGATAATGCCGTCCTCCACCTGGATACCCGACACACCGGCGGACTCAAACTCGTGAACAGTACGCCAGATATTCCCAGAATGGAACCAACCATTATCCACATCGCAAATCAGAGGAAGGTCCACTTCTTTGGCGATCTCATAGGCCAGGGGGAGCAGGTCTTTCAGTTGGACCAGCCCCACATCCGCCAGGAAGAACTGGGAAGCACCAGTGATGAAGCTGCCGGTGTAGACGATAGGGAATCCTGTATTCTCGATGAGCTTGGCGCTGAGGACATCGTAAGCCCCCATAACGGGGACGCACTCCGGTGCGGCAATCAATTCCTTTAGCCGGACCCGTTTTTCATACATATTCATAGTGCTTTCCTCCTTTTCAATCAGATCATGGACATGCCGCCGTTGACATTGATGGTGGCGCCGGTGATAAAATCGCTCTCGTTGGAGGCCAGAAACAGTGCAGCCCCTGCGATGTCTTTCACATCACCCAGCCGGCGGAGAGGCACATTCAGGGAGGCCTCTGCGGAGCCTAGAGTTTCCGTCATAGCGGTGAGAATGGTACCAGGGGCGATGCAGTTGCAGGTAATGTTGTACTCGCCCACCTGCTTGGCCACCGCCTTGGCCCAGCAGATGACACCAGCCTTGGACACAGGATAGGTGGCCTCTGTGAACACACCGCCTACCTGGCCGGCCACAGAGGCCATATTGATGATTTTGCCGCGTCTCTGCTGTTTCATCACGGGAATGACGCACTGTGTTCCATAAATAGTACCCATCAGGTCGATATCCAGCACGTTTTTCCACCGCTCTGGGGTGATATCCTCCACTGGGCAGGCGGGCAAGGTAATACCGGCGTTGTTGACCAGGATATCTACGGTGCCAAAGCGCTCCACACAGGTATCCACTACACTTTGAACCGCTTCCTTTTTTGCCACATCGCAGGCAACTGCCAATGCATTGCCGCCAGACTGGCAAATGTCCGCCGTTACCGCCTGAGCCTTGACCAGGTCCAAGTCTGCCAGCACCACACAGGCGCCTTCCCGCGCATAAGTACGGGCGATTTCCGCACCGATACCGTTGGCTGCGCCGGTGATAATGGCTGTTTTGTTTTTCAGTCTCATTGGAACCCCTCCTTTTGTGATTACATCGTTTATTTTAGCAAGACATGTGCCAACTCCTAATGAGGCTGAAACATGGAGAATTTGCCCCCAAACCCCTCGGATTACGGTCTGTACGCCAAGAAATGTCTCCACAAAGAGACAAATTGTGTGTCCTTGTGGAGACATGTGTCCTATTAGAGGCATTGCCTCGTCGTTGCATTTGACTTGGGGTGGAGGCTTTTGAAAGTTTCCTCTTTGAGTCCACGCGTCCAGCTGTCCCTGCTCTGCTTTACTCAGGGGATGGACACGCGGCACAGCCGAAAAAGATCTTGATCCTGGGTGGCAAGACGTTGTGGAGGAGTATCTTGGCGGGAAGTATAGTGAGATGTTCCACAAAATGGCTTTGGCTTTTGGTATAGATGCCAGGGAGACGAGGGATGTGGAGAGAGCTTTGCTTTGGAATAAGGCTTTTTCGGAAACTATATGAATGTATCCCTGGATGACCCCAGCGGCGAGGGGGATAAGATTGCGGAGGAACTTATTCTTGGCAACAAGGAACGCTATAATTGAGAACTGGCAAAGTTCATCAAGACACATGAAATCGACAAGGTCTTCTGTTTCAGCTTCCGAGTCTTTGATATGGGCCTGCCTGAGGTCTCTGCTCTTTTTCCAGACGTTTTCAAAAAAGTAAATGGCCGCAGGTACAACCTGTGGTGTGCCCGAACCTATGGACCGGATTCCTTGTTTGAACGGAATGTGGAACTATACGGGATTCCGTACCCAACGTCCTGGAGAGGCTTTGGAGCGGAGGACATTGCAAAATACCTGAAGCCCGTTTTTGAGGATTGCTGTGGATAGCCTTACCCCTACCAGATTTGCCTTCCACAGCAGAAAAATCCTTGAGCATGGCTGGCAGAGCTTCGCTTGACAGTCTGGGCTGGATATGCTTACCTTTACATAATACCGGCGAAAGCAAAATACTGGCTCAACCCAATCGAACAGAAAACAGAGAGCCGCATAAGCAATGCAGACTGTCATTGTTTATGCGGCTCTGCATTGTTTTTGGCGCAATTTGATGCTTTTCTGCATTGAAATACTGAAAAGGGGGACAGCTTTCCGCAACAATACAAAAAAATGACCGCTTTCCCCAAGCCTTTGCTGGAATAGAGCGCAGACTTGGCGCGTCCTTTGCTCTTTATACGCTCAAAATATCGTGTCCGTCCAGCTATTTCAGGGGACTGGTCGGGTGCGGCAGAGAAGGAGGTATTTCAGCGCACACCTTTGACCCTGTACAATTCCTGTTTTGAGCGGAAAAGAAAGGAGTCCAGATATGTTGCCTGCCAATATAACCGTGTCTTTGATTGTCGTGGTAATTGCCTTTGCGCTGTTCTTTTACATGAGCTTCAAGGGCGTAAACCTGTTCCTCACTGTGTTTGCCTGTACCTTCCTGGTATGCCTGTGTACAAGCGATGGAATTTCCAGTATTTTTACCAGCTTCTTGCCCACTGTGGGTACGATGTTTCAGCAATTCCTGCTGCTCTATACCATTGGCGGGGCCTTTGGCTTCTGCCTGATGGAGAGCGGCCTCGGCTCCGCGATAGCGGTCCACCTGATTCGGGTATTTGGCGAAAAGTGGATTGCTGTCGTGCTTTTTGTCATTACCAGCCTGATGATGGCCGCCGGTGTGGGCTCGTATCAATATGCGGTCCTGGCGATTTCCCTGCCGGTACTCAAGCGGCTGAATATGCCCCGCAAGGTGGCCTTGGCGGCTATGTCGGCGGGCGCTGGTTCTGTGGCCTATGGCATCCTGATTGGTATGCCCAATGCGCTGAATATTGCGCCCACCTCCTATCTGAACACCACAACCATGGCCGGTCCTGTCATTAGTCTGGTCTGTACCGCCTTTGCGGTGGTGTTTATCGTGGGCTATTTGCAGTGGCTGACCAGGCGCTGTAAGGAAAAGGGGGAGGGCTTTGTGTCCTATGCTGACGACCCTGTGCCGGAGAAGGAGGAAAGCCAGCTCCCTGCCGCTTGGAAGGGCTATGTCTGTGTTGCCGCCATCATCGGACTGAGCCTGCTGTTCCAGGCCCTGGGCATCAATTCACTCCAGGCCACCGTCTATGCTCAGGCGCTTTCCATCGCCCTGCTTGTCCTGCTGGTGGGCAGAACCTTCCTGGAACACCCTTTTCAAACCTGCGTTCGGGGGATTCAAGGTTCGATTCTTCCGGTGGTGTTCATCTCTATCGTGGTGGGCTATGGTTCCGTTGTGCAGAAGACACCTGTGTTTACCTGGCTGGTGGAGCGGGTGCTGTCTATGGACCTGCATCCCTATGTCCTTACCCTTGTGGCGGTTGCCTTGCTGTCCGGAATGACCGCCAATGGCACCGGCGGCGTCACTCTGTTTATGAATACTTTTGGCAGCTCAATCATGAGCAATACTGCCATCAACCTGGGGGCGGTACACCGCATTGCCGCCATTGCAGGGTGCAGCTTTGACTCTCTGCCCCACAACGGTGCCATTGCCTTTCAGCTCTCCGTATTCAAGCTGTCTTATAAAGAGGGGTATTTCCAGCAGTTTATGATGTCCGTAGTGACGCCTCTTTTGTGCGGCGTTTTGGCAGTTATCCTGGCCATGGTACTATATTAAGCGGCGCTCCCGTTTGCGCGCGGTAAGTCTGGGAGCAGGAGCGGGCCTGTACGCGGTATGTGTACGCCCACTTCTGCTCCCAGCTGTATTTCCCAACGGGCCTAATCGGCGGCGGTTTCGGCCCTGGAATACGGGCTGGAGTCATATTTCAGTCCAGGCTTCACCCTGTGCGGACGCGGCGGGGATGCGGGCGGTATTTTTTCGCTGTGCGAGGGCCCTCTGAACCGAAAAACGGGCTTGATTTTCCTGTTAATTTCCTTTAGAATAAGCCAAGTGGGACGTCAGGACCACCCAGCAATACAACAGGGAGGCAATCACATGAAAAAATGTGTCTTAGTGGTCGATGATGACGGGATGAATCTGACGAGAACCAGAGTTATCCTGGGCAAAGAGTATGATGTGCTTTTGGCAAATTCGGGCATCGAGGCCCTGGCTGTGCTGAGAGACAAGAAGGTTGACATGGTCCTTTTGGATATTGACATGCCGGAGATGAACGGCATTGAGACCTTTGAGCGCATGAAGCGCTTTGCCGCCAATGTTCCTGTTATCTTTTTAACGGCCTCGGGGCTGGAGCAGGATGTGGTCAGCGCCATCAAGCTGGGCGCGGTCAACTACCTGAAAAAGCCCTACCAGCCTCAGGAGCTGCTCAAGCGGGTCGCACAGGAGTTTGAACGGTCATGAGAGTGGAGGAGCAGACAGGCAGATATCTCCTGCTGGCTGTCATCACTACAGTTTTCAGCATTATGCTGAGTCTGATTATCGTTGCCCTGTCTTGGGAGTTCTGGATGGTCCCGCTGATTGCGGCAGGCTGTTTCAGCGCGTGGTTTTTGCACATTGCGCGGATTGGCTCGGATATGCTTTACGAAAATCTGTGCGCCGGTCTGCTGCTGACGGAGTTTTTCTTCTTCGGGGTACACAGGGACAGCCTCTTTGACATCCCGACGGTGGCCTGTATCCTGGTCCTTGCCCTGTTCATGCTCAACCGAAAATGGCTCCTGCATATTATAGAGGCTCTGTACCTGCTGGGGCTGCTTTACCATGGACTGATTCTGCATACCATTTCCTATGAGATGGATCACCATGAGCTGCTCCGCCTGGGGCTGGGGGCGATTGTGGTCTTTGGCGCGACGGCCCTCGCACGGTACTGGATCAACAAGCGGGACGCCCAGCGGAAGCGGTATGAGACGATTTTTACCGAGCTGGAGACTGCGGGAAAACAGAACGCGGTCTTTTTGTCCAACGTGTCCCACGAGCTCCGCACGCCGATCAACATGGTCATTGGAATCAGCGAGGTGGCGCTGGGGAGGGAACTTCCCCCGGATATCCGGTCGGATATGACGTCAATCAAGCTGGCGGGAAAGCGCCTGTCCAACCAGATTAACAATATGCTGGACTACACAGAGATTGTGGAGGGCACACTGACGCCGGCCAAAAAGGAGTATATGATTACCTCCGTATTGAACGACGTAATCACCATGACCGCGCTGCAAAGCAACCGCCAGCACCTGGAGATGGTATTTGACATCGACCCAAAGGTGCCCGCGTGTCTGGTGGGCGATGTGGAGAAAATCTCCCATGTGCTCAAAATCCTGGTGGAAAACTCCATCAAATTTACCGAGGAGGGCGGTATTAACGTCCGCATACGGTGCCGCCGGGAGAAATACGGCGTCAATCTGATTGTGGATATCCGGGATACCGGCATCGGCATGACCGACGCGCAGATGGTGCAGATGTGCGATGTCTTTTATCAGGCGGACTCTGGGAGCAGCCGTCTGGCGGGCGGACTGGGCCTTGGGCTTCCCATCGCACGGGGACTGCTGACCGCGATGGGAGGCTTTATTCATTTTGACAGCAAGGAGCAGGAGGGCCTGTATGCCCATATTGTCATACCTCAGGGGGTCGCGGACGAGCGGCCCTGTATTATGGTCAACAACCCGGAGCAGTTCTGCATCGCCTGCTATTTCAGACCGGACCGGTACACCTGTGACGAGGTCCGGGAATATTACGACGGGCTGATCGTAAATCTGGTGGTGGGGCTTGGAATCGAGGGCTATCCGACCCATAATTTCGAGGGCCTGCTCAAATTGCAGCGCAGCCACCGCCTGACCCATATTTTCATCACCCAGTCGGTGTATGAGGAGGACCCGGACTACTATGAGGATTTGACCGGCGCCTACCGTATCATTGTGATCGCGGAAAAGGAGTTTATTCCGCCCAGCGCCAGCAAGCTGCTGGTCATACATAAGCCCTTTTCCGCCCTCTCGGTGGCAAACCTGCTCAACGGGGAGAACGGGGAGCGCGGGTTTGCGGAGGACCAGGCTGCGGGACGGAAGCCCTTTGCCTGCGTAGGCGTCCGGGCCCTGGCTGTGGACGATGAGGAAATGAATCTGGTGGTGGCCAAGGGCGTGCTGGGGAGCTACGGAATTGAGGTGGACACCTGCCTGAGCGGCCGGGAGGCGGTGAGCCAGTGCCAGTGCGGCAGCAGGGCCTATGACATCATCTTCCTGGACCATATGATGCCGGGGTTTGACGGGGTGGAGACTCTGAAAAAAATCCGCGAAATCCAGGATGGGAACTATCAGGACCTGCCCATCATTGCCCTGACCGCCAATACGGTCAGCGGCGCGCGGGAGATGTTCCGCAGCGAGGGATTTACCGAATTTGTCCCCAAGCCCATTGAGCGGACGGTTCTGGAGCGGGTGCTGCGCAGGGTGCTGCCCAATCGCTTTATCCAGTATGCCGAGGGCCCCGTGGAGGAGGCCGCCCCCGAGAACAGCGTTCAGGCCGCCCCGGAGCCCGCCGAAGCCCCCGCCCCCGTGCCGGAAGCGCCGGCCCCGGAGGAGGCCGCTACTGTACAGCCGGAGGAGGCCCCCGAGGACGGAACCGCCCTCCCCTGCGGCCGCCTGACCCAGGCCGGCATCAATGTGGAGCTGGGGCTGAACTACTGCGGCGGCGACGAGGACTTTTTCCGGGAGATGCTGCGGATGTTCCACGCCCAGAGCGGAGACAAAAAGGCGGAGATTGTCGCCCTGTATGAGGCCGCCAACTGGCCGGACTACGCGATTAAGGTGCACGCCCTCAAGAGCACGGCTCTGACCATCGGCGCGGAGGCCCTTTCCGCCCAGGCCAAGGAGCAGGAGCTGGCCGGGAAACGGGGGGACGCGGACTTTGTCCTTGCCCATCACGCCGCACTGATGGAGGCCTATGACGCGCTCTGTGCTCAGATTGCCGGAATCTAATCCGTTCGGCCGATTTTCCTGGAGCCATGTTGGAGGGAGTGGGAATTTTCGTGATAAAAAAATGGTTTGCTATCATCTCTGATCACACAATCAGCCTGTATGAACGCATGTTCCGCATCGCCACGGCGGTCTGCATGATCGCGCTGATCTTCACCCTGCCCATGGGCAGGCGGATCAGCAATATTGTCATTCTGATCATCAGCCTGGCGGTCATCTCACTGATCGTACGGTTCAGTATTCAAAAGGGATGCGTCCATACAGGGGCCACAGCCATAGTGATACTTCTGCTCACCCTGTTTCCGTTCACCTTCTTTACTGCGGGCGGGTTTTACAGCGGGGTGCCGGAGTGGTTTGTGCTCTGCTTTATCTACATCTGCATCACCCTGCACGGCAGGCGCATGGCCACATTTTTCGTCCTGTGCGCCGCCGAGACGCTGCTCTGCTACGGCATCGCCTTCTACTACCCTGAGCTGGCCGCCCTGAACAGCCAGCAGCACTCCTTTTTCGACTCCGCCTTCTCCATGGTCATGGTCGGACTGCTCACCAGCGTGCTGCTCATGTTCCTGAATCGGATGTATGAGGAGGAGAACGCCCTCACCCAGCAGCAGAAGAAGGAGATTGAGGAACTGAATCAGGCGGAAAACCACTTCTTTTCCAGCATGAGCCACGAAATACGCACCCCCATCAACACTATCATCGGCCTGAACGAGATCACCCTGCGGGGCGATATCCCCCCAGAGGTGGCGGAAAATGCCCGGAACATCCAGGGGGCCAGCAAGCTGCTGCTCACCCTGATCAACGACATCCTGGACATCTCCAAAATCAAGTCCGGAAAGATGGAGATTATCAACACCTCCTACGAGACGGGCGCGCTTTTTTCCGAGATTGTCAACATGATCTGGATTAAGGCCAAGGAGAAGGGGCTGGAGTTCAAGCTCCACATCGACCCGTCCATCCCCAGCATGCTCTGCGGGGACGAGGTGCGCATCAAGCAAATTCTCATCAACCTGCTGAACAACGCGGTAAAGTACACCAGCGAGGGCTCCGTCACCCTCTCGGTCCGGTGCGAGCGCCAGGGGGTCAACCGGGTGCTGGTGTGGTACTCGGTGGAGGACACCGGCCAGGGGGTGAAGAAGGAGAACATCCCCTATCTGTTCAACGCCTTCCGCCGGGTGGACGAGGAGAAAAACCGCCACATCGAGGGCACCGGCCTGGGGCTGAGCATCGTCCAGCAGCTGGTGGAGCTGATGGGCGGCGAGATCAGCGTAAACAGCGTCTACACCAAGGGCTCGACCTTCATCGTCTCCCTGGAGCAGGATATCGTGGACGAAAAGGAGCTGGGGACCTTCTCCCTGGCCTCCCGCACCCGGGTCCGCGAGGGAGAGCAGTACCGGCAGAGCTTCGAGGCGCCGGACGCCCACATCCTGGTGGTGGATGACAACGACATGAACCTGATGGTGGTCAGCCGTCTGCTGGCGGATACGAAGGTCCAGATCGACACGGCCTCCAGCGGCGCCGAGTGCCTGAAGCTGACCCAGAACCACCACTATGACTGCATCCTCATGGACCACATGATGCCGGAAATGAGCGGCATCGAGTGCCTCCACGCCCTGCGGGCGCAGCCCGGCGGCCTGTGCCAGGATACGCCCGTGGTCGCCCTGACCGCCAACGCGGGCAGCGACAACCAGCTCCTTTACCGGAAGGAGGGCTTCAGCGGCTATCTGGCCAAGCCGGTCAGCGGCGCGCTGCTGGAAGCGGCCGTGCTGAGCATCCTCCCCAAGGAGCTGGTGCAGATCAGCGAGGACGCCAGGCAGTCGGACATCGACAAGGATATCCTGATCTTTGAGCAGGCGAAGCGGCGGTCCATCCTGGTCACCACGGACAGCGTATGCGACCTTCCGGAATCCCTCAGGAAGGAGCTCGGCATCGCCGTATGCCCCTACTATGTGTGTACGGACGAGGGCCGCTTCCTGGATGAGCTGGAGCTGAAGCCGGAGGAACTGCTGATGCATATGGCCGGCAACGGGACGGGGTACTCCCAGCCCCCCGAAGTGGAGGACTACGAACGGTTCTTCGCGGAAAAGCTGACCGAGGCCCAGAATGTGATCCATATAACGATGGCGAAGCACGTCAGCGAGGGATACCAGAACGCTATCGAGGCGGCGAAGTCCTTCGAAAACGTCACCGTAGTGGATTCCGGGCATCTCTCCAGCAGTATGGGGCTGACGGTACTGTGCGCGGCCGACATGGCGGAGCGCCACGCCGCAAAGGAAGAGATTTTGGACGCCGTGAAACGGATGGAGCGTTTTATCTCCTCCGCCTTTATCATCAACAGCACCCATATGATGTGCCAGTCCGGACGAATCTCGAAGCGGATTCAAATCCTGTGCGACGCGCTGCTGCTGCACCCGGTCCTTGTGCTGAAGCGGAGCAAAATGGTGGTCGGCGGCATGGTGATGGGGAATTTTTCCCACGCGGCGAAAAAGTACATCCGGCGGACCCTACAGGATACCAGAAACATTGACCGCCGCATTCTGTTCATCACCTATTCCGGAATGGATGAGCAGAAGATCCAGTACATTCAAAACCTGGTGAAGCAGTACTGCCCGTTTGAGCGGGTCTACTTGCAGAAAGCGTCCTCCGCGATCGCAAGCAACTGCGGTCCCGGCTCCTTCGGGCTGCTGTTCATGCGGAGGGACGATGCGGCAATTCCCTTTTTCCAGACATCGGAGCGGGGCGGGGCGGCGTAAGGCGCCCTGCCCCCGCCTTGTTTTACGGCGGCCTGCGGGGCGGGGCATGGTATGCGGAATCAGGGATTGAATATCGCCCGCACTGGTGGTATACTTGAGTGGAAGCAAACTTCTCCCGGCGCGGTCAAACGCCCAGCCCCCGCTCCTCCGACAAAATCTGCCGGAGGGACACCCCCGTGCGCAGTCCCAGGCGGAAGGCGCAGCTGGCATAGAACTCCACCGCCATTTCCAGGTTGATTTTCTGGGGAATATCCAGCATGTTCTGCAATTTTTCAATATGCTCCGCGTATTCCCCCTGGGGCTCTTCTTCCATCGCCGGGAGAATGTAGTGAAAGTACAGCCAGTCCATGGTGTCGTTCATGATTTGCGCCCCTTTCAAAAATACGAAGTTTACTTCGTGATATGTGCATCATAGCACGAAGGTAACTTCTTGTCAAGAGGACATGTATGGAATTCTCAAAAAGATTAGCGGCCTTACGGAAAGAATGCAAGGAAACCCAGGTACAGCTTGCGGAAAGCGTTCATATCACCAGCCGGTCCCTGCAGGACCTTGAATCTGGACGCTATTACCCAAAATTCGAAACATTTTTGGCCTTGGCAGACCATTTCGGCGTTACGCTGGACTATCTGGCAGGCCGCACGGACGAGCGGTAGAATCCCCTGCCCATCCGCTCACTTCACCGTCAGGAGGTTCTCATGACATTACAAACTCCGCGCACGATTCTCCGCCCCTTCATGGAAAGCGACGCGCCCGACCTGTACGCCTACTGCCAGGACCCCCGGGTGGGCCCTATCGCGGGCTGGAAGCCCCACGAGAGCGTGGAGGAGAGCCGGGAGATCATCCGCACCGTATTCTCCGCCCCCCACACCTTCGCGGTGGTGGACCGGGAATCGGGGCGGGTCGTCGGCTCCGCCGGATTCGTTACGCCCCACAAGCCGGGAGACGCCGCCCACCAGGGGCATTCCCTGGAAATCGGCTACGCCCTCTCCCCTGCCTGCTGGGGACGGGGATTGATGCCGGAGGTGGTGGCGGAGCTGCTGCGGTACGGCTTCCAGACGCTGGGGCTGGATGAAATCTGGTGCACCCACTATCAGGAGAACCACCGCTCCCGGCGGGTGATTGAAAAAACCGGCTTTCTGTACGCCTTCACCGAGAGCCTGTCCGATGAGTTTTACGCGGACCGGCCCACCTGCTTTTACTTCATGACCCGTGACATGTGGGAGAAACGAGGAAATTGATGGACAGCTATCTGGTCCCCCGGGGGTATGGGGAAGCGGAATTCGTGGAGAAGCGATCCCGCTTCATCGGTCAGGTCTGGCGGGTGGAGACAGAGGAGGAAGCCCGCGCCCGGATTGAGGAGGTGCGCAGGCAGTATCACGACGCCCGGCACCACTGCTTCTGCTACGTCCTTCGGGAGGGAAACATCCTGCGCTACGGCGATGACGGCGAGCCCCAGGGTACGGCGGGCCAGCCCATGCTGAACGTGTTTTTGAAGGAGGAGGTCACCAATGCCGTCTGCGTGGTGACCCGGTATTTTGGCGGCATCCTCCTGGGGGCCGGAGGGCTGACGCGGGCCTACGGCGGCACGGCCAAGCTGGCTCTGGACGCGGCGGGCGTCAGCCGGATGCGCCTGTGGGCGTCCCTGGCGGTACCGTGTCCTTATCCGCTGTACGAGCGGATGCGCCTGCTGGTGGAGAAATGCGGCGGCGTGGTGGAAAATGCGGACTTTGGTACGGACGTGCTGCTGACGGCGCTCCTGCCGGCGGAGGACGTGGACGACTTCCAGGAGAAGGTGACGGAGCTTTCCGCCGGGACTGTTGAAATACTGGTGGAGGAGGAGCGGTTTCAGCCTGGTCCGCCATAAGGCATACATTCTTTTTCTTTGTGAACAAAGAAAAAGAATCAAAAAGAAAAACTTTTTTGGCGAAACTGCGTTTCGCCTGATAATCAAGGAAGTGATGAAAATGCATGATACGGCACTGCGTTGATTTTTCTGATCCGGTCCGAAAGCGCCGGAATGAAAAATCAACGTAAAGGAGAAAATTTTTTGCATGAAACGACAAACACTGTGGACCTATGATTTCACAGTCATAACGATAGGAAGCTTCGTCTCCCTGGTGGGGAACGTCCTGTCTAATTTCGCGCTTAGTCTGGTGGTACTGGATTACACAGGCTCTACCTTCCTGTACATGCTTTTCCAGGTCAGCTTTCAGCTGCCCATCATGGTCTGCCCCGTTCTGGCGGGGCCCTATCTGGACCGCGTGAGCCGGAAAAAGGTGATCTGCGCCCTGGATTTCTTGTCCGCCGGAATCTTTTTCCTGCTGTTCCTGCTGCTGCGGGGCGGGTGGTTCAGCTATCCGGCGCTGCTGGCGGTCAGCTTTCTGACGGGGGCCATTGACGGCGTTTATGTGGTGGCCTACGACAGCTTTTACCCCAATCTCATCACCGAGGGGAACTTCCAGAAGGCGTACTCTATTTCCGGCATGCTGGTGGACCTGGCGGACCTGGCCTCCCCCCTGGCGGCGGTGATCTACTACGGGACGGGCGGCGCGGCGGCGCTGTTCGCCTTCAACGCCGTCAGCTTCCTGGCCGCCGCCTGCTTTGAGGTCACGGTCCGCTGCCGGGAGCCCCATCTGGAGCAGGCCCCGCCGCAGCCCGCCCAAAGCGGCTTTGTGCAGTTCCGTCAGGACCTGCGGGAGGGAATGGACTATATCCGGGAAGAGCGTGGCCTGCTGCTGATCGCCCTGTATTTTATGGTTCTGAACTTCTCCGGAAGCGCGGAACAGCTTCGCCTTCCCTTCTTCTTGAACCACGCGGAGCGGTTCGCGGCCTGGCCGGTCACGGCGGCGGCGCTGTTCGCCGTCCTGTCCAATTTTACTGTGGCGGGCCGCTTCCTGGGCGGGCTGATCCAGTACAAGCTGCGCATTCCCAGGGAGCGGAGGTTTCTGGTTGCGTTTTTTGTGTACGTCACAACCAGCCTCCTGTCCGGAACGCTGCTGTTCCTGCCGGTACCCCTGATGGCGTTATGGTTTCTCCTGGACGGCGTCCTGGGCGTCACCTCCTACACCATCCGCTCCGTGGCGACCCAGTCCTATGTACCGGACAACCGGCGGGCGCGGTTCAACGGCATTTTTCAGATGATCACCTTCATCGGCAGCGTCGTCGGAAGCCTGGTCATCGGCGTACTGGGAGAGGTTCTGCCGGAGCGGGGCATCATCGCTGCCGCCAGCCTTCTCTTGCTGGGCGCGGCCTGCCTGCTGATCTGGCGGGGCCGGGAGCATGTGGAGAAGATATATAACCGGGACGTATAACGCCCGATAAACGGGAGCCCTTGGCCTATGAACGAATTCGTAAGCGCATTGAAGCAAGGAAATCTAGAGAAAATCAGAGCTTGTCCAAAATCCGACCTGCACAACCATTTCGTACTGGGCGGCAGCCGGCGATACCTGCGGCAAAGGACCGGCATAAAAATAGAGCCTGTCAAGCGCCCCCTGTCGTCTATGGACGAAATGCATGCATGGAATCGGGAAAACCTCGGGGAGCGATTCCACACGCCGGAAATGAGAAGGCTTCTCATTCGGGCGGCCTTTCAGCAGGCAAAAGACGATGGCGTCGCCGTGCTGGAAATCGGGGAGGATGTATGGGGCCTTGGGGAATTCTTTCATCATGACGTGGACGAACTGGTCGAAGCGTTCACCACGGCCCGGAAAGAAATCACGTCCCATACGGAACTGCGGCTGCAGATCGGCCTTTCGCGGCACTGCCCCATCGGGTACCTGGAGGACTGTTTGTCGCACTTTTGGGGACACAAGGCGTTCTATTCGATAGATCTGTATGGAGACGAATTGGCGCAGCCGATTGAGAATTTCAAATCCATCTATCGCAGGGCGAAAGCAGAAGGCCTGCGCTTGAAGGCGCATGTGGGCGAATGGGGAACCGCGGACGATGTACGAAGGGCCGTGGAGGAATTGGAGCTGGACGAGGTCCAGCATGGAATCTCCGCCGTCCAGGATGAAACTGTCGTTCGCTTTTTGGCCGACCACCGCATTCGCTTAAATATCACACCCAGCAGCAATGTACTGCTGGGGAGGGTCCCCTCCCTGTCGAGCCATCCCATCGGTCGGCTTTACCGCAGCGGTGTAGATGTCACCATTAACTCGGACGATATTCTGATTTTCGATTCTGACGTATCCAAGGAATACTTGCGGCTCTATGAATCGGGGTGTTTATCGGCGGAAGAATTGGACGGCATCCGACAAAACGGGCTTGCCAAGACAGAATAAAAAAGGGCTTGCCCTCCGCATCGCGGACGGCAAGCCCTTTTGGCTGTCTGTATTCGGTTTCCCAAAGAAGCGGCTTACGCCTCCTCTTCCTCCTCAGCGGGAGCGGGGGTGGGAGCCAGCAGGGCGCGGATGGACAGGGAAATCTTCTGCTTCTCCTCGTCCACGGCGGTGACCTTGGCATCCACCATCTGGCCCTCGCTCAGCTCGTCGCCGGGCTTCTCAATGCGGTGATCGGCAATCTGGGAGATATGGATCAGGCCGTCCACGCCGGGCACAACCTCGGCGAAAGCGCCGAAGGTCATCAGCTTCACAATGCGCACGTTGGCCACGTCGCCCACCTTGTAGGTATCCATGAACACCTGCCAGGGGTTGGTGGAACGGTCCTTCACGCCCAGAGAGATCTTCTTCTTCTCGGGATCGAAGGAAATGACGTACACCTCCAGGGTTTCGCCGATGGAAACCACCTCGTTGGGGTGCTTGATGCGGGACCAGCTCAGGTCGGTGATATGTACCATACCGTCCACACCGCCGATATCCACGAACACGCCGTAGCTGGTCATGCTCTTCACGGTACCAGTGTAGCGCTTGCCCACCTCGATGTTGGCCCAGACCTCGGCGGCGGCGGCGGCGCGGGCCTCCTGCTGCACGGCCTTGATGGAGCCCACCACCCGGCGGCGGGCGCGGTTGACCTCGGTAATGCGCACCTTCACCCGCTGTTTGACCAGCTCGGTCATAGCGGCGTCACGGGGCAGGCCGGACTGGGAAGCGGGAACAAACACCCGCACGCCTCTGACGGACACGACTACGCCGCCCTTGTTCTCCTCGGTGACGAAGCCTTCCATGACTTCCTTGCTCTCGCAGGCCTCTTCAATGTTCTCCCAGGCCTTGTTGGCGTCCACCTTCTTCTTGGACAGCGTGGCGTAGCCCTCCACGTCGTTGACGCGGATGACGAACAGCTCCATCTCGTCGCCGATCTTCACCACGTCCTCGGGCTTGGCGCTGGGATCGTCGGTCAGCTCGCTGAACTTGATGTAGGCCGCCTGCTTGGCGCCCACATCCACCTGCACCTCCGTCGGAGTGATGGCGGTGACAATGCCGGTTACCTTCTCCCCTGTATTTAAAGTTTTGAAGGACTGGTTCAACAGTTCCTCAAAGGACTCCTCTTTGCTCTCAACCGCTTTGATTTCTTCACTCATTGCTGCATATACCTCCTTAATGATGCACGCTGGCGTGGAGGCGCCGGCCGTAAGACCGGCAACAGCGCAATCATCGAACAAATCCGGCGGGAGCTCGTCCACGGTCTCAATCTGAATAACCCTGGGGCAGCTCCTCCTGCAAATCTCTGTCAAATGTTTGGTGTTGGCGCTTTTACGGTCTCCCACCACGACCATCCTGTCAACCTGGCCGGCGATTTCTGCCGCCTCAGATTGGCGCTTATGCGTAGCATTGCATATTGTATCAAAGATTTTGACGTTTGTACACTCTTTTTTTATGATTTTCCAAGAAGTTTCAAAAAGTTCACGAATACATGTGGTTTGCGCAACAACTGTCACTGGCATCCGCCGGGCTTCCGGGACCTTTTCCAGCCATGCTTCCACAGCCTCCGGACCGTTGAAAATCAGTGGATGCTTACACCAGCTGGCGATCCCCGCCGCCTCCGGATGATCCGCGTCACCAATG
>OFGR01001639.1_pt1 | contig 17052 bp, 15 predicted proteins | sample 1521811 | NCBI WGS metagenome assembly OFGR01 (sample SAMEA3504098, study PRJEB24116) | mouse gut metagenome | biome: mouse gut; feature: mouse-associated habitat; material: faeces | place: Denmark | collected 2011
AAAGAAATAGCGGGGTGAGCGTATGCCCCCCCCCCCGCCTTAGTTATCTTTTGAAGCATTAGTTATTTGCTGCCTGATATTCAGTTGCCCATCCGTCAACAAATGCGGTCACAACTGCATCCCACTCACCTGTTCCCTGTGCATATTCCAGCATAGCGCTTCCCAGCTGATTCTTCCACTCCTCAGAAGGCATGGTTGAGAAATTCCAGGATACAGGAGCCTTACCGTTTTCCATATACTTGTTTGCCTCGTTCACAAGTACATTGTCAGACTCAAGATTTGAACTGAATGGAATGACAAATCCCATATTTTTGCACATTGCTTCTACGCCTGTGTCAGATGTCACGCACCAGTTCATAAAGTCCATCGTTGCCTGGATATCATCCTCGGATGCCTTGGAGTTTACGCACCAGTAGTTTTCCGTTCCTGTACATACGCCCTGCTCTTCTTCTCCCTTTATCCCTACATAAATCGGCAGGATTCCAAGATTGTCCTCTCCCACATCAGCGATATTGTTCATTTCCCATGTTCCGTTCTGGTAAAACACTGCTTCTTCCGTCACAAAATCAGCAGTAGCATCATCCGCAGTCTTTGTAGAGAGAGCTGTCGGCTCGCAAGTTGCATTGTTAATATAAAGATCCCAGATCTGGCGGTAATTATCAAGATATGTACCTTTTATTGCATCTGTATTGTCAATTCCATCCTCCTTGTACTCATAATAAATCGGAAGATTCGCCAGATGCGTTTTAAATCTCCAGTCGGATGAACCATCCATTCCTGCTGATGTGAACGCCGAAAATCCAAGTTCTTTTTTCCTCTTCGTAATGTCTTCTACTACATTTTTGAAACTATCAAAGTTGGTGATGTCTTTTGCAGAATATCCTGCTTTTTCAAGAAGTCCTTTATTATAGATAATTCCATAATTCTCGATAACATATGCGATTCCCGCCATCTTTTCTCCGTCCATCAACGCAAAACTATCATCTGTAAGCTCTCCGGCAATTGCAGAATCCTTAAGGTCATAACAATAATCCTTCCAGCTTGCAAGCCCTACCGGACCGTTTACTTGAAATAGTGTCGGGGCATCGCTCTTTGCCATCTCTGATTTCAGAGTTTTCTCATATTCACCGGATGCCGCCGTAAGAACTGTTACCGGAACCCCCGTCTCTTCAGTATATGCCTCCGCCAGTGACTGCCAATCGTCGTCCGCCTCCGGCTTAAAATTCAAGTAGTACACCTTTCCTTTTGCGTCCGATTTTTCTGAGCTGCCTCCAGAAGGAGTGCTGCATCCTGCCGCCATGCCTGCCACCATTGCAGATGCTATCATAACTGACAGCAATTTTTTCATTTTCATAATATTTCCCACCTTTCTGAAAGATTTTTTCTTTCCTTATCCATATCTTACCAGTAAATAAAAAAACACTGTAACAATTTGCAAACCTCAAATACAAAAAAATAAACTTTAGCCGGCCTTCCGGCTAAAGTTCTTCATTGAATTTCCGTATGCTCTCATCTTCCATCCGCGTAAATTCTTCTATTGTCAGCTCACCCTTTATCAGCTTTGGAATACACTCGCCAAGAGTTTCCTCCTGAAGCACGGAATTCCATTTCACCTGATAATTAGGAACAATCTGGGGATTTCCATTATACGCCTTGATATAATCCTCCGTTATCTGGTTGGCCCCGGAATTCTTTTTATACAGCAACGCCTCTTTTTCTGCTTTATTATATTTTGTCCGAAATTTCAGAAATTCAACCGCTCCTCTCTTTACCTCTTCACTGTACCCCGACACAACAGCCCACCCAAACGTTTCCGGAGACGCAACAAGCTTATTTCCCGGAAACGGTGAAAATCTTACATTTTCTGCAAACTCATTGGGAATCTGATCGATCATCCAATATCCGTTGGGAACCATGGCGGCTTTCCCTGACACGAAATTCGTATAAGACACATCAAAATCTACATGCACAGAATCCTCTGTCGCATAAGAGAACAGCCGTTTTATAACCGATGCCAGGTGCCGTCCGAATTCATTCTGATAACTTTTCGGATACAGTTCCTTCATAAATTCTGCCCCTTCCGGAGAATCGGCAAGCTCCGCCGTGGCAAAAAGCATCGGTGCCCACGCCGTTCCCTCCGTATGCAGAGCCAGCGGAGCAATACCGTGTTCTTTCAGCCTCTGGCAGCACATCCAGAAATCCCCCCATGTATCCGGGAACTTTTCCACCCCCGCTTCCCGGAAAAGCTCCTCATTCCAGAAGACGCCGGAGCAGGAAAACACATTTGAGCTCAAAGGCGCAAGATATATATGTCCTCCCGGCTCCTGGCATGCCTCCAGCACATCCGGCTCGATCATACCCATCCATTCCTCATCTTCGTAAATATAAGGCGACAGATCTTCAATCCTTTCCTCCCCGATCATCATCTGATAATAAGAAGGAAGCGTCCTTAAATCTGTAATCACTGCGGGCAGCTCATCTGTTACGTTGAAACGTTTTAGGTTCTTCCTGTATTCCTCTTCCGTCTCCATAACCCACTCTGCGTCCACCCGATATGTTCCTTCGTACTCTCTGTTAAAACTCTGTACGACATCCTCTTCATTCCTTTTTCCGCTGCTTGGATCTACCGTCAGTATCATAGGATAATGTTTATTATTCCGTACCCATGGCGTCCGTCTGGAAAATGCTGCCTCATCTCTGATACCGGCACGTTTTTAAGGCTGTTTAAAAGATCTGCCTTCTCCTGTTTCATCGGAGCACCGTTATTATATACGGAGAGCACAAGCCTCCCAGACATTTCTTCCACCTTGATTCTGATAAAGCCCCCTTCAGAAATATCGCAAAATCCATATTTAATGGCATTCTCAACCAATGGCTGTAGAATAAGCTTTAGAATCCAGCGCTCTCTCGTCTCCGCCTTACATTCAATCTCATAAGAAAAAAGAGCTTCATTCCTGATTTGCTGGATTTCCATATAGCTTTTTACGTTTTCAAGTTCGTCGCTGACCGTCACGATGTCATTCCCTTTGCTCAATGATAGGCGTAAGTATTTTGATAGCGCCTGAATCATCTTCATCGTAGTCTCCTCTCCGTTAATACGGGCCAGCATATAAATCGTATCCAGCGTATTATAAAGGAAATGCGGATTTATCTGGCTGATGAGCATATTAAGCTCGCTGGTCCGCAGTTCTTTCTCCTGGTTCTTTATCTCTGTCAGCAGGTGCTCAATATTTGCCAGCATTTCATTGTACGAATGCCCGATTTTATCAAGCTCTGTATTTGTATGAAGCTCTATCTTATGGCTGAAATCCTTACCGTCAAAGCTCTCCATCTCTTTGCTGATTTTCTGAATCGGCTTTGTAAATATCCTGGAAACATAAAGACTCATCGCAATAGCCATCATGCCCACCAGCAGATAGATGCCGGCAAGAACTAGAAGGATCCTGTTAAGCCCGCTGTAAAGCACGGCATTCGGCACAAGAGTAAATACGATCATGCCGCTGTCTTTCTGCCTGTATGCTTGAAGAATCCCCTCCTGTATACGGCCGCCTTTTAAAATCACTCCTGATTCTTTGTTCTCAGACAGTTTGGCAACCTCTCTTTTCACACCGGAGCTTATCTCGAATCCCTCAGGGGCACGTTCTATGCAGAGTTTCCCATTCTTGTCAACGATTCCTGCCACAGCCTCCTTTTCACCGCCTTCCGCATCCTTCAGCACACTCTCCAGAAACCGTGGGTCCATCTTGAAAAAAAGCATGCCAGGTTCATGGGCATAATCCATGCTACGCACGTACCTCCCCACAAATAATGCTTCCTTTTCTGTTCCAAACAGTGTGTCCTTTGTCCAAAACCATTCTGTCTTTGAATATTCATCCGAAAGTATGTCTGAGAACCCACTCTTCTCAAAATCATCATATGATATCTTGGAATAGGATTTCGTATATACGTTTTTTTTATTATCTACATAGCAGTATTCAGTTATATAATCAAGGTCTACATAGGCAAAATATTTTCCCAGGGCATAGCGTTCTACTCCCTCCAGGCCTTTTGTCCGGAGGCTTTTTTGAACATCGTCATTTATGATGCACTCTGCCGTGGCTTCATTGCTATTTTTATAGAGATTATCCATTGACATCCCCATTTTTTCATTCATGAACTCATATTTATCCACTATGACTGCCGCCATGTCATTTCTCACATAACTCCATACCCCAATGCATGACAGAAACAATGCCAGAATCAAAAGCAGCATAATATATGTCAGATATTTCTTCTGGATTCCTGATATCTTTTTTATTTTCATCCCTCATATTCCTTCTTATACTCGCTGGGAAGCTTTCCGGTATACTCTTTAAACAGGTGTGAAAAATATGACGGATTGCTAATCCCAACCTGTTCGCATATATCTCCAATGCTGGCACGGCCTTCTTCTAAAAGCCTCTTGGCCTTTTCCATTCTGCGCTGCATCAGATACCTTTTGAATGTCATATGAAATGTGTTTTTAAATATCCTCCCAAAATAAACCGGATTTAAGTATACATGGGTTGCGACTGACACGACAGACAGCTTTTCATCGTCCAGATGCTCCTCAATGTAGGACACCGCATCCGATATATACTCCTTAAAATACTTCGCATCGTCCTGCCTTGCGCTCTCCTGCCGTTTTTCAATCACCCTCCCAAGAATTTTATAGCAGACATCCATCGCCTTGACCGCGTTCAGGTTGCAGAGATTGGAATAATAATTCTGAAACTGTTCTTTTATGTCCTCTGTCATTCCGTAAGAGTCTTTAAGCATAAACTCTGTTTTCAGCATCACTCTGTGCAGATACTGGCACTGTTCATCCTCCTCTTCTGGCAGGCCGTACACAAAACAGACAAACGCATCCTTCAAATCCCTGGCATTGTTTCTCCTCACCGCATTTACAATCAAGATTTCCGCATCCTCCGGATACGGTTTTTCCAATCTTCCTTCCATTATTTCTTCCGACACGTCAAATGCGCTGGCTCCAGATATGCTGGCCAGGCAGAAAAGTTTTTTCGCCTCTTCATAGCTCCTCCTAATGCCCGAAATCCCTTTATATGGCTTGGAGATTGACGATACCAAAGGACATTTTTTCCCTTTTTTCACCTCGTCCAGAATTCGTTTCAGCTCCCTGGCCGCTGTGTTCTCTTTCGTTTTAACGACAAAGATATAATTTCCCTCTTCATTCTCAAATTTCCAGTAAAAGAACAGCTCCTTGATCTTTTCCGCCAGAAACTGCATTACTGTAAGGCGAGCCGCCTCATAATCCAGCGAATTGACAATTTTATATGTAAGGTCAATGTCTGCATATACGGTAATGAATTTATCCCCCGCCTCCAGCACTCCCTCAAGAGCATGGAAGACTTCTTCTACTTTTTCTTCCTGAATCTGATTCTGCACGTACTTTTGAACGACAACCTGGAGAAAATTGTCCGCATCTTTTACCAGAAGCTTTTCCCAACTATCATATTTTTCTTCATTCTTGATCTGCTCCATGCACTCTGTCCACGCATCCTGCATCGTTTCCCTGAGCTTGTCATCCTCAATAGGTTTCAGCAGATAGGCAAAGGCCCCCAAATCACACGCCTGTTTCGCATACTCAAAATCTCTGTAGGCGCTGAGCACCACAAACAGGCAGCTAAGTCCTTCCTTCTCAATCTCTTCCATAACCATAAGCCCGGAAATCTGTTTCATCCTTATATCTGTCAACACAACATGCGGTTTGGTTTCCCTTATAACGCTTATCGCCTGTTCTCCGTTCCTTGCGCTGCCTACTACCTCAAAGCCCATCGCGTTCCAGTCATATGTTTTGAGAAGTCCCTCTAAAAGTATCGGCTCATCATCGACAATCACCAGCTTTAATAGTCTCATACACTTGCTCCGCCCATCTCATTGCAAAATATCATCAGGTTACAACCTTATTATATTACCAGCGTAAAAAAACATATAATAAAATCCATACTTCCTATGCAAAAAACAATACCCTATAAGTATAATAAAACAACAGCTTAATTTCAAACATAATTATACGCAAAAAATAAAGCCCTTGCAGATATTTCTAACATGATGCCTGCAAGGGCTGAATCAATCATGAAATTTTTATTTTACGATAACTCCGGCTTTGATTACCGTGTCGATATTCTTTCTCAGTACAGAAATGTCCTTTAACGGATTGCCGTCTACAATAACTAGATCCGCATACTTTCCTGCCTTTACCGTTCCGTATTCTTTATCTTTTCCTATGATCACGGCACTGTTAATGGTTGCCTGCCTGATGATGTCAATCTCATCCATATTCCAGAACTCCTTTCGGAGCATGAACTCATCCCCATTTTCTCCGTGTATGAGCGGAACCGCTCCTGTATCGGTTCCGAACCCAAGCACCAATCCCGCGTCATAAGCCTTGCGGATGCCTACTCTGATGCACTCCAGCACATGTTTTGCCTTAGCTTTCATAAAGACAGAAGACTCCGGAACGCTGTCAGCCAGTCCGCATATGATCTTCAATGTCGGAACGATGTAGCTCTTTTCATTCCCCTTCAGCATCTCGATGGCCTCATCATCAAGGATTGACGCATGTTCAATCGTCCTTACGCCTGCTATGACTGAATTCTTAATGGCTCTCGTTCCATGGCAGTGCGTCGCCACATAGGTGTCCTTAAATGCCGCGGCATCCACAACAGCCTTAAGCTCCTCCAGCGTGTATATAGGCTGTCCCGGCTCCCCGCCCGGATTCATGACTGCGCCAGTTCCCATTATTTTTATAAAATCTGCTCCCGACTTCATTTCCCGGCGCACTGCCTTCCATATCTCGTGCTCCCCGTCTGCCTCAGAATAAAGGCCTTCGAAAAAATCATTTCCGACTTCGGTCGCCGTCACAATCTTCCCGCTTGCATAGATATTCGGGCCTGCCAGCTTTCCTTCATTAATGGCGTTCCTTAAGTCAACCGCCACATTGTAAGAACTGCCCACGTCACGCAGAGTCGTAAACCCTGCCAACAGGCTGTCTCTGGCAAATTTTGCAGCGTCAAGAGCCTGCTGTACGGCCGTCTTGGCATTGTCAATCAGCGTGTCTCCCCCGGAAAGCGTCAGATGCACATGCAAGTCAAAGAATCCTGGCAGAAGGTATTTTCCCTTCAGGTCAATGACATCCTCCGCCTCCTCCGGACATTCTCCGCATGCATAAATCCCTTTAATCTTCTCCCCCTCAATCAGTACGTCACAAGATGTTCCCTGATACTCTTCTGTCAGCTCCGGCAGCACGCTGCAATTTTTCAACAACATCATAATAATCCTCCTTTTTACATTTTTATCTGGATAATTCCGCTTTATTTTCTCTCATTATATATCAGGAACCATCTGTTTTCAAAATTATTGATTTTATTTAAAATATAATTTTTCAGGAGTAAATTTTATTTATATGAAAAAAATTCTTTTTAAAAACTCTTTCTCCTCCTCTTTTATGGGTATGACATATATGTTTTATGCTCTTTTCTATTATTACGAAAATTTTTGTTGTGCCTTCCCGTGAAATGGTAAAATGTTTATGACGAGGTGAAAGACATGGGCAAAGACTCTTTATACATTACTTTGGGCGCAAAAATCCGGGCCTTCAGGAAAGCCCGGAATATTACTCTTGCCCAGATGGCAAAGGCTCTGAATAAAAGCATATCAACCATATCAAAATACGAGACCGGAGAGATCGCCGTTGATATCGAACTGCTTATCGATCTATGCAGATATCTTGACATAGACATACACAGTCTCCTGCCCGACACCCGCACTTCCGGCAGAAACCTCCCCGCAGAGCGCTATATGAACCACTTCGTAAAGCGTCTCTACGTTTACTGGTTCAAAGGAGTGGAAAACAAGATTCACATTTCTGCCATTGAAAATGACAATTCCACGTTCTGTTCTACCTTTTATTTTGACGTGAGGGATATAAAAAACATCTACGACAGCGATTACGTCTACACCGGCTCCCTTTCATACAGCGACACCAGCATTGATTATGTCTTCCACAATGCGGTGCCGCCTTATGACATGCTGACTTTGAGCATCCCCACCGTATCAAAGGAGCAGGAGTACAGGATAAGCCTGCTTACAAGCATTACCTTCTATTACCAGCGCGTGGCTATAAAGTGTCTCACCAGCCGGACGCCTGTCACAAATATGGATTTCCTCGCAAAAAAGCTGCAGATTTCTCCGGAAGAGGTAAAGACGCTGAAAAGCACGAACTTTTTTACTGTCTAGTATGTTTTTTAACCATGCCATCAATTACTATTTTGCAGCCGGAACCTCTATCTCAAGATCGCTCAGAGCAAAAGTGACACACGGGTGTATATACCCGTATTTCAAATCCGCCATACGGCGTCCGTCAATCTCTTTCGGAATATAGACTTTACCGCTGATCAGCCTCGAATGGCACCATCCGCACTCTCCGCTCCTGCATCTGCTGGGAACACGGATTCCGTTTTTCTCCAGTATCTGAAGGACTGAGTCGTTTGCCGACCCGGTCACCGTCCTTGTCTCATCTCTCACCGCCACCGTGATACGGATTGTATCAGACGCACAGCCCGGATAATCTACCTGAGCCTTGGGATTAAGCATTTCTCCGAATGTTTGTGTATATCCAACAGTAAAGCTTTGATCTGCGTTTTTAGTCATGCTATAATTCTGATTTTCTTATTCTCTATATACCCCTTTCCATTTGAAACAAAAAGAGCATGGAATTTCTCCATACTCAATGTGATATCTTGATTGTAATAATACTTAAAAACCTGCTATTTAGAATCACTATTCCATTGATTTATCACTTTCTCAACCTCTGCAATTAGTTGCTCCTTATCCGGAATATAATAAGTATATTTAGAAGCAAAAATATTGCTAGATAAACCACCCAACGCATATTCCACTGCCAAAGCATCTTTATCCGTACAAAGTATAATGCCTATCGGCTTATTGTCGCCCTCATCATTTACTTCATTCTCATAATAATTCAGATACATATTTAACTGTCCAACAGCTTCCGGCACTAATTTTGTTGTCTTTAATTCAATAATTACATATGATTTTAATGGTTTGTTATAGAATACCATGTCTGCATAATAATGTGTATTATTAATTGTAACCCTCTGCTGCGTACCGACAAACATAAAGCCTCTGCCTAATTCCAGCAAAAACTTCTCAATTTGCTGTACTAATGCTTTTTCCAAATCACTTTCTATTATTGGCTTATCTTCTGGTATGCCTAAAAACTCAAATACATATGAATCTTTTATAATATCTTTCGGCTTTGTAATTTCAATACCATTCAATGCTAAATTTAATACTTCCTGTTTATTGACTTCCCCTTTAGACAATAACAAACGCTCATACAAAGAAGTATTAATCTGCCTTTTCAATTCTCTCACTAACCAGTTTGCATTGATGGCTTCCTTTTCATAAAAGCTACGTTTATTTCTATCTGATATAGTTAAAAGTTCGCAATAATGCGTCCAGCTCAATTTGCCAGTCACTGACTGGCAATTCTCATAATTCAAATAGAACGCTCTCATATTTTGCAAGTTTGATCTGGAAAAGCCTTTACCAAACTCACTTGTTAAAACTTTTGATAACTGTTTTAATGTTTGTTCTCCGTATGCGGCACGAATACTCTCATTCTGCTCATATCGAACAATAATTTCCCCAATCTTCCAATAAGAAATAATCAATTCATTGTTTACTTCTTTCGCAACATTACTTCTGGCCATATCGAGAATATTTTTTATTTCACCAATTAAAGGACTCATCAATTTATTATCCATTATTTCAATCTCCTTTCCCACTTACTGATATTTATATAATCGCCAATTACAATTTTAAATATTTTTCCATAAATATTAATTTTTCATCATCTTACACTCAATCATCTTTGCAATAAACCATTTCTCTATTACAATCTTTATCATAAATGTATAGATATTTTTTCTTTACAGGTTTACTTGGTCTTCCATAAAAATGATATTCATCATCATGAAACGAAACCGATACCATAAAAGCAATGGCCTGCTTCCGATCATTCAGAACATTTTGCAGACAATCCTTATCTATATTAACCAATTGTCCATAAGTACTATTTTTTTCATATCCACTCTCATTTTCTGGTTCACTCCAATAGTATGTATGTACAATGGCAGATGCAGAATTATATACCCTTGAGTTCAAAATCTGCCCTTGCTGTGTTATAGATAGATACTTAGCAAAATCATCAGATAATCCCTTTATATTTGGTATAAATGAATATTCTTTTAATAGTAAATCTTTCATATCTCAAGTATTTTAGGATTATTTCCGTTATCCAATGCTATTCCAACTAATTCATCAGCACTATTTTTATATCCTACTCTCAGCCCGTATAATGCATGGTCTTTATCCTGCCATCCGAAGTGAGCAGATTGTTCCATAAGACCTGTATCTTTAAATATCTTCAATAAAATTCCCTCCGCACTAATGATAAATTTGGTCTTAACGTCTTACTTCTTACAGTAGCATTATAATCCTATTTCACACTTTCTATCAACTAACAATTTCCAGTCTCTTCATAATCCCTTTCTGATAAGATATGACAGCTTACGTAGCCTAACATCATTTAGGGGAAATCCACATAAATTTATGTTCAAAAACACGAAACAAACTTCTCCCCTTTTACGAAAAAACGAGGCAAACTTTCACACACCATTTGGGGGATACCCCTTCCCCCAACTCTTCCCCCCAAAAAATCCCCCAAATCGGCACTCAAAATACGGTAATTCACACTTATTGGACTACTAATGTCCAATAAGGTATATAATTATGAACCTATCCCAAGAACGCAAAAACCCCTGAAAATGCCCATTCTATGGGATTTTCAGGGGTTCGTAAATCAATTTTCTCAGAAGTTTACTGATTCATCTGCGCCGCAACCTCAGCCGCAAAATCTTCTTTCTTCTTCTCGATTCCTTCGCCTGTCTCAAAGCGGATAAATCTCTTAATGCTAAGATTTGCGCCGTTCTCTTTTGCAACCTTCTCCACATACTTGCCTACGGTAAGGTCGCCGTCCTGAACGTATACCTGATCTAACAGGCATACTTCCTTAAGCTCTTTATTCAGACGTCCGATGATCATCTTCTCGATGATGTTTTCCGGCTTGTTCGGATTTTCCTGTTTTGCCTGAGCAAGAAGAATCTCTTTCTCCTTGTCAAGATAATCTTGGGATACTTCGTCGCGTGACACGTACTTCGGCGTCATCGCCGCAATCTGCATCGCTACGTTTCTGAGGCACTTCTTCACCTCATCGTTCACAACATCCGTATCAGCATCTACAAGTACGCCGATACGTCCGCCGCCATGGATATAAGATACGATGCATCCATCAGACTCAAGTTTCTCGAATCTTCTGATGTTTAAGTTCTCGCCGATTCTTGCAATCTTTGCAACAAGGGCATCCTTTACTGTCTGGGATGAGTCTGCAACCCAGCTTTCTGCAAGGAATGCATCCATGTCTGCAGAAGATGTCTCAAGCGCCTGCTTTACAACATTTGCCACAAACTCTTTAAACTCATCATTCTTAGCCACGAAATCCGTCTCTGAATTAACCTCTACGATTGCTGCTTTCTTATCATCAGCAACATCAGCCATAACGATGCCTTCTGCTGCAATTCTTCCGGCTTTCTTAACTGCCTTAGCCTCGCCGTTCTTTCTTAAGAACTCTACGGCCTCATCCATATTGCCATTCGTCTCGTTAAGAGCCTTCTTGCAGTCCATCATGCCTGCGCCCGTCATCTCTCTTAACTCTTTTACCATACTAGCTGTAATTGCCATCATTCTTTCCTCCTAAAATCGTTTCTTACTCTTCTGTATTCTCTGTTTCCGCTTCTGCCTCCTCGTAATACGCCTCGTCGTCCCCTGTCATTCCCTGATTAGCCTCTACGACTGCATCAGCCATCTTGGAAACAATAAGCTTAACTGCACGGATTGCATCATCATTGCCCGGGATTACATAATCAAGCTCCTCCGGGTCACAGTTGGTATCAGCGATACCGATAAGAGTAATTCCAAGAGAATGTGCCTCCTGCACACAGATTCTCTCCTTCTTAGGATCAACTACAAAAATAGCGTCCGGAATCTTCTTCATGTCTTTGATTCCGCCAAGGTTCTTCTCAAGTTTCTCCCACTCTTTCTTAAGCTGGATAACTTCTTTTTTCGGAAGAACGTCGAATGTTCCGTCCTCAGACATTCTCTCAATATCTTTAAGACGTGCGATTCTGCTCTTAATTGTCTTAAAGTTGGTCAGCATGCCGCCCAACCATCTCTCATTTACATAATACATGCCACAGCGCTCAGCCTCTGTCCTAATTGCGTCCTGAGCCTGTTTCTTTGTTCCTACGAACAGGATTGTGCCGCCCTCTGCTGCCACATCAGCGACTGCCTGATAGGCCTCGTCTACCTTTCCTACAGACTTCTGAAGGTCGATGATGTAGATGCCATTTCTCTCCGTGTAGATATACGGAGCCATCTTAGGATTCCATCTCCTTGTCTGATGTCCAAAATGAACACCCGCCTCCAAAAGCTGTTTCATTGAAATAACGCTCATATTTCTTTCCTCCATTTGGTTTTTCTTCCGCATATCCATAAGCCTTCGAAACTAGTCCAACCAAGATCCAGCACCGCCTCCGGCAAGCATATGCGTGATTATTTGTAACAGATTTATGATAACACAGCGCTATACTTATTGCAAGCTATTTCCGCCAAAAGATTATAAGGCACAGAAAGCAGGCCATCCATGACCTGCTTTCACCAAAATTTTCATATTTTCCTATAGTAGATATAAATGTGATATTACCAGTATCTTCTTACTGCAAGAACCGTACGATAGTTGGCAGGCGATGTAATCTTAATGCCGCCCTTCGGATACGGCGCGCTGTTAGATGCATGTACAATCTTGTTGTTGCCGATATAGATCGCCACATGCCCGCTGTAACAGATTACGTCTCCCGGCATCCGGTCCGCATAGCGTACAGATTTTCCTCCTCCCCGGATAGCCCCGGACGTCCTGGGTGTAGAGATTCCGAATTTCTTATGTATCTGCTGTACGAATCCCGAGCAGTCGATACCGCCTGTCAGGCTCGTGCCGCCATACACATATTTGTTTCCTATGTAGTTGCAGCCCATATCCGCAATCTGCTGCCCCAGAGCCGCATTACCCGGCTTTGCTGCTGGAACGTCATCGTTCTTATCATCCTGGTCATCTTTCTTGTCATCGTCTTTATCCGTCTTGTCATTATCGGATGCTCCGCTTTCCGGTTTTCTGTCCTCATCTTTATCGTCTTTGGACGAATCTTGGGAATCCTGGCTGTCCTGGGAATCGTTTTTCCTTTCTTCCTCGGCATCTTTTGCCGCCTGCTCGGCTCTCGCAGCTGCCTCTGCCTCCTCACGGGCTCTTGCCTCTGCCTCTTCCGCAAGGCGCTGCTCTTCCTGAATGCGCCTCAGCTCCTCTGCGGCCTCCTCCTTCGCCTCTGTAAGCTGATTGTCGAAGTCTTCAATCTGGCTCCTCATCTGCGTCAGCGTAACTTCAAGATTTTGCTTCTGTATGTCCATCTCCTCAGACAATGCCTGCATCTCTGCCTGGCCTTCCTCCAGATTATCCTTCAGCTCGGCGACCTCATTCTTCGTTTCAACATATTTATTCAGCATCTTACGGTCATAATCATGTACCTTTTTGATATATTCCGCCTTATTCACCAAATCCGAATAAGACTCAGCGGAGAATAGCGTTGAAACGTAACTGGAATCCCCTTCTTCGTACATATATTTGATACGAAGTTTCATATCGTCATACTGTTTCTTTTCATTCGCCTCAGCATCCTTAAGGTCTGCTTCTGCCTCAACAATACGCTTTTCCTGAGTCTCCATGTCGCTCTGCAAGGCATCATAATCCACAAGAAGCTGAACCAGCTCGTTATTTACGCTTTTTGCCTGCGCCTCTGCCTCGTTTTTCTTTTGTTCAAGCTCATTTACCTGAGCTTCTGCCTGCGCCTCTGCCTCGTTTTTCTTTTGTTCAAGCTCTTCCACCTGAGTTTCTGCCTGTGTCTCTGCCTGACTTTTCTTTCGTTCAAGTGATTCTGCATCATCCTGAGGTGTAGCCAGAACAGGTGTCACAATTAAAGAACTCATCACAGCAGATGTGATGAGCGTCCTAAGCAAACGTCTTTTCATAATTCTCACCCATCCTATTAATTATCCTGTCAACTTGTTATACGCCCCCGCATACTCAAAGTAAGAATACTACATTTTCTGTTTTTTTTCAATGCTTTTACAAAAATTTACATTTCTGTTACAAAACATGCGCCTTAAATTTCTTATCCTTACTCTCTCTGAAACACCTAAAATGCCGGGCACAAACCTGCCCGGCACATCCGTCTTCTATCCTTTTACCAATATCTTCTATACCACGCCGCACCGCCGCGCACTGCGGAAACTTTCGCAATCTTCACACTGTCCCCTGGTTTCGGAGCATGAATCATATTTCCTCCGCCGATATAGATGCCTACATGCCCTGCATAGCAAACTACATCACCTGGCTGCGGGCTTGAAACGCTCTTTCCGCCGCTGCCCTGGGATCCTGAACTGTGCGGAAGGCTGATGCCTGCTGCACGGTGGCAATACATTACAAGGCCTGAACAATCAAATCCTGATGATGATGATCCGCCGGACACGTATGGTACGCCAATCTGACCATACGCTGCGCTGACAATCGCACTTGCTGCGGACGCACCGCCCGCGCTCTCTGACGGTGTCTCTTCCTTTTCTTTTCCGCCATCATTGACATCATCTTTTTTATCGCTGCCCTGGCTCGTCGTGCCGGTATTGCCGTCATCATCCTTGAATGTTCCGCTGTTGTTCTGATTGGTTCCTTCTTTTTCCGCAGCCGCTTTCGCCTCTGCCTCCTGGCGGGCGCGCTCCTCTTCCTCTGCCTTACGAGCTGCCGCCGCAACTGCTTCCTGCAGCTGAATATCCAAATCCGCTACTTCTTCACGCTTTGTCTCAATCATCACGCTAAGGTCATCTTCCTGTTTCTCATACTCAGTCTGCATGCCCTTCAGCTCTTTTTGGTCATTCTCAAGCTTGGTCTTAAGATTTGATACTTTTTCTTTTGTCGCTATGTATTCAGCCAGTTTTTCTCTGTCGTAAGAATGAACTTTCTGTATGTACTCCGCCTTATTCATAAAATCGGTAAAGTCCTTAGCGTTAATAATCGCCTCTATCGCATTGGCATCGCCTTGCTCATACATATATTTGATGCGGAGTTTCATGTCCTCATACTGCTTTTTCTCAAGCTCTTTTGCATCGCCCAGTTCTACCGTCACGGTCTCAATCTCTTCGCCGGTTTTAATAAGCTTTCTCTCAAGCTTGTCTATCTTCCCAATAATCTTCTCAAGCTCTGCTTTCAGCGAATTCACCTCGCCCTGCGCCGACTCTTTTTCTTTCTTTAAATCATCTACCGCAGGCGCAGCGCTTACTGGCATAACAACCACAGAACTTGCAACTACGGCAGCTAAAATCCTCATCCCAAATCTTCTCATTTTTTAATCATCCTCAAAATATGTATTATATAGATGTTAAACACCCATATCTAGTGTGATTATAACTCGTCCATCTTTTTTTTGCAACCTCTTTCACAAAATTTCCGAAAGAATTTTTGCAGCTATTTTGAGTTCCCTGTAAATTATATTACGATTTTTCCATATAGCTCTCATCTTTTCTCTTTTTGAAAAAGTCTGTAAGAAATTCATAGAACTCTGTTACGTTCCTGCTGTCTGTCTTATTTTTATTATAAGTAATGATAATATCCCTCTGGCAGACAGGCTCTTCAATCTCCAAAAGCTTTACATTCTCGTTTTCAATGCCGCCCCATGTAAACTCCGGCCAGAAACCAATTCCCATGTTTGCTGCTATCATATTTTTTACCGCAGCAGGATTGTCGCTCTCAAAAATCATCTTCGGCGAGAATCCGGCATGCTGGCAGAATCTGTCGCAGATATACCGAAATTCCCTGGAACCCTGGAGGCTTATGAATCCTTCCTCCGATACCTCCCCAAGGCAGACAGAATCCTTTTCTTTATATCTCCCATTTCTCGGAACAGCCAGAAATATCTTCTCCGCATAGGAGCTGCTGTTTTTCTCATTATGGCTCTGATAGAACAATTTTGTCGTGACCGCTATATCATACAGCTCGCTTTCAGAATTCTGCTGCAGCTGAAAATTGATTTCCCCATGTTGTTTCTTATATTCAATGATTGCCTCCATGACAAGTCCGGAGGCAGCCAGCACGTTCATATGTATGGTCTCGCCCTCTAATTTTGCCATCATGCTCAGCTGCTCCGGAATCCGGTCAAGCTGCTCCATCAGCGGAGTCAGTTTTTTCTGAAGATATTTTCCGTACTCGGTCAGCGTGATGTTCCGTCCTTTCGCAGCAAAAAGCGGAACTCCCAAATCTTCCTCCAGCCGATGGATTGCCTGCGTCAGCGCCGGCTGGGTGATGCGTAAGTTTTTTGCGCTGTTTGTTATATGCCTGCTCTCTGCTGCTTCCAGAAAATACCGGATCTGCGTCAGTTCCATCGTAACATTCCTCCTCTTATTTTATATAATATTAATATTATCAATTTCATTCTATTTTTATAGAAAATTCTTTCATTTAAGAAAAGAAATAAAAAATAATAAAATCAATAAAAAAATATTAATCCTAAAAAAGTGAAAAGAAAAAAACGGTTTCGAAATAAACAAAAAAACTACTAAACATAAATAACGACAATAGAATTTCGTATATTTAATATATCGGACTGTATTCCGAATATTGTTGTAGGATCTTCTGGAACCGATGGCCACCCGCCCCCTGGCCCTCGTGCAGGACGCTTCCCTGTACTGCTACGGCGTGGACTTCAACAAGAATGTGACGGAGGTCTTCGACGCACAGGGAACGATCGCGGCGGCTTACGATTACTCCCCCTA
>OFGR01001644.1_pt1 | contig 17003 bp, 15 predicted proteins | sample 1521811 | NCBI WGS metagenome assembly OFGR01 (sample SAMEA3504098, study PRJEB24116) | mouse gut metagenome | biome: mouse gut; feature: mouse-associated habitat; material: faeces | place: Denmark | collected 2011
GCCACAGTACATATATATATTCAATTATATTTCCCCACCCCGTGAAAAGTAACCATATTAGTTGTACTCGTTTTCTTTTAATTATATTGTTATTGACTTTTGATATTTGTTTTGCTATCATAAAAGCGTGTACTTGCATGAAAAAGTGCTGACAAAGATAAAATGGCAGAAGGGGGAGCAGAATGTGGATGAAACGAGCCAAAAAATAATTGATGCGGCGATGGCATTAGTCCGAGATAAAGGATATGTTGCAACAACCACGAAAGAGATCGCAAGGGTAGCTGGTGTAAATGAGTGTACGTTGTTCCGCAAATTTGAGAGCAAAAAGGATATTGTTTTACAAGGGGCAAACCAGACTGGCTGGCGGGCGAATGTCACACCGGAAATCTTTGGAAATGTAGAGTGGGATTTGCAAACAGATTTGAAGATGTTCATGAGGGCATATATTGACAGGATGACACCGGATTTCGTTAATCTGTCAATCGGTCTGAGAGCGCCACAACTTTATGAGGAAACAAAACAGCTCATTATGAAAGTTCCACAGGCTTTTTTGCTGACATTAACTGATTATCTGAATAAGATGTGTGCGATGGGGAAAATACCAGAAAAAGACTTTAAGACGCTGGCTTTGACTGTATTTTCGGCAACATTCGGCTACACATTTCTGAATGCATCGTTTGGAAAAGAACTTACAGACATTGAAAAAGATGAATACATTGAAGAAAGTGTGCAGATGTTTGTAAAGGGAATCTATCAGTAAAGTTTGAGTTGCCGGATGGCAATGAATAGGAAACGACAGAAATCGTTTCCTATAAAAATATACAATATGCGTGCAAGTACACGCATTAGAAATGGAGGGAGCTATGAAACAGATAACAGGTGCGGATTTGTTTGTAAAAGCGCTTAAAGAAGAAGCAGTTGATACATTGTTTGCTTATCCAGGAGGGCAGGCAATAGATTTATTTAATGCACTGTATGGAGAAAAAGAAATAGATGTTATCCTGCCCCGTCATGAGCAGGGGTTGATCCATGCAGCAGATGGTTATGCACGTTCTACAGGTAAAGTTGGTGTTTGTCTTGTAACAAGTGGGCCAGGAGCTACAAATCTTGTTACAGGCATTGCTACTGCGAATTATGACAGTGTTCCGTTGGTATGTTTTACGGGACAGGTACCGACACACCTTATTGGGAATGATACCTTTCAGGAAGTGGATTTTGTGGGCATCACAAGAAGTATTTGTAAATATGCTGTGATGGTGCGAAAGAGAGAAGATTTGGCAGAAACAATCAAAAAGGCATTTTACATTGCAAAGACCGGAAAACCAGGAGTAGTTGTTGTTGATCTGCCAAAGGATGTCCAGAGGGCTTACGGCAGCGACTTTTATCCGAAGGAAATTAGGATCAGAGGTTATAAGCCGAATATTTCTGTACATATGGGGCAGTTAAATAAGGCGTTGGACATCTTGAACCATGCGGTAAAGCCTGTTTTCCTGATCGGTGGAGGAGTAAATATTGCCCATGCAAATAAAGAAATGACGCAGCTTGCAGAGCTGACAGGCGTGCCTGTTATTACAACTATTATGGGAAAAGGAGCAATCTCTACAACAAACAGTTTATATGTTGGCAATATAGGGATTCATGGGAGTTATGCTGCCAATTCAGCAATCAGTAACTGTGATGTTCTTTTTTCGATAGGAACACGGTTCAATGACCGCATTACAGGGAAAACAGAAGAATTTGCAGTAAATGCAAAGATTATCCATATTGATGTGGATGCGGCATCTATTTCCCGAAATATTGATGTAGATATTCCTATTGTTGCTGATGCGAAAAAGGCGATATGTGCTTTGCTTGAAAAGGCAAAGCCGCTGCGCATCTCAGAGTGGACAGATGAAATCAACCGTTGGAAAAAGGAATATCCGATTACTATGGGGAAAGTCGGTTTGACGCCACAAATGATCATTCAATCGATAAATGAAATGTTCAAAGATGCGATTGTTACTACGGATGTGGGGCAAAATCAATTATGGGCAACACAATTTCTTGATATTGGTGAGAATAATCAAATGCTGACATCAGGCGGCTTAGGAACAATGGGATATGGTTTTCCGGCAGCAATCGGAGCGAAACTAGGCAATCCACATAAAGATGTCATTGTTATATCCGGCGATGGTGGTATGCAGATGAATATTCAGGAAATGGCAACGGCAGTTGTTTATGAACTGCCAGTTATCATCTGCGTACTGAATAATGGATATTTAGGAAATGTGCGGCAATGGCAGGAAATGTTTTATGAAAGGCGATATTCGAGTACCTGTATGCGCTATCGGAGAAGCTGTGAGATAGGCTGTAATCAACCCGATCATTGTTGTCCGGAATATACACCTGATTTCATTGCGCTGGCAGAGAGCTATGGTGCGAAGGGAATCCGTGTCACAAAGTCAGAAGATATAAAAAATGCTTTGACCAGTGCAAAGCAGAATACAAAAACACCTACAGTTATTGAGTTTATCATAGATAGGGAAGTCAATGTCATGCCAATTGTTCCGCCAGGAAATCCACTGAATGACATGATAAAATAAGCCTTGCGGTGGATTGTGCTTGCACAAGCTAACATAAGGCGCATGAACGCACCGAGACGTCAGTCGAGGTGATTTTAGAAAGAAGGGAAAACGGAGAATGAAAAAGAGATGGATATGTTTATTTATTGAAAATGAAATAGGTGTACTCGCCCGTATCTCAGGATTGTTTTCCGGAAAATCTTATAATCTGGACAGCTTGACAGTTGGGGTTACTCAAGACAGTACCATATCACGGATGACAATTAGTTTAACAAGCGATGACAGGACTTTTGAGCAAATAAAAAAACAGCTCAGTAGAAGTGTTGAAGTAATCAAAGTAGTGGATTATACAGACACATCTATCCATATGAAAGAAATTTTATTTATGAAAGTAATTCATTGTTCAGATGCAGATATAACGGAACTGTTTCGGATTTCAAAAGTATTTGGTGTAGAAATTATTGACTATGATGGTGATACTGTTCTTTTGGAATGTACCCAGACAGAAAACAGGAATAATGATTTGATAGCTTTGCTGAAAAGAAAGTTTGTGAACAGGATTGAGATTGTAAGGGGCGGAAGCGTTGCGGTTGAAGCTGTCAGCATCTCGGAAAGATAGGGGACTGAGCAGAAGTCAACGGTTAGATTTTATTGCCGGCTAATTTAATAAGGAATTTTAAAACAGAAAAATGTTTTTTGATTAGAAAGATTGTTTTTCATAGTGATGGAGGTTGGTATTTTCGCAGTAGTTCAAGCACATAACGAACCATAGGAATCAGGTCGGCAGCGTACAATCTTTTTGCAGAGAAAGGAGTTTCTGAAGGTTCGGTGTTTCATCTGAAACTCCAAATTCTGTACGGGCTTCACGGACTGCAACAGTTATTATCATCGTATATTCCAGAGGCAGTATGGTATGACACCGAGAAAATATCATATAAACAAGTAAATGTAAATAGCAAATAAGGACACTTTTTTAGACAAAAGGTGTCCTTTTTGTATTGCGCTGAATCCGCTATGATTAATATATCAAACAGAAAACGAAAGGACGTGATGAACATGGAAAAATACTATCTTGCCATAGACATTGGCGCATCAAGCGGACGCCACATTCTGGCGCACATGGAGGACGGGAAAATGGCGATCGAAGAAATCTACCGGTTTCCAAACGGCATGGTTGAAAAACAGGGGCAGAAGATATGGGATATTGATGCCCTGTTTGAGGAAATCAAGACTGGAATGAAAAAATGTAAGGATATTGGTAAATTACCTGTTTCGGTCGGAATTGATACATGGGCAGTTGATTTCGTGCTTTTGGATGGGGAAAACAAGCGGATTGGAAATGCTGTGGCTTACCGCGATGACCGCACGAAAAATATGGATAAAAAAGTTTATGAGCTTATTGATGAAAAGGAACTGTACAAAAGGACAGGAATCCAGAAGCAGCTATTTAATACAATCTATCAGCTGATGGCGCTCAGGGAGAAGAATCCCGATGAACTGAAGAAAGCAGCAAAACTGCTGATGATACCGGATTACTTTCATTTCGTGCTGACGGGAAACACCGCAGCAGAGTACACAAACGCGACAACGACACAACTGGTAAGCGCTAAGACAAATGACTGGGATTGGGAACTGATAGATAAACTTGGATATCCGCAGTCCATTTTCCAGAAGATACAGATGCCGGGCACGGAACTTGGAAATTTGAAAGACGATATTGCAAAAGAAGTCGGGTACACCTGCAAAGTCGTGCTTCCAGCAACACATGATACTGGTTCCGCAGTCATGGCAGTGCCTGCCGAGAGCGGCAGCGCACTCTACATTAGTTCGGGAACATGGTCTCTGATGGGAACGGAGCTTTTGAAAGCGGACTGCAGTGAACAGAGCAGGCAGCATAACCTCACAAATGAGGGCGGTTATCAGTATCGGTTCCGCTACCTGAAAAATATCATGGGACTCTGGATGATACAGTCCGTAAAGAAGGAAATTGGCGGGGGACTTGGTTTTGGTGAGATTTGTGAAGCGGCATCAAAGTGCAGCATTTCGTCCATTGTGGACTGCAATGCAGACCGTTTCCTCGCACCGGCGAACATGACAGAGGAGGTGAAAGCGGCGTGCAGGGAATCGGGACAGAAAGAGCCGGAAGGAATCGCTGAGGCAGCGGCAGTAATCTATAACAGTTTGGCAGAATGCTATGCGTCAACAGCGAAGGAAATAGAGCAAATGACTCAGACCAGCTATGACTGTATCTATATCATAGGTGGTGGGGCAAATGCGGATTACCTTAACCGGCTGACTGCAAAAGCCACGGGGAAAAAAGTCTGCGCAGGTCCGACAGAGGCAACGGCAGTCGGAAACCTTGCGGCACAGATGATTGCTGACGGGATATTAGGGGATTTAGAGGATGCAAGAAAATGTATCCGTACATCCTTTCCAGTAAAAGAATATTCATAAAAACATAAGGAGGACGAAAATGAATCAGATTCAGAGGTACGAAAATGCAAAAAACAAATACGCGGCAATCGGGGTTAACACCGACGCAGCTATCAAAAAGATGATGGAAATTCCGGTTTCACTACACTGCTGGCAGGGTGATGACGTAATTGGTTTTGACCATGACGGTCCGCTCACGGGAGGAATCCAGACGACGGGCAATTACCCCGGAAAGGCAAGGACTCCGGAGGAACTTATGCAGGACATGGACGTGGCGCTGAAATTAATGCCAGGTAAAAAGAAGCTGAACCTGCACGCAAGTTATGCAGTTTTTGAAGATGGCGGGTACGTGGATCGTGACAAAATTGAACCGAAGCACTTTGCAAAATGGGTGGAGTTCGCGAAGGAAAGGAACATGGGAATTGACTTTAACCCAACTTTTTTCTCGCATCACAAAGTGAAGGATGGACTGACACTGTCAAGTCCTGATGAAGAAACAAGAAGATTTTGGATTGAGCATGGGAAAGCATGCATTCGTATTTCCCAGTATTTTGCAGAGCAGACGGGGGTGCCGTGTGTTATGAATATCTGGACAGGCGACGGTTACAAGGATATTCCGGCTGACCGTATGGGACCGCGCCTGCGTTACAAGGATTCCATTGAGCAGATTCTGTCAGAGCCGTATGACAAAAAACTTGTAAAGCCCTGTGTGGAATCAAAAGTATTTGGCATCGGCGTGGAGGCATTCACAGCAGGAAGTTCGGAGTTCACGCTGACCTTTGCGGCAACGCACGATGGCTGTCTGCCATTGATGGACAATGGGCATTATCACCCGACAGAGGTGGTGTCTGATAAAATTCCGGCGCTGTTATGCTTCTTCCCGGAGGTCGCGCTGCACATCACGCGGGGCATCCGCTGGGACAGCGACCATGTCGTGTTGCTTGACGATGAGACAAAGGAAATGGCAAAGGAAATCGTGAGGAACGATGCACTTGATCGCGTTTACATGGCGCTTGATTACTTTGACGCAAGCATCAACAGGATATCGGCATGGACCGTTGGTTTCCGCAGCTGGCAGAAGGCCCTGCTGGGCGCGCTCTGCACGCCGAATGCGGAGCTGAAAAAGCTTCAGGATGAGAACCGCATGACAGAGCTCATGGTAATGCAGGAGGAATTAAAGATGTATCCGTTTGGAGATGTCTGGGACGAATACTGCAGGGAGTGCGGTGTGGATTCTGATTACAGTTGGTTTGCCGCTGTTAAGAAATATGAGGATGAAGTATTGTTGAAAAGATAGAGGAAGGGGTTGGGATTTATGAAATTTTTAGATGCTGAATTTGTGCAGGGATTTATAAGAATGGCGGATGACGGATGGCAGCAGGGATGGCATGAGCGCAATGGCGGCAATCTGTCCTACCGCGTAAAACCGGAGGAAGTGGAATCTGTAAGAGAGAATTTTGAGGCTAAAGAATGGCAGCCAATCGGAACGGCAGTGCCAAAGCTTGCCGGGGAGTATTTTCTGGTAACGGGAAGCGGAAAATATTTCAGGAATGTCATCATCAAGCCGGAGGATTCTATCTGCATGATCGAACTTGATGACAAGGGTGAGAATTACCGTATTGTGTGGGGGCTTGTAAATGGCGGCAGACCAACGTCAGAACTTCCTTCACACCTGATGAACCATGAGGTCAAAAAGGAACTGACTGACGGCAGATACCGTGTTATTTACCATGCACACACGACAAATGTGATCGCGCTTACGTTTGTACTGCCATTGACTGACGAGGCATTTACAAGGGAGCTGTGGGAAATGGCAACAGAGTGTCCGGTAGTATTCCCAAGTGGGATCGGCGTTGTGCCCTGGATGGTTCCGGGCGGAAGGGATATTGCGGTGGAGACAAGCAGGCTGATGAAAGACTATGATGTTGCAGTCTGGGCGCATCATGGAATGTTCGCGGCAGGCGAGGATTTTGACCTTACCTTCGGCCTGATGCATACAGTGGAAAAATCTGCTGAGATTCTGGTCAAAATGCTTTCCATGCAGCCTAATAAGCGCCAGACCATTATGCCGGATGATTTCAGGAACCTTGCAAGGGATTTCAAGGTGACACTGCCTGAGAAGTTTTTATATGAGAAATAACTGTAAAGAATACAATTGAAAAAGTATCTGACGGATGGTGAATTTAATTTATGAAGTCAGTTATGATTCTAAATATTATAAAAGGAGAAATGACTTATGGCAAACAGATTTGTGTTAAACGAAACATCGTATCACGGAGCAGGCGCGGTTAAGGAAATCGTAACCGAGGCAAAGGGAAGGGGATTTCAGAAAGCGTTTGTATGCTCTGATCCGGATCTGGTAAAATTCGGCGTGACTAAGAAAGTTCTGGACATTCTTGAAGGGGAAGGGCTTGCATATGAGCTTTATTCCGAAATTAAGCCCAATCCGACTGTTGAGAATGTACAGACCGGCGTTGCCGCATACAAAAAATCAGGCGCTGATTACCTGATAGCAATCGGCGGAGGTTCTTCCATGGACACGGCAAAGGCTATCGGTATCATTATCAACAACCCAGAGTTTGAGGATGTGGTAAGCCTTGAGGGCGTAGCGCCTACAAAGAATAAGTGCGTGCCGATTTTTGCAGTGCCAACCACGGCGGGAACAGCTGCAGAAGTAACCATTAACTACGTTATCACCGATGCTGCAAAGAATCGTAAGATGGTATGTGTTGATCCCAAGGACATTCCGGTTGTGGCATTTGTTGATCCTGAAATGATGTCAACCATGCCGAAGGGGCTGACAGCTGCGACGGGTATGGATGCGCTTACACATGCAATCGAGGGCTACATCACAGCCGGTGCATGGGAGCTGTCAGACATGTTCCACCTAAAGGCAATCGAAATCATAGCGCGTTCCCTGAGGGGCGCTGTTGACAATACGCCGGAGGGCAGGGCTGATATGGCGCTCGGACAGTATGTCGCAGGCATGGGTTTCTCCAATGTCGGACTCGGAATCGTACATTCCATGGCACATCCGCTTGGTGCACTGTATGATACGCCGCATGGAATTGCCAACGCGATCATACTTCCTACAGTTATGGAGTATAATGCAGAGGCAACAGGCGAGAAATATCGTGAAATTGCAAGGGCAATGCGCGTGCAGGGCGTTGACGGCATGTCGCAGGAGGAGTACCGCAAAGCGGCAATCGACGCAGTGAAGAAACTGTCACAGGATGTCGGCATTCCGGCAGATTTGAAGGCCATTGTCAAGAAAGAGGATATTCCGTTCCTTGCACAGTCTGCATATGATGACGCATGCAGGCCGGGTAATCCAAAAGAGACAAGCGTTGAGGATATTACAAACTTATACGAGTCATTGATTTGAAAATAAAAGTTATTTTAAAGAAAGGGGCTGTCGCATTAACGAATAAAAATTCGTGAAGCGGCAGCTTCTTTTATAAATCGTTTTTTTACTTACATAACCTGTTTTGCTTTTGGAATGTCTCACATGGTCTGTCGTCAGCCTTTTCGCATTCCGGCAGATATAGGCATCTAATTCCGCATCTTTTAAAAAAGGGATTCATGTTGTTGTATCTGTTGGCTGTGTGCCTATGGTGAGCCATGAAAAGTGGCATCGCGGTCTGTCTTGGAATAACTGTTGCGTCCGCCGCAGATATGTATTTGATGGTTATATTTTTTGAGCTAGGACAGATAATCTTCGAGGGTTTCAATGCTCTTTTGAAGCAGCGTTTTTCTTTTCCCAATGCCATGAATGAAAATGTAAGGGTTTCTTTATATGGAAGTTTGTACAAAATTGAGGTATAATTTGTTAAAAAATGGTCTGTCTCATATGTCATTCGGTCTCCTCGCTTTGCAGAAAGTGAAAGGCTGAGTGTTAGAATTTTTAAACGATATCACCGCATCGTCACCAAAATTTAGTTTATTACTTCATTCCGCTCGATTGGATTTCTACTTGTTATATTTTTTGTAAAATATAGCTGCTTGTTCAGTTGTATTTGATGATAAGATGGTTTATGATATTAGAGCATGTTTAAAAATCATAACGATCAGATGTACGCTCCATTTTTCGTGATATTTGCACCGAATTCAGTCAAGATAGTCCGCTATGCCTTCATTCGGTACAAACCTTTCACAATATTTGATGCGCATCTGACAGAAAGTATTTTTAGGAAACATTCCAGGGGAGTATAACGCGCATGGAACATATTTCGTTACAGTTCATCCTAGGACTTTGCACTATGCTGCAAAGCCCATAAGAATGCATAGTGGTTGAGAAACATATGGCTTTGACATCGCGAAGCGATTAAAAAAGGAGGAGTATGTATGAGTTTGTCTGTTAGGCTTGATGTGTTTGAGGGGCCGTTGGATTTATTGCTTTATCTGATAGAAAAGAATAAAATAGATATTTATGATATTCCAATTGTAGTTATTACACAGCAGTATCTGGACTATATTAAAAATATGCAGACAGAAGATATGAATATTATGAGTGAATTTCTCGTGATGGCCGCCACGCTGCTTGATATCAAATGCAAAATGTTGCTGCCCAAAACGGTAAATGAGGAAGGTGAGGAAGAAGATCCCAGAGCAGAGCTTGTACAAAAGCTTTTGGAATATAAAATGTATAAATATATGGCTTTTGAGTTGAGAGACAAGCAGGTTGATGCGGCAAAAAGCTGGTATAAAAAGCCAATGCTTCCAAAGGAAGTAGCAGACTACAAGTATCCAATAGATTATACGGAACTGGTAGGAGACATAAACCTTGCAAAACTCCATGAAATCTTCAAATCCATAATTAAGCGTCAAGAAGATAAAATAGACCCTATCCGAAGCCGATTTGGTAAGATTGAAAAAGATGAAATTAATCTGGAAGAAAAACAGAGTTACATAGAAGCATATGTGAAGAATCATAAAAAGTTTAGTTTTAGAAACCTTCTTGAAAAGCAGGGAAGCAAAATGGAGGTGATTGTAACTTTTATGGCAATATTAGAAATGATGAAACAGGGAGTGATTTCCATAGAGCAGGAGGGAACGTTTGCGGAAATCATTATTATATCCAGTCTTGCAGCATAGGTTTTTATGCTGTCTATGCGTGAATAGAGGTCAATTATGAATGAAAAAAAGATGATATCAGTAATTGAGGCAGTGCTTTTTGCAATGGGGGACTCTGTGGAGATTTCCAAACTTAGCCATGTACTGGAAGTATCAGAAGAAGAAATACGAAAAATAGTTGCTGAAATGAACAAAAAGTACAGCGAAGAGGACAGAGGCATTTATATTGTGGAGCTGGCTGACGCAGTTCAATTATGCACCAAACCAGAATTGTATGAGTATTTGATAAAGGTAGCAAAAGCGCCGCGAAAGTATGTATTGTCAGAGACGCTGCTTGAGACATTATCAATTATCGCCTACAAACAGCCTGTAACCAAACTTGAAGTAGAAAAAATACGAGGGGTAAGCTGTGGACATGCTGTAAACCGACTGGTAGAATTTAATTTGGTACAAGAGCTTGGAAGGCTTGATGCGCCGGGGCGGCCGCTCCTTTTTGGAACAACAGAAGAATTTTTAAGAACATTTGGCGTTAAATCATTAGGAGATTTGCCAATATTGGATCAAGATCAAATAGAGGACTTTAAAAAGCAAGCAGAAGAAGAAGCAGAACTTAAGGTAGAGATCTAAATGCGAAGAGACTTTACCCTTAAGAGCTATCGCGCAGCGATTTATAATAGGAGGAAATATGTCAATAGAAAGAGTAAAAGCCTATTTTCGAGCATATGGGCTGGAAGAGAATATTCAGGAATTTGAAGTATCTAGTGCAACCGTGCAACTTGCTGCTGAGGCACTGCATTGTGAGCCGCAAAGGATAGCAAAGACGCTCTCCTTTATGATAAATGGTGATGCAGTTCTAGTGGTAACGGCAGGAGATGCAAAGATTGACAATGCAAAGTACAAAGCACAATTTGGTCTGAAAGCAAAGATGCTTTCACCAGAAGAAGTAGAACGGATGGTTGGACATGCCGTGGGTGGAGTATGTCCATTTGCAGTAAATAAAGATGTGAAAGTATATCTTGATATATCGCTGAAACGATTCGAAACCGTTTTTCCAGCATGTGGAAGTTCTAATAGTGCGATAGAGCTTACAATTCCAGAGTTACAACAGTATTCCAGACCCATAGACTGGGTGGATGTCTGCAAAAATTGGGAGTAAAACCAGCGCGAAAAGGAAACGGCAGAGGACAGGGCGGTGCGGATTGTGCGCCGTAGCTTCTCCTTGTCGGTTTCAAATTTTGTGACTTTGGGCGGCTCACCTACGGCGGCAGTATTTGGGGTGTCTGGCTGGCGGTCAATTTTTCTGTTAGCAGGAATATGCCTTTTGGCAATGTCGCTGGCATGGCTTTTGGGTATCACGAGGATAGAAAAGAGGGTGCCTGTGCAGGAAAAGCAAACGCAAGTGTTACATCAAACGCAAAAGAAAGAATTTGTCAACAATAGCACAAAAAGAAACGGAATATTGCTGCAGTCTGGGTTGATTGTGCTTCTTGCGGCACTGTTTGTTCAGGGAGCTTTGAAAGATGGTGTCACCACGTGGATACCTGTTTACATTCAAGAAACCTATGGCATAAGTCCCATTCTTGCTGTAGCAGGAACAAGGGTAATTCCGCTGTGCAATCTGTTTGGCATGTGGCTGGCAGCAGTTGCATGCAGACATATGGAACGAAATGAGATTGCAGTTTCGGCGGGATTTTTTGCAGTTTGTGCAGCTGCGCTGATGATCCTGTGGATAAGTTCAGGCAAAAGTATGGCGTCACACTTTGGATGGTCAAAAACGATTTTGATTTGGGAAGCTATGGCGGCATTTTCTGTATTTGTTTGTGGTTTTGATGCCAAAAAATGGGGCACATACCGCAGAAAATTGGCAAAATAAAGGAGAAAAAGAATGTCAGATCGTATTTATTTACTGCCGGAGGAAGGCAATATGTATAAAGCAAACCTCCATTGTCATACGGTTCTTTCAGATGGACATTTGACATCGGAGGAAGTCAAAGCAGCATATATGGAACAGGGATATCAGATTGTAGCATTTACCGATCACAGAATGTATCAGTGGCACAAAAATCTGTGTGATGCGGACTTTTTGGCACTGGCTGCCATGGAAGTTGATATCAATGAACACTTCAAGGTTTCGGGTGATTTTTCAAGAGTAAAGACGTATCATATAAATTTATACGATGCGATACCAGAACAGTTTGTTGAGGAAAAACAAAAGGACCTGCTTCCAGAACGAAGATATCACGATACAGATTATATTAATGATTATATCGTAAAAATGAAAGAATATGGCTTTTTTGCCTGTTACAATCATCCATACTGGTCTTTGCAGAATTATGATGATTACAAAAACCTGAGAGGGTTCTGGGGAATGGAAATATACAATCATGGCTGTGAACATGATGGGTTGTATGGGTTTAATCCACAAAGCTATGACGAGATGCTACGATTGGGGAATCGGCTGTTTTGTGTTGCTACGGACGACAACCACAATCAGTTACCGTTTGGGAATCCGCTGTGTGACTCATTTGGCGGATTTGTCATGGTGAAAGCGCAGTCGTTGACCTATGAAGCTGTGATAAAGGCATTGCTTCACGGAGAGTTCTATAGCTCTATGGGACCAGAAATTTACAGTATGTCTGTAAAGGATGATGTACTAGAAATAGAAACAAGCCCTGTAGAAAAAATATATGTGATGATGAGCGGGAGAAATTGCTACAAAAAAGTGGCGGAACCTGGGAAGACAGTGACAAATGCAGTGTTTGAACTAGATGGAACAGAAGAATATATCAGGATACAAATTAGAGACGGACAAGGGCGCTATGCATGTAGCAATGCATATGAGATGAGGGGGACAGTGCCAGTGCTTCGGACGTATGACATGACAGGAGGTTAAGTGATGAGTGAAGATTATTAAAAGCGTTTGTAGCAAAAGGCGGCGGATTTATCGGTGTAGGAGAGCCAAGTGCCTGCCAGAACCAAGGACATTATTTTGCACTTGCTAGTGTGCTGGGTGTAGATAAGGAGTTGGATTTAGTCTGTCTACAGACAAATACAACTGGAAGGAACAGAAGCACTTTATCACAGAAAACAGTACTATCCAGCGACCGGAAAATATTGTGTGGTTAACAATATGTATGAGCCGCAGGAAACTGTGATTTATGATGGACATGACAAAGACACAAAAATGTGTTTGGAACCGAATGGAATTTACTGGTTTGATTTTGAAAAACAGGAACAGGAAAATGATTGATAGAAACAGATTCATATTATATTATGGACGTTCAGACGAGGAAGTACAGGGTTGCAGGGAATATGTAAAAAAGTGGTGGCCCAAGGAAACAGATGCACGCCTTGAGATTGCCAATCAGGTGTGTGAAAATAAATTTATTTTTAATCTTCCATGGGATATGGAACAGACAGCAGAAATTGTAGAATTTGGAGAAAAGCTGGACTGGACATATATGCCTGGGAAAGATGTGGAATTTATTTATCAAATGAATCGTCACCGTTATTGGGTTTGCTTGGGGCAGGCATACGCTATAACTGGAAGAGAAGTCTATGTGGAGACTTTTGTCGCACAGATGATGGATTGGATTCGGGTAAATGCGATTACAACAGAACGAACAGAGAAAACATGGCGTACAATTGAGGCAGGAATTCGGGCAGAAAACTGGATCAAAGCAATGGGGTATATGGTGAAAAGTCCCAAAGTGACAGATGAAGTGCTAGAAGCATTCACTGAGTCAATGCTGCTTCATGGACGATATTTGGCAGCATGCAAGAGGAGTTTCAGCACAAAGAGCAATTGGGGAATCCTGGAGAGCAGCGGATTATTTGCGATAGGAAAAATGTTGGAAGAATGTACAACAGGTATGATAAAACAGCATGGCAAAGAATATGCGTTGCTGGCATTGGAACGGCTGGAAAGACAGCTTGTCACGCAAGTAATGGACGATGGCGTTCATTGGGAACAGTCGCCAATGTATCACAATGAGGTATTAAGGTGCTGTCTTGAGGTGCTGCGTCTTGCAAATATTTACAAGATGGAAGTTTCGTCCAATATTCTTTCCATGACAAAAGCAATGGCACGCGCGGACCGATTCTGGCAGAAACCAGATGGGACACAACTGGCAGGGGGAGATAGTGACAGTACAGATGTTCGTGATATTTTGACAGCGAGTGCCTGGCAATTCAAGGATTCAACATTAAAATCAGGGGCATTTCCAAGGCTGGATTTTGAAAGTATATGGGATTATGGATTGCAAGCAGCAGTGGCATATGAGATATTTGAAGTGAAAGAGCCAGAAGAGCGGTTCATTTGGCAGAAGGATAGCGGAAATTGGTATCTGCGTTCTGATTGGGGAAGCAGGGCGGATTATCTCCATGTCAGATGCGGCGGTCTTGGCGGCGGGCATGGACACTTTGACAAGCTGCATATAGATCTCGTTGTGAATGGAGAAGATTTTTTGATAGATCCAGGACGGTATACTTATGTGGATGGAGAGGCGCGATATCGCTTGAAAAGTGCAACGGCACACAATACGGTGATGGTGGATGAAAAGGAATATACACAGTGTCTTGATGCGTGGGGGGTATCAGGACTGCATATGCCTGTAAATAGTGCCTGCAAAAAGAAGGGTGACTATATATATATTCAGTGTGGACATACTGGATATATAGAACAGGGCGTGTTGGTGAACCGAAAAATTTTGGCAATTGGCACAAAACTTTATATTGTGTGCGATGAATTTTATGGTTCTGCGTCTTATAGCTGTCATCAGTATTTTCATATGGCGCCGGCATGCCACCTTTCAATGGAAGAAGAAAGCAATTCTATATATATAGAAGGGAAAAATTTTGATGCAAAACTATGCTGTCTTTCAGAGAATATTGAAACAAAGATAGATACATTTTCTGTTTCACAGCATTATAATCAGATAGAACCGGCAGAGATGGTATCTTTTTGCGGAAAATCCGCGAAGATAGGCAAAAAAATAGGCTCTATGACAACCGTTATTTTCTGTTCTGATAAAAACGAGGGCGATATTCACAACTACTCGGCGGCATTTGTTCCAGTTACTTCTTCGGTACAGGGACGTTGTCTGGAAAGGGAAGAGGCAGAGGGAATTCTTATCTCTTGTCAAGGAAGACAGTATCTTGCCGTGATGGCACATGTTGAGGCAGGTGCGGACTGTGATTATATTGGCGCGATGAATCATTATGGACTTGGAAGAGTGATGGTTGCAGAATTGCTGCCGGAGGAATTAAACCAGAGCAGTTTGCCTGGCGAAGAACAGAATATGACAGTACTTTGCTGGTGATTCATAGAGGCTATATTTAGGAAAAGAGTGTATAACATGCAGACAAACGAAAGCTTATTGTCATATGAAATGATGAGCAGAGAGCAGGCTGAGGAAGCCTTGAAGCTTGCAGGGGAAGTTCATGTTGAGAGTTTTTTGAACAGGATTCAAAAAAGAATTGATGTCGATCATCACGATATGGGATTTTTGTACTCACCATCTTGTGTAGCTGCATGGCAGCTTACTGGAAATGAGACAGCAAAGAAGGCGGCGCTTCTTGCGGCAGATAATCTAATGGGACGTTTTTGTGAGAAGGGGCAGTTTTTTCAGGCATGGGGACAGCTTGGCGCACCAGACAACTATCGGTTGATTATTGATTGCCTGCTGAATATGCCGTTGTTGTTCTGGGCATCAGAGGTGACAGGGGATACGAAGTATGCCGATCATGCCAAGGCGCATATCAAGACGGCAATGCAATATATTGTGCGTCCAGATTATTCGACTTACCATACATACTTTTTTAACCCAGAAACTGGTGAGCCAGTAAGGGGCGTGACACATCAGGGAAACAGGCATGGTTCTGCGTGGGCAAGAGGCCAGGCATGGGGAATATATGGCTCTGCGATGGCGTATCGCTATATCAAAGACGAAACATATCAGGAGATTTTTGAGAAAGTGACAGAATATTTTCTGCTGCATCTGCCAAAGGATTTGGTTCCTTATTGGGATTTTGATTTTGATGATGGAAGTACCGAGCCAAGAGATTCCTCTTCTGCGGCGATTGCAGCCTGTGGTATGTTGGAGATGGCAAAGCATATGACAGGGGAGAAAGCGCAATATTATGAGGATATGGCAAAACGGCTTCTGCTGGCGCTGCGCAATACCTGTGCAGTCACTTCAAGGGAACAGTCCAATGGATTGCTGCTGCATGGCACCTATGCTAGAAAGTCCAACGAAAATCCCTGCGCAAACCGCGGTGTCGATGAATGTAATACATGGGGCGATTATTATTATTTAGAAGGACTTGTCAGAATCCATAGAGATTGGAAATCGTACTGGTAAATAAGAGAGAAGCGCGGGTCAAAGCCAGAACACTCCAAAGGTGTGGCTTACGCAAAAGCATTTGTGGCTTATACATTGTATGGTTGGTTTGAAGTCTGGTTTCAGAGGGACATGAAAGAGTCCTCCAAAGAAATAGCAAAACTTTTTAAAATGCAAGGGCTTTAAACTATGCTAGAATGCTCATATATGGTAAAGAAGCAAGCAACCGAAAACAAGCCCCCTATCCTTTCATCTAATGAAAATTATTTGGAAGAATGGAGGGGCAGCTTTATATTTCGTCATCATGGAGGATAGAGTCTATTCCATCAAGAAAGTTATCGCGATATAATGGAGCCAGTGACAAATTGGAAGTTGACGTCGATGAAGATGAATGAAAAGAGGGAACGTCTATGCTCAATGCAGGAAGCAGGATAGTAAATAATTGGATATATCCTATTGGCAAAGGCTATGTACTGATTGATACAGGGTATGAAAGCGGATTTGCACTTTTTAAAAAGAAACTGGCAAAGATGCAAATATCCCCTCAACAGATACGATATATTTTTTTGACACACGCTCACGATGACCACGCAGG
>OFGR01001652.1_pt1 | contig 16868 bp, 16 predicted proteins | sample 1521811 | NCBI WGS metagenome assembly OFGR01 (sample SAMEA3504098, study PRJEB24116) | mouse gut metagenome | biome: mouse gut; feature: mouse-associated habitat; material: faeces | place: Denmark | collected 2011
CAGAGGACTGAAAATCCTCGTGTCACTGGTTCGATTCCGGTTCTGGGCATTTGTGATGTCTGAGTGATATGATGTATGGAGCACGCTGCATAGCGTGTTTTTTTGTTATAAATTTCTTTTAGATAAATTTCTTTTGAACCTTTTTTCTTGATCGGATATATGATAGAATGTAATTCGGATCAACGTTGCGGCATGTGACATATTTTAGCAGTGTGGATTTTAGAGCGTGTTTGAAAAATGAATGGCAGGAATGAATATTGAAACACGCTCCAGGAACTGTAGAAACATTTTTCCTGCAGTTCCTTAGGGGCTGTACAGGAATGTACGGAAAACGGAAGTGATGTGAAAGTGGGAGAAAACATATGTATGAGTATGAATTGAAAAAATATGCAAATGATATTTTTGAGTCGGACAATTTTAAGAGCACCAAAGAATATATCCAACATGGAAATATGTCGGTGCAGGAACATTGTATCAATGTCGCAAAGGCAAGTTTGTACATCCGGGACAGATTTAAGATCAGGTGCAACACGAGGGATTTGATCAGGGGGGCACTGCTCCACGATTATTTCCTGTACGACTGGCACAAGAGTGACAAGGTAAATTCTCATAGGCTGCACGGATTTTTTCATCCGGCGAGGGCTTTGTACAATGCGCGGAAAGAATACCATTTATCACCGAGACAGCAGGATATCATCATAAAGCATATGTGGCCGCTCACAGTGATTCCGCCTATGTGCAGGGAGGCATGGATCGTGACAACGGCAGATAAATACTGCTCTTTGCTGGAAACGTTTTATATTCAGAAGGGCAGGATCCATCAGCACAGGGCAAAGGGAAAGTATGCCTATATGCGTGTCTCAGACCACGGGGCGGCATAGCCAGGCGTGACATGAGTTGCGATGCCGGGAGTTAAAGCATCGGAAGACATCGCGTATAAGGATATAAAGTATAAAATAAAAAAATGTAAAAAGAAAATATAAAGTAGCTAATATAAAAACAGAATGGAAAGGATTCGGATTTTTATGAGAAAAACGAAAATTATCTGTACCATTGGACCGGTATCCGAGAGTGAAGAGAAGCTTAAAGAGCTGCTTCTTGCGGGGATGAATGTGGCGAGATTTAATTTTTCACACGGTGATCATGCGGAGCATCAGATGAAGCTGGAGAGGGCGAGAAAAGCTGCGGCGGAGTTAGGGCTTCCGCTTGCGACGATGCAGGACACGAAGGGGCCCGAGATCAGACTGAGAGATTTTGAGGGCGGAAAGGTTTATCTTGAGACGGGTGCGACCTTCCGGCTTACGACTGAGGAGATCATGGGCACTGCAGACAGGGCAGCAATATCGTACAAAAATTTGAAAAGTGATGTCGAGGTGGGCAAAAATATACTGATCGATGACGGACTGATCGAGCTTACGATCAGGGCGATCGAAGATACGGACATTGTATGTGAAGTGATCAATGGAGGCTATGTGTCGAATCATAAGGGGATCAATGTGCCGGGCGCGATCCTGTCGATGCCTTATATCAGCGATGTCGACAGGGATGATATCTTATTTGGTGTGAAGATGGGCTATGATTATCTTGCGGCGTCGTTTGTGCGGTGTGCGGCTGATGTTCTGGCAGTCAGGGAACTGATCAGGGAGAACGGCGGCAGAATGAAGGTGATCTCCAAGATCGAGAACATGCAGGGTATCGACAACCTCGATGAGATCCTTGAGGTTTCTGACGGCATCATGGTGGCAAGAGGGGATATGGGAGTCGAGATCCCGCTTGAAGAAGTACCGATCCTGCAGAAGGAGATGATCAAAAAAGCGCTGCAGCTTGGGAAGATTGTCATAACGGCGACGCAGATGCTGGACTCGATGATCAAGAATCCGAGACCGACGAGGGCGGAGACGACAGATGTGGCGAATGCGATCTATGATGGCACTTCTGCGATCATGCTGAGCGGGGAGAGCGCTGCCGGAGCATACCCGATCGAGGCTGTGAAAACGATGAGCAGGATCGCGGAGCGCACGGAGCAGGATATCTGCTATGAGGACAGACTGCGGGAGAGAAGCCACAATTGGGTGAACAACGAGGAAGTGACGACCGCAATCTGCCATGCCTGCTGTACTACGGCTATGGATCTGAAAGCAAAGGCGATCATCACGGTGACGATGTCCGGATTTACGGCAGGCATGATATCAAAGTACCAGCCGGGGTGCAAGGTGATCGGCTGTGCGGTGGAGGAGATGGTATACCGCCAGATGTCATTGATGTTCGGCGTCAGCCCGTTGCTGATCAAGAAGGTAGACGACACGGAGGAACTGTTCAATGCAGCGGTGCAGGCGAGCGTAGATGCGGGGCTGATCAGTCATGGAGACAAGGTTGTGATAACTGCAGGCGTACCGCTTGGCGTTGCCGGCAACACCAATATGGTGCGCGTTGTGGAAGTGTAGTGCTTGCGCTTTGTGATCGCGGCGAAACGCACTGTCTCAAGCCTGCGGCTAATACACAGTAAAAAGGGGAACGGATGGGTAGCATTTTTTGTATCGTGGGAAAAAGTTCATCGGGAAAAGACACGATTTATAAGAGGCTTTTGGAGAATCTGTCTCTTCACTTGAAGCGGATCGTTCCCTACACGACACGGCCGATCCGCGCAGGGGAGCAGGAAGGTGTGGAATATCACTTTACGACAACGGAGAGGCTGAGCCGGCTGCAGGAGGAAAACAGTATTATCGAGTGCCGCGCCTACGACACGGTCTATGGCGTGTGGTACTATTTTATGGCAAAGGACAGCCAGATCGATCTGGATGAAAATGACTATCTGGTTATCGGAACGTTGGAATCCTACACAAAGATAAGGGATTATTTCGGCGAAAACAGGGTGGTTCCTGTCTACATCGACCTCGATGACGGGGAGCGGCTGTCCCGTGCGCTCGAGCGCGAGAAAAAACAGAGCCAGCCAAAGTATGAGGAAATGTGCAGGCGCTATATAGCGGATGGGAAGGACTTTTCACCGGACAATCTTGAGCGGGCCGGAATCACTGTAAAATTTGACAATCAAGACCTGGACAGCTGTCTGGACAAAGTGGAGGCGTATATAGCAGCGCATCAAAAGGCGGCTGATCCTGCCGATCTGGCAGTGAGCCGGGAAAGGAAGGATCTGCGCAATGCATGAGTGGGGTGATAGATAGATGGATTTTAAGGTAAATGAGATACAGCAGACGGTGCCGGTACAGCAGACACAGACAGCGCAGCCAACGGATGATTCGTTCAAGTTCATGCTGGCGAGCAATATCGAGGAGGCAGGACTCGCGGAGCGGTTGAATCTCATGATGGAAGAGATCGTGATGCAGGGCGACAAGATCGTCAAGCGCATGGATGTGCGGGACATGCGCAGATACCGCACGTTGATCAAGGAATTTATGAACGAGATCGTGAATCGTTCCCACAAGTTTTCCAGGGAAAACTTTTTGGACAGGCGCGGCAGGCACAGGGTGTATGGGATCATCAGGCTCGTGGATGAGAAATTGGATGAGCTTGCGCAGGAACTGGTGAACGAGGAGAGCGACAAGATCGCGATACTTGCCAGGGTCGATGAGATACGGGGGCTGCTGCTTGATATTTTTGCATAGTTATGCCGCGGCATCAGGCAATCGGGAGCGTTTGGAGGATGTAATATGCAGTTAGTGAATGAAAAGGATAGGGAGAAGGGCAGCCAGGAGGCACAGATGCGTAGACAGCGTTCCATAGAGATACTGAGGGCACACAATGTTCCCTACATAGAGCATCTTCCTGTGATCGAGACATCGGACCGCGTCAGGATCCGAACTGCCGATGAGATCGCGGGGCGTGCGGTGGCGTGCCTGCTTGCGATCCAGGTGGCGTGCGATGCGTCCAGCGGGCGGTCGAGCCTGAAAAAGAGCCGGAAATTCTTTGGCGACAAGCTTGCCGAGTTTGGCGTGGAAGGGTTTCTGACACACAAGGAACGAAAGGTATTCCGGGAGAAGTGCACGGACCAGGAATTCTGCAGTATGACGTGGAAATACGAGGCGTACTGGGTGCTGCTGTGGGCGCTTGGCATTGTGGAGAGGCTGGACTATCCTGCGGATGCCTGCGACTGTGATTTTGCGATCAATGTTGTTGCGGACTGCGATAGCATGGAGGCGTTCATGGCAAAGATCCGGCTGCGGGATATCTCGGAGATACTGGATGAGGCGGATCTGATCTTCCGATATGACTGGGCGTGCGTGGAGGCGCGCATCCATGAGGAGGAAGTGCCGGCAGGGCTGAATCCCGATGTGGTGTTCGAGCGGCACTGCGGGTTGAACTGGCTGATCGATGCGGATGGCGCCGACGATTGGGACAATGTGTCCACAAACACCTGAAAGGAATGGATATGGAAATAGAGTCGGGGATCGGGAGCATGACGTGGAGTGATGTCGTGGGACAGAAGCAGCTCACGGATAATCTGCAGAGTGCCATAAAGCACAACAAAATTTCACATGCCTATCTGATACAGGGGGAAAAACTGTCGGGAAAGCGCATGGTCGCAGATCTCTTCGCGCGCGCGCTCCAGTGTGAGTGCGGACGGGAGGAGGAGGCGCATCAGACCTCTTTGTTTGATCTTGGGAGCGGCGCAGACAGCGCAGCGGGGCAGAAAAATGACACAGGTGTCAGGATGCGTCCCTGCAATCAGTGCAGATCGTGCAGACAGGCAGCCGGCGGAAACCACCCGGATCTGATCTACGTGACGCACGAGAAGCCCAATGTGATATCGGTTGACAATATCAGACAGCAGGTCAATGGGGATATTGCGATCAAGCCGTACAGCGGAGCGCACAAGATCTATATCATAGACGAGGCGGAGAAAATGAATGTGCAGGCGCAGAATGCGCTCCTAAAGACGCTGGAGGAACCGCCGGAGTATGCGGTCATCCTGCTGCTTTCCACCAGGGCGGACGCGATGCTCCCGACCATCCTGAGCCGCTGTGTCACATTGAACACAAAGCCGGTTTCCGATGATCTGATCAAAAGATATCTCATGCAGAGGATTCAGATACCGGATTACAAGGCTGCGATCTGCGCTTCCTTTGCGCGGGGAAATGTCGGGCGTGCGATCGAGCTTGCCTCCAACGAGACATTCGATCACATGAAACAGTCTGTGCTTGGGATCCTGAAAAACATCCGGGACATGGAGATCAATCAGATCGCATCCGAGGTCAGGAAGATCACCGAGGAAAAATTTGACACGGACGATTATCTCGATCTGTGTTTCATCTGGTATCGCGATGTGCTATTATATAAGGCGTGCGGGCAGTATGGGGACAGGCGCCATATCATTTTCAGGGAGGAGGTTTCCGACATTGCCGGCGCTGCGAGGCGGTACAGCTATGAAGCGATCGAGAAGATCATCCATTCGATCGACCGGGCAAGGAGCAGGCTTTCGGCAAATGTGAACTTTGACCTGACGATGGAGCTGATGTTTCTGGATATGAAGGCGGGATGAGATTCCCGGAGAAGGGCGCACGATAGACGGACATAAATTTTATAGGAAGCGATAGTGAGGTAGATAGATATGGTGAAAGTGATTGGAGTGAGATTTCGGACAGCGGGCAAGATTTACTTTTTTGATCCGCTGGCGTTTGAGATCAAGCGTGGAGACAATGTGATCGTTGAGACTGCGCGCGGCATAGAGTATGGCACAGTGGTGGGAGATCCCAGGGAAATAGAGGAGGACAGGGTCGTACAGCCCCTAAAGCCGGTACTTCGGATCGCGACGAAACGCGATATGGAACAGGAGGCGGCGAACAAGCAGAAGGAGAAAGATGCCTTCAAGATCTGCCTTGAAAAGATCAAGAAGCACAATCTCGAGATGAAGCTGATCGATGCGGAGTACACGTTTGACAACAATAAGGTGCTGTTTTATTTTACAGCCGATGGACGCATTGATTTCAGGGAGCTGGTGAAAGATCTGGCGTCCGTGTTCAAGACAAGGATCGAGCTGCGTCAGATCGGTGTGCGGGACGAGACAAAGATACTGGGCGGCATCGGCATCTGCGGAAGACCGCTCTGCTGTCACTCCCATCTGTCAGAGTTTGTGCCTGTCTCGATCAAGATGGCGAAGGAGCAGAATCTGTCGCTGAATCCGACGAAGATCTCCGGTGTGTGCGGGCGTCTGATGTGCTGCCTCAAGCATGAGGAGGAGACCTATGAGTACCTGAACAAAAAGCTCCCGAACGTGGGCGATTTTGTGACGGCGGACGACGGGCTGAAAGGTGAGGTGCACAGTGTCAATGTGCTCCGCCAGCTGGTCAAGGTGATCGTCGAGGTGGACGATGAGAAGGAGATCCACGAGTATAAAGTGGAACAGCTCCGGTTCAGGAGACGCCACAAAAAAGACAAGAACGACAATATGAGCCACGAGGAGCTCAGGGAACTGAGAGAACTTGAGAAACTCGAGAAACAGGAGAAGGATGCAAAATCCAAACTCGAGGACAACGTGTGAACCACGAGGAAACTTTCGAGTGATACAGGAGACCGATACGCGGCTGCGAGGGCTGGAGGGGCATAGAGGTTTACAGATGGATGTGGAAATAAAGGACAATGAGCGCATAGATGATCTGCAGCGCAACGGTTATCGGATCATCCAAAATCCCGAGAAGTTCTGTTTTGGCATGGATGCGGTGCTGCTTGCCGGTTTTGTGCGGGTGAAACCCGGGGCAAGGGTGCTGGATCTGGGAACGGGAACGGGTATCATTCCGATCCTGGTGGAGGCGAAGACACAGGCGGCACAGATCTGTGCCGTCGAGATCCAGGAGGAGAGCGCCGATATGGCAAGGCGCAGTGTGCGGCTCAATGGGCTGGAGAGCAAGATCGATATCGTGACAGGGGATTTGAGGGAAGCAGATAAGTTATTTGACGCTGCTTCTTTTGATGTGGTGACGTGCAATCCGCCGTACATGATCGGACAGCATGGGCTGGCCAACCCGGATACGCCCAAGGCGATCGCGCGTCATGAGATCCTGTGCACGCTGGAGGATGTGGTCAGGACTGCCGCGCGGCTGTTGAGGCCGGGAGGCTGTTTCTGCATGGTCCACAGACCGTTCCGTCTGGCGGAGATCATCACTGTGATGACGCAGTACAAGCTTGAGCCCAAGCGCATGAAGCTGGTGCACCCCTACGCCGATCGGGAACCCAATATGGTGCTGATCGAGGGCTGCAGGGGCGGAAGACCGCACATGACCGTGGAGAAGCCGCTGATCGTGTACAGGGAGCAGAATGTATATACGGATGAGATCTGTGATGTGTATGGCTACTGACAGGATCAATGTGTGTCACGGCACGGGACGCATGAGGGATCTGCCTTCGGTTGAATTAGAAATATAAGGGATTAGGGGGTGTTGTCAATGACAGGGAAATTGTACTTGTGCGCTACACCGATCGGAAACCTGGGCGATATGACGCCGCGGGTGGTGGAGACGCTCCGGATGGTCGATCTGATCGCTGCGGAAGATACCAGAAACAGTATCAAGCTGATGAATCATTTTGAGATCCATACGCCGATGACGAGTTATCATGAATATAATAAGGTCGAGAAAGCGGTTGCTTTGGTCGGACAGATGCGCGCCGGGAAAAATGTGGCGCTCGTCACAGACGCCGGCACACCTGCAGTCTCTGACCCGGGGGAGGTGCTTGTCCGGATGTGCCATGAAGCGGGGATCGTCGTGACATCGCTTCCGGGGGCGGCGGCGTGCATCACGGCGCTCACACTGTCGGGGCTGAGCACCAGGCGCTTTTGCTTTGAGGGATTCCTGCCCGCCGATAAGCGGGAGAAAAGGGACATACTCGAGGATTTGAAGAAAGAGTCAAGGACGATCGTACTGTATGAGGCACCGCATCATCTGGTCAGGACGTTGGAGGAACTGCAGGGCGCACTCGGGGACCGCAGGCTGACCCTGTGCAGGGAGCTCACCAAAAAGTTCGAGGAGGTGACGCCCACCACGATCTGTGATGCGCTCGCCATGTATGGGAGTGAGGAACCGCGGGGCGAGTATGTGCTCGTGGTGGAGGGAAAGAGCCTTTCGGAATTCAGGCGGGAGCAGGAGCAGAACTGGCAGGAGATCCCGATCGAGGAGCACATGCAGCAGTACGAGGCTCAGGGCATGGACCGCAAGGAGGCGATGCGGAAGGTGGCAAAGGACAGGGGGCTGTCCAGGCGCGATGTGTATCAATATCTCGTGTCAGCAGGGAGATGCTGATGATTGTAACAGGAAGCCGAGGGCTGAGCTGCTGTAGAAATTTAGGTAAATTTTAGAAAATGCGTTGACAAATATATACAGGAATACTATACTTCTGATTGTCGACACCATAAATGAGCAGAAGTCATTTTGGCGTCGTCAATGCAGGTTGCTTCATAAGATCCAGTAGGAATGCATACAATAAAGTGTGGGAACTACGTGGGTGTTTCATCAAAATACGGAACTGGTCGTGTAAAGGAGAAATTGGAATGGAAAGAGTATATGAAATCATCGAAGAACAGTTACATTTAGCAGGTATGGAGCTGACAGAGGATCTGAACCTGAAGGATGACCTCGGCGCGGATTCCATCGATCTGGTGGAGCTGGTCATGGCGTTTGAGGATGAGTACGGCATCAATGCGGACTATGAGGAGATGGATAAGAAGGTCAGGACGGTCGGTGACATTATCGAGTTTCTGCGGGAGCAGGGAGCAGATATCTAAGATCTGCTCCAGGGTGTACCGCATGGCCAGCGCACAGGCTGCCATCGGTGCCGGGACTGCGGACTGTCAATAGTCTCACAGCATATCTGATCGTGACAATCTATCTCAATACGCCATTGGCAGTTCTTCCCGATTTTATCGCCGGGGTGCCAATGCATTTTCCGGGAATTTCCACTTCATTGACTGATATAAGCAAAAGTTTTGAAAAGGACACATTGTATCAATATTCTTGATGTTTTTTGGGTGTTTTTGCAAAAATACACTGAAATATGTGAATTGTAACGGTTATTCTGTCGTTTGCTCTGGCAGTGTTTGATATATTTTTGTGCATTATAGAAGTATTTGACGGCACATTTTGAACAAAAGTTCCCTGAACAGTCTTGTGACCACGGGCGGTCTGGCGGGTATTTTGGGAAATATGCACAAAAGACTTATGTGTGCACGAAGAAAGCGTTAAACTGGTTGCAAAAACTAAAAATGTAAGTTATAATATGAATGGTCATATAAGACTGAGAGAAGGAGGAATTAACTATGAAACTCAAGAAAGTACTTGCTGCGACACTTGCAGCAACAATGGTATTGTCATCTGCTATGACAGTATCTGCACGTAATTACTACTCTTCAAGTGCACCGGCAGAGCAGCCGGCACCGGCACCGTCACCGGTATCATCTGAACCGGAAACAGTAAAGGGTGCAAACGCTGAGATCAAGGTTGCAGGCTCTAATGTAAAGACATCGATCGCTGGCGCTTACGCTGCAAAGACCGTACAGGGTACAGCAGTTGTCACACCGCTTGCTGACGTTAAGGCAAATCTTGGATTGAAGGATGGCCAGAAGCCGGCGATCACAATCTATGACACAGACGAGAAGAAGAGCCCGGCAGCGCTTGCAAGTATCAACGCAGCAGCAGAGGCACTTGGCGGAGAGGTACTTACTACACTCAGCATCAACCTTGGTGCAAAAGAGAACCACAAGTGGGTAGCACTTGAGAGCGGCTCGATCGCACTTGCAACAGGTCTTCCTAAGGGAGCTGACACTACAAAGACATACTGCGCGATTCTCGTACAGCCGGGCGGAGAGGTAACGATCCTTGAGGATCAGGATACAAATCCGAAGACTATCACATTCGAAGTAAAGGGCGGCATCGGCGCATATGCGATCGTAGCACAGTAGGCTGATCTTACAGATTCCGGTATGGTATATTACCACACCGGAATTATCTGTTAGTGATGAGTGGAGAATTTGTGATCATGAAAAACAGGGGGAGCCAGGGGAGATGAAAGCATGGTGCATGCGAAGAAGATATGACATATTGTTTGTGTTACTTATGTTCTGCGTAGCATGCCATGGTATAAGTAAAAGTTACGGATTCTACTTTCCGGCCGATGAGTTTGGTTACTGGTCTCATGCAGCCAGGCTTGCCGGATATGACTGGTCGGATATTGCATCGCTGGGCTCTTACTATTCTTTTGGCTATAGTCTCGTTCTGCTCCCCGTTTTTGTGTTATTTAAAGATGCGGTCATTGCTTATCGTGCGGCATTGTTTGTGAACTTTGCACTGCTTGCCGCATGCTTTTTTGTCTTACAGAAAATGGACAAGAGCGTTTCGGCATTTCACGCTGCAGTGGCAGTGTTCTATCCCACATGGCTTTTTTACGCCGGGACTACATTTGCGGAAGCGCTTGTTGTGACGCTGTATTTAGTCATATGTCTGCTGTTATACAATTATTTAAGGACGGATAAAAAGCTGTTCCTGGTGCTTATGTTTGCGGCAATGCTGTATATGTATTTTGTACATATGCGCGCGGTCGGCGTCCTGGCATCAGGGGGTATCGTGCTGTTTGTGCACAGTTTTAAAAATGGCGGCAAAAGGGTAAAATATATGCTGGCACTGCTGACGGGGGCAGTTTTTATATTTGCCGCGGGATTTGTGATCAAAAAGTTTTGGACAAGCGCCCTCTACGCGGATGCGGACCAGGCGTTGAAGAACGCCAACGACTATGCAGGTCAGGTTGGCAAATTGCTGTATATTTTTTCAAAAGAAGGGTTTGAGAACCTGGTCATCAGTGTATCGGGAAAACTTTTATATCTGGGGTTGTCGAGTTTCGGGATTGCCTGTTTCGGAATTGCCTATATGGTCAAAGCATTGAGGAAGGGCAGCCTTTTTTCGTTGTTTGTGCTGCTCTCGACATTGGCGGCGGTGATGATCAGTGCCATATATACGATCCATCCGGACCGGGTGGACGCGCTGGCATACGGGCGTTATCACGAGTATGTGATGCCGGTGTTGATCATCATGGGCATGAAGGCACTGGGCGAAAAGGCTGTGACGGCAGGAAAAACGGCGGGCGGTATCGCGTTGATACTTGTCCTGGAGGCAGTCATGACATGGCTGGTCACTGTCAGCCTGCACAGGAACGGGCAGACTTCTTTTTTCGGAAACACGATATGCGGGATCAGCTGGCTCTACGATCCTGAGAATTTTGATCCGGCCGGGTTTTACTGGCGGGCATACGCCGTGTGCGGCGTGATGACTGCCATGGCATGTATGGGAGTATGGTGGGTCGGCAGAAAGAAAGGCAGGGAGCTGCTGCTGGTGATCCTCGTGGCAGTCCAGACCTTAAACAGCATCCGGCTGTCGTCCATGTACATCGATCCCTCGAGACTGGGGTGCTTCCGGGACACGATCGTCATGCAGAAGATCGAGGAGTCGGTCCAGGAGAAGGAGCGCAAGGGTGCCTCCGGTGCTCCGGACATGCCCGAGGAGGACGACAGCGACGAGCTGCTGCCGGCGGCGGTGGAGGTCATCCTGGAGACCGGGCAGGCCTCCGTGTCCATGCTCCAGCGGCGGCTGAAGCTGGGCTACTCCCGGGCGGCCCGTCTGGTGGACCAGATGGAGGAGCGGGGGTATGTGGGCCCCTTCGAGGGCTCAAAGCCCCGTCAGCTGCTGATTACCAAGGCCAAGTGGCAGGAGATGCGGATGGGCGGCAGCGGCGCTGTCAGCGAGGACGAGAATGCGCCGTGGGAGGAGGAGTAGCCCTTCTTCTTTATAAGAAATTGTTTTTTCCCTCTTTTCTGAAAGAAAAGAAGCAAAAAGAGCGTTAACGGTCTTTATCATACTGCCGGCAGTCCCGCGGAAATGCTCCATGGGACTGCCGGCAGTATTGTTTCTATCCTCTAAAGTTTTACTTTTTGGTTTTTTTCTATATTCACGAAGAAAAAGAACCGAAAATCTACTGGTCCCCTATCTCCTTCCGGTACCGCCCCAACAGGCCGTCATACTTTCTGCCGGTGAGCCGGAAATAGATATCAAATCCCAATGTCATAACCAGGAAGACGGCAAAAAACACACCCACGAACACGGCCCAGCTCCCCAGATTATCCACGGGGAACCACTGGGCCTTCCATCCCGCCACTGCCAGCACGGGCAGGTACAGCAGGCAGAACAGCAACCCCCGCCAGGCGTACCGCATCCGCTTGAACACCCAGTCGGAGTAGCACAATCCCTGGAGCAGCGCCCCCAGCCCGCAGACCAGCAGCAGAGACCACAGCATGGTCAGGGACACCTCCCGGCTGCCGAACACCTGGCAGAAGAACAGGTAGATCACCATGGCCCCGGTGTAGAGCTGGCACACGCTGGTCTTCCACTTCATGACACCCTCTAAAAACTTCTTCATCGCAGAATACTCCTTTCCAGCTCCCGCAGCTTCTCCTTCATCTCCACAGCGTACTGGCGGGACACGTACAGCTGCTCCCCGTTGTCCATGGTCACCAGCAGCCGTCCGCCCAGCTCCGGACGGATGGACTTGATCCGCCGGAAATTGACGATGGCGGACCGCCCGGCCCGGAGAAAGTCCTCCCCCCGCAGTCCCTCCTCCAGCTCATAGAGCCGCAGGGCGCTCTCATACACGGCCTTGCCGGTGTACAGGAAGGTACGCTTATCCGCTGTGTCGATGTAGAGGATGTCCCGGGCGTCCAGCAGATGCTGCTCCCCCTCCAGGGTCCCCACCAGCTTCCTCTGGTGGATGCGCAGCATGGCCACCAGCCGCAGGATATCCTCGTCCGCCTGGGGGCAGTTGATGATGATCTCCGTCTCCCCGCAGGCCGGATCCTGATTCAAGGTAATCTTCATGGATTTTCCTCCTTTCAAGGCCATTGTATCAGTCTGGGAAGGGATTGCAAGGGCCTTCTCCCCAGCGGTGCTCCGGAGGGTTCCAGTGGTTCTCCTGCGTGCGCAAAAAGCGCTGGAGAGGCTCAATGCCTCTCCAGCGACATGGTGCCGGACAAACCGAGATTTTACCGTCAGCCGGAGCGCATGCCCGGTCTGCTGGAGCGTCTCGCCGGGGCCAACGGAGAGCCCGGCTGTATCTCCCGGGTCTTCGCGGACGGGGAGCGCCTCACCTGGGGCGATGTGTCCTGCCTGTACGGGCCCATCAACGGCTGGTTCTGCCCGGATGACCCGGACGGCACGGACTTCCCGGTCCGGGCCGCAGAGGAGCCGGAGCTGGTCCCGGTCCAAGGCCCTGTGCTGCGGGCAGCTCTCCCTCTTATCCTCGCCGGCCGGCGGTCTGCTGACCATCTGCCGCGCCCTTCAGGCCCAGCCGCTGCTGGGCCTCCTCCCGCATCCTGTACTTGAGGATCTTCCCCGCCGCGTTCATGGGGAAGGCTTCCACAAAGTCCACGTACCGGGGCACCTTGTGCTTGGCCATGTGTGAGAGCACGTACTCCTTCAGCTCCGCCTCGGTCATGGCCTCCCCCTCCTTGAGGATGACGCAGGCCATAATCTCCTCGCCGTACTGCTCGTCCGGCACGCCGATGACCTGCACGTCCCGGACCTTGGGGTGGGTGTAGATGAACTCCTCGATCTCCCGGGGGTAGATGTTCTCGCCCCCCCGGATAATCATGTCCTTCAGCCGCCCGGTGACCCCGGCGGCAAGACCGGGGTTTCCCAGCATGGTGAAGCTGGCCGTCTTTTCGTAGCGGTTGTGGCGGCGGAGGAGCTTCCCCGCCAGCTTTTTTGCCTCTTCCGGGGTCGCCACGCCCGCGGTGACTTCCAGCTGCTGGTTGGTTTTGGCCTTTGCGTCGTAGTCCTCCACCTTGGCGATCCCCGCGATACACTTCCCGGTGGCAGGGTCAACATAGCTTACCCGGCAGGAGGTATACTGCGTGTCTGCCGTAGAGGCCCCCAGCTTCCAGCGGGTATAGCCCCGCACCCCCCGCTTGATGGTCAGGATAGGCGCTTTGTCCTCGTAGGCCGCTTGGTTGAACAGAACCAGAATACTGTTTGTGGCTTTCAGGGAAATTCCCGCATCGTGGCAGAGCTGGGACAAAAATTCAATGTCACTGGTTTTGATCTGCTCTATCCGCTCGTAAAAAGGATCATTCCCGGATTCAAACATACAGAGCATCCCGTTTCGGCCCGCGATCTCGTTTGCTATGCCGGAGAGTTTGCAGGCTTCCCACGCCTTGGAGTTGAGCGTCTGCCGGACCTTAGCGCTGTAGGGCAGAGAGGTTGCCTTGATGGTCACAGTGGCCGGCGGGCCGTCCGCTGACACGCTGTCCAGTTCAAACTCCCCACAGTCCAGCAGCTTGTCCTTTCCGTCGCTGTTCCAGTTCTCCCGCAGGATCGCCGCCTGGATTTTCAGCGCAGTGGTCACGGACCCGCTGGCGGTTTCCTTAGTGGCTTTCAGATAGGCGGCGCTGGCATAGGCTTTCTGTCCGTTGTAGAGGATGGAGGCCCAGCCGCTTTCTATGGCGGATACCTCCACCACCGTTCCGCTGCTGAGGGCCCCCAGCTTCTTGTGCCTTGTCCCAGGCCCTGCGCGGACGTTCAGCCCGCTTTTGGCCGTTACTTTGTAGGATTTTCCCCCCGCTTGGCCTGGGACTTGTCCTGCCGCCGCCTGGATGGCCTGCTCCAGCCAATATTCCAGCCACACGGAATCCCGGTCCTGGAGTTTGATCTGCAAATCGTCCGCTTCATCCTCCTCGTTGTCCGTGTAGGTAAGGGACAGCAGATACCCCCGTATGGAGCTGGAGATATCCGTCCCGTCAAAGGCCACCTCCACGGCAGTGCGGCGGGGCAGGCCTTGGTTGCTCATCCCGCCGCCCCCTTCCATGGCGGCAGTGTATCACTGGCCTTTTTCGTGATTTCCGGCAGCGTCAGGACGATCCCAGCTGGGAAGATGTAATACTCTCGATAGGCCAGGTTTGCCTGTATGAGTTTATCCATATAGGCGGCATCCCCCAGTTGGACATGGGCGATACTGTCCCACATATCCCCCTGGGCGGTGGTATAGGTTTTCATCGGTACGCCCTCCTCATGGCATCTTCCTGGGCATTTTCCATGACCTCCAGAACCCTCCGAGCAAAATCATCCCCGTAGTCCCGCAGGGCGTCCACGGTCTCCCGCGTGGCGTCCCCGCTGATCTGAAACACGACTTGCATAGATACCGGCGCATTCCCAGCCGCTCCCGCCGTCTGGCGCGGCTCCGCCGGGACCGCCGCCCGCGCATTCATGGCCGCGATCAGCTGAGGGTGCAAAGCCACCATCTGCAATTCCGCATCCAGCTTGGATTGCAGGGCGGCAGTCTCCGAAGCGTTCAATACCTGCTCTCCGCCGTGGAAATAGACCAGCTCCGGCCCGTTCTCGCCCACTACGGCAAGGCCCGGAGGGGCGGACTTTGTGCCGGAAGCAAATCCCGGTACGCCCATAACCCGGCTTGCCAAAGACATGGCAGCGTTTGCCGCTGTTTGTACGGCGGACAGTTCACGGGTCAGCTCCGGTTTCTTGCTTCGGATCGTGGAAATAAAAGCATTCATTGTGGCGGCTGCTGCGCTGGACGCCGCATGGCTCAGGTTCATGCCCGCGACACCAGAGGCCACAGTGCTTACCATGTTGCTCATAGCCCCGCTCAGGTGGTTCTGCATTTCGTCGATGGTGCGGGCAAAGGTGTCTTTTCCTTCTGCCACTTTCGCAAAGGCGGCGTTCAGCTCTGCCACTTTGCTTTTCCCGCCGTTGACGATGGCCTGCAGATACTTCGCACTCTCCGCGCTGCCGTCGGCCAGCTTTTCCACGATCCCTTCATCCACGCCCCATTCCATGACGGTGCGCAGGTTTTGTGCGTAGTTTTCCAGGTAGGCAGACTGGGATTGCAGATTTGCAATCATTTGATCCACGGAGGTGTCCACCTCCATGGTCATATCCTCGAAAAGCCCGATCTGCCCGCTGATACTCTCGTATGCCTTGGCATACGTCTCCGTATAGGCCCCGGATAGACTGCCCAAAGCATCCGACAGCCCGTCCGTTTGTCCGGCGGCGTCCTGGGCGGCATCCCCGGAGAGGCCCAGGGCTTCCGTGTAGGCTTTCGCGTCCGCTTCTGCCTGGTCCATTTCCGCCCGCGCCCGGTCCAGGGCATCCGTCCCTTGCTCCACGGCTTGGCTGTATCGGTTCTCCTCCCGATTGGCGTCAGCGATCTCTTCCTTGTAGTTCTGGACTGAATTTGCAAGGGAATAATACTCCCGGTCCAGAAACTTGGCTGCTGACAGGTGGCCCGCGTGGGTTTTATTGTAGGCATCCGCCTCGCTCTTTGCCTGGGCATACAGCGTATTCATGCGCTGCTGAGCCTGGGCCAGGTCCTTTGCGGCGATCTCCTTCTTGGATTCTGCCGCCGCCAGCTTGATCCCATTCTCCGCTGCTTCCAGCTCCACTTTGGCGTAGCTCTCATACAGGCCGTTCATTTTCTCTTGGACGGCCTTTTGCAGTGCGTTCCTCCGCCATGCCTGTGTGTTGGCTTCCAGGGCAGCGGTCCCGCCCTGGATGGAATCGGTCTCCAGGTCAATCAGGCCCGCCAGCTCCGGCACCGTCTGGCAAAGCAGGGCCAGGGTACCGTGGTACTGCCGCTGCTGGTCCTCGGTTTTCAGGCCCGTAGCCTCCAGCTCTTTCAGGCGCTGGACGTACCGATCCGCCACATCCGCCGCCGCCTGGGTGGCTGTAATGGATTCATCATAAGTGGCGCATACATCCTCCATGGTGCCGTCCATTTCCCGCGCCGCTTGGGTCAGCTCTTTCAGGGAAGGCCCGGACCGCTCGGCCACAGAGGCGATCCCCGCAATGGCAGCCACCACGGCGGAAACCGCC
>OFGR01001653.1_pt1 | contig 16857 bp, 14 predicted proteins | sample 1521811 | NCBI WGS metagenome assembly OFGR01 (sample SAMEA3504098, study PRJEB24116) | mouse gut metagenome | biome: mouse gut; feature: mouse-associated habitat; material: faeces | place: Denmark | collected 2011
CCGGTTCCCGCCGATCATACGTGATATGAATACTACGATAAGACACGGAACCAAGATCGGCGCAAGAAGCGAGAAGATCCCTCCGATCACCGCCGCAAACAACATGATCACGCCCACGATCCCCAGAACCAACAGCAGCCTCTTCCACCATGCCCCCATGCCCAATATATGGATCTGTCTTCCGCTCTGCATCTCCCGTCCATAAGCCTGACGCGCGGAATCGTAAGTATACTCCTGCGTGCCGCCTCCATTCTCCGCCGATCCGATGATCGTCCTGGCTATCGCCCAGGGATCTCCGAGCTCTTCTGTCACCGCCGTCTCGCTTCTCCCCTTTCTCATCTCTTCACTGATATAGCTGTCATAATATTCCACATTCTCCTGTACAATAGGAGCGCTCAGGTCATTCGCCAGGGCATGCCTCATCTTTTCTAAAAACTCGTACTTCGTCATAGATAACCTCCTGTATATCCGGTCTGTCAGAAAATGAAAGTCAAATAAAACCTTAGACTTAGAATAGCATATACTCCTGCCCATTCCAAGTCCAAGGTTCTTAAAATTTCTTAAAGTGTTTCTAAACATCCTTTCCGGCAACTGCCGTTTCCATTTTACAGGAGAACCGGGACGATCCGCTACACTTCAAAGATCAGGTCTCCGTAAGACGGCATCGGCCACGCTTCCTTATCTACGATCATCTCAAGCTTATCTACCGGCGCCCGCAGAGCTTCCATCGCCGGAACGACATCCGAATAATAATATTTCGCCTGTCCTTCTCCTTCTTCCATCGCCGCCGCATGATCCGCCGACTGACACAGCGCCGTCAGCGCCTGCTTCATCTCCGCAAGAAGCACAGACACCTCCTTAAGCAGATCAGCCTGTACATCCGCATCCACTCCTACAGCCTTCACCGCCACGACCGTATCCGCAAGCTCCTTCGTATACTTGATGACAGCCGGTATAAACTGCTTGCTCGCCATGTCGATCATCGTACGCGCTTCTATATTGATCGCCTTCGCATAATTTTCGAATTTGATCTCCGCACGGGATTCCAATTCCGCTCTGGTAAATACCTTGAATTTCTCAAACATTGCCACGGACTTCTCTGTGGTAAGCGCCGGGATCGCCTCCACCATAGACTTAATATTCGGAAGACCGCGGCGTTTGGCCTCTTCCACCCACTCGTCAGAATATCCGTTGCCGTTGAATACCACCCGCTGATGCTCAACGGCGTATTTCTTGATCTGGTCATGCACTGCTTTCTGGAAATCTTCCGCGCCCTCGATGGCGTCGCACGCCTCCGCAAATGCTTCCGCAACAATGGTATTCAGCACGACATTCGGTCCCGCCACGGAATCCCTGGAACCCACCATACGGAACTCGAATTTATTTCCGGTAAATGCAAACGGAGACGTGCGGTTGCGGTCTGTCGCGTCTTTGGCTAGATCCGGCAGGGTCCTGACTCCCGTCTCGAGTTTGCCGCCCTTAAGACTGTGCGTCGCCTCTCCCGTGCTGACCAACTGTTCCATCACATCCTCAAGCTGCTCTCCCAGGAAAATAGAGATGATCGCCGGAGGCGCCTCGTTTGCCCCAAGCCTGTGATCGTTCCCCGGATCCGCCGCCGACTCGCGAAGCAGATCCGCATGATCATCCACTGCCTTCAGGATACACGTAAGCACCAGCAGAAACTGTATATTCTCGTGAGGGGTCTTCCCGGGATCCAGAAGATTCTTCCCGTCGTCCGTCGTAAGCGACCAGTTGTTATGCTTACCGGAACCATTCACCCCTGCGAACGGCTTCTCGTGCAGCAGACATTTCATCCCATGCTGACACGCCACTCTCTTAAGCGTCTGCATTACCAGATGATTGTGATCGACAGCCACGTTCGCCTCCGCATAGATCGGCGCAAGCTCATGCTGCGCGGGAGCCACTTCATTGTGCTGTGTCTTGGCTGTCACGCCTACTTTCCACAGCTCCTCGTTCACATCCTTCATGAAGCCCGCGATCCTCTGACGGATCGTTCCGAAATAATGATCGTCCAGCTCCTGCCCCTTCGGAGGCATCGCGCCGAACAAGGTGCGCCCCGTATAGATCAGGTCCTTCCTCTGCTTGAATTTCTCAGCGTCCACAAGAAAATATTCCTGCTCCGGACCCACCGACGGCGTCACCTTCTTTGACGTCGTATTTCCAAAAAGCCGTAAAAGCCTCAGAGACTGCGTGTTGATCGCTTCCATGGAACGCAAAAGCGGCGTCTTCTGGTCAAGCGCCTCTCCCGTATAGGAACAGAACGCCGTCGGGATACAGAGCGTCGCTCCCGCCGCGTCATGCCTTACGAATGCCGGCGACGTGCAATCCCATGCCGTATAGCCTCTCGCCTCAAATGTGGCGCGCAGCCCGCCTGACGGAAATGAAGACGCGTCCGGCTCGCCCTTGATCAATTCCTTACCGGAAAAGCTCATCAATACCTTGCCGCTGGGCAGCGGTGCTGAGATAAAGGAATCGTGCTTCTCTGCCGTGACTCCGGTAAGCGGCTGGAACCAATGCGTATAGTGCGTGGCGCCCTTCTCGATCGCCCACTCTTTCATCTCATGGGCAATAACATCCGCCGTCACCAGATCAAGCTCTTTCCCTTCCTCGATCGTTCTCTTCAGATTCTTGTAAACCTTCTTCGGCAGACGCTCCTGCATTACCGTATCATTAAATACGTCTTCTCCAAAAATAGTGGTTACATTCAACAGTTCACTCATAGCTCTTACGCTCCTTTTCCTTACTTCTCCTTGCAAACAAGATCTAAATTGATTCCTATAGAAAAAGGCATCCCGACCTTCGTCGGAACGCCTTCGTTCTTTGTACGTTTGCTAGTATACCTCAATCCATCGAAAAAAGCAAGCAAAATTTTAACTTATTTACGCTTTTCCAACTGAACCGAATAACTCCATCTTCTCTTTTACCTTGTCAATGATTGCTTCATATCCAGGTTTGAGCAATTTACGAGGATCAAATCCCTTTCCTTCGAGATCTTTTCCTGCCTCGATATATTTACGTGTAGCATCTGCAAATACTAACTGACACTCTGTGTTCACATTGATCTTAGCAACTCCCAGATCGATCGCCTTCTTGATCATATCATCCGGAATACCTGTTCCGCCGTGAAGAACTAACGGCATGTCTCCTGTCAGCTTCTGGATAGCGTCCAGAGTCTCGAAGCTTAATCCGGCCCAATTCTCAGGATACTTTCCATGAATATTACCGATTCCTGCCGCAAGCATGTCCACACCAAGATCAGCGATCATCTTACACTCGTTCGGATCCGCACATTCGCCCTGTCCGACTACACCGTCTTCTTCTCCGCCGATGGAACCTACTTCTGCCTCAAGGGACATTCCCTTCTCTTTGCAGATCTCGATCAATTCTTTTGTCTTAGCAACATTCTCTTCGATCGGATACTTAGATCCGTCAAACATAATAGATGTAAATCCTGCCTCGATACATTTCTTACATCCATCATAGGAACCGTGGTCAAGATGTGTAGCTACCGGAACAGTGATTCCCATCTCGTCTACCATAGCTGCTACCATATCCTGTACGGTCTTAAAGCCGGTCATGTACTTTCCTGCGCCCTCAGACACACCTAAGATCACAGGTGACTTTGTCTCCTCAGCTGCTGTCAGGATGGCTTTCGTCCACTCAAGGTTGTTGATGTTGAACTGTCCTACTGCGTAGTGGCCAACTACTGCTTTTTCAAGCATCTCTTTTGCTGATACTAACATGTTTAATTCCTCCAATTCCTTCTGCCGTCCAAGATGCCGCTGCACCTTATCAGCATGTAATTTATTCCACTTCGTTTATTATATAACATAACGAATGAAAAAACAAGAAAAAATACTGAAATCCCTTATCTCCAAAGGATTTCAGTATCTCATTCAGTGACTCCGAGGGGAATCGAACCCCTGATTCCAGCGTGAGAGGCTAGCGTCTTGACCGCTTGACCACGGAGCCTTATTTATATCTCTCTGTTTCGTACTTGTCCAGTATAGCAAAGATATGACAAATATGCAAGTACTTTTTTTACTTTTTTCTTGTTTTTTTGCAAATATTTTCGAACCAACTGGGAATCTGCCGTATATGCGGTTTCGTTCGACCGCATATACGGCGTCCGCCCTATATCTTATTCAATCATTCTCTAATATTAAGCCAATCTCATAGGATTGATCTTAACGCCAGGCCCCATCGTAGATGTAAGTGTCACGCTCTTTAAGAACTGACCCTTTACTGCTGCCGGCCTTGCCTTGATGATTGCGTCGATAAGCGTCTGGAAGTTGTCCGTAATCTGCTCTTCCGTAAAGGATGCTTTACCCAACGGCACATGGATAATGTTTGCTCTGTCAAGTCTGTACTCAATCTTACCTGCCTTGATATCCTGGATCGCCTTCGTAACGTCCATGGTTACCGTACCTGCCTTCGGGTTCGGCATAAGTCCCTTTGGTCCCAGGATACGTCCAAGACGTCCGACAATACCCATCATATCTGGCGTAGCAACTACTACGTCGAATTCAAACCAGTTCTCGTTCTGGATCTTCGGGATCAGCTCGTCTCCTCCTACATAATCCGCGCCGGCTGCCTTCGCTTCTTCAGCCTTGGCATCCTTCGCAAATACAAGGATACGAACTTTCTTGCCTGTTCCATGCGGAAGTACAACAGCGCCACGGATCTGCTGGTCTGCATGACGTCCGTCACATCCGGTTCTGATATGAGCCTCGATTGTCTCATCGAATTTTGCAACTGCAGTCTTTTTTACTAATGATACCGCGTCAGCAACATCGTAGAGTGTTCCTCTGTTGATCGCTTTCGCAGCTTCTACATATTTCTTTCCTCTTTTCATCTAAATAACCTCCTTGTGGTATTGCCGGGATAACCCTCCCACTTACTCGTTTTACAATTTCTGAAATCGTATGCTTCGCTAAGTGCTTCTAAGGTATCATCTGCTTCACTAGGCTCGAAAGTACCTCGCCAAGTGAACAGATGGGGTTCGCACTAAGCTCGTAAATACCTCGCTAAGTGCTCTACTCCACTTTTACGCCCATGCTGCGGCAGGTGCCTGCTACCATGCTCATTGCAGCTTCTACCGTAGCTGCGTTCAGATCCGGCATCTTTGTCTCAGCGATCTCTCTTAACTGAGCCTGTGTGATCGTTGCAACTTTTGTCTTATTCGGTACGCCTGAACCAGACTTAATATTACATGCCTTCTTGATCAGAACTGCCGCCGGCGGCGTCTTGGTGATGAAGCTGAAACTTCTGTCATTGTAAACGGTGATAACTACAGGAATGATCAGATCCCCCTGATCTGCCGTCCTTGCATTGAACTGCTTTGTAAATTCAACGATATTCACACCATGCTGTCCAAGCGCCGGGCCGACCGGTGGAGCCGGTGTTGCTTTCCCTGCAGGAATCTGTAACTTGATATAACCTTCTACTTTTTTTGCCATTTTCATTACCTCCTTGTGGTATTGCCGGGGAGCCATACCCCTCCCACTCATTTTCATTCTTACTTACATCTTCTTAACTTCTGAGAAACTAATCTCAACCGGTGTTTCACGGCCGAACAGTTCAACATTGATCGTAAGACTTTGTTTCTGCATGTTCATGGCCTGAATAACGCCAACGGTATCTGCCCATGCCCCGGCGATGACCTGAACGGTATCGCCTTCCGCAAAATTCACCACCATATTCTCGCGCTTGATCCCAAGCGGAGCCATCTCTGCGTCTGTGAGTGGAACCGGTTTTGAACCGGGCCCTACGAATCCCGTAACGCCCCTGGTATTACGAACAACATACCACGTATCATCGTTCATGATCATGTGGATCAGTACGTATCCAGGAAACATCTTCTTCTGTGCTGCTTTCTGGACGCCGTTCTTCAACTCCACAACATCCTGCATCGGAACACGGACTTCCAGGATCTGCTCTTCCAGATGCCTGTTTTCTATCGTCTTATCAATGTTTGCCTTTACTTTGTTCTCATACCCGGAATAGGTATGCACCACATACCATTTTGCTTCTGACATAAACTCACCTTTCTTGCCTGCATGCCATCAACGTTACCTGACCAGTAAATCCACCCCGTACTGAGACGCAAAATCCACAATCGCAATAATCACGCCCAACATTACGGATACTACAACAACTGCCGCCGTCTGCTTCGCCACTGTCTTCTTGTCTGACCATATGATCTTCTTGAACTCATTGCTGACACCTTTGAACCAGCTCTGCTTCTGTGTCTTCTCACTCATGACAAACACTCCTTTACAGCGACTATTTTGTTTCCTTGTGCAATGTGTGTGATTTACAGAATCTGCAGTACTTCTTTGTCTCCATACGCTCAGGATGCGCTTTCTTATCCTTCGTCATGTTGTAATTACGCTGCTTGCATTCTGTACATTCCAATGTGATTCTTGTACGCACAACTTCCACCTCGCTTTATATTTCTTAATTGACGTGTTACCTGGCAGCTTGCGAGGCTGCCTCATTTTTAGGCATAAAAAAAAGACCTTCTTCCATTCGCTCAAATAGCGTACCATATCCCACCCCAAAAAGCAAGTCTTTCTTTTGATTTTCCGGTGTTTTTTCTGTCACATTGACAGTTTCCGGCATATGGTACTGTACACACGGTTTCTTCTTTAGTATAATACTTCCAGAGCATAACACTTCCAGGAGTATTGTAATATGCAGCATACTTCTGCGGACGCCATGCCGCGGATGCCGCAACAGCAACCGTAATATCAGGAAAGTCGAGGAATATACACATCATGATCTATAAAAACATATTAGAAGCAATGGGGCGCACACCCATCATACAGCTCAACCGGATGGTCGAGGAAGACTCTGCCCGTGTTTTAGTCAAATTCGAAGGATTGAACGTCGGCGGCTCCATCAAGACCAGGACCGCTTACAACATGATCGCACAGGCTGAAGCGGCAGGTATCCTGAAGGAAGATTCCATCATCGTAGAACCCACAAGCGGCAACCAGGGGATCGGGCTTGCGTTGGTCGGCGCGGTAAAAGGTTACGAGACGGTTATCATCATGCCCGATTCCGTAAGCCAGGAAAGACGTCTGCTCGTGGAGCATTACGGCGCAAAAGTCATCCTGATCCACGACGCCGGCAATATCGGCGACTGCATCGAAGAATGCGTCCGGACCGCAACCCGCATGGCTGCCGAGGATCCCCGGGTATTCGTACCCCAACAGTTTGAAAATGAAGCCAATCCCATGGTACACCGCCACCATACCGGTCTTGAGATCTTAGAACAGGTCGCAGGTACGATCCACGGCTTCTGCTCGGGAATCGGAACCGGCGGGACCATCACCGGGATCGGCGAGACTCTGAAAGCGCTTAATCCCGATATCACGATCTGGGCGGTTGAACCGGAGAATGCCGCTATTCTTGCGGGCGGAACAGTCGGTACTCACATCCAGATGGGAATCGGCGACGGCGTCGTGCCGAAGGTGCTGAACCAACACATTTACGAAGACATCGCGATCATCTCGGACGAAGAAGCGCTCCGAACCTCCCGGGACCTGGCAAGACTGGAAGGTCTGATGTGCGGTATCTCCAGCGGAACGAATGTAGCCGCCGCCATAAAGATGGCAAAGAAGCTCGGAAAAGGCAAGACGGTCGTGACCATACTTCCGGATACGGCAGAAAGATACTTCTCCACGCCTCTATTTGAGTCAAATCTGCATGCAAGCATGCCCGCTTGACACGTTGCTCGCGGGAATAAGTACGCCAAACTGCCTTTTATGCGGCTTGGCTTCTTTATAACAAAAGATACCGTCATGATCCGAGGAATCCGGCGTTCATGACGGTATCTTTTCTACTTAGCTATAACTGCTATAACTCTTTCAGACATATCTTCACCTCAGTACATGTCTGAAACTTCATTCCCTACGCGTTCAACAACTTCTCAACGCTTACCAGCTTCACGCTGAGCACGAAGATCTTCGCCGCTTCTTCCAGTTCATCCACGGTCGGGAACGACGGCGCGATCCGGATATTACAATCTTTCGGATCTTTTCCGTATGGATAGGTCGCACCCGCGTCCGTCATCACAAGCCCTGCCTCTTTCGCCTTGGCAACGATCGCCTTCGCGCACCCTTCCAGGGAATCAAAGGAAATAAAATATCCCCCCAGCGGCTTCGTCCATGTACCGATCCCAAGACCGCCCAGTTCTTTCGTCAGGATCTCGTCTACCTTCTCGAACTTCGGACGAAGGATCGCGGCATGTTTCCTCATATGCTCGTAAACACCCAGCATATCCCCAAAGTAACGCACATGGCGCAGCTGATTCAATTTATCATGCCCGATGGTCTGATACTTCATATAACGTCTCGCATCCTCCAGGTTCCCTCTTGACGCAGCCAACGCAGCGATACCTGACCCCGGGAAGGATATTTTTGACGTGGAGATGAATTTCAGCACGATATCCGGATTTCCCACCTTGATACATTCGTTCAAAAGCTCCAGGACGACCACTCGCTTATCATCATACAGATGATGGATCGAATACGCATTATCCCAGAAAATACGGAAATCACTGGCAGCCGGTTTAAGCCTCGCGAACCTCCTGACCGTCTCATCAGAATAAGAAATACCTGTCGGATTCGAATATTTCGGCACACACCAGATTCCCTTGATCGACGCGTCCTTTGCAACCAATTCCTCTATCACATCCATATCCGGTCCCGTCTCAAGGAGCGGTACGTCGATCATCTCAATCCCAAAGAATTCCGTGATCGCAAAATGACGGTCATACCCGGGCACAGGACACAGGAACTTTACCTTATCAAGCTTTGCCCAGGGCGTACTTCCCATGAATCCATGCGTCATGGCACGGGACACCGTATCAAACATGACGTTCAGACTGGAATTCCCATATATAATAACACTGCGCTCCGGCACCTCAGACATATCCGCAAGAAGCTTTCTCGCATCACTGATCCCGTCAAGAACCCCGTAATTACGGCAGTCCAGACCGTCCGAGCTTAACAAGTCAGACTCACTGGTCAGGACGTCCATCATCCCAAGCCCAAGATCCAACTGAGCCTTGGACGGTTTCCCGCGGGACATATCAAGCTTCAGTCCTTTTTTCTTGATCTCTTCAAACTGCTTCTCAAGGTCACTTTTCAGATTCTTTAATTTCTCTTTGCTCAACTTGCTGTACGGCGCCATATTAGAACTCCCTCCTGCTTTATGATCGTAAAACTTACTTTCTCTTAACCACTATATGCTATATTACGATTATCCGTATAAATTGTCAAGATGTTTTTGCATATTTATTTGAGCAAACTTTCATTTCTCACAGCTCCTTCTTTTTATCTAACCACGCTTCTATTTCTCCATTTTCTTTCGTTTTCAGTGCGCTTCATCAAAAGAAAGCTGTCCCGCGGCAAATGCATTATGCAATTCTAGTTTTTAAAACTTGCAAAATCAACACGTCATTCCGCCAACAACCGGAATCTGAGCAGGACCGGATTGTGATCGCTGTATCCAAAATCCGTATCTACATTCTCTGCCGCCGCCTCCACATTATCCGATACCAGGAATCCGTCCACCACCGTAGTGAAATTCACTCCCTTCGTATAAGGGATGTCCGCGCCCCGGCAGGTCGGCACATCAAGCTCGTTCTTGGCGCGGACCATGGTGATCCCCTCTGCCATCTCCTTTTGCGTCAGAACCGATACCCATGCCGGAAATCTCTGCTTTGACGGGAACCCTTCTGCCACCTCTTCTCCCAGCGCATGGTTAAAATCTCCGCCCACGATCACATAATTCCCCGCCTGATATTCTTCTTCCATTACCGAATTCAAGATTTCCAACTGTTTGGCGCGGATCACACCGCCTTCGTCGTATGCCGACATATGGCTGTTGATCAACACCAACTCCTTTCCTCCCTTCACCGGCAGCCGCATCACGGCAAAGCACCGATCCAGATCCGTGAATTTCGTTATAAAACTATCATCCACCGGATAACTCCTGCGTTCCGCTTCTTCGATCCGATACCTGCCAAAGCTTAGAAGCCCCGCCTCCACCGCACCGTGGGGATCTGTAAACGGATAAAACAGATACGCCGAATGAAAATTATTTGCAAAGACATTGCCGTAATCCGGGAATTCTGCTTTGACCTCCTTCACCTGATCAATATGGTAACTCCGGTCCGCATCCACATCAACTTCCTGAAGCAGCATAAAATCCGCGTCCAAACCCGCAAGCGTCTCTGTCGCCCCTTTTGTATTCTCTTCTACCGATTCCCTGCTCGCCGCCTTGCCGTATTTCCCCGCGGTCGCAGTCCCGTCCTCCATCTCCCCCGTATCCATGAAGAAACTATAATCCGGTCCGTATGCCCCGAATCCTATATTATAGGTCACCGCACTGTACTCTTCTCCGGTCTTCAAGATCTGCTCCGGATTATTCTTCACCTCCAGCGGCGCATGGTCTTCGATCCGATAATAATTTGCCTGCATATAGATCACATAGCCGGCTACACATAAGAGCAGAAGCAGGAGTACCCCTGCAAGAACTTTTATCATCACGGGGATATGCCGCCCTTTGCGATCCGTCTGGTTTTTCCTATCGTTATGGTTACCAAGCTTCCCTGTCATACCCTATACCTCCTGTAATCTACAGTTTTTCACACACTCCCGAAAATATGCCAGGTTATTTTCGGTTTTCCTTCAGTTTAACACAGAAATGAAACTTAAGCATTAGTTATTTGCGTGCGTTTTGTTGTATTCCGCAGGAAATAATGATAAGATAATCCTAACAAACGGCATAGGGAGGAGGGAGTCATATGCCAAGATCCGTCGGCATCGGACACCAAAACTTTGAACAAATGATCACAAACGATCTCTTCTATATAGATAAAACTTCCTTTATAAAAGAATGGTGGGAATATGGGGATGCAGTCACCTTGATCACCCGCCCCAGGCGTTTCGGAAAGACGCTGAACCTGAGTATGACAGAACAATTCTTCTCTACGGAATATGCCGGAAGGAAAGATCTATTCCAGGATCTAACCATCTGGAAAGAAGAAAAATATCGGAATTTACAGGGAACGTATCCTGTTATTTTTCTCAGTTTTTCCAAAGTAAAGGAGATTAATTTTACAAATACCCGCAGAAGAATATGCCGGATCATCAAGACATTGTATAATCACTATGATTTTTTGTTGGAAGGCGAAATACTAAACGAAGATGAAAAGAAAACTTTCAGAGAGATATCTGTTGATATGGAAGACGATCTTGCTGCAGATTCACTCAACATTCTTTCCGATTATCTGTCGCGCTACTATTCGAAAAAGGTAATTATCCTTCTGGATGAATACGACACTCCTATGCAGGAAGCCTATATGAATGGCTATTGGGATGAATTGGCTGTATTTATCCGCAGCCTGTTCCATGCCACCTTTAAAAGCAACCCCTCTCTGGAACGCGCGCTCATGACAGGGATCACACGGATCAGTAAGGAGTCCATTTTTTCTGACCTGAATAATCTGGAAGTAGTAACGACAACCTCTGAAAAATATATGGATTCTTTTGGCTTTACACAAGAAGAAGTCTGTAAAGCTCTGGAAGAGTATGATCTGACTGATCAGAAGGAAAATGTAAAATCATGGTATGATGGTTTTACATTCGGCAATACAACGGATATCTACAATCCCTGGTCCATCATTAATTATCTGGATAAACGAAAATTCGCACCTTATTGGGCAAATACCAGCAGCAACAATCTGATCGGAAAGTTAATCCGCGAAGGCAGCGCCGAAGTCAAGATCATAATGGAAGATCTTTTGACCGGCAGAACGTTGGACGCCCATATAGATGAACAGATCATATTTGATCAGTTAGACCGCCATATAGACGCAATATGGAGCCTCTTTCTTGCAAGCGGATATCTTAAATTAATAAGCTACTTTATTGATGAAGAAAACGGAACAGAAAAATATAAGCTTGCATTGACGAATAAAGAAGTTAAGATTATGTTCCGTAGAATGATCGAAGGTTGGTTTTCCAATTTTACCCCATCCTATAATCGTTTTATTACGGCAATGCTTGCCGGTAACAGAAAAGAAATGAACATCTATATGAATCAGGTTGCACTCAAAACTTTCAGTTACTTTGATACCGGAAAGCATCCGTCAGCAGGAACAGAACCCGAACGATTCTATCACGGATTCGTCCTTGGCCTAATAGTGGATCTTGCAGACAGGTACTCGATCACTTCTAATCGCGAGAGCGGATTCGGCAGGTATGATGTCGTATTGGAACCGTTCGATGATAAGGACGATGCAATTATCATGGAGTTTAAAGTACATGACAAAGAGGAGGAAGATGCTTTAGAGGATACGGCTTGTGAAGCCCTGGCACAGATTGAACGCATGCAGTACGCAGCGTCTTTGGAGGCGAAAGGATTCCGAAAAGACCATATACGTAAATATGGGTTTGCATTTGAAGGAAAGACTGTTTTGATTGGATAAAAAGTGAATTTATTTCATATACCAACAGCGTGCTGAACACAAAACAGAAGAATATGTGTGTCAGCCGTCCGCGGCGTTTTGGTAAATCCATGGCTGCAGATATGTTGATTGCTTATTATAGCAAAGGCTGTCGCTCTGCAGAATTATTTCAAGGTCTGAAGGCGGAAAAAACAGAATCTTTTGGCAAACATTTGAATCAGCATAATGTAATTCGTCTGGATGTTCAGCAGTTCCTAGAATCCCAACAGGATCTCAAGACATTCATTGCCGAGATGGAAAAGGCGGTTGTAGAAGAACTGACCGAACTATTCCCTGACTGCCAAAAGATTCATTCCGATACCCGGCTAAAAACTGCTTTGAATAAAATATTTAACCACACAAGGAAAGGCTTTATCTTCATTATCGACGAATGGGACTGCGTGTTCCGCCTGGCAAAAAATCACACTGATATCCAAAAAGACTATCTTGATTTTCTGCGAGGTCTTTTTAAAGGACAGAATTACGTTGATCTGGCTTATATGACCGGAATTCTCCCGATCAAGAAATATGGCGACCATTCTGCAATTAATATTTTTGATGAATATTCTATGATTTCTCCCAAGAATCTGGGGAAGTATTTTGGATTTACAGAAGATGAGGTTCGAAAGCAGTGTGACATGCACGGTGTTGATTATGACGAAGTAGAGAAATGGTACGATGGTTACCGATTGGGCGATATCCATATCTATAATCCAAAATCTGTTGCCGATGTACTGATGTGGAAAGAATTTCAAAGCTATTGGACCGGAACAGAAACATATGAAGCCTTGAAGATATATATAGACATGAATTTCGACGGACTCAAAGAGCATGACCACATTTCAGGTGAAAGATGATCTGTTAACACTTTTGGTTCATCTTGGCTATTTAACCTATGACAGGGGACGCAGTGAAGTGTTCATACCCAATCTTGAGATATCACAGGAGTTTCTCAGGGCAATCAATGTCAGCGGATGGAGCGGACTCATCCAGGCATTGGAACAATCAGAGACTTTGCTTAAAGATACATGGAAAATGAATAATAAAGCTGTATCCGCCGAAATCTCTGCGATTCATGATCAGACGGCATCTATGACCTGCATTGGTAAAAGAGCTTAAGTGGAATAAATCAGCAGAGGGGGCGATTGCACAGATCAAAGATAAGAAATATACGGATCGGATCAAAGAATATACCGGGGATATTCTCTTGATTGGAATTGACTACAATACGAACACGAAGATACACGAATGTATCATTGAAAAATGCGAGAAAGTTTTATAAACACTTACAAGAAATAACAATATCATTCATATATAACGTTGTAATATACAGAAAAAGGCTTCTTTCAAAAAGAAGCCTTTTTCTGTATGAAAATTCAATAGATTACTGAAGTAACTGCAGAACTCCCTGTGGTACCTGGTTAGCCTGAGCAAGCATAGCCTGAGCGGACTGTACGAGGATGTTATTCTTCGTGTAAGCCATCATCTCTTTCGCCATGTCTACGTCACGGATACGGGACTCAGCTGCTGTGATGTTCTCTTCCTGAACACTTAAGTTGTTGATCGTGTGATCCAGACGGTTCTGCATAGCACCGAAGTCAGAACGCATGGAGGATACCATGTCGATCGCTGCCTGTGCTACGGAGATTGCATGACGAGCACTGTCTGCACTTGTCAGATCAATCTTTCCAATCGTTACTGCGTTTACACCGCTCTGGCTTGTATCAGTGAACCCTGTTGTTCCCAGTGTCTTTGCGAAGGTTGTTGAATCTGTGGAATGAAGACCAAGCTTGGAACTGCTCATTGCCTGGAATGTTACCTTCAACTGGTTCGCTGTCTCGTGAGAGTCACCTACGTGAAGTGTGATCGTTGTAGCTGCCTGTCCGGTTGTTCCTGTTCCGCCTGTTCCACCAACACCGCTTGCAGATGCAGTAAACAGCTTCGTTCCGTTGAAGTTCGCTGTCTGGCTGATTCTGTCGATTTCTTCATTCAGACGGTTGATCTCCTTCTGCATCTCCTGACGGTTTGCTGTGGAGTATGTTCCGTTGGCTGACTGCGTTGCAAGCTCTACCATACGGTTCAGCATGGAGTGAACCTCTGTCAGCGCACCTTCTGCTGTCTGTACAAGAGAGATACCATCGTTCGCGTTCTTCTGTGCTGTTGCAAGGCCTGTGATCTGTGCACGCATCTTCTCAGAAATCGCTAATCCAGCAGCATCGTCGCCGGCACGGTTGATCCTGTAACCGGATGATAACTTCTCAAGACTCTTTCCTACAGATGAATTGTTGTTCGTCAGATTCCTGTGTGCATTCAATGCAGTAATATTATGTTGGATTCTCATATTCTTTCCTCCTTGAAAATAGTCGGGGAATTCCTTTTCCCCACTTTATTATAACCTTTTCTTAACGAAAAGTGTCCGGGAGACGGATACACACGGTCTGCGGACTGCCGGCAATTTGTCCGGACACGTATATCTATTCCCGCTGTCCCGAATACTTTCTAACATCTATATTATCGTACATTTTCCTATTTTCTTAAGCTCTTTCCGCGAATTTTATCGTTATTTTTCAGATTCCGCGCATCCTCTCTACTGCAGGCTGATACCCATCTTCCGCCGCCATCCCATAATAATGCAGAGCATCTGTAACCTTCCCGTTGACCTCATACCAGACTCCCAGATTATATGCCGCCTTAAAAGAGCCGTTCCCAAAGACTCCTTCATGCTCCGGCACTTCCCCGATCTCCAGGCACAGCCGATAGGCGCGCTCTATTTCCGGAAGATAGCTGATATAACGCTGCACATCAGATAATACGGCATGTGTATAGAAGGTTCCGCATGCAAACTGGTAATCCGCATAGATCTGCAAGCGTTGCTTTTCATTTCCGAGGATCCGCAGCCCTTTCTCATATTCCTTCAACTCCAACAGATTATAAATATATGAGATCACTCCATTGGTCCGGTATCCCGTCCCAGATTCCGGCGCCAAGCGATAGAATCGCTCAAAATACCCTTCCGCCCGCACGAAATCCTTCATTAACCACAGAGTTCGTGCAATCTGATAAAACAAATAGGGATCTTCTGGCTTTTCCTTTGATTCTTCCAGAAGAATCTCCAGATTCCGTTCCCCTTTGCCACCCTGGAGATATCCGTCGTGATCGAAGATCAGCTGAAGCTGCCTGATCGGAAGCGCGCTCACGATCTGTTCATGCACCCTCCCTTCATAGAACGTTCCCCTGGGAACCAGCCTGGTTATGAATACATAGCTCTGGCTGACTTCCCCCGAAGCTTCCCGGTAACTGTCATGCCGCTCAATCGCTCCTACACATTCTCCGGATTCTATAAAATCCAAGATATCCTTTTTCGTTCCTGCGATCAAATATTCATCCGCATCCAGGATCAGATTCCAATCACACTCTGACTGTTTCAGGGCGTAATTCCTTGCTGCAGCGAAATCATTACACCATGCAAACTCCGAGATATGTGCATGATATCTTCGGGCGATCTCCAACGTCCCGTCTGTCGAGCCAGTATCCGTAATATAGATCTCATCCACAAGTTTTTCAGCCAGAGATAAGCATTTCTCAAGGCTGCGGCTTTCATTCCTTACGATCATAACCAATCCTACTGTCTTCATCAATATTCTCCTTCCCCGCAGCAATAACAATGTTCATACATCCCTCCATTGATATAATCTGCCACTATGAATGCGCCGCACCTGCAGTTCGTGATCAACGAATCGCATTCTGACAGCAGATACAAAACGGCAAGGTAGGGAATCTCATCACGATAGTCATGACCCTCTTTCTTCATCTTCGCAACCAATAGATCCGACTGCTTTACATCCGGATACTGGTAACGCTCCTGCTCTACATACCTCAACCTGCCGCCAAAACCTGCTTGTCTGAAACGCTCCAGAATATCCATATCCTCCGTAGCTAACAGCAAAGCTTCACATCCCCACTCTTCCATCTTCCTCCTTACCAATTCGATATACTTGTCGTCCTCAAGCGGAACCGGAACATCAAACCCACCGTATCGGTAATCCGTTCCTCTGGCAACAACTCCCAGAACCTTCTTTGCAGCTTCCAATCCTTGTGTACAGAAAGATTCTTTCCTTATCTTCTCTATACATGTCAACATCTCTTGATTTAGCCGAAGGTACTTCTTACTTACCGTCCTCATATGATGAAGATCGTGATACTGCTCCATCATATATGGATTGAAAGAATCCATTTTCTCATCACATACCAGCACATGCCTGCTCTGCATGACCTCTTCAACCCTATATTCATTCAACGGCTCGAAGAAATCC
>OFGR01001654.1_pt1 | contig 16854 bp, 15 predicted proteins | sample 1521811 | NCBI WGS metagenome assembly OFGR01 (sample SAMEA3504098, study PRJEB24116) | mouse gut metagenome | biome: mouse gut; feature: mouse-associated habitat; material: faeces | place: Denmark | collected 2011
CGGCGCACAGGGGGGTGAGGTCCATGATCTGGGTGTCGAAGGCCACCACGCTGGTTTTCACCGCCGACATAGAGGCCAGCACGCAGGCCATGACAGACGAGTAAATGATAGACTGCCCCATGGAGCCGCTCTGGTCAATGTCCAGGATGACGTGCCAGCGGTTCACCTTGCTGGAGCGATCAAAAAACCACACCCGATCCGGAATGACGGCCTTCAGCTCAGGATTGTAGTTTTGCAGGTTCCGCCGGATGGTGCAGGGGAAATCAATGGCCGCCGCCGACGGCAGGGGCGAATGGGCCCGGCGGTTCAATGCCGCCGTCACCGCCCTGCGTACATCATTTTCCAGCATCCGGTTGATCTCCTCCACAATTCTGCGGATGAATTTCCGGGCGGACTCCTTGGACTTCTTGGGGATCTGATCCTTGAGCATCAGCAGGGTGGACGCCAGATTCAGATCAGGCTCCAGCCCCTCCAGCAGCTCCGGCTCCAGCAAAAGCTGCTTCAAGCCCTTGCGCTCAATGGCGTCATTCTGCACCACCGCCACCATTTCCGGGTCGAACAGGGAGCGCAGATCCCCCAGCCACTTGGAGATCACCGGGGAGGACGGGCCCTTCCCCGCCCCGCCGGAGGATCCCAGCCCGCCGCCGAACCCCTCCCCCGGCCCGCCGTAAATGGCGGACAACGCCCCATCCATGAGAAGCTCCTCTTGGGACAGCGCGCCGCCCCCCATTCCGGTAAAGGAATCCTCCGTCTCGGCCCCTAAAATCAGCCGCCAGCGGGAAAGCTGCTCGGTTTGCGCCATTGCGCTCCACCCCCTAAATGTCATCAAAATCGAACTCGTCCAGGCTGTCCAGCACCGCCTGCTCCGTCTCGGTCACGTCGTTCATGAGCAGCTCTGCCGCCTGCCGGGTGTTGACGCCCCAGATCTCCCCCAGGTTTTCCGCGATGTCATTTTTCTCATTGGGGGAAAAATCCGCAAAGGCCCGCCGCAGGAACACCAACGCCCGCCGGAAGGTCTCGTCGTCCAGCCCGCTCAGGTACTCGTCCAGCTGCCGCCAAAGGCTCAGCCGGGCGATGAGGGCGTAGCGGTTCTTGCCCGCCAGCCCCTCGAACCACCCCGCGCCCAGGTCGGCGGGCACCCCGGGGGACAGCCGCCGGGCCACCTCCCGGGAGAGAAGGGCTTCGTCCGCCTTTCCCCGCTCCAGCAGGATGGCCATGGCGAAGCCGGAGCACCGGGTGTTGAGATCGTCCCGGTCGGAGATATCTGCCAGTAGCTCCAGCCAGCGGCCCTCCTCCAAAAATTCGTGATTAAGCTGTAAAGCGTTTAACCTGTCCATTGCCTGGGTGACAGCGGGCGCGGACTTGGCGTCGCACACGCAGGCGTCCGCCAGCGTCAGGCAGGCCCGCAAATAGAGCTGCTTGATCAGCGGCACCACCGGGGCCGGGTCGAACCGCCGCAGATCGCCGTACCGCACCACCAGGGACAGCCGGGAGGCCGTCTCCGCCACCTCTGAGACAGCGGCGGAGTCCACGCTCAGCCCCTGCAAGACTGACAGCGCGTGGGCCGCAGCCGCGGGCATACCGCACAAAAAGGCGTCCTGGAAGATGGCCGCCGCCTGGGCGATGGAGGAGCTGTTGTCCGCCCGCTCCTTCAGGGCGAAGGCCGCCGCCCCTTCAATCGTATCCCCCATGAGGGCGGACTCCACGATCTCGATCTCCGCCTCGGGAGTCCAGCGCAGCTCCCAATACTCCCCCCAGTTGGCCCCGTCCTGCCGGGAGGGCAGAAGATTGGCAAAATGAACCCCCAGCACCCGCAGGCGGTGGAGGAAAAACGACCGCCGCAGATCCCCCAGTGCCGCCGCCTCCGACTTCACGTTCAGCTTTTCCCGCAAATCCAGGTCGAGCCGCTGCAATTCCGCCGTGCGGAACTTCTCCAGCCGCAGGGCCTTGAGCTGGCGGTAGAAGTCCTCCTGTACGCTGGTGCGGGCCACCCCCTCCGGGAGGAAGCCGATTTTCCTGCCGATCTCCGTGTCCGCCGCCGCGATGGACAGCTCGGAAAAGCTGCCATGGCCCATTGTGGTGACGCTGGCGTCCCGCAGATCTGTCAAGGCAGGATACTTGCTCCCCCGCATGAACGCAAGGGTGTCCGCCAGCCGCACCGCCTCGATCACCTCGGCGGAGGACACCAGGTTCCCCGCCTTTCGGTGGGCGGCGGCAAGGCGCGTCAGGTAGAGGTACGCCCCCTCCCCCACCCCGGCCCCGTTGAGCGCGTCCCACAGCAGCTCGAAGTAGGCCGGGGCCCTGTTCCCCGCCCCGTAGCCGGAGCGGGAGGACAGCCGGTAGTAGGAATAGGGCATCAGCGTGGCGCAGCAGTCCGCCCTGGGCAGGGCGTTTTCTTCTTCCTCGGTCATGGGCTGGTTTTCCTCCAGCCCCGCCACGTGGAAGGAGCCGCACACGCAGAAAATCTTTTCCGGGGAAATGCCGGAGGCGGTGGCTTGGGTGATCACCCGCTTCATATACGCCTCCCGCACCACCGTCTCCGCCATGTCCCGCCCGCTCTCCATGGTGGCCGCCCGGAGCTGCCGTCCAAAGGTGTTGTTGACGGCCTGGAAATCCTCCCGCTCCCCCAGCTGCTCAAAATTCCGCTCCCAGAAGGTGTCGTGATCCTCCCCGGTGAGGGTTTCCAGCCGCTTGTAGACGCTCTCAGTGGTGACCGGTTCCTCCTGCCGCTCCTCCCCATCTCCCTCCGGCGGCTCGTCCCGCTTTGCCGCCGCCTCCGCAAAGGCCAAGAACACGGACGAGGGCAGATCCATAAAGCGGCACTCCACCCCGTGCTCATTGGCCCACAAAATGGCCTGCACCTCCGGCGAGTAGACGGCGAAGGGCCACAAAACCGTCCGCACCGGAGGCTCCTTGGTGTAGGCCAGAACCGCCGCCGGAAACTGGGTGGACGGGTGGCACAGCCACTCCATCTGTCCGTTGAGGTCGCTGGGCCCCTCCACCAGCACCAGCTCCGGCTGGGCCTCGTCCAACGCCTTCCGCACCCGGAAGGCCGCCGCCGGGGACAGGTGGCGCACGCCAAACAAGATCGGGCCGCTCATCACCCGTTCAGCTCCCGGCAGGCGCGGTACAGCGGCAGCCACTCATGCCCCCGCTTCTTCATCACGTTCTCCAGGTACTCCTTCCAGGTCACCTTGTCGTGCTCCTCGTCCTTCACCACCGCGCCCTGCAGGGCGGCGGCCAGATCCCCGTCGGAGATCCGCCCGTCCCCAAAGCTCCCGGCCAGGGCCATGGAGTTGGCCAGCAGGGAGATGGCCTCGGCGGTGGACAGCACCCCGGAGGTGGTTTTCAGCTTCTGCTTGCCGTCCAGGGTGGCCCCGGCCCGCAGCTCCCGGAAGATGGTGACCACCTTTTCCACCGTGTCCTCCCCGGGCTGGCGGGCGTTCAGGTCAAGCCCGCTGGACAGCTGGGCCACCCGGGTGCGCACAATGTCCAGCTCCGTCTCCATGTCGGACGGCGTGGGCAGGACCACAATGTTGAACCGCCGCTTCAACGCCGCCGACATATCGTTGACACCCTTGTCCCGGGTGTTGGCGGTGGCAATGACGGAGAAGCCCTTGGCGGCGGGCACCTCCAGCCCCAGTTCGGGGACGGAGAGCCGCTTTTCCGACAGGATGGAGATCAGCGCGTCCTGCACCTCGCTGGCACAGCGGGAAATCTCCTCCACCCGGGCGATGGAGCCTGTCTCCATGGCCCGGTACACCGGGCTTTTCACCATGGCCTCCGGGCAGGGGCCCCGGGCGATGAGCATGGCGTAGTTCCAGGAATAGCGGATATGCTCCTCGGTGGTGCCCGCCGTGCCCTGCACCACCTTGGTGGAGTCCCCGTTGACGGCGGCGGACAGATGCTCCGACAGCCAGGACTTTGCCGTTCCAGGTTCCCCGATGAGCAGCAGGGCCCGGTCTGTCACCAGCGTGGCGATGGCGATCTCCACCAGCCGCTTGTTTCCCATGTATTTGGGGGTGATCTCCACCCCTTTGACCTTGGCGTTCCCCGTCAGGTAAGTCAGCACCGACCGGGGGGACATCCGCCAGCCCGTGGGGACAGGCTCCGTCTCCGCCGAGATCAGCGCGTCCAGCTCAGTCTGGTAAAGCTCCTCCGCCGGGAGACGCTGTACGTTTTTGTCTGCCATCTTCGTTTCCTCCCATTAAGGCCGCATTTTGTTCCACTCGTCCCACTCCGGGAAGGGCCTCCCGGCTTTGAGCTGCTCTATCGTCCAGGGCAGGGCCAGCTCCGCCATGGCCGCTTCCCGGCCCTGGGAACGGATCTGCTTGGCGTCCAACCCCTCCCGGCACAGCTCCGCCACCTCGGCGGCGGGTAGCACCTTGTATGCCTCGTTCAGCACAAACCAGACGTAATAGATGGCCGCGGGCTTGCCCTTCTTCATAGCCTCGCCCAGCACACCCTTGGGGCTTCCGCCGAGCCGCAGCAGGTACTGGCTGTAGCTGTACCAGCTCCCCGTCTCCACCATGCGCCGGCGGAGGTAGGGGACAAGCTGGGCGCACTGCTCCGGGTCGTTGGGGTCGGCAAGCTCCGCCAGATTCTTGTCAAAGCCGTCCACCTCGTCCCCGCCGCCGAAGGGGTAGTAGTGCCCCATATTGGGCTTACAGGCCGCGTGGACCAGCCGCTCGATCCACCGGGCATCCAGGGACTGGGCTATGGCCTGCCCCATGACGATAACGTGACAGCCCTGCTTGCGGTTCCAATATACCTCGCTCAGAGCCCGCAGCAGAACGGTGTTCAGGGTCTCTTTGTGCTCCGCGTCCTCGGTGGGCTCCTCGGTCAGGAGATAGGGGGAATATTTCTCATAAACCGCCGCCCCAGGCAGGGACAGCAGGGCAGCTTGAACGCTGATGTGGAGATACCGGGTCATGGCGGGGTGGCTGTCAAACAGGCCCAAACAGAAGTCCCGCAGGAGGCCGGGGCCGGTGTGGAGCATAATGTCCCGCAGCCGGTCGGTGAGCTTCACCCCCAGGAAAAGTGGGCGGTCCTTCTCGTCCTTGAGCTGGTCGATGTCCTCCATACGGCTGTCCGCCCAGCGCCAGAAGTCCAGCGTCGCTGGAGCGTCCTTGTGCCCCAGGCTCCAGCACCAAGTCGTGAGGTCCGTGCCGTCCTCGTAGGCGGGACGCTTCTCCCCGTCCAGGAATTTCTCCAACCGCTGGCGCAGTCCGGCGGTCACCAGCTCAACGGCCCAGTCCGCGTTGGAGGGCTCCAGAAACTTCACCGACTGGCTGTGGGCCGTGAGCTCCTTCTCCCAGAAGGCCCGGACCTCCGCCCCGTCCTGCCGGGCCAGGGCCTCCAGCGCGGCGTCCCGGCTGTCCCCCCGCTCGGCCTTGACCAGCTCCAGCAGAAGGGACACGTCCCCGCTGTCCGCGCCCAGGGCCCGGATCACCGCCGCCCGCACGTCCTTTTTCGCCCCGGGCAGAATCTCACGCAGCCAGGGCGCGGCCTCCGCCCCTTCCACCGCCGCCAGAACCTCCACCCGGCGGGCCATCTCCCGTTTCCCGGCGGGGTCGAAGCCCTTCTTCAGCACGGGCACCACGGACGGTCCCAGCTTTTTCAGCAGCTGGGCGCACAGATCCGCCATCTCGCCATAGCTGTCCCCCAGTCCTCCCACCAGGGCGGGCAGTACCCGGTAGTCCAGGAAATCATCGGCGCACCGCTCCCAGGCGGAGTTTACCACCTCCACCCGGCCCCCGCCGGTGGTGGTCAGGGCGGTGAGCACGGGCTGAATCTGTCCATAGGAGATCTGGCGGTACTGCCCGCTCCCCACGGGCAGGGGCTCCAGCTCCCCCTCCATCCCGGTTTTCGCCTGGGTGTAGGCCACCGCGTCCACCAGGGCCAGCACGTCCAGCAGCAGGCCCGGACGCTGGTCCGCCGGGGCGGACAGCAGCTTGGCAAGCCCCGCGTCGATCTTCCCGAACACCGGGCTGGCCGCGGCCAGGGGCTTTAAGCTCTCCAGCCCCCGCTGGAGCCGGAAATCCTCCCCCAGCAGGGACACCCCGGCGATGGCGGCATATTCCAGCCGCTCCTTCACATCGTAAAGAGGCTGTAAATTCATCGGAGCACCTCCTCAATATTGCAGGCGGACCACGTTTTTCGGCGTGACCACACTGTAGGGGTGAAGGCACAGGGCCTTGTCCCGCCCATCATAAAACATCAGCCCGAACAGCGCGCTCCCCGCCGACAGACGCTTGGGCAGCATACCCAGCCGCTCCACGCAGGCGTGGCCGGGGCCGTCCTCCGGGCGGTCCCGCAGGACGATCCGATCCCCCGCCGGGTCCTCCAGCAGGTATTCCTCCCCAATTTTGCCCAGCCGACCGATGGGGACCAGCACCGCCAGGTACTTGGTGGCCAGGGTGTTTTTGATCTTCCCCTTGGTGAGCTTTACCGCCGCCGCCAGACTGGGCTGGGCCAGAGTGGGCAGCTTGGCCTGCTCCTCCGGGAACAGGGGCCGGGTGGTTGCCGTCTCCCACCGCGCCCGCCGATCCCCCTCGCCGGGATAGAGGTAGAGGGCGGGGGTCTCAATGAGGTCGAACCGGCTGTCCTCCCCCTTCACATACTTCATGGCCTTCAGGGGCCGCAGGTTCAGGGTCTGGAGCAGGTCCCCCCTGTCCAGATCCAGCCACCAGCCCCGCTCCACCTGCTCCTTCTTGGCCTCGTCGTAGGACACGTCAAAGGAGAGCTGCACCAGCTTGGCGTTTTCCCGCACCGAGCCGATGGCGTTCAGCTCCTCCAGCTTCCACACGCCGCCCAGGGCCTCAAACAGAGTGGAATCCTCGGCGGAGAAGTCCCCCGCCTCCAGCTTGCCCTCCAGGAACACCCGGCCCTTCTTGATGGTGGAGCGCAGGGCCACCAACAGCCGCAGGGCCTGGTTATAGGCCGCGTCCGCCTGGGCGGGCTCCTTCTGCACCGTCCGCACCGCCAGGGCGATCCGGGTAAAGGCCGTCTGGGGCCCGGTGAGATAGCAGCTCCCCAGCTCCTTGGCCAGCTTATCGAAGGTCTGGGCGGAGCTGCCCGCCAGGGTGCCCAGGCCGGAGGACAGCAGCTCGTCCACCATCTTCTCCGCCATGTCCAGCCCCTCCAGCTGCTTGGCCAGCTTCTTCTTGCGGGCGGCGGTGTTGGGCTTCTTTGGCTTGGGCGGCTCAGCGGCGGCAGACTCCTTTTTCGCCGCCCGGGCGGCCTGCCTGGCCCGCTTGTCGGCGATGTCCTGGGGCATCTCCGCCGTCTCAAACGGCTTTGCCGCCAGAAGCTCAAACATCAGCCCCAGGGCGTGCTTGCAGGGGAACTGCCGGCTGGGACAGGAGCAGCGGCAGACGGGCGCGTCCTGGCTGGTAAAGTCGATGGACACCCGGTAGGGATTCTTGCCGCTGCCCGCGCACTCCGCCCAGTACAGGGTGTCGTCCGCCGTCCTGCTGTGGGCGGAGAAGCTGCCCTTTTTTGACAGCTTCCGGCCGTTTTCCGCCGCCGCAGGGTTGGGTGCCTGGAGAAGGATAAACTGTTCCGTCAAATTCATGGGGTTCGCTCCTTCCGAAGATCAAGAAATCAGCCATATTGTACTACATTCCCTCCGGGGACGCAAGAGGTTGCGGCGGCAGGATTTTCCGCCGGCGCAATTTTATGCTCGTTCCCCCCTGTTTTTGGGTTGACAGGCCGCTTCTTTTCTTTTATGATAGGAGGGAATTCCAAGACATTACGGGAGGGAGACCCATGAAGCAATTTTTTGGGATGAGCCGCCGGGGAAACCTGGACGAGGCCCTTCAAGGACTGCGCCAGCCCCAGTTTCTCATGCTGCTGTCCAACAACGATCAGTTTGAGGCCCACGTAGCCGCTCTGGAGCAGCGGTTCCCCGGCGTGCCCAGCATCGGCTGCATTGGCATGGCCTATCAGACTGGGATGGTGGAGCAGGGCGTGGGCGTCATCGCCTTCACCGACGGGGTGACCGCCGCCGCCAACGTGCTGGAGCAGGCGTCCACCATGCCGGTGAAATACATACAGAGGCTGGAAAAGGATATCCAGACGGTGGGCGGCTCGGCCCGGGACACGGTCTGCATCGACTTCTGCGCGGGCAACGACGCCTGCGTGCTCACCACCATCTACACCGCCCTGCAAAAGCGGGGCATCTCCCTGATGGGCGGCACCGGGGATCAGGGCCGGGTGGCCGCCAACGGCCGGGTGTACCAGGACGCGGTGGCCTACGGCATCATCCGCAACCAGGGCGGGCGGGTGAAAACCTACAAGGAAAACATCTACCACCAGCTGGGGGACTACCGCTTTGTGGCCTCCGGCACCGACCGGGCCAACTATATCCTGGGCGCGCTCAACGGCAAGAGCGCGAAACAGGTGTATAAGGACATCCTCCACGTCTCCGACCAGGAGATCCTCACCCGCACCTTCCAGAACCCCTTCGGCAAGCTCAACGGGGACGACACCTGCATCATCTCCATCAAGGAGGTGCAGGGCAATGCCCTGGCCTGCTTCCGGCAGGTGAACGACTCCGACGTGCTGATTCTGCTGGAGCTGGGGGACTACCGGGCCATCGTCCAGCAGACCATCGCCCAGATCTGCCGGGACTTCCCCCGCCGCTCCGCCGTATTTTCGGTGAACTGCCTGTTCCGGTATAAGCTGTTTTCCGAGCAGGGCTATATGCAGGACTACCTCCGGGATATGGCCGCCCTGGGCAATCACGCGGGCTTTGTGGGCTATGGGGAGCACTACAACAACCGGTTCGTCAACCAGTCCATGACCTGCGTGGTCTTTGAATAAAAGGAGGAAACGGCCATGCTGTTTGGAAAGAAAGACCGGGCCAACGCCCCTGCCCAGGAGAAAAAAAGCCTCTACCCGGTGCTTCACGTGGCGGGGAGCCTGAAGGAATACCAGCAGGAGCTTGTCAAAAAGGAGGTTGCCTCCCTTTGGGAGCTGAGCCGGGTGGGGGCCTCCTTCTCCAGCGTGCTGCGGGAGGGCGACCAGTTCCAGTCCAAGCTCCAGGACCTGGGGGAGTCCTTCTCCAGCATCAATGATACGGCGGGCCAGTTCGGCCAGGTGCGGGAGGAGATCACCCAGTCGGTGGACCAGGCCAGGGACCGTATGTCCGAGCTGGGGCAGGTATCCGCCCAGGTACAGCAGTCCTTCGTGGCCATGGAGGAGACCTTTTTGCAGCTGGAAGCCTCCATACAGGGCATTCAACGCTCCATGGAAAAGATTGTCTCCATTGTGGAGCAGACCGATATCCTGGCCATCAACGCCTCCATTGAGGCGGCCCGGGCGGGCCAGGAGGGCCGGGGCTTCGCGGTGGTGGCCGCCCAGGTGAAGAAGCTGGCTGAGGAGATCAAATCCCTGGCCGGAGAGGTGGACACCAGCGTCAGCGACGTGCAGTCCCGCGCCGGGGAGCTGAACCAGAGCATCACCGCCTCCCAGCAGACCCTGAACCAGAACGCCGCCATCGTAGAGCAGGCCGAGGTCAGCTTCGGCCAGATCACCTCCGCCGCGGACGGCGCGCTCACCGTCCAGGACGGCATCGCCGGGGTGATCCAGGCGTCCCAGCAGGAGCTGCAAGTGCTGTGCCAGTACTTCGACCAGATCAAGGGGCAGTACCAGGAGGTCGTCACCCACATCAACTCCGCCAGCAGCCTGGGCACCACCAAGAGCGCGATGTTCGAGGACATGGACAACATGATCTCCCAGATCCCGCCCATGGTGGCCGATCTGGAGCAGGGCGGCTGACCGCCTCTCCCTTTCCCTGAGGGGGCAAAACAGCAGACACAGAAAACCGGGACCTGCCAAGCGGCGGGTCCCGGTTTTCTATGTCTGCGTTCAGAGCCTGTATTCACACGGCTGGGCGAGGTTTTTCCTCCAGGCGGCGAGCACAGATTCTCAGTTCTCGTCCCCCTCCGGGGCCGCGCTCTCCGCCAGTTCAAAAACCGACTTCTCGCTGAACAACGCGGTAATGGCGTACACGTGCTCATAATCGTGCTTGTCGTACTCCCGGGGCATCTCGAAATACTTCACGTCGTAGGATCTGATCTCGTTCTTGGTGGTGGCGATCTGCACCACCAGCGGAACCTCCTTGTCCACCTCAATGGGAACGCTCTCCGTCAGCACGGAGGTGGCGAAGGTCATGGAGGAGACGCTGTCCCCCGGCTGTACCTCCAGGGAGCTGGCACCGATCATACTTTCGCCCTGGAGGGTCAGCTCCACCCCTTCCGGGATCTTGCTGAATCCCAGGGCGATCCGGCCCTCCGGATCGGACAGGGCGCGGCGGTTCTGGCTCACCGGAGCCCACTCCCCGTCCTTCAGCTCGTAAAGGGTGATCTGGACGCTTTTCACCCCGCCGTCCCCGGCCTTGCCCACCGCAAAGTCGAAGATCCGGTAGCCGTCCAGCTTCACGTTCAGCAGCTGGGCCAGCGCGGATTCCTCCGGGGTCAGCTCGGCGGGGGCGATGGCTTTCGCGCCGCCCTTCACAGGCCCGGCCCCGCAGCCGCACAGGGCCAGGGCGAGCAGGCCGGACAGAAGCAGGGCGCAGTATCGTTTGATCCCCATAAGATATACCTCCTATGCGGCAGTTTGCCGGATTTGGGGGAATTTTGCCGTACCATATTATAGCACGTCCCATCTGCGCTGTCTACCCACATTTGCCCCGATACGCAAAACGGGAGGGCCGTTCAGCCCTCCCATACCCAAACCAATTATCTCCTTCTCCGATCCGTCCCTCTGGTTCTGTAGTGCGCCTGTTTCGCCTCGTACATTCTCAGGTCGGCGATTTTCGCCAGCTCCGCCAGCTGTTTGTCCGGAAACTCCTTATGCTGCACATAACCGCAGGATATCGACAGTTCCATCCCGATATGGATGCACCAATGGGCAATTATGTTCTCAAACTCAGCCTTGACGGTCTCCAGCCGCTGATCGTCCGCCTCTATCATGGCCGCGAACTCATCACCGCCAACCCGGAACAGCTCTCCATACTCCCCAAAGCATTCCTTGATGCAGGACGCCGCCGCCCTGATCAGCTTGTCCCCCACCTCGTGCCCGAAGGTGTCGTTGGCCTGCTTCAAACCGTTCAAGTCCATGGACACATAGACAAAATTGTCCTCCAGCGGAGCCTTTCCCCGGGCCAATACGCTGTTATCATAGCCTCTGCGGTTCAAAAGCCCCGTCAAGGCGTCCGTTTTCGCGTGCTTCAGCGCGCTGTCCGTGTGGGCCACCAGCTTCAGGATGATCAGCAGGGATACCCCCACCGCAATGACAAAATAGACGGACACAATGCCCAGAATCAGCGGCACATCCTTGTGGACGACACTTTTTTCCTGTATAACGGCCACAACATATCCCTTATGGCTGCGGACCTTGTAATAGGAGCCTTTTCCATATACGCTCCCCGCCAGAATCCGCTCCTGCCCTTCCCCGCCGGAGTTGACGCCGATCTCCGCTAAGGTCTTTCCCACCAGCAGCGTGGAGGTGGCCCCCTGGATCTCGCCGGTGTCCCCGTCGGCCACCACCATGGTGACCCCCAGGTAGGTGGGCATCTCCTGCATCATCTCCCGGACGCTGTTGGTCCGAAGCTCCTCCATCAGCCGTTTCGGCTCAATGCCCACCTGGAGCATCCTCGTCCCCGTCTCGTTCCAGCAGATGGCGTACATCATCATCTTTGTCTCGGCGGTGTTGGGCGTCACATCCTGGCACATGGACAGGCTCTTGTCGGTGAGCATGGGCTTGAAGTAGCCCATCTGCTCGCCGGAGTCAAAGGAAAAGCCGTAATACTGCGGCTCCGTCCCCCGGTAAATCGACCCGCCCACATCAAAGAGGTGTATCTCGTCCACCTTCATCATGTGGGCGATTTTCATCAGCTCCTCGATGTCCTCCTCAAGCTCGGGCTTGCAGTCGATGGTATAGGAGACGGCCTTGGCCCTGGTGATATAATCCTCCTTCAGGGATTCCACGAGCACATTTTCCTTCGCCTGGTTGCTGTCAATGATCTTGCAGATCTGATCCAGGAGGATGGCCGTCGTCTGATCCACCTGCTTCTTGTTCTGGTTCATCTGCATGACGGACAGGATTCCCAGCAGGATGCCGATGGCGACCAGAAGCGTTGCCGCCAAAAGGACCTTATTCATTTTCATTAGTTTCATGCTATCCCATACTTCCCACCTTTCCCCCTCCCCGATCATACCAGCGGCGGACAAAATCGGCCACCGCCGCCGTCAGCTCCTTCAAGTCCCAGCCGGTGGTGTTCACTGTCATGCGGTAGCTGCTGCCCTGGCCCCAGCGGGTGTCCGAGATCATCTCCCGGCTCCTGGCCCGGGCCTTGTCCACCCGGCGGATGTTCTGCTCCAGGGCCTTGGGGGTGAGGTTCTCCCCCTCCGCCGCCCGCTCCATGCAGCGGCGCACCTTGGCCTCCATGCTGGCGCACACGAAAATGCTGAAGGGCTTCTGCTCCGCCAGCAGCACATCGGCGTCCCGGCCCACGATCACGCAGTCCTTCCCCGCCTTGGCGATGCCGTCCAGCACCCGCTTCTGCTCAATGAGCAGGCTGGTCTGGGTGGACTGCATGATCGCGCTGCTGCTGAAGGAACGCCCGTAGGTCAGGGGGATATGCTGCCACGCGTGGTCCTCCAGGGACTTCTCCACATACCCCTCGTCCATTCCCTGGGCCTGGGCGATTGCTGTGATGATCTCCCTATCGTAGTAATCGAAGCCCAGCAGATCGGCCAGCCGCCTGCCCAGCTCCCGGCCTCCGCTGCCAAACTCCCGGCTGATGGTCACAATTTTCATACCTGATCCTTCCTTTCCCGGACGCGGACAGCCGCCCGCTCCGCCAGCGTTGGATTCAGCGATCCTTTCCTGTTTTATTTTACCGGATTTTCCAGGGATTTGTCAAGGGAGCCGGAACAAATATCCGCTGAGCATCCCGCCGCCCGCAGGAGCAGGTCCACCGCCCCCACCCGGTAGCCGCAGGCACTGTACAGGGCCGTCCCCGCCCCGTCGCACAGCACCATGAGGGGCGGATCGTCCGGGTCCCGGCCCAGGTGCCGGGCCGCCGCCTCCAGATCGTACTCCCAATCGTCCAGCAGGACGCGGGCCTCCGGCAGGCATTCCAGCGCGCGGGCCAGGGTGGGCTGGGACAGGCTGTCCCGGCTCCGCACCAGGAACAGGAGCGGCAGGGACGCCGCCTCCCGGCGGGCCAGCAGCTCGTTCAGCACGTGCTCCGTGGGCTCCGCCCCCTCCTCCGCCCACAGGGCGGTCACCGGGCCTGTGCCCATGCGGAACAGGTCGGGGATCTCCGCCCCCTCCAGCGTCCGGGCGGAGAAGGCCGGAAGGGTCTGCCGGGTGAGCAGATCCTCCGCCGTCCAAGGCCGCAGGCGCAGGGGGAGCGTCCGTGCCTCCCCCGCCCGAAGCTCCACCTCCCGGCGGGCGGCGAGCTGATCCCCGCTGGGCAGGCGCACCGTGGTGATCACCCGGTAGCGGCCCTGGGCCAGGGTCAGCACCAGCCCGTCCTCCGCCCAGCCCTCCGCCGACCCCAGCGCCCAGCCCAGCGCGGCGGGGGAACAGACGGGCTATTTCGCCTCCGCCCGGCTCAACCGCCAGCAGGCCCGGGACAGCGCCTTGCAGCTGCTCCAGCAGGCGGCTGCGGACGCGGGGGCCCAGCAGGACATTATTGATGAGGCCAACGCCTCCATTCAGGCCATGGCGGCCCTTACGATGTCAGAGGCCAACGTGGAGAACCTGATTACCGCCAAGGGCTATGGCGACTGCGTGTGTTTTATCAACGACAACAGCGCCAGCGTGGTGGTGTCCTCCACAGAAAACGGCCTGAGCGAAAACGACGTGACCAAGATCATGGAGATCGTCAAAAAGGAGACCGGGCTGACGGCGGACAAAATCACGGTCATTGAGAACGAGCCATAAGAAACGCGGAGGATAGCCGCGCAGGAGAGCTTGGACTGAAGCGGGGGAAAAAGCCCAAGGCCCACGCAGTGGGACGGGGTTTTGCCCGAGCCGGAGGGAAAGCGACCCGGGGGCGCGGCCAATCCGCAGCGAGACAGGCCAGAAGCGCGAAGCCGTTGTGAGCAGCGCGGATGGAGCGGAGCCGGGGGAAGGAACACAGCCGCCGCACGCCAAAATAGGCATTGTAATTTGCGGGTCAGGGTGCTATAATAGCTTCAGCATGAATGAAGGAGCGTGAGGCTTTATGGCCGATGGCAAGGAATATATCTCCCACGAGGGCGAACTGGGCAGCGTCAGCATTTCCGAGGAGGTGCTGGCTGTCATCGCCGCCGCCGCCGCGGTGGACGTGGAGGGCGTGAGCTGTCTGGGCAACGGTGTGGGCCGGGATCTGGCCGACCCCGCCAACCGCAAGGCGCTGACCCGGGGCGTGCGCCTTTGGGTGGAGGACGACCGGGTGAGCGTAGATCTGCCCATCCTGGTTCGGTACGGCTACGTGGTCACCGACGTGGCCCGGGCGGTTCAGGACGCGGTATTCAGCGCTGTGGAGAACACCAGCGGGCTGGAGGTGGCCCAGGTGAATGTCACGGTGGTGGGCGTGAGCTTCCAGAAATAAAAGGAACGGCGGGGAGCCGGGGCATAGCCCCGGCTCTTTTTGCCGTGGGCCAGGGTTACGCTTAGGGCTTGTTTGAAAATTGCCGACACGCCAAATCGCCTTGCCCGGCGAAAAAATTCCTTGCCGCTGAGCATATTGCCAATTTTCAAACGGCGCCTAATTGAAAAAAGGGGTTTCTTTTTTTTTGCGGTTCATGTATAATGAATCGAATATACAAAATGGGCAGTTGTGCCCATGAGGACGAATTCCGGCGGAAGCCCGCCGGGGGAGGAGGAACCCCATGAACAGAAGTACCGCCCGGGAGATTGCCGTCCACTTCGCCTTTGAGCTGGCCTTTTCCGACGAAAGGGCCGAGGCGCTTTTGGAGCGGGAGCTCACGCCGGAGGCCTTTGCCCTGCGGGGACGGGAGGAGTCCATTTACGCCCAGTTCCCCGGAGAAGGGGAGCTGGACTACATCACCCGCCTGGTGCGGGGTGTGGGCGGCCACGGCGCGGAGCTGGACGGCTACATCGACAAGTACGCCAAGGGCTGGAAGTTCTCACGAATTGACCGGGTGGCCTCCGCCATTATGCGGGTGGCCATGTACGAGATCCTATATATGCCCGACGTGCCCAACAAGGCGGCCATCAACGAAGCGGTGGAGATCGCCAAGAAATATGTGGACGACGACGTGGTAAAATTTATCAACGGCATCCTGGGTTCCTTTGTGCGCACCGAGCTGCCGGAGCAGGAGTGAAAAACGTGGACGTACAGTGCCTGGGCTTTGACACCAGCAATTACACCACCTCCGCCGCCGTGTTCGGCGGGGGCCGGGCGGAAAACCGGGGGAAGCTGCTCACCGTGCCCGAGGGGGCGCTGGGCCTGCGGCAGAGCGATGCTTTGTTCCAGCACGTGAAGCGGCTGCACCTGATGGTGGAGCAGCTGCGCGCCGATGGGGTGGTCGGAAGTATTGCCGCCGTGGGGGCGTCAACCCGCCCCAGGGAGGTGGAGGGGTCGTATATGCCCTGCTTCCTGGTGGGGGAGGGGGAGGGCCGGGCGCTGGCGGCGGCGCTGGGGGTCCCCTTTTATCCCTGCTCCCACCAACAGGGTCACGTGGCCGCCGCGGCCTGGTCGGCGGGGCGGGAGGACTTGCTGGACAGGCCCCACCTGGCCTGGCACCTGTCCGGCGGCACCACGGAGCTGCTCCGGGTGGAGCCGGAGGGCCACAGCGTCCGGGCGGAGGTGGTGGGCGGTACCAGCGACATCGCCGCCGGCCAGCTCATTGACCGCACGGGGGTGCTGCTGGGCCTGCCCTTCCCGGCGGGCAAGGCGCTGGACGCGCTGTACCCCGAGGCGGACGCGGCGCTGGGCTTCCGCGTGAAGCTCAACGGGCTTTCCTTTTCCCTGTCCGGCATGGAAAACCAGGTGAAGTCGCTGGCGGAAAAGGGGGAGAAACCCGCCAATATCGCCCGCTTCGCCCTGGACACCATCATCGGCGTGGTAATCCGTGCCACCCACGAGGCGCAGAAGCACTGGCCGGGGCTGCCGGTGCTGTGCTCGGGGGGGGTGGCATCCAACCGGCAGCTGCGCGCCGCCATGGAGCGTGCCTGCGGCGCGGTGTTTTCCCAGCCCCAATATTCCACCGATAACGCCTTGGGGGTAGCCATCCTCACCCACCGGGCGCTGGAGCGGGGGGTGAGGGCGTGAATACTGCCGGCGTTCCCGTCTATACTGTATCCCAGGTCAACGGCTACGTGAAGGATCTGATGGACGGCGATCCCCTGCTGGCCGGGCTGCTGGTGCGGGGGGAGGTGTCCAATTACAAGTGTTATCCCTCCGGCCACCACTACTTTTCCCTGAAGGACGAAAACGCCTCCCTGCGGTGCGTCATGTTCCGGGGAGAGGCGGCAAGGCTGCGCTTCCGCCCCGCCAACGGGATGCGGGTGGTGGCCTTCGGCCGGGTGTCTGCCTACCCCAGGGACGGGCAGTACCAGCTCTATGTAAATGTCCTTACCCCTGACGGGGTGGGGGATCTTCATGAGGCGTTTGAACAGTTGAAAGCCCGTCTGGCCGCAGAGGGGCTGTTTGATGAAGCGCATAAAAAAGCCATCCCAAAGTTTCCGGCCCGTATTGCCCTTGTGACCTCTCCGGCAGGGGCGGCGGTGCGGGATATGATCCGCATTTTGGGGGCCAGATGGCCCATGGCGGAGGTCTATGTAGTGCCCTGCCGGGTCCAGGGGGCGGAGGCGCCGGGAGAGATC
>OFGR01001657.1_pt1 | contig 16821 bp, 18 predicted proteins | sample 1521811 | NCBI WGS metagenome assembly OFGR01 (sample SAMEA3504098, study PRJEB24116) | mouse gut metagenome | biome: mouse gut; feature: mouse-associated habitat; material: faeces | place: Denmark | collected 2011
ATATAAGTTGTATTAGGAGGAGGCATATGGAGAGAGTAATAGAAGTAAAAGATCTCCGTTGTTTTGCACCCCCATAATAGATGTGTTAGTCAAAACCCCTTAATTCTTCCGCATTAGCGGATTTTTTTTATGTCAATATTTCTGATATTTTTTGTTGTATTATGTTGCGTTTCACGTGAAACAATGGTATAATGTTCTTAAGGAGGTGGTTTTTTGTACCTTAAGAAAAGCTTTAACAAAAAAAGAAACAAGACCCAGCTTTCTTTTGTCCAAGGTTACCGCGTGGATGGAAAAGTGAAACATAAAGTAATTGAAAACCTTGGTTATTTAGAGGATTATCTGGAGGAATATGAAGATCCAGTAGCACATTTTCAGCAGATTGCTAAAGAATGGAATGTAAGGCAGGAAGCACCGGATTCCATCGAAGTAAGACTTTCGGAAAAACTCCCGGCTCAATGCAGTAACCGGAAAAATCTTGGGTATGCCATTATTAAGCTTATTTATGCGAAATTACAAATCCGTGAGTTTTTTCAGAATAAGCAGCGCCAGCTCCCGGTGGAATATAACTTAAACAGCATTTTCTCCCTGCTGACTTTCAACCGCTTCCTATTCCCGTCATCAATAAAGAATGCTTACGAAACAAGAGACAGGTTTTTTGACCATTTCAACTTCTCACTGGATGATGTCTATAGGGCGCTTGACTATTTCAACAGATATTCACTGGAACTCCAAAAACATCTGCATGCCAGAGTTTCCAGTCTTTTGGGCAGGAATTCCGAAAAAGCTTATTATGATGTTACGAACTACTACTTTGAAATACCATATGAAGATGAGGACGGCACGGATACGGAAAGGAAAGTGAAGCGTAAAAGAGGACCATCCAAAGAACACCGCAAAGACCCGATCATACAGATGGGGCTCCTCATGGATTCTAAGGGTATCCCGATGGCATTCCACACTTTTTCCGGAAACGAGAGTGAAAAGACAAACATGCTCCCGGCAATACAGAGAGTCAAAAAGGATTATGAAATCAACAGGATCATAGTCGTCGCTGACAGGGGGTTGAATACCAGTGACAATACATCCATCCTTTCCGGAACCAATGCATCCGATGAGAAAAATAATGACGGCTATGTATATGGGCAGAGCATCCGCGGAGCCGACGCGGAATTCAAAAAATGGGTACTGGAACAGGACGGATATATTACAACAATGGAAGAAAACAAAGAGGGGGAAACAATTCCATTCAAACACAAATCCAGGCTGTATGCAAAAGAGATTACAAAAAAAGATTCGAATGGAGTACGCAGGCTCAAGATGACTATTTACCAGAAACAGATGGTATATTATTCCGAAAAATACGCGAAAAAACAGAAATATGAACGGGAAAAAGCCATCACAAAAGCAAAGGATCTGATCAAAAACCCTGCAGACTACACAAAAGCAACCAGTTATGGATGCACTGCGTACATCAACAATATTTCCTTCTCCAAAGAGACTGGCGAGATTGTGGAAGGAAAAGAGCTTTCCATCAATGAAGAAAAGATTGCAGAAGAGGCACTGTATGATGGCTATTATTCCATTGTCACAAGCGAGAAAGAACTTTCTGATAAAGAAATCCGTGATCTGTACAAAGGTCTGTGGGAAATAGAGGAATCTTTCAGGATTATCAAGAGCGAATTCAAAACCAGGCCTGTTTTTGTTTCAACCGAAGCTCATATACTGGCACATTTTTTAATTTGTTTTGTAACGCTGCTGATTATGCGCGTTTTAGAACAGTTCATAGAAAAGCGGCATTCTGTCAGGCAGATCCGGAACTCGCTTTTAAACTATTCCTGCTCGTACCTGGACCAGAACTATTATTTGTTTGATTACCGGGACGATGTAATTTTAACTATAGAGAAGACATTTGGGTTAGACTTAAGCAAAAAAATCATGCCACTTTCAGAAATCAAAAAAATATCCATGTATCAGGACATAAAAATATAAAATTTTTATAAACTCAAAAATCGAAAAAAATACAACACTTCTATGCATTTCAAAAATGCTCTGAACGCCTTTATTTATACGGTGTTCAGAGCATTTTTTACTCAATCTCTTGCAAAATTCAGGTTGTTTGAACATGAATGGCAATGCCGTAAACAGAAAAACGTGAAAAAAAGCAAAATTTTTATTTTAATATAAGCGCTATAAACGTCAGATCCTCCGTTCCTGTATTCTTCATACCGTGTCCGCTGCCGTCTTTACAGAAGAAAACGTCTCCTGGTTCTGCCGGGATCGCTCTGCCGTCGTCGTCATACATTCCTTTGCCCTCCAGGATATAATAAGTCTCCGTCTCGCCATGGTGTTCATGGTGTCCAAGTTCACAGTTCGGCGGCAGGGTTACTTTACTGAACATGCGGCAATGATCCCCCAGTTCTTCATCGCTCAGCAATGCTTCCTTCATTATGAACCCTGCTCCGCCTCCTACGTGTTCTGCCTTTACAATTTCTCTTTCTCCTGCTTTTGTCATATCAGTCTCCTCCTGCTTCGTAAAATGATGATTTTATTTTAACATAACACAGGAGGAGGGTACAGGATAATTTCATAACTTTTCCGCGTCACTAATTCACGATCTTATAGTATTCCCTCGCTGTCAGCGAGAACACGATCCCATAGAATACCACAAACACGACGACTGTCACAACCGTACACAGGAAGAACAACGGTACATCCGTCAGATTCAGCACTGCCAACAGCTTCGTGATCACGCCGAATGCCACTGCGATATGAATGACCGCCGTCACAAGGGGCAAGAAGAAGATCATAAGCACCTGGCTGCGGATGGAATGTCTGACCTCACGCTTGCTCATGCCCACTTTCTGCATGATCTGATAGCGTTCTCTGTCATCATATCCTTCTGAGATCTGCTTATAATACATGATCAATACCGTCGCCATCAGAAACAGTACGCCAAGATATATACCGATGAACAACAACCCTCCATAGAGGATATAGAATTCTTCTCTGCTTAACTCTCTGCTCTCGAAAAAACCGGAGCGGACTTCGCCTTCGATCCTTGACCGCATTGCCTTTAACGCGCTAATGCAGGTTTCCTCATCCCCTTCCAGATCGAAGGTTACACGGTAATTAAGATTCAACATCTGCTCCTTCCAATCCTCCTGCATATCGCTGTCCTTGTACAGCTCAGCCAGGATCTCCCGGATCTGTCCTGTATCAGGAACGATGAAATAATAACTTTCCACCAGATTCCGCCCGTACGCAAGTCTTAAATCCTCCAACTCCTTTGCCACCCGATAAGTCCGGCTGCCAAGCTTCACCGTATCCTTTCCCCAGTCTTCTCCCGTACTGTATACATATGCTTCGTCCGGCGCAAGGCTGCTCTTCACATTTTCCATCTGATCATAGTCATTAAGCGGGATCAGATACACTTCCACAACATCATCTATCTGATAATTTCCAAACTGCTGCAGTGCGAATCCATCCTCCTGCTTTAACGCCGCCACACTTCCGTCATGATAACGAAGCATGGATTTTGCCTCCACTCCTGCATTCTTAAGTTCTTCCTCCACGATCCTGTCCACAGCCTGATCCGATTCCGGCACAGATACATTCGTCTTTGCCTCAACTTCTCTTGGATATCTGGTCTCCAGCACATTTTCCATCCCCACATAGAGCGAGATCGTCGTGGAGATCATCACCAGCACCATCGTACTTAGGATGCAGATGTTCGCAAGCCCCACCGCATTCTGCTTCATCCGGTAGATCATTCCTGCCACCGCGTTGAAATGCTTTGTCTGGTAATAGAATTTTTTATTCTTTCGAAGCGCCTTAAAAAGCGCAATACTCCCGGCGGTAAAGAGTGCGTAAGTTCCAAGGATGACGCAGACCACCGCTATAAAGAACGCCTGGATCGCTGCCAGAGGCTGATCCGTCGTTATCGCAATAAAGTATCCGATGCCCAGCGTCACCACTCCGAATACAGTCATCAGCCACTTTGTCTTTGGTTCCTTCTCTCCCTGGCTGCCTCCGTGAAGCAGCTCCACCGGATTGGAGAGCTGGATCTGAAACAGATTATAGACCAGTGTCATGATAAAGATCACCAGGAAAAAGGTAAGGGTATACATCAGTGTGTCTGCCGAAACTTCAAAGTCCATCCTGACATCATAATCCAGGATCTTCAGCAGGACGAGATACATAAGCTTACTGAATATGCCCCCGAATAAGATCCCTGTACCGATGCTCACTGTTGCCGTCACCAGTGTCTCGACGATGAGCATCCTGGCTATATGCCGTTTCCCCATACCAAGAATATTGTAGACGCCGATCTCTTTCTTCCTGCGTTTGATCAGAAAACTGTTGGTATAGAACAGGAAGATGACCGCAAATATAATGATCACTGCCCTGGCATAGACCAGTACCATATGCACGTTCCCCTCACCGATCGAAGAATTTCTGGACAATCCATCCATGATATAGTACATCATCACCGTGAGGATCGACGTCAGGATATACGGAATGTAAGTCTTCCGATTGTTCTTAAGATTCGTCAGCGCAAGCTTTCCATAGATAGAGCTACTCACTTCTCTCACCTCCCGTAGTCAGTACCGTCAGCGTGTCGGATATCTTCTGATACATCTGCTCATTGGTCAGATTACCGCGGTAAAGCTGATGGAATACCTCCCCGTCTTTGATAAAAAGCACCCGGTTCGCAGTGCTTGCCGCCTTGACGCTGTGGGTTACCATGAGGATCGTCTGGCCGTTTTCATTGATCGTCTTAAACAGATCCAGAAGCCCGTCTGCAGCTCTGGAATCCAACGCTCCTGTCGGTTCATCCGCAAGGACTAACTGCGGCCTGGTAATAAGCGCCCTTGCAACCGCCGCCCTCTGCTTCTGCCCGCCGGACACTTCGTACGGGAATTTCTCCAACAGATCCTCGATCCCGAGCATCTGAGTGACCGGTATGATCCTTGCCTCCATCTCTTCATATTTCTTCCCGGACAGTACCAACGGAAGGAAGATATTATCCTTGAGAGAAAACGTATCCAGAAGATTAAAGTCCTGAAACACAAATCCAAGATTCTGCCGGCGGAATGCCGCGATCTCCTTCTCCTTGACGGCGCTTAGATCCCTGCCTTTCAGATAGACTTTGCCGCCGGTGGGTTTATCAAGGGCGGCAAGGATATTCAAGAGGGTCGTCTTGCCGGAGCCGGATTCTCCCATGATCGCTACGTATTCTCTGGGTTCCACGGAGAAATTAACGTCTCTCAACGCTTCTACCTGATTGCCTCCGAATCTGGTGGTATATATCTTCTTTACATTCTTTACTTCTAATAATGCCATGTGCTCTTCATCCTTTCTTTATATGCATTCTTATTTTGAGTATCCTTACCAAGAATTATGAATCAGTTGCATTCTTCGAATGCCTTCCTGGTTACATAGATCATTATAGAGAAAAGATGCCGATCCTTCCATTGATTCAGGTTACATTTTTACGTTGGAAACTTACATTCTTGTAAGAAACGGGGACTTGATATATCTTCTTATAACTTCCCATATCTTTATGAAACGGCGTATTTCCGCCATTCTTCTTCACATATTTTTTTATAAGTTTATATAACTTTTCGGAAAAGTGATGTAAAATGTGTTGTAAAGTGATGTAAAATGTGTTGTAAAATCTTATGCCTGTTTTAACTGATTTTTAGCTGTTTTCAGTACTTCTTGTATCACTCTCTCCTGGGTCACATGGTTGTATACATCATTGGTAATCCTTGAGGATTTATGCCCCATAAGGTATTGCAAAACTTTCAGATCCATACCGTTCTCTGCATTTCTTGTACATCCTGTATGGCGTAACATATGCGGAGTTAAACACTCTATCTTGTGTTTTGCTTTTTTATTGTAAGAATTTTGAAATTTTAAAAGTTCCCGGCGAAATGAAATTGCGTGAAGAAGATATCCATTTTCTGAAAAGAATACAAAATCGCCCACTCCATCGACCTCGATATCCCTCCGGTCTATAAAATAATTCTCCTTCATCTCTTTCAATACTTTGTACAGTCTCTGCGTCATTGGAACATATCTGATTTCTTTTCCTTTTGTAAGCGCAATGTGAAACCGACAATGTTCTTCACCAATATACTTTTCATATTGAAGCTGATGATTAATGGACACAATCCTTTCCTTTATATTGATATCTTTCCAGGTTATTCCAGAAAATTCACTCACTCTGCACATAGTATCAACCAGAAAAACCAATTTACAATACATATCAAGATTATTCTTTTTCGCAAATTTTAGCAAACTCTCCTGCTCTTCTGCTGTCAATACTTCTTTTTTCTTCTGGCTTCCTTCAATCTGGTCTAATGCCCTTAATGTTGGATTTTTGTCTATGAATTCTTCATCAATAGCCATGTTGAAGATTGCAGACATAACCTTCTGATAAAAAGTAATCGTACCATATGACAGCCATGTCCGCCTCAAGACTCTTTTCGATTTCAACAAGATGTTCTTTTAAGGAGTCATAATGGTCCATAAGAATCTTCAGGAAGGCTTTTTGATGTTCTGACAGGGTTCCATTTACGGACATGAGGATTTCATCTATACGGTTTCTTGTCTTTGTTTTTAAGCAGGAATCCAAAGCAGACCGATCAATCTGTCCATGCTCAGTGAGATGCCGGATGATGTTCCTGCCGGAAGCGCCAAAAATATCAGAAATAAAAGAGGAAAGGCGAAAGCCAGAGCTTTGCAGGAACTTCTCAACTCTGTTTTTCTGGGATGTGATATCACGGATGACACTTTTACGGTAACGATTTAAGTCACGGAACTCCCGGATTCTTTTTTCGGGAATAAAGCTGCCATTCAAAAGCCCGGCACGTAACAGGGTGGAAATCCATTCAGAATCCCGCATGTCTGTTTTCTTGCCAGGGACATTCTTCATATGGCGTGCGTTTACAACCAGCAAGGTAATATCACCGCCAAATGCTTCTTCCAGTATTTCGTAAATAGGCATCCAGTAAATACCTGTGCTTTCCATAGCGACATGATGGCAGTTTTGAGAAACGATCCAGTCCCGTAAAGCAATCATATCCGGGATTAATGTGGTAAACTCCCGGATTTCAGAGTTTGTCGGCTTACCCAAAGGACCAGTCAGGATACAGGCAACAATTTTATCTTTGTGGACATCCAGCCCGCAGGAAATTTCCAGAAGGTCTTTCATACAGAGCATCTCCTTTGCAATAGAATGGGCAGGAGATTTGCCCGAGGTGATACGGACTTTGCTACTCGTGCTAACCATAAAAGGCGCGACAATATGCTGTGCTCAAGGGCAAAACATTTACGTTGACAAACGGGGTGCAGATCCTCCAAGGTGCGTCCAAACTTAATCCTGCCTAAAACTATTATAAATCAAGACAGGAAGCTAAAACAGTAGCGGAGCCAGCCCCCTCCTATTTTCATTATAGGCTGTGATAACACTTCATGATTCGTTGACAATCAGATACAAAACAGGCAGTAGCATACCTGGCAGGAAATGTTATGGACGAAAACAAACTGTATTTTAAGGCCAATTTAGAATAGGAGGAGGGAGAAAGGCTATGGGAAGGAAAGCAGCCAAAAACCGATATGGTGTACAGGTTGGCGATATTTTTACGCAGGCTTACAGTTACGAGGATTTTGACGGTTATTATTTTTATCAGGTTATTGCCCTGCGAGGAGAAACGCAGGTGGTAGTGAGGAGGATTATGGAATCAATGGTCGCATTCGATGGGCATTGTGAACAGGTTGTTCCGGTTCCGGATGCATGGGTATCTGATGAAGCGCTTATTAGAAGGGTGTTCGATGGCTTTGGGAGTATGAATCGTATAAATATATGTATTGAGAAAGGATGGAATGGCTTTGCGTATCTGGACAATTTGGACAGCGAGAAAATACATTTGAAAAGAAGACGGAACGCTCCATGTATTCCGTATTGGTTTAGTGAAAGTAATCCTGAAATTGCAAAACAGCTTGACTTGGAGAAAGGCTCAGGTGTTTATGCTGCTGACAGATCCTTTGCAGGGATGGAAGATGGATGCCGGGTTATAATTCGTTATCCTGACGGACGGGAAGAGGAAGCTATATTAAATGAACTGCTGCAAAGAGAGACCATAAGAGTGTGGGGCATAATAAGGTGACAAAATATCATACCACAAGGAGTGAGCTACAATGATAAATTTAGAAGAAAGAAATCAAAAGGTAATAGAGGCGGTTATCAAAAAAGCAAATACTGCATGTCCGGGTGCTCTGGCTTTAATAGGAATAAACGGTTCTTTTATGACGGGGGACTATTATGAAAAGTCAGATTTGGATCTGCTTATTGTGATTCATGATGACAGGGGCTGGCAGTTGGGCTGTACCTTTATACAGGATGATCTGCAGGTTGGACATGACATCTATTGTGTTACCTGGGAGGAGCTGGAGAATCATGCCAGATATGAACACCCGAACATTTCCAAACTTATGGATGCAAAAATCGTTTACTGTGCAGATGCGAAAGATAGAGAACGACTGGACAAACTGCGGGAAAAGGCCAAGGATATTTTAGAGGGAGCCTTCTCAGAGGACGATTATGCAAAGGCGGAAAAGCTGTTAAAGGAGGCGGAGCACTGTTATACATTGGCTATGATTTCGGAGCAGAGGGCTGATGTGTTAGAGGGGGCAGGCGGGGCCATTTATTATATTGAGAATGCAGTCGCAATGTTGAACAAGCAGTATTTTCATTATGGGGTAAAACGTGCTTATGAAGAACCGAGTGTGATGGAAAACAGGCCGGAAAAGCTCTGTGACATGATTGATGATATCATATCAGCGAAATCTATTACAGATGTACAAAAATATTTAACTGCGCTGATGAAAGCAACAAGGGCTGTATTCGGCAAAGTCAAAGCAACATTCACCGTGCGAAAGAAGACGCCGGATGAGGAGACGATTTCCGGAACATATGAGGAGATGTACTCAAACTGGCGGAACAAAATGCATGCTGCTGCCAAAGCGGGTAACAGGCATCTTGCATTTATGAGTTTAATCAGCGCCAATGCCATGTTTTCTGAGATTGACAGTGAAGTGGATATTGACAGGTATAATGTCCTGGAAGGATTTGACGCCCAGGATCTGCACAGGACGGCGGAGGCCTATGACAATATTATAAACGATTATTTAAAAGAATACAGGAAGGCAGGTATAGAGGTTAAACATTATTCTGATGTTGATGCATTTGCGCGTGAGTATCATACTAAAGATATCTAAAATTTGCGTAATAGTTTCTTCGCAGAGTTATTTGGCAGAGTTATTTGGCATAGAGAGGGCCCCAGGAGCAGCCCTCTCTTTTTTGGATCCCGAGAAACAATTCATACGTTCAGTCTTATAGTGTTGGAGCGCGAGAATCAGGAGGTATGGGAATTATACTCTATTTTCTATCTTGTGGACAGGTTTCATCTTTCTGGTCAGGATCAATGAGCAGATTACACAGGCATAGAATGATTGCATATAACATTCCGGCAATGGGCCATACAATCCAAGTGCTTTTCCAGGCATTTGTCCACAGGCTCCAACCGAGATATACAGCGGTAGCGGTTAGCCAAAATACTGTAGAGACCGTTTCTATGATTCGATTTCTTCTTTTTTCCCTGGGAGAGTACTCGCCCTCTTTTAAAAGTTTCTGCATGCCTGCCCATTGAACCCCTGCAAGAATAAAAATTCCGGCACCGATTCCCGCAAGAAGCATTGTGACAGTAAGCATACTTATAGCGAGAAGAGCGCTTTCCATAAAGGCTCCTGTGAACAGGGGGATGGGAGAAAGAATACAAATACAGGTACCGATGACATTGCATTTGATGTAGGTGCTTCTATAGGATTTTTGTTTTTCTTTTACCAGCCCTGTCACGCCATACTCTGTCTCAAAAGGCTCTTTGTCAATAAAATCGTAGGGTTCATTCTTGAAACCGCAAAAAATAAAAATGGCGACAGCAATGGCAACGAGAACAAGCAATATGGTTAGTCCTGCTCCCATAGCGAGGTTTTCAGAGACGGGAACAGATGGGATTTCTGATGCCGCCCCCAAAAGCAATAAGGGAATTGCCGCAATCACACAGAGAAAGGTTCCAAAAGCAATCCGTACAGCCGCCGATTTTCTCCATTCCAGAAAATCATTTGCCAGTGCAAGGGTAATCCGCTTTACGGGCATACTGTTCTCATCTGTAAACTCCTCGATTTCCATTTCATCTTTGAGCAGGTAATCGGTGGTAACACCAAAGAGATTGCTGAGCAGTAAAATTTTCTCCAGGTCTGGGATTGTCTGAGCACCTTCCCACTTGGAAACCGCCTGACGGGAGACTGCCATTTTTTCTGCCAGTTCTTCCTGGGACCAGCCATTCTTTTTCCTTAATCTGATTATTTTGTCCGCTAAAATCATACTCATGTCCTCCATTTAAGTGTGCGATAGTCGAAAGTTCTCTTCCATTTGCTATCATAGGATAGCATATTTTGCGGTTGCATACCACCAAACACCGGCTTGAAATGTGTCAACTGGCAGTTGCGGCCCTGGCCCTGGTACAACCACGCGGTTCACGACTTCATTTTTGTCTGAATGGAGCGCTGAAGCGTGTCTATCAATTCCTTTTCGCCACCCGCCGGAAAGAGATTTGTAAATATGTCTTAAGGCAATTTTCCACAGCAGAGAAAAAGATTGCTGAAAATTTTTATATTTGCTATAATTTTAAAATGGAAGGCAGTTACAGCAAAGGAGGAAAGTAGAATTGATTGATGGAAACAACATGTCCAATGAAGCTTTGATCAAGGAACAGTACAAGAATACAGACAGTTTGAAGCTGCGCAAGAGCCTGCATGAAAAGTATAGTGTCAATAAAGTTGGATTTCAGAACTGGATGTTTGAGCAGTATCCTTTTGGGCCGAAGATAAAGATTCTGGAATTAGGAAGCGGACGGGGAGAACTGTGGAAGCTCTATTTTGAAAATGACCGGTTGCAGAGCTATGGCATGGATATTACCATGTCGGATTTCACGGATGGAATGGTTGAACATCTGCAGCGGATGTATCAGGATAAGGAAGTATCTGTGAAGAAAATTGATATTCTGGATATTCCATTTGAAGAGGATACGTTTGATCTGATTATAGCCAACGCCATGCTGTACCATGTGAAGGATATTGATTCAGCGCTTTCGGAAGTCAGACGGGTTCTGAAAAAAGGCGGCTCATTTTTCTGCTCAACCCTGGGAATCAATGGAATGACACAGTATCTTCACCATGCTTTGGAGGAACTTGGCATTGCTTATAATCGTGAAGCCAGTTTGTCTTTCACGCTCCAGAATGGGATGGAATTGCTCCAGAAGCAGTTTGGCAGGGTGGAACGGAGAGATTACGAGGACGCTTTGGAGATCGACAAGGTGGAGGATTACATAGAATATATTTATTCCATGGCTTCTATGCAGGGACTTGACCGAAAATACTATGACACATTGCTGAACTATTTTAATGCAAAAAAGCATAATGGTTATCTGCATATACCCAAAGAGTATGGAATGTTTGTGTCTGTGAAGGAGTAAACTTGCGCGCGGGAGAGGGATGATTTGGGCGTCGGTACGCGCCAGAATGAATTTAACTGATGGGAAAAAAATGGTTTCCGGAAAGTTTTTCTGGAAGCCGTTTTTTCTGACACAAAGTTCCCGGAGGAGCTTATAGTCACCTCTGGACTGGGGTAAAGCAGGATTTTAGGAAAGCTGCAAAAAAGTACCGGCATGTTGTGTTATATTAGGAGAACCGCGCCGCAGATATATGTATTGTGCGTAATTATGGCAATGTGAAGGAGCAGTAAATGGATTGAACTGCAGAGTAGTATTGCAGGGCAATAGAACTGGGTGTGCAAAAATGTATAGGATAACAAACATTCAGGCCGCTGTGGGATGTGCTCAGATGGAACGCCTGGAGAAATTTCTCAGTATTAAAAGGCATGTGAGGAATTTTTATAAAAGATATCTGACAGGAGCAGTGCCCCCATTTTCGGGAAAGAATGTTTTCCAGGGAATGACATTTTTTCCGGGAATGACATTTTTCCCGGGAAAGAAATTTTTCCCTATGACAAACGGAAGTTCCTGTTGGTTCAGCGGCATTGTTCTGGCTGCGGGGAAAACATTAACTGATGTAAAAAATATGGCGGCAGCGCTGAAAGAGAAGGGATCGAAGCTCGTCCATTTTGGAAACCGGTTTACTTGCAGGAACCCTACAGGGAAGTTCCGAGAAGGAGCGTGGACAAAGCTGAGGCTTTGTGGGAGCGCATCCTCTGTCTTCCATGTAGCACCAATATTACAGAGGAAGAACTTGCCTGTGTGGCTGAGGGTGTCAAAGAGATTCTTTGCTCTGGCAGGAAATAACAGGCTGTATTGTGTTCATAAAAAAGAGAAAATTAATATCAGAGCAGGAAAGGAGTGACATGATTCTTTACTGGTTTGTGGAGGTGTATAATTCAAGAAAACATGTTAAACTAATCACAGCAGTTTTTGTTGTTATGTTCTTGGTTGAGTGTGATAACTTAACAATGAAGCATATCTACGAAAACTGCTATTTTTTTGACATTTGGGAGGGAGTGAATATGGGAACTTATGTTATCGGTATTTCTGGCACTTCTGGAAGTGGTAAGTCGACTTTTTCAGGGAATCTGCAGGATTGTCTTTCTGACTACAAAACAATCGTGATACATATGGATGAGTATTACAAAGAGGAATCTAAAGATTTTTGTTGACTGCGATGCAGATGAAAGGTTTTCAAGACGCATGTTAAGGTATCTGTCTTTTGGACAAAATATCGAAGAACAGGCAAAGCGATATGTTCAAGCGGTACAGCCCAGGCAGAAAGAATATGTCGAGCCTGCAAAATGGAGAGCAGATATTATAATCAATGGTGTTTCTCAGTCTGAAATAGGCATGGAGATGCTTGTAAGCTGGATAAGAACAAAGATTGCATCAAATTGAGTCAGAGTGTGTCTGACAAATGATTTCTGACAGGTGCGTGGCACAATTTATGGGCGATCCGGGCCAAATGAAGGGCGCACAGGTACTGTGTTACCTGCATTTGGCCCGGGATACCACGGTTGTGCGACATGGTTTACTGCGGCAGATCGGTGATAAAGTATACAAAACCGCTTTTATAGCTTTTGTGTCCTTTCAATGATGCAGCTGTGGGGTTTGGAGGGGGCGTTCTTGTCATAGTTTATACCCACAAGCAGGATTTCACCGATATAATCTTCAAGGGCCTGGGAGTATTTTCTATCCTTAATCTGTTGTATGGCAGTGGCCGCAGATTTATCAGATTTTAATTCTACGATCATGGCAGGTTTTGCTGTGTGGGGTAAGGGGAGAAAGACAATATTTGCAAAGCCTTTTCCGGCAGGAAGTTCCCGAAGAAGTTTATAATCCTTTCTGGCACTGTAGTATGCAAGCCCAATAGCACACCTAAGGGAATTTTCGTCGTTGTATGTTAGTATTGATGCTGCCTCTGTATGGGCTCTGGCAAGTCCCAGGGCAACACCTTCAGCATTTTCCTTTAGGGTATCTTCAAGCAGTTTTTCTGAGGCTCTCAGGATTCTCATTATAGTCTCCCATCCTCCCACGCTCATGGCATTTTCAAATTCTTCCACAATCTCTCTGTTGGGAATAAATGCCTCCTTTGTAGTAGAATCATAGCCCAAGTATCCCAGATGAATCAACAGTGTGAGCACATCATCCATGGTTTTGAAACTGCGCATATCATTCTGGAACCTGCGTGTATTGATCTTGACGCGGCCGCCTGAGAGCATTTGCAGGATATCGGTTCGCAGACCGTCGAAATCCATATCCATGTAGCGTTTGAGCGCCTCATAGGTCTCGGTGGCCGTCCAGTAATTGGAGAAGCTGCGCCGTCTCAGGGCCTCTGTCACAGATTTCGGATTATAAATATGAGGAAACTGAGTCAGGATATAGCCGTCATACCAACGGGTGACTTCATTAAAATCCATTTCAAACCGCCTGCACAGCGCTTTCACTTCCTGGTCTGTGAAACCAGTATATTCTTCAAAACCCCCCTGGTCCGTCATGGAATACTCCAGAAACATGTTCAGTGCAGAATGCAGGCCATACTTTTTGACAGGAAGAATTCCGGTCATATAAGCCAGTGCCACATAAGGCTGGTCTTTCAGCAAATTCCTCAGAAAATCAAGATACCGTTTTTGCAGAGCCTCTGCTTCCTGCCGTTCCCGCATCACACAGTCCCATTCATCAATCAGAAAGATAAACTGCCTGTCCGTTTCCACAAAAATCTCCCGCAGTGCTGCGGCCAGTCCCATACCCTCTCTGTCCAGCAACCCGCCATAAATTTTTCTGAACTCTCTGAGCACTTCCTGTTCCAGGTATTCTGTGATATTTCCTGTGCCGGCCTCAATTAAAAATTGCTGCATATTCAGATAGATTACATCATATTGATTTAAGTGTTCCTCAAAGGATTCATTTTGGGCTATTTTGTACTTGGAAAACAATTCTCTGGAATCGCAGCCGCGGCTGTAATAGGCACAGAGCATTTCAAGAGCCATAGATTTACCAAAACGCCGTGGCCTGCTGACGCAGAGAAACTGTTCTCTTGTATTGATATATTTGTTTGTCTGAGCAATTAATTCGGTTTTGTCCACATAAATTTCGGATCGAGTGGCTTTCCGGAAATTTATATTGCCTGGATTCAGATAGATTCCCATAGAATACTCCCTGTACTTGACACCTGCCGGAAAATGCTGGATGCTAATCGCCCCTGCAACCCTGGAAAACGGCAACAATTTGCCAAAAACCTGGATCGGTTATCTGGGGCCATGTTTTTATTATATGGGATGCATTGTAAATTAACAAGGGGGTTCTTCTGAACAATTGTAAATTAACAAGCGTGCGTTTACCGTGATAGTCTTTAAAATAAGACTTGAAAAATCTGCAGCCATATGCTATCATGAAACAAAATAATTTTTTTCTTACTAATAGGTCTGTTTTCTCAGCAATTCCTGCGGAATGCATCAAGGCTTCCGTATCGTGGAAAATTCTTGCTTTTATCCAAGTTTAGTTTACTTTGTTTGCAGCGGAGAAGAGAATGGGAGTTTTCGGCGGCTCCCAAAAAGAGGGAGGAGTAAAAGGGTGGCTGAAAAAGATATTCTGGAGAAGGTATTATTATCCTGTAAAGATGTGTTTGCAGATTGCTGGAATGTTCTTGCCTGTGAGGGCAGGCAGATTTTCTCAGCGAAGGCAGCTTTGATTCAGGTTTTGCTGAAGGAGAAGAAATCAGACATTATTGCGCTGGTTGCCGGCGACAGTGACAAACGTCAGGAGTTGTATAAAACGTATGGCATCTAAGCCATAGGAGGCACTGAGAGCATGTGAGCCCAAGTTAAGACAGGGAATAGAAAGGGGCAGAAGCTACGTTGGGGGCAGATGGGGCTCCAGGGAGATACTGGCAAAAGCTCTCTCCTCGGCAGCGGTAAGAATTATTTTACAGCGTTATCACTAGAAAACAGGAGGTACAAATATGGCACTGAATATGGAGCAGATTGATGCATTAAAGAATTTTTGTGCGCTTATACTCTGCGGGCACAATGAAGAGGTTTTTCGGCGCTGCAGAGAATGTATGGAAAATGCGGATGATGAGTATGGCGGTATCCCGGAAGTTTTATATGTACTTTCCGGCAATGACAGTGATACGGACGATCCGTTTGAAAATACTGCTGATGAGGAGAGCCAGCTTGTGAAACCCCAATATTACTTTATCTCTTCTGACGCCGGAGCGCCTGGATTGGAGGACTTTTTTTGGTTTATTGAGAATGTTAAGACCGCGCGGGGACTGGATTTTGCCCTGGATGAAGAAAGGTTCTCGGATGACGACTGCATTGTGGAATGGCTGGCAGAGCTTTCTGCACAGTTGGAAGATTTATACATTGTTGATTTTGACGGAGCCAGTGAGGATTATCATTTTACCATAATGAATAAAGATGATTGTGAAAAGGCGATGGCTCTGTTCAAAAAAATGACGGCTGGAATAGAGGGATATTCGTATTCTTCCTTCTTGATCACCGCTGATTTTGAAGGCTGATGGACAAGAGGCTTTATCTTCAGACAGCATTCCTTATCTTTGCAGAATTCAGGCGAAAGCCGGTTTCAGGCGAAAGCCGGTTTCAGGGGCAAACCGGCTATTGGGGCCGCAAAATATTTTTGTTCCACAGAGCCGAATCAGTCCAGAGTCAAGTTTGCCCGCAAGTGTATACTCCTTTGTTTTTCTGCCGTTAGCCCTGTTTCATTGACAAAGGTGCTAAGGGTGTTAATTACAGAGTGGGCGGCTATGCAGGGGAGCAGGCTTTTGCCGCGGTAAAAGATAATCACAAACAGGAATCCAATCACCATTTTGCTACCAGGATCTGAAACTGCTAAAAGAGGCGAAACATTATTGCACAGGGGCAATGTTTTCGGAGATTGACTGTGAAGTGGATATTGGCAGATACGATGTCCTGGGTGGATTTGATTCACAAGATCTGTATAAGGCCGCCCAGGCATATGATGATATTTTAAAGGAGCATCTAAAAGGAATACAGGGCGGCAAGGCGGTAAAAGCAATTTGGTGAAATGTCAAGAGGAAAATAAAAAAGATTTTCTGGAAAAAGGGTAACTTTAATAGACCTACCGCCCAAAAAGAACGTAAGTTCGATAAGCGTTATGGATTACCTACTCTTTTCCACAGAGTAGAGTTTGCCATTGGCCAGCAGTCCAAAAA